>WBZL01001429.1_pt1 | contig 25106 bp, 19 predicted proteins | sample 5204291 | NCBI WGS metagenome assembly WBZL01 (sample SAMN12344345, study PRJNA552823) | activated sludge metagenome | biome: Activated sludge suspended growth; feature: Nitrification reactor; material: Wastewater; isolation source: activated sludge from nitrification reactor of wastewater...
AACTATGACCGACGGGCGGTGTGGTGGACCGACCACGGCGGTATGACGATGATCAGCGCGGACCTGCCCGGCATCGACGGGGCAGCGGTGACCGCAGCGTTGACTGCGTTGGCCGACTCCCTGCGGGTCGAAGGCGATGGGCTGACCGCAGCGCAACGACGCGCGGATGCGTTGATCACGTTGGTCAACGCCGCCGCAGCCCACGGGGACCTGCCGGCGACCGCATCTGGGCTTGCGGTAGCAGCGACCATCACCGTGGGCGCCGCTGAAGCGGATCGGGTCGCCGCCGGTCAGCCGCGTGACCGGGTCACCGACCTGGAGACGGTGATCACCGCCGGTGCCGACCCCGCATCGTTGGGAGTCACCCGCACCGGCGTGGCCGCCGACACCCTCGGCGACGCCGCGTTGCGGTTCGCCCTATGCACCGGACACTGGACCGGTGCCTTGGTCGATGACCGCGACCGGTTGTCGATGCCGATCTCCCAAGCCTTGGCCCACACCCGCACCCAACCCCTGGCCCTGGGTCGCACCACCCGATTGGCCACCAGCGCCCAGCGAACAGCCCTGGCGCTGCGCGACGGTGGGTGCCTGCTGTGTCAGCGACCCCCAACGGAATGCCAAACCCATCACGTGACCGAGTGGTCGCAAGGCGGCACCACCGATGTCGATCAGATGGTCCTGTTGTGTTGGAGTCATCACAGACAGGTGGATTTGAACCGCTGGGCCATCACCCGAACCACCGACCCCAGCCCCGGCGACCCGTTCTGGGAAGTCACCCCCGTAGCTCGGGAGCACTGGCGCAACAAGGCCGCCGCAGCCTGAGCGCTGATCAGCCCTCGAGTTCGGTGCCCACGGTGAGCCATTCCTCTTCCAGCGCCGCGGCGCGGGCGTCCAGTTCGCGCAGTTCGGCGGTCAGTGCCAGCAGACGCTCGGAGTCGGTGGCCGCTTCCGCCAGCTGCAGATGGAGGTTGTCGCGCTCCCGGGTGAGCTTGTCCAACGATCGTTCGACCCGGGCGAGCGACTTGCGCAACTGACGTTCCTCGGCCGGGGTCACCCTCGGGGTCGACGGCGGACTCGCCGCGGGGACAGTGGGTGTGGGGCCAATCTGGGGCGCGTCGGCCCGACGCTGCAGGTACTCGTCGACCCCACCGGGCAGGTGCCGCAGGCGACCATCTCCCAGCAATGCGTAGACGTCATCACAGACCCGCTCGAGGAAGTACCGATCGTGGGAGACAACGACCAACGATCCCGGCCACGAGTCCAGGACGTCCTCCAACACCGTCAGCGTCTCGATGTCCAAGTCGTTGGTCGGTTCATCGAGCAGAAGCAAGTTGGGTCCCGACAACAGAACCCGCAGCAACTCCAAACGTCGGCGTTCGCCACCGGACAGGTCGCCCAGCCGTTTGTGCGGGGCGTCGCCGGTGAAGCCGAACATCTCCAACAGTTGGCCGGCGGTCAGTTCATCGCCGGTCGTGACGACGACGTGTTCCCCGGCCCGTTGCAGCCACGGGAGCACGCGGTCGTCGGGATCCCGATCCGCCAGTCGTTGGCCCAGCTCGGCGGGGACCACGGTCTTTCCGCGTCGGACGAAACCTTCGGTGGGGGGCATGTCCGGTCCCCCCAGGAACAGCTTCATCAGAGTCGACTTACCGGCACCATTCGGTCCCAGCAGCCCGATCCGATCCCCGGGACCCAGTAGGAAGTTCTGCCCACGCAGGACCTCCGGAACGTCCGGTGCCGGACGCACGGTGACCCCTTCCAGATCGATGACAGTCTTGCCCAACCGGGCCCCGGCGACCCGGTGCAGGGCCAGGGAGTCACGCGCGGCCGGCTCGTCGGCGATCAGGGTCTCCGCTGCATCGATGCGGAACTTCGGCTTGGAGGTTCGTGCCGGTGCGCCCCGACGCAGCCACGCCAGTTCCTTGCGCAACAGGTTGCGGCGCTTCGACGCCGCGGTCGCGGCACGGCGCTCACGTTCGGCCTTGGCCAGCACAAAGGCGGCGTAGCCGCCCTCGGACGGCACGACGTCGCCGTTGATCACTTCCCAGGTCGAGGTGGTCACCTCGTCCAGAAGCCAGCGGTCATGAGTCACCAACACCAACGCGCGTCTTCCCGGGGGCCACGAGCGCAGGTGGCCCGCGAGCCAGGCCACCGCCTCAAGATCCAGATGGTTGGTCGGTTCGTCGAGGAACAACACGTCGGCGTCCTGCATCAGGGCCGACACCAGTGCGATGCGCCGCTGCTCGCCACCCGACAGACCCGCCAATGGGGTGTCGAGACCGGCTCGCAGGAGTTCTCCGTTCACCCCGCCGAGCAGGCCGGTCATGACGTCGCGGATGCGCGGCGACGAGGCCCACTCATGATCGGCTGAGCCGCCTACCAGGACGTCGCGCGCAGTGAGCCCGGGCAGCGTGTCCAGTTGCGCCACCATCGCGCTGGTGGTGTTGCCGCTTCGCAGCACTCGACCCGAGTCCGGCGCCAGATCGCCCGCCAGGATGCGCATCAGCGTCGTCTTACCGCCACCGTTGCGACCGACGATGCCGATGCGGTCGCCGGGATGGACCCCCAAGGAGACGTCGTCCAGGATCACCCGCGTGCCGCGCTGGAGGTGGACGTCTTCGGCGACGAGGTAAGGGCTCGGCCTCATGCGGCGGGCCAGACTGTCAGGCCGAGGTCGTGTCCCTCGGCGATCGCGTTCAACTGATGTTCCAACAGCGGTCGGGACTCCGCGGCGCCGTTGGTCAGGGCGCGGCGAGCGAGTCGTTGCGCTCCGGTGGGGTTGCCGCGGCGCAGGTGAGTGAGTGCGACCGCAGCCTGAGCCAGGGCCTGCCAGCGGCGGCGGTCGGCAGCTGCGCAGGTCTTCCACCGCGCCTCCAGCACCTCGTGGGCCGCGAACGGCATGCCGTCGTCGAGCAGTTGTTGGGCGACGCGCAGAGTCTCGTCGTCGTCACGTGGAACGTCGGGAACGGTGCCCACACCCGGCTGCCCGTAGGGGAGCGGACGGCCCAATGCGTCTCGGGGCCGGTCCTGCTCGGGACGGTGCTGTTCATTGCGCGGCCGATCAGGCGCCATGAGTCGCCTCTCGGTCCGGCCAGGTGAGCAGGGCGGCGACGAAGAACCCCAGGGCACCGAGCGCGGTGCCGAAATCGCTCCAGTCCTGGCTCTGGAGTTGATTGTTGGGCAGCATCTTGGCCCCCCACGCGGACACGGCGAAGAAGAAGGACCCGGTCATGTTCATCCAACTGATGCCGCGGGAGTTCCACGGGATGCGCTGATGACGCCGAGCGCGGGCGATCGGGTGCCACGCGATCCAACTGGAGATCAGGAACAGCGCCGAACCGTAGACGTCCGGGGTCCAGATCATGTCGTAGTCGGCCGCAGTCGGGGGGAGGAACACGGCCCGGAGGGTCATGACGTTGAACAGCAGAGTGCCGATGAACTGGATCCAGGCACTGGCCACGTCGGGGTCGGTGACCATGGCCCGGATCCGGCTCGTACCTGCGGGGAGGTGGACGAACGCCGCCCGCATCTGGATGGCCGCGGCCGTGGTGAAGAAGCCCGCGCCGATCGCGTACGTGATGTTGGTCGGCAGCGCCGCAGCTCCGAAGAACTGCATAACGGCACCGGTGAAGAACAGCAGCGAGCCGATCCCGAATCCGATCGCCTCGCCGCGCAAGAACCAGAGGTCCCGGCGGGTGGCGCCGGTGATCGCGGTGACGGTCGACATGGTGCTTCAGGATACGAACTTGCCACTCCCGTGACCACGGGGCGCGGATCGGGTGGCCCGACCTCCGGACGGGCGGGGACCGTTATGCCCCGGCGCTGGGGGACGCTGAGGTCCCGGTGATCTGCATCGAGTTGAGCATGGCTGCGAACGTCGGCTGTAGTTTGTCCCAGTTCTCGTCGGCTGCCTGCGTGAGGATCTGATACTCCGTCGACCCGTCAAACACGAAGTACAGCGTCGACGAGATCCCCTTGCCCTCTTCGGTGAACGTGGCGTCGGCGGTGAACGCCGGCTTCCCCGCCACTGTCGTCTCGGTGATCTCGGAGATCTTCATGTCCTGAGTGCTGGCCTCGAGCTGCGGGATGACGCTGTTCTCGAGTTCGGCCTTGGCGTCGGGCAACTTGTCCGGGGTGATCTCGGTCTGCAGCGGATAGACGTTCACCACGAACGCATCGCGGTACTGACCGCCGATCTGGGCGCCGTCGGTGTCGAACACCGCAGTGGTGTTGGCCGAGTCGGCGCCGCCCTCGCCGCTGAAGGAGGTGTCGTCCTGCGGCTCGAACGGTGGTGCGTACATGAACGAGAAGCCGAACTGATCGTTCGTGATGGTTTCCGTGAGTTGCACATCGGAGGAGTTCTCGGGGGCCGGCGTGGTGCTCGAATCACCGACCGACACGGAGGCGGAACATCCCGACACAAGACCAGTCACGACGAACAAGGAGGCGGCAAGTGCTGCAAACGGCTTCATGAGGGCAATCATCACGCGAATCGGCGCCAATTCCAACGACCGGCAGCGGCTCAGCGCGAAGCCGGGACGACAGCGCCAGGGTGGTGCATCTCACCCGGGCCGCGGTTTGTGCCCTGGAGCCCAGGGCAGACACAAGGGAATGTCCGCCGACCCGCTGGAGTGACCGGCCGTGCCCAAGCACAAGACGATGATCGTGTCCGCTGCCGCTGTTGCGGCCCTGGTGATCCCGACAGGCGTCGCCGTCGCGGCCGTGAACACACCGCAGGCCGACGCCGAGGTCGCTGCTCCGGTCGCGACCAAAGCACAGGCGCGTGCCGCCGCTGCCGAGGCATTGGCCCTGGCGCGCGAGTTGAAGCGTGGCCCCGTCACGGAAGCGGACGCCATTGAAGCCGCCCAGCAGGCCGGCCCGGCCGCGCGGGCTCATCTGGCCGACGCGAAGGCGGAGGCCCTGGCTGCCAAGTACACGCCGGCATACGCGAAGTCGTACGCGAAGTCGTACATGAAGAAGCACTACGGCTGGGGCGAGGCCGAGTACCAGGCCGTCGTCGAGATGTGGACCCTGGAGTCCCAGTGGGACTACACCGCCGAGAACGCGACCTCGGGCGCCTACGGCATCCCCCAGTCGCTGCCCGCCGACAAGATGGCGTCGGAGGGCAAGGACTACCGGACAAATCCGGAACCGCAGATCCGGTGGGGGCTGAAGTACATCCAGTCCACCTACGGTTCACCCACCGCCGCGCTGTCGTTCTGGCACGCCAACAACTGGTACTGACCTCGGCTGCGGGCTGAGTGCCGCCCCTAGGCGGGCTGAGCCGCCCCTCTGCGGGGTGAGTGCCGCCGGAGGCGGTGTATCGAAGCCCGCTCAGTTCGGTCTGTACCCGGGGGTGGCAGGTGCGGGTCGGAGGTCGGCCTTGGCTTCGATACGCGGCTGCGCCGCTACTCACCCCGCGGCCTGTGGGCTGCGCCGCTACTCACCCCGCGGCCTGGGGTGGCGGGGGGCTGCCCAAGAGACGGTCGACGTAGCACCACCGCCAGGCTTCGCCGGGTTCCGCGCTGCGGATCACGGGGTGGCCGGTGCGGGTGAAGTGTTCGGCGGCGTGTTTTCGTTCCGACGAGTCGCAGCAGCCGATGTAGCCGCAGGACAGGCACCTGCGTAGGTGCACCCACGTGCTGCCGTCGGCCAGGCACCCTTCGCAGGCCGGATCGGCCGGGATCGAGAAGTCCCGCGCAACGTCGAGATGTGGGCAGGACCCGGCGATCTCGTTGGGGGCCGTCAACTCCGACGTTCCTCCGTGGCCGGTGTCCATGGGGGAGTCGAGCATCCCCTGCTCGACTTCCATCATCCGGATGACCCGGCGCACCGCTTCGTCGGAGTAACCGCCTTCGTCACGGGCCGACAACACCGCCCCGCGTTCCGCGGACAGCATCGCCAGGCGCAGCCGGGTGTATGCCTCGATCGGCGTCTCGGAGCGTCCGGAGCGGGCGACCCGTTCCCAGGCGGCGTTACGTCGGTCCTCGGCGCGAACCCGGAGCCGCGCCAGGACGTCGGCGGCTGCCTGTCCGGACACTTCGTCCAACCGTGTATCGCCCGCCTGCGTGGCCCGATCGAGCAGGGCTGCCTCCTCCAACGCGAGTTCGCCCGGGTCCGGCGGAGCCAAGCGGAGTCGCCGGACCAGCCACGGCAACGTCGACCCCTGGATCAGCAGCGACCCGACGACCACGAAGAACGCCATGAAGATCAGGACCGAACGGTTGTGGAAGTCCATGGGCAGCGTCAATGCCGCGGCCAGGGTCACCACGCCGCGCATCCCCGCCCATGAGATGACCGTCAGCTCCCGCCGGTCCACGGCGGCGGACTGACCACCGAACCACGACCGTCGTTGCGCCCACCCCCCGACGAACACCCAGGCGAACCGGGTGACCACCGTGGCCAGGTAGATCCCGGCCGCCGCGGCCGCGAGTACCCCCACCGAGATGTCGTCCTCGCCCAAGGCCGAGACCAGCGCGGGCAGCTGTAGGCCGATCAGCAGGAACACCAGGTTCTCGAGGAGGAACGACACCGTGCGCCAGTTGGCCTCGGTGGTCAGCCGGGCGGTTCCTGAACTCACCATCGGGGTCTTGTGTCCGATCAGCAGCCCGGCCACCACGACAGCGACCACCCCGGACGCGTGCACCGACTCTGCCGGGACGAACGCCAGGTAGGGGATCGTGAACGACAGGGCCGTGTCGAAGGCAGGCGTCGTGATCCGCCGTCGCAGCGGGATGTACACCAGGGCGACGATCAGCCCGACGACCACACCCCCGCCGGCGGCCAGAAGGAAACTCACACCGACCTGCAGCACGGTCACCGTGCCGGCGACCGCAGCGATGGCGGTACGCAACGCGGTCAGCGCCGTCGCGTCGTTGACCAGGCTCTCGCCCTCCAGCACCTGGACGACCGCCAAGGGCATCCCGACCCGACGCGCGATCGCTGTGGCCGCCACCGCATCCGGGGGAGCCACCACGGCACCGAGGGCGAAGCCCGCAGCCAGCGGGATGTCGGGGATCAGCCACCACGCCACCAGCCCGACGATCAGGGTCGTGAAGATCACCAGGCCCACCGACAGCGAAGCGATGGTGCCCTTCTTCGCCCGGAAGTCGATGAACGAGGTGTTGTACGCGGCGCTGAAGAGCAGCGGCGGCAGGATGCCGACGAGCACGAGTTCCGGTTCGAGCGCCACTTCCGGCAGGAAGGGAACGAAGGACGCGGCAATACCGACGAGCACCAGAAGCAGGGGCGCTGACGTCTGCCAACGCTCGGCAAGAGCGGCGACCGCGACGACGCAGAGGACGATCACGACCAGCCACAGCGCGATCTCCACGGTTCCTCCTCGCCGGGCCACCCGGGACCAGTGGCTCGAGGTTAGTGCGCGGACTGCAGATCGCGGAGGTGGATGGTCAGGGGTGACGAGGATGTGATCGACAACGACCGAAGGTCGCGGACCACGAAGTCGGCGGCAGACAACTCGGCCGGGACGTGGGTGGTGGTCACCGCGATCACGGTCATCCCGGCGGCCTTGCCGGCGCCGATCCCCGCCGGGGCGTCCTCGAGGACCACGCAGTCGGCCGGGGCCACTCCCAACCGCTCGGCGGCCATCAGGTAGCACGCGGGGTCCGGTTTCCCGACCGCAACCTCCTCGGCGGTGACGGCGAACTGCGGCGGGGTCAGTTCCGTGGTGTCGAACCGCGACCTGGCCGTGGGACCCAGTGACGACGTGACGACCGCCCAGGCGGTCGGCGGCAGCGCCGCCAACAGTTCGACCGCTCCTGGGGTCGGCGGAGCGCCGTCGTCGACGATCCACGACTCGACCCGCAGAGCTGCCGGCATCACCGGCTCGTCCAGGTCGAGCGCCTCGATCACCTCGGTGGTACGGACCCCGTGACACATCGCCAGGATCTCCTCAGGTGATCGACCGACCTCGAGAGCGAACCGGGTCCACGCTCGGGTGACGGAGTCCCCCGAATCCACCAGCGTGCCGTCGAGGTCGACCAGCAGTGCAGCACACTCCACCGTGGTCACGACGCGTCCTCGGCATTCACGCGGGTGAGCACGATCAACTCCGAGGCGTAGTCGCCCTGAAGCCACACGTCGATTCCGTGCTCCATCAAGAACGCCCCGGACTTCTCCTGATCGGTCCAGTTGGCGCGGAACCGATAGCGGCCTTCGGGCTCCAGCCCACGTAGTCGCAGGCGGGTGCCACGGCGACCGATGCGGCTGGCGGGGAGGAACACGAACACCACCACCTGGTCGGGACGCGTGTACTGCACGATCCGGTAGTCGTTGGCCGAAGGGTTGTCCAGCCGGTCCATCCGGCCGTCCTGCACGGTGCCCCGGATCGTCTTGTAGGCCGCCACATAGCCGGCGGCCTCGTCGAGTTCGTCGTCGCTGAACGTCGTGAGGTCGGCACCGATCCCGAGCGTCCCGGTCATGGCGACGTGGAACCGGAACCGCAGCGGAATGGCCCGCTGCGTGAGGAAGTTCGGTGAGTCGGTCACCCAGGCGCGCATCGCCTTGGCCGGGTACAGGTAGGAGAAGCCGCGCTGGATGGTGAGCCGGTCGAGCGCGTCGGTGTTGTCGCTGGTCCAGAAGTCGTCGAACACGGTCAGGGCGCCGAAGTCGATGCGGCCACCACCCGAGGCGCACGCTTCGATGTGCACCTCGGGATGTCGTTCCTTGATCCGGGTGACCACCTCGTACAAGCCTCGGGTCTGGGTGAACCACACGTCCTGCCGATGTCCCACCTGAGCCATGGGTCGGTTGGCGTCCCACTTCACGTAGGAGATGTCGTGAGCCGTCAGAAGCTCGTCGAGGGTCTCGACGATGAAGTCCCGCACCTCGGCGCGGGACAGATCCAGCACGTGCTGATCGCGGGCCGTGTCCGGTTCCCGACCGGGATCGCGGTGGATCCAGTCGGGGTGGGCGGCGAACAGGTCCGAGTGGGGTGACACCATCTCGGGTTCGACCCAGATCCCGAACTGCATCCCGACCCGGTGGACCGCGTCGATCAACGGGGTCAGTCCATCGGGGAACTTGGTGGGATTGAGTTGCCAGTCACCCAACCCGTCGGCCGGTTCGCCGCGGCGGCCGAACCATCCGTCGTCGATGACGAACAGCTCCGCTCCCACTTGCGCCGCTCGTCGGGCCAGTGCCATCTGGTTGTCGGCCGTCACGTCGAAGGCCGTCGCCTCCCATGAGTTGTAGAGCACGGGCAGCGGCGCCGACGACATCAGCCGGCGGCCGTACTCATGGAGCGTGTGGCTCATGGCGCCGAGCCCGGCGTCGGTGTATCCGGCCACGACGGCAGGGGTGCGCAGGGTCTGCCCGGCGGCCAGTTCGAAAGCGAAGTCGTAGTCGTTGAGCCCGATGACCACCCCGGTCCCGCCGTACTGGCTGGGCTCCACGATGGCGGTGAAGTTGCCGCTCCAGGCCAGGGCGCCGAACCACACCTCGCCACTGGTCTCGGTGGCGCCGCGATCAAGGACGAACGAGGGGTTGTGGTTGTGGTTGGACACCCCGCGCCGGCTGCCGACCGCGACCTTGGCATGGCCCACCGTCTGGGCGAAGGGCTGCTGCTCGGCGGCCCACAGGCCATGCACGTTGCGGAAGGTCAGATCGTCGAACGGGATCGCGAACGCCGCCGTCAGCGCCCGGGTCACGGTGATTGGAGCCCCGGACTCATTGCGGATCACCGACCACCGTTCGATGAGGTCAAGGTCCGGATGAGTCCGGTAGTGCAGGTCGACGGATAGCCCGTGGTCCTCGTCGGCCAGGGTGACGATCAGGTGGTCGTCGTCGGTGGCGCCGACGAACTGTGGGCGCAGGTCGCGGGTCCCGTCGGGGAACGTGGCCGCCAGGCACTGCTCCTTGGACCGGAAGCCCCCGTGCATGGGGTACTCCTCGGCCGTGACATCGGTCAGCATGTCGTTGGTGGACAGGTCCCACTTGGCCGGTGCGTCGAAGTCGGTGTCGTCGGCCACCCGCCCGCCCCAGTGCAGATGCCGCAGAAGTCCGGCCGGATCGACGGCGAAGGCATAGGTCGAGTTGTGAGTGTGCAGGACGAAGCGGGTCACGGACCGACCGTAACGCTCGCGTCAGCGCTGCGTCAGGCCGCGCCCTTCGTCGAAGAACGTGCGCACCAACGCGCTTGCCTCGGGATCGTTCGGGTCGAACGGCAAGGCAGCACCGAACGGGGCGTTCCAGAAGTTGTTGCCGTCGGTGTGGTCGGGGCCGACGTAGGCGTAGGGCTGGGCACTGAACGAGTCGCCCGGCGAGATGCCGTAGTTGACCGACCCGACCCGGATCGCCTGGTCGAAGTGTTCCGGCCACACGATCGGCGTTTCGTCGGAGAAGTGGGTCAACGCGCGGTGGCCGATGGTGAATACGTGCAGCACTGACGCGTAGGCGGGCTGCGATGCGGTGAGCGCGGTGGTCAGGCCGCCGGGGACCGGGTCGTGGTACTGCACCTCGGGCCGCTCGCAGGGCAGGCCGGCCGCGGCGCCCAGCTCGGACACGGTGCCGCGCAGCGGGTGGGTCTCGCCATCAACCACCAAGCCGGCCTCGGTCACCACGACGTCGGGCGCAGCGACGGTCCGCAACATGCCGTCGTCCGCCCTCAGCTTGATGGTCGCGCTGGTGGAGTACTGCGGCCCGGCCAACAGCCATTCCGCCACAGTGTGGAGTTGGGAGCGCGCTGCCGCGTAATCGGTGGGGGTGACCTGCATGACGCCCATGGTGGCGCTCGCTCCCGGGTCGATGCGCGCCAAAGTCCGGTTCCGACGGACCGATCAGCGCGGTCGGCGCGTGATCCGGGATCGCTGGGGTCGCCGGGCGCGTTCCGCCCGCAGCGCCTTGATGTAGCGCCAGTGATCCACCTGCAGGCCGTGGGTGGTGGGGTCGGGGAACCGCTTGGCGATGTCGCCGGCGTCGCGTTCGAGCCACGTCCGCATCGTGGTGCGCGACGGCAGCACGGCCGCCCCGGCCAGCAGGGCACCGATCCACTCGGCCTGATGTTCGAACAGCGGGATCGCGCCGTAGGAGGTGTCTACGAATCCGACGAACCACAGTCCGGGCCGCTGGGGCGCGACCACCCGCTGGTAGAGGGGCAACTGGTTGCCCGTGACGTCGAGCATCTCGCTGCTCAGGAACGGCAGATCAATGCGGTATCCCGTCGCCAGGACCACCAGGTCGGCGGTGACCTGGCTGCCGTCGCTGAACTCCAGGGTGTTGCCCTTGGCCTCCGCGATGCCCGGGGCCACCTTGACCACATCGGTACGGACCAGTTCCGACAGTCCTTCCGAGACGCTCGCCGCGCCTTCGCCGGCCGCCGACTCGCCGCTCGTCACCCGCATGAGCGTGCCGAACAGCGACTCCTCGACCGACCGCGGCAGCAACGACGCCGCCCCCGGGCGCAACTTGTCCAGCGGTTTGCCGAACAGGTACTTGGGGACCACCGACAGGCCGTGGCGGGCCGAGATGGTGACGGAGGTGGCGGTCGTTGCGGCATCGACAGCGATGTCGGCGGCGCTGGTCCCGGCGCCCACGATGACGATCCGGCGGTTGGCGAAGATGTCGGGGCTGCGGTAGTCGCTGGAGTGCATCACGGAACCCGTGAACCCGGTCAGTTCCGGCAGGTTCGGCGTGCGGTGGTGGCCCGTGGCCACGATGACGTTCTCGTAGTAGCGGGTGTCGGAGCCGCTCGACACGGCCCACCCGTTGTTGCCGGGCATCCCCGGTCCGGGGACGGCGTCGATCGCGGTCACCTCGGTGTTCCAGCGGACCCGGCTCAGCAGACCGGTCTCGCGGGCACACTCGGTCAGGTACTCCAGCAGCTGGGAATGGTCGGGGAAGTCCGGCCAGTCCGCGGGCATGGGCAAGGAAGGGAACTCCGTCAGGGTCCGCGACGACACGGTGCGCAGCGAGTCGTAGACCGGTGAATCGGGGCCCCGGTTCCACATCCCGCCAGGTCGGTCGGTGCGTTCCACCCAGTCGAAGTCGATGTCACGTCCGGCCAGTGCCCGGGCCGCCGCCAGTCCGGCCGCCCCCGCTCCGATCACCAGACAGCGCGCGTCGAAACGTTCCTCGCCGTCGGGGTCGTCGTCCGGGGCCATGCTCCGACGGTAGTCGGCGGGTCAGGCCGGGGAGTCCTCGGGTGTGGGCTGTCGGGCCGCGTGCTTCTCCGCCAGACCGGCCGCCAGCGCAGCGGAGCCGTAGGTGACGGTGGTGAGCAGGTACAGCACCAGCAGGGTGGTGATGGGTAGCGCGAAGGCGCCGTACTGGGGTTTGGCGATCGACCAGGCCACGATCAAGCCCATCGCACTCTTGAGGATCTCGATCCCCACTGCGCCTACGGCGGACGCGATCACCACTGCCCGGCGCTGTGGCCGGATCCCGCCCAGGTGGGTGAGCAACAGGAACAGGACCAGGAAGTCGAGCAACCACGAAGCCGCCGTGGTCACCACCCACAGGACGACCGTCCCGACCGTGCCGGTGGCTCCGATCGATTCGCGCAGAGGCTGGGTCCAGTCGGCCACGAGCACGCCTGGCGCGAACGAGATCAGGGCGATCGGAGCCAGCAGCAGCAGCCAGCCGATGAGCCGCACCCGGGCGAGGACGAAGTTCCGGCCGTCCTTGGCCGCCCCGTAGATCTGATGCAGGCTGGCGGAGGCCGCCACCATGGCGCCACTGCTGGAGTACAGCAGCACCAGCACACCGAAGATCCCCGCAGCCTTGCCCACACTCTGCAATGTGGTCGGGTTGATCCCCTGCTCACCGGTCAGGTTCGGGAAGGCACTGGCCAGCGCCTCGTTGATCGTGTCGGCCACCGAATCGGCGCCGAGCGCGAACGTGATGCCGAACGCGGCGGCGATCAACGCGAACAACGACAGGAACAGGTAGTACGTGGTGCCGGCGGCCAGCAGCGAGGCCTTCGCCTCGGTGAACCGTGTGAACGCCCGGAAGCCGGTCCCGGCGGCATGGCTCCGGTCCTCGATGGCGTGCAGCGCCTTGTCCTGGGACTTGGGGAGCGGGTCGATCCGTTCTCCCGGGATCGCCGCCGGGACGGCCTGATCAGTCATGGGCCCTCCTCGGCCATGGGAACAGCCTTGCGGTGCCGCGGGTCGGCTGTCACCCGGTATCGCTGATCCCGGGCAGCGTCAGGGATTGCAGGCGGCGACCATCGTACGGATCGCGCCGACGGTGGGACGCCAGGTCTCGATGTCCCACGTGGGTTTGGCGCGGGCGATCACCGACATCGGGTGACACAGGAACTGCTGGCGCAGGCCCGGCTGGTCCGGAACGCCCCGCCGGACCGCCTGGCGCCAAGCCACCGACAACTCGTCCCGGTCGGCCAGCCGGCCTGCCCGGGTGGGACGTAAGTGATAGACGGTGCCCTCGGGTACTTCTTCAGCCGTCACGTCGGCGATGTAGTCCCGCTGCTTGGTCGCGGTCGAGGCGCCGGCCTCACCGGTGGGGGAGAGGTCGATCGTGCGGGTCGCCAGTGCGAGGTAGACGGCAAGGCCGACGATCCCGAGCAGGATCACTACCTTCATCGGTCACCGCCCTTCTCTGCCGCCCACGCTAGCGATTCACCGTTTCGCCGGTACCAGCCTCGGTCGAGTCCGATTGTTCCCCACGCACGATCAGGGCGACACCGGCGACGATCACCGAGCCACACACGATGATGGCGACCGTGAGGTTCTCGTCCTTGATCCACCAACCAAGAATCACCGCCACAACGGGATTCACATAGGCGTACGTCGCAGCCAACGACAGCCGCGCGTTGGTGAGCAGCCAGGTGTAGGCGAGGAACGCCAGGATGCCGGCCACCACCAGATACAGCCAGGCCGACACCGCGCGGGTACCCCAGTCCGCCACTGGCGGTAACCGCTCCCCGGACAACGTCCCGATGATCATGAGCACCAGTCCCCCGGCCAGGAACTCCCACATGGTCATCGTCAACGGATCCTTCGGCAGTCCATCCGTGCGGGCGAAGCGGGACGCCATGAACGACCCCACCGCCCAGGCCAGCGCCGCCACCAGGATCGCCAGCGTCCAGGCGGTGACCGCGGTGGGAGACGCGGGCCGGTAGCCCGCGCCCATATCCCCGGCCCGGTTGCCTGCGATCACGAGACCGACCACCCCGACAAAGCCACCGACAACGCCGGCGACGGTGGCCCGCGAAGGGACATCTCCGGCCAACCGTCGCAGCACCACTACCCACACCGGAGTGGACGCAATGAGCAACGCGGCGATGCCGGACGGGACATATCGTTCGGCACTGGCCACCAGGCCGTTTCCGATCGTCAGGAGCAGGACCCCGATGAGTGCCGAGCGGGCGATCTGGTCGGGTCGGGCGACCAGGGCGCGGGGACCACGGAGGGCGACGATCAGCACTCCCACGATGACCGTCGACACGACGAACCGGGAGCCCATCCCCACCAGGGGCGGGATCCGCTCCACCAGGACGGCCATGCCCAGGTAGGTCGACCCCCACACGACATAGACGACCGCCAGCGCACCCCAGACGCGGACATGGGGAGCGCTCACTCGGTCAGGGAACTGACTTGATGGGGAGAACGGCCGCGGCGCCGCACAGGACCACCACAGCGGTCGCCAGGTACAGCGCCGGGTACCCGCCCAGCGACGTCACGAAGACCGCGCACAGCACCGGGGCCAGGACCTGGGGCATGGAGTTGGCGATGTTGATGACGCCCAGATCGCGGGCGCGGTCCCCGGCGGTCGGAAGCACCTGCGTGATGAGGGCCTGATCGACGGCCAGGTACCAGCCGTATCCCAGTCCCAGCACGATCGCGGCGATCATCGCCAAGCCGAAACCGCCGGTATTGGCGGGAACCAGGGCCAGGATGATGCCGGCGACGGCCATGATCACGGTGGCGACGACCACGAACACCTTGCGTTTGCCGCTGCGGTCGGAGATCCAGCCGCCGAGCACCGCGGTGCAGACCATACCCAGGGTGTAGATCAGCAGCAGCGTGGTCTGCTGCTGTCCGGCCTCTTCGGAGGCGAAGCCCAGATGGTCCTGCAGGAAGAACAGCAGGTACAGCGTCGACATCGCGAACCCCAGCGACACCAGGAACCGGGCCAACCACGCCCAGGCGAAGTCGGGATACGCGCGCGGCGATACCCAGAACCCCTTGATGAACGTGCCCCACTCGAACGGTGGCCGATCCGCGGGGTCCAGCGGCGGATCCTTCAGCACGAAGATGAAGGGAAGCACGAACAGGACGAACAGCACCGCGGTGATGTACGAGCCACCGTTCAGCGACAGGATCACGTAGGTGACCAGTCCGACGCCGATGACCGGACCGATGGCCTGCGCCAGGCCGATCAGTCCGGAGGCGACACCCCGCTGGTCGATCGGGACCTGGTCGGGAACGGTCGCCGTCAGGCCCGCGTAGGCAGCGTTGACCGAGAACTGAACGACCAGCCACAACACCGTGAGACCGATGACCGACGTCATCGCCGGCAGCAGGCACAGTCCCACCAGACCGAGCAGCGAACCGCCCAGGATCCAGGGCCGACGCCGCCCGAACCGCGAGGTGGTTCGGTCGGACAAGGCACCCGCCAAGGGGTTGCCGATCACCGATCCGATGACGCCCACGCCCGTCACCACCGCCAGCGCCGCTTCCTTGCCGTCGGCGCCGGCGATCTCTTCGGACATCCGTGGCAACAGGTTCAGGATGGGCGTGAAGAACGCCAGCATGATGCCCAGGTTCGCCAGGGCCATCGTGGCGAGGAACAGTCCTCGGACCCGTACGGTCGGTTCGGCCAGGGCCTTGCCGCTGTCGATGCTCATGCTGGCAGCGTATCGCCGGAGCTGATCCCGCGGACCGTTGCTGGTCACTGCACCGACGAGATGTCGGGGGGTGTGCCACGCTGGTCGCTGTGCCTGGCGCCACTGACCTGACCCCTGTGCGGGTGTTGCGCCAGTACGTCTGGAATGAACCGGCCGCGGTGGCGCCCGCGGGCCCGGCGACCACCAGAGTGGTCCGGGGCCAGGTGCACGTGGCCCTGGCCGGGTCGGCCCTATGGGTGCTGGGTCTCGTCCCGGGGCTGCTGGAATGGCCCGGTCCCGTCCATTGGTGTGTGGTGGCCTTCGTCGTCGCCTGGGTCTTCACAGCGATTCGGATCCCCCGGGAGCCCGTGGTCCTGGTGGTCGTCATGGTCGTCGCGGCCGTCGTCATCCTGTTCACGACGCAGGCGCAGGAGGCCGGGTCGCCGTTGGCGGCGGGTTGGTTCGACGCGGTCGCCATCACTTTCATCGGGATGGCCACCCTGCGTCGTGCGCTCGTGGGGATCGGAATCACGGTCGTGGTTGCGGTGCTGGCGTGGTTGTCCCTGTTGCTCATCTCCGACGGACTCGAGGGGGACTGGCGCTCCGTCATCGTGTGGCCGATGGCGACGCTGTCGCTGGGACTGACCGGATCGATGATGGCGGCGATCGTGCGGGCCGGGGCCCGACGGTTGGACGGGATCGCAGAGTCGGCGCAACGGGCCGTGACCGCCGACGACGTCGTGCGCTCGGAACGGCAGCAGTACCGCAACCGCGCTCGACTGCTGCACGACACGGTGATCAACACGTTGGCGGCGCTCGGTCGAGGGGTTCCGCCCGGACGCGACGAAGCGGTCCGCCTGCGCTGCCGACAGGATCTCGGACTCATCGACCGACTGGTTCCCGGAGAGCAACTGCGCGACCCCGTGACGACGGCCCGGGCCCGCGCCGCCGGGCTCGGCCTGACCCTGACCGTGGTCGGGGCTCCGGAGGCCTTGACGTCGGTCGATGACGCCGTGGGAATCGCAGCCGGCGAGGCGATCGGGGAAGCACTGCTCAACATCGAGAAGCACGCCGGTGTCACTGGGGCCATCCTGTCCGTGGCCCCGGACGGTCCGACCCGGGTGAGCGTCACCGTCTCGGACAAGGGTCGCGGCTGGGACGGCGAGGCATCCGTCGGTGGCGGGATCGCCCAGTCCATCCAGGCCCGGTGTGAGGCGGTCGGGATCGACGTGGACGTGGTGACGGCGCCGGGGGACGGCACCACCGTCAGGCTCTTGCTTCCCGTGACCCAGCCGGAAGCAAGCCGTCGGGTGTTCTTCGACGAGTCGTTGATCATGACCGCCCTGGTGTGCGGGATCCTTCTGGTGGATCTGGGGGTCCGCAGTCTGTTGACGTTCGGGGTGGTGCCTGATGCCTGGCGATCGCTGGTCGCCTTCGGGCTTCTGGCGCTCACCATGGCCTGGCCCTGGGCCACTCGCGGGATCTGGTTGCGTCCCACTCCGGTGGCCGCGCTGGCCTTGAGCCTGGTGAGTTTCCCCGTGGTGCTGCTGCTTCCCGATGCGGCGGGACCCATCAGCTGGGTCTGGTGGGGGAGCGCGGCCGGCATCGTCGTGTTCCTGGCGCTCGTGAGTATGACCGCATCGGCGTGGTGGGTGCTGATCGCGTACCTGGCGCAGATCGCCGGCCGCTGGGTGGCGGCACAGGAAGGACTGTCACAACTGTTCCCGGATAGCGTGGTCCTCGGGTTGGGCGCACTGACCGCGATCCTCATCCGGCGCCGGGTGCTGAACCTGATGAGTGACGCCGACCGGCTCGCCCGGGATCGTGACCGGCTGCGCGACACCCTTGTCCGCGACGCGGCCGAACATCAGGAGTCGTTGAGGCGCCTCCGCTCAGCCACCGACGCAGCCCGGGTGCCGTTGGAGCTGGTCGCTTCCGGTGCAGTCCCCGCCGACGATCCCGCCATCCGGGACCAGTCCGCGCGCTTGGCGCAGCACCTGCGCAACGTTTCCCGGGTGGACCCCGGCCTGGGCGATCTGGGTCTGCGGATCCTCGATCTGCTCGACGTCGCCCTGGCGCACAACACCACGGTGTCGCTGAACCTCGACCCCCGGGTGCGGCTCCCGCGGGGACTGGTGCAGCGACTGGCGTTGGAGCAGGTCGTGGCCGACCTGGCGGCGCAGTGTGCTCCTGACGCAGAACTGTCCCTCACTGTTCTGGGTGCCCCCGGGGGTGGACTCATGGCGGTCGTCGCGCCATCCGCCCCCGTCGCACCGATGCGCGTCCCGTCCGGTCTCTCGGTGGCAACGGCACCGGACGACCCGACCTGGGTCGAGGTGTCCTGGGGTGATGACGATCGGCCGACCCCGGCCCGGCGTGGTTCGATGGTCACAGCACAGGAGTGATGCGTATGAATCTGTACGGTTTTGTTGTTCCGGGCGCGGATGGGACCTCCGTCGACCTGTGGGACCGGCACGGCGAGGTGGTCCTCGTCGTCGCTCTCCCGAGCCGACCCGAACCCTCGCCGCGGGCCGAGGGCTTGCAGCGGCTGGCCGACACCTTCCGCGCTCAGGGCTTCACGGTGCTCGGTGTTCCGCTGGCGGGCGGCCCCCGCGACGGTGCGGGATATGGGGTGACCTTCCCGGTGCTGGCGCCGCAGGATCCGGACAGCCCACTGCTGTCGTGGCTCGTTGCCGGTGCGCCCATGGACAGCGGGGTCGGGGTCCTGCCGGCGTTCACCCGATTCCTGGTCGGCCGGGACGGCACTGTGGTGGCACGGTTCCCCGCCGACGGCGACGCCAAGGACCTCATCGCGGCGGTCCAGGCACAGCTCGCGCGACCGGTCCCGCCCACCCCGGAACGTCCGGCTCCGCCGGTGCCGACAGGCCCCCAGCCCGATCAGGTCCTGACCCCGGCCGGGCTGCCTGCCGTTCTCGAACCAGCCCCGGTCGGCGCCGACGGGCGCGAGATCCTGGAGGCCGAGCTGGTCGTCGAAGAGGACGACGAGGTCGACACCCCGGTGGCCGCGACACGCGATGGTGAGCCGGTCGACGAGCGGCTGGCCCGGCTGGAACAGCAGGTGGCCGCGGAGCGACTCGAGGCGGATCTGGCCGAGCCGGCGCCGCCAGAATCCACCGGTCGGGATCTGCAGGATCTGTCTGACGACCTGCGTGATCTGGAGATCGATGCCCAACTGCGGCAGGAGTAAGTAGGGTCGGCGCGTGGCTGATCTGCTTCTGGGCCGAACCGTTTCCGAGTCCGCACCGACCGACGTGACCGTTGCGACGAGCGATCTGGTCACCCACGGGGTCATCGTCGGCATGACCGGATCCGGCAAGACCGGACTGGGCGTGGTGCTCATCGAGGAGGCGCTGGCTGCGGGTGTGCCGGCCCTGCTGTTCGATCCCAAGGGCGACCTGACCAACCTGATGCTGGTGTTCCCGGGACTGACCGGCGCGGAGTTCGAGCCGTGGGTCGACCCGGCCCAAGCCAAGGCCGACGGGACCGAGGTCCCCGAGTACGCCGAGAAGCAGGCCACGCTGTGGCGGGACGGGCTCGCCGGCTGGGGCATCGGCCCGGACCAGATGGCGCAGTTCAAGCAGTCGGTGGACGTCTCGATCTATACGCCCGGCTCGACCGCCGGGATCCCGTTGAACATCCTGGGCTCGTTGGACGCGCCGCAGACCGACGACCCCGAAGTGATGGCTGATGAGATCGAGGGGTACGTCACGAGCCTGCTGAACGTGGTGGGGATCTCGGCGGATCCGCTGTCGTCACGCGAACACATCCTGCTCAGCAACATCATCCATTCCGCCTGGACCGCGGGCGAGAGCATCGATCTGCCCACACTCTTAGCCCGCGTCCAGCAACCCCCCATGCGCAAACTGGGGGTGTTCGAGTTGGACCAGTTCTTCCCGCCCAAGGACCGGATGGACTTCGCGATGCGGCTCAATGCCGTGCTCGCGGCGCCCGGGTTCCAGTCATGGATCACCGGTTCGCCGATCGACATCCAGTCCATGCTGTTCGGATCCGATGGCCGGGCCCGCTGTGCGGTGATCACCACGGCGCACCTGTCGGACGAGGATCGACAGAGTGCGACCTCACTCATCTTGGCCAAGGTCGTCACCTGGATGCGGCGCCAGAGTGGCACCACCGATCTGCGTGCGCTGTTGTACCTGGACGAGGTGGCCGGCTACCTGCCGCCGACGGCCAACCCGCCGACCAAGAAGCCGATCATGCTGCTCATGAAGCAGGCACGCGCATTCGGTCTCGGGGTGGTGCTGTCGACGCAGAACCCGGTGGACGTCGACTACAAGGCCTTGAGCAACGCGGGCACCTGGATGATCGGGCGGCTCACCACCGAGCGCGACAAGACCCGGCTGCTGGAAGGTATGTCCACGGCCGCCGGCGGGGTGGATGTGGCCGCGGTCAGCGACAGCATCTCGGCGCTGGGGAAGCGGCAGTTCCTGATCCGCAAAGCCGGCAAGAACGACGTCGACACGTTCGGCACCAAGTGGGCCCGGTCGTATCTTCGGGGGCCCATGACGCGCGACCAGATCGCGCAGGTGATGGGGACGAGAGCGGCGGCCGTACCGGCTCCGACACCGACACCGACACCGACACCGGCTGCGGCACCGGCACCGACCCCCGCGGAGGTCCCGGTGGCCCCCGTTGGGGAACCGTCGGCCCCGTCGGCACCCCCGGTGGATCAGCCGTCAGGTGGGCTGCCGACACCGACCGCCGGACCACTGGGTGACGATGAGACTCCGGTCATGCCGCAACCCGCTCCGGGCACGGCAGCGGCCTTCGTCGATCCCGCCGCGCCATGGGCCACGGAGGTCGGCATCGTCGCACCCACCGGCACGGGTCAGCGATTCGTCGCGGGTGCCGCGGCGCGGGTGATGTTGCGCTACGACGATGCGCGCGCCGGGGTGACTCACGACGAGGAGTACGAGGCGGTCCTCTTCCCGCTCCCGGCGAACACCGCAGCGCTGCAACCAATCGTGGTGGATTACGACGATCGTGACTTGCAGCCGACGGCACCCGCCGGAGCGCGCTTCGCGCTCCCCGAGGCCAAGATCGACAGCAAGACCTTCTGGACCCAGTTGAGCCGGGACCTGACCGATCACCTGGTGCGCAGCAAGACCGTGGACGTTTTCGCCAACAAGACCCTGAAGGCGTACTCCCGCGTGGGGGAGACGGTCGAGGAGTTCACGGCCCGGTGCCAACAGATCGCCATGGCCGAGGCGGACAAGAAGGTGGCGACGCTGCAGACGAAGTACCAGACCAAGGTGCGGGCTCTGCAGACGCGGCTCGCCACGGCCTCGGGTCAGGCGCAGGCGGCCGAAGCGGCCCGCAACCAGGGGGTGCTGGGCGACGCCGCGTCGGTGTTGGGCGGCTTCCTGGGTGGGCGTCGGTCGACGTCCTCGATCGCCGCGGCCGCCCGCCGGGCGCAGTCCGCGCAGAACAAGGCGGCGACGGCGCAGGCGAAGGTCGGTGACCTGCAGGCGCAGATCAACGATGTCGAGGCGCAGCTCACCAACGAGGTGTACGGGATCCAGCAGGAGTGGCAGGCGAAGGCGGCCGAGATCGTCCCTGTGCCGATCACGCTGGCCAAGACGGATGTGCGGATCGTGGACCTGCGCCTCATCTGGGTGCCGGTGGCCTGACCGAGGGGCTCATCGAGGCCGCGTTGCGTGCGAGCCCCCTGCCCACAACGATGGCCATGTGAACTCAGTTCCCGATCATGCCGATGTTGTCGTCGTCGGAGCCGGTCTGGCCGGCCTCAATGCCGCTCGGGAGCTCGCCCGACGAGATGTCGACGTGGTCGTTCTGGAGTCGGCCGACCGGGTCGGCGGCCGGGTGGCGACCGACGAGGTCGACGGTCGGCTGCTGGATCGGGGGTTCCAGTTGTACAACCCGGCCTACCCCGAAGGGGCCCGGGTGTTCGATCCCACGGCACTGGCGTTGCGGCCGTTCGCCCGGGGGGTCACGGTCATGGGTGACCGCGGCGCGGTGGCGTTGCAGGATCCGCGCAAGGCGCCCCTGTCGTTGGCGCGGCTGACGCGGGTGCCCGGCGGCCCGTTGGCCCTGGCTCGGTTCGCGGCCTACCTGGCGCAGTGTGGCTACACGTCCCCGAAGCAGCTGCAGCACCGCCCGGACCTGCCGATCGGTGAGGTGCTCGAACAGGCAGTGCGCAGCCGGGAGTTGACCGATTCCCTGATCCGACCGTTCCTGGCCGGAGTCTTCGCCGACCGGTCGCTGGACACCAGCCGGCGGTATGCGGATCTGGTGTTGCGCGCCTTCGCTCGCGGGACACCGTCCCTGCCGGGTCAGGGGATGGCAGCGCTCCCGCGCAGCCTGGCGCACGATGTGGGGTCGGAGCGGATCCACTGCGGAGTCGAGGTGACCGCGGTGCGACCCGGCGCGGTGCAGCACACCGGCGGGACCACCACCGCGCAGCGCGTGATCGTGGCGACTGACGGCACCACGGCGGCCCGGCTGGTGCCAGGGGTTCCGGCGCCGACATGGAACGCGCTCACCACCTGGTACTTCTCGGCACCGCTGGGGTCGATGCCGGCCGATCCGAAACTGCTCATGGTCGACGGCCGCAGCCGCGGTGTTCTGGTCAACGTCGCGGCCGTCTCGGCGGTCGCGCCGCGCTATGCCCGACCCGGGGAGTTGCTGGTTGCGGCGACGGCGGTGGGGGCCCACGATGGCGACGCAGGCGCCCGGCGCCATCTCGCCATCTTGATCCCCGGTGCGGACCAGTGGGAGTTGGTGGGTCGTTACGAGATCCCGCAGGCGTTGCCAGCACTGGATCCGCCGGCCGACCTTCGGGCGCCACAGGATTTCGACGGGATCCTGGTAGCAGGTGATCACCGGGATACCCCGTCCATCCAAGGGGCCCTGGTCAGCGGCCGGCGGGCGGCGCGAACGGCGTGGGACGAACTCGTGGTCGTGCCGCCGCGAAGGCCCTGAGCACGATCGGGCGGTCCCTCCTGCTCTGCGCGATACTGGCCCGGTGATCACGCGTCGCTTCGGACGGACCGAACTGCAGATGCCGGTCGTCAGTTGCGGCGGCATGCGGTTCCAGCAGTCGTGGCAAGACACCGGCCAGGAGATCGAACCGGAGGCGCAGGCAACACTCGAGGCCACGGTCCGGGCCGGTCTGGCGCAAGGAGTCACCCACATCGAGACCGCCCGCGGGTACGGGACCTCGGAACGGCAGTTGGGTCTGTTGCTGCCGCAGTTGGACCGGGACGCCATCATCCTGCAGACCAAGATCTCGCCCGATCCGGATCCAGACGTGTTCGCCGAGAACTTCGCGGAGTCGTTGCGGCGGTTGAACGTCGCCCGGGTGGATCTGTTGTCCCTGCATGGGATCAACACCTGGGAGAAGTTGTGGTGGGCGGTGCGACCAGGCGGTTGCCTGGCGCGCGCCCGGCAGTTCCAGGCCGAGGGCCTGGTCGGTGCGGTGGGGTTCTCCACCCACGGGACGACGGACCTGATCACGTCGGCGCTGGAGCACGACGCCGACGGCGGCTTCGACTACGTGAACTTGCACTGGTACTTCATCACGCGACGGCATCAGCCGGCGTTGGATGTTGCGACGGAGCGGGACCAGGGCGTGTTCATCATCAGCCCGGCGGACAAGGGGGGTCGGTTGTACGACCCACCCCCGCGCTTGGTCGAGCTGTGTGCGCCGCTGTCGCCGCTGGAGTTCAACAACGCGTGGTGTCTGACCAACCCGCAGGTGCACACCCTCAGCCTGGGTGCGGCTCGGCCGTCGGACTTCGACCCGGTCGCCGGTTCCCTGGCGGCGCTCGAGGACCCCGCCCTGATCGCCGACATCGAGTCACGCCTCGCTGACGCCATGCGGCAGGCCGTCGGGGTCGACCACCCGGACGAGTTGTGGGACGGACTGCCGGACTACGTCGATGCGCCGGGGTTCGTCAATCTGCGGGTGATCACCTGGCTGCGCGGACTGGTGCTGGGGTGGGGGATGACGGAGTACGCGCAGGGCCGCTACCGCATGCTGGGCAACGCCTCCGACTGGTTCCCGGGGCTGAATGCCGCTCATGTCGGGGAGTTGAACCTTAAGAACGCCGTGCGCAGGTCGCCCTTCGCCGACTCCATCCCGACGTGGCTCGCCGAGACCCATGAAATGCTCGGCGGCGAGACGGTGCATCGCCTGAGTGCGAGTGGCTGACGGCCGACCCGTGACCAGAAACCCTCATCGAACACGCACAACCCGACCCCGGCATCACCGCCACTCTGGGGGGTGAGTGCCGCCGAAGGCGGTGTATCGAAGCCCGCTCAGGTCGGCTCGTACCCGGGTGCGGGCCGGAGGTCGGCCTTGGCTTCGATACGCGGGCTGGCGCCCGCTACTCACCCCGCGGCCGGGGATGGGTGCGGGTCTTGGTCGGCCAGGGGCCTGCGGGTTGAGTAGCGGGCGGTAGCCCGCGTATCGAAACCGCCACAGGTCGGCGTTCACCCGGTCAGGGTGGGTGGGTACGGGCCGTGGTCCGCCTTGGCTTCGATACGCGCTTCGCGCTACTCAACCGCGGCCGGAGTTGGCCGGAGTTGGTGGGCGTGTCACTCTCGACTTCGACTCGAACATGTGTTCGAATATGTCATGGGGACAAATCACACCGAAGGCGCCGATCACACCGTTGATCCGCCGCCGGGTGGTGCGGTGAGCAGTCATGTTCTTCAAGGCGCGGGGGATTGCCCGCCGTCGTTGGTGCGGCTGGTGGCGGATGTGGATCGGGTGGTCGGGGAGTCGTTGGTCGGTGGTGTGGGTTCGGGGGCGGTGTTGACGGATCGGGTGACGGTGTTGGCCCGGTTGCACACCACGATCGAGGCCGAGTTGGGTCGGTCCTTACTGGCGGCGGAGGCTGCGGATGTGCTGCCGCATTCGGCGGTCACGTTGGTGGAACGTACTGCGTGGTGGTCGCGTCCGGCGTCGTCGCGGGTGGTGACCGCGGCCCGGTTCGCCCAGCGGCATCCGGAACTGGGGCGCAGGTGGCGGTGTGGGTTGGTGACCAGTGAGGTGATCGCGGCGTTGGCCCGCGGGCTGCGTCAGGTGTCTTATGACGTGGAATGCATCATCGTGGCCGCGGCGATCCCGGAACTGACGAAGTTGTCGGTGGCGGGGGTGAAACTGCTGGTGGCGCGTGCGTTGGATCTGCTGGACGCCGCCGACCGCGACACCGCGGAGCAGTCGAACTATGACCGACGCGCGGTGTGGTGGACCGACCACGGCGGTATGACGATGATCAGCGCGGACCTGCCCGGC
>WBZL01001430.1_pt1 | contig 25104 bp, 25 predicted proteins | sample 5204291 | NCBI WGS metagenome assembly WBZL01 (sample SAMN12344345, study PRJNA552823) | activated sludge metagenome | biome: Activated sludge suspended growth; feature: Nitrification reactor; material: Wastewater; isolation source: activated sludge from nitrification reactor of wastewater...
CAGTTCGAGGAATACAGCCTGCCGGTGATCGGCCTCGACTACTCAATCCAGGAAATGGTTTGCAAGAACCTCGGCTTTCCGCCATATCCGGACTGTCCGATTCCCTTGTCCTTCTACCCGGTGGTGAATATCTCTCTCATGTGGTTCGGGGCACCGCTCGCGGCGTACCTCTTCCGGCACAACGTCCTCATCGGGTTCAGCTTCTGGGGATTGCTGTTAGCCAACGGACTTCTGCATACCGCGGGGGGCGTCGCGGCGGGTGCCTACAACACGGGCCTATGGAGCTCCGCCTTCTTGTTTGTTCCGTTGTCCCTCTGGGTCATTTACACCAGCGCAATTCGGGGACCGTACAGCGGCAAGGTCGTGGGCGTGGCGTACGCTGCCGGAGCCATCACCCATGTGTTGCTTTTCATGGGCTACGGCCTTTTCAAGGCCGGGCTGTTCGGTAGTGCGGGCCTGCTAGTCTTTGCCGCCGTGATCGGATTCGCACCGATCATCTTGGCGGCCATTGCGAGCCGATTCTTCAAGCCTGAGTTGCTGCGGCCCGCGTAGCAGTTCCGGTCCGTCTGCGTTGAGTCGAAAGCAGACCCACGGCACGGCCATTTTCGATCCTCCAATGTGTGCCCCGTGAGTGGGCACATAGGCTGAAGTGTGCCTTTACCCGGGCACAGAGTCTTGAATCGCTAGGACAGGGGCGGTGATTCGGAGGATCGATTCTCCCCCTTACCACCAAACCCACTTTTTCGACCCTTCCTGCACCGCGTCCGGTGCCGTCCGAGCACGGCCGAGAACAGCATCTAACCCTGCGTAAATGCGGGGCTTTTTGTGCCTGTCGCATGGCCGTCACCCCTGCACCGAGCGCCAGCAAGCGCCGAAAGCGTCCATTGAAAGCCGGGGGGGGGTAGGTGGGGGTAAGGCCCGGGGTAATGGCCGCCCGGCCCGAATGGGTACCCCTGATGAAGCGCAGCGGAGAACTGACGGATGCAGCCCTGAAGGCCGCCATGCCGAAGCACGAGCCCTACAAGCTCGCGGACGGGGAGGCCTGTACCTGCTCATCAACCCCGACGGCTCGCGCTGGTCGCGCGGCAAAAGCCGCTACGGTGGCAAGGAAAAGCTGCTATCGGTCGGCGTGTACCAACCGGGGGCCAAAGGGCACGTACCCGCGAAGGAGGCCCGCGACAAGCTCGAAGGCATCAAGCGCCAATTGCGCAACGGCATCGACCCGAGCGCGGCCCGACGCGCCGAGCAGCAAAACCACATCGACCGCGAGGAAGGTTCGTTTGAGCGGGTTGCCCGCGAGTGGCTGGCGAAGCAAGGCGAGGGGTGGGCACCGGGGCACACGCGCCGCGTGGAGCGTCGCCTGGTCCTGTACGTGTTCCCGAAGATCGGCCGCGAGCCCATCCGCAGCCTGGCCGGCCCGCAGCGGCTGGCCGTGCTGCAAGCCATTGAGGAACGCGGCACCATCGAGACGGCGCACCGCGTCAAGGAAAGCCTTGGGGGGTATCTTTCGCTACGCCATTGCCACGCACCGCGCCGACCCCGATCCGGTCGTGCCGCAAGAGGGCGCGCTGACCCCATCCAGGAACAAGGCATTCGCCAGTATCACGGAGCCCGCCAAGGTGGGCGAGCTGCTGCGGGCGGTCCGGGGCGACGCGGGGGCCGACGTTGCGCGGCTACAAGTCCGAGTGGATCGAGCGCCAGCTATTTCGCGCTGCGCATCGAACACGGACCGGGCTGCCGGGTCCATTGCGGGCAGGACGGCAATGCACTGGTGCGGCTGCTGTGCGGCGGCGACAAGCGGACGCAGCAACGAGACAAGGGGGCGGCACATGGCGACTGGCAGGACTGCCAGAAGCGCACTGGCAAGCGCCGAGTTTCGCGCGGGCGATCACCTTCGCAATGAGAGCGAGATTGCTGCCTATGCGGTATCGGCACGTGCTGGACGTCCTCGTAATAGCAATCTGCTATAGAATTTGCCCGTGCGTGTCATCGGCCATGCCCGGGTCGTCGCGGCGCACGGGCGCTTCCCCGAATGCGCCGGCGCGCTGGACTTCTGGTATCGGGCGATGAAGCGCGGCCGGTTCGCCAGCTTTGCCGAGCTGCGGGCCACCTTCGGCCGCGTGGACAAGGTGGGGCCGCTCTACGTGTTCAACGTCGGCGGCAACAAGCTGCGCGTCGTTGCGGCCGTTCACTTCAGCGTCGGCAAGGTGTTTGTGCACCACGTCCGGACCCATCCCGAGTACGACCGTGGCGCATGGAAGCGCCGGGAAGGCATCCAATGAGCAACGAAGTACAGACCGCAATCCGCCACTGGCCGCACGTTGCGCCGCTGCTGGCCCTGCCCCGCAGCAAGGCCGCCTGTCGGCGCCTGACGGCGGCGCTCGATGCCGTGCTCGATGCCGGCGGCGCGGACGAATCGCACCCGCTCGCGCGCCTGGCGGACTACCTGGGCGACCTGGTGGCGGAGTACGAGGCGGCACATGCGCCCATGCGCGAGATGCCGGCCCGTGCGTTCCTGCGCGAGCTGATGAAGCAGCACGGGCTCACGCAGAAGGACCTGCCGGAGATTGGTGCGCAAAGCGTCGTCAGCGCCGTTCTGAGCGGCAAGCGGCGGCTGAACGTGCGCCAGATTGCGCGGCTGTCCGAGCGCTTCGGCTTGCCGGCCGATGCGTTCATGTCGTAGCGACTGGCGCGACGATTCCTTTGAAGGGCGCACGAAGGGGCGCGATCATGGGGCCCAAGAAGCCTGCGCCACCGGCGACGGTCGCGGCGCGAGTGTCGCAACGTCGGTCCGTTACGTTCACCCACGTCAGGACGATCCAGGCGCACAACCGGTTCAGCAGGGCCGCCACGCGACCCCGCTACCGTCATGCCCGAGTGGTGCCGTCGACCCTGCGGATGGGGCGATTCGAGCCATCCGCCGAAGGTGCCGGGCACGTCCGGGGGTGAGCCATGAGCATCACCAACGCGGACTTTCTCGAAGCCATGTTTGTCGACCTGCACGACGGGGCTGCGGCGACGACGTGCGCGTTTGCGGGCGACCCCCACCAGGCGGGCGCGGGCGGCATGGTTGGCGCGCCCGTGGATGTCTGGCGACCCCATGACGGCTCGAGCGACCAGCAACAGCGACGTTGCAGTGAGCAGCTTCCTGCCCGATCCGGTGTTGTCGGCATGTGCGATGCGATTGTCGGCGACACGACGCCGTCCTGACAACGACACATGTTCACGACCATGCAAGCCCGTGCACTCCACATGCACACTGATGGTGGAGCGGTTGGCGCCCGAGACGTTGGCGAGCCGCTCAGCAGACAGCAGGCATTCGCCCAGCCGCCACGCGGACAGCGTGAGGTCGAACACTGAGCCCGGCCTGAGCGAGATGCTGCGCGCGATCGGGTTCGACGGCAACGGCGCAGGCAAGGTGACGTTCTGCGACAAGCGGCACACCGGGCCCGGGATGCACTGTCCGGACTGCCATTTCGAGCTGTTCGACGTGAGCCGCAGCTTGCCGATCACGCGCGCCGACCACCGGGTCCGACAGACCTGCTTCGTCTGTCATGGCGGCCAGCGGGCGTTCGCGTCGCGCCGCAATTGCGATCGATGTCACGTGGAGCCGGAGGTAGAATCGGTCGCGGACGTGACGCTGCAGGCGGCCCTCGGGCCCCTGTCGGGTCCGACGCCATCACCATCCGGAGACAAGCCATGAAGTTCGTCGCACTGCCCATGTTCCTCGCCGTTTCTTCGCTCGCCTGCGTTCCCGCCGTCGCAGCGGATGTCGCTGCGGGCAAGGCCAAGGCCGAGGAATACTGCGTCGATTGTCACGGCGACGATGGCAAGGGCGACGACGAGTCGCCGGACATCACGGCCGGGAAGCTGTCGACCAAGGAATTCGTCGTGGCGATGCAGGAATACCAGAGCGGCAAGCGCACGAAGGACGCGAAGATGGCGAAGGCTGCCAAGAAGCTCAGCGCTGACGATGTCGCCAACGTCGCCGCCTATTACGCGACGCTGAAATAGCGTCAGTAGCCGCCGCTGGCGCCGCCGCCGCCGAAACGTCCCTCGCCGGGCCCGAAGGCAGGTTCCGCGGGGGACGGTGTCGCGCGCTGCGCGAGCAGCGCGGTGCCGGCGTTCTGCAGCAGGTCGAGCAGGTCGCCATCGTCCGTCAGCGACGCTGACGTCAGGCCGTCGCGGGGCTGTCGCAGGTGGCGCTCGAGCACGAAGCCCGCCACCAGTGCGGCGAGCCCGCAGAGGATGAGCCACGTTTCGATGGCGAGGCCGCTGGCCGGAAACCATTCGACGGCGAGGCAGACGATGCAGCCGAGAAGGCCGAGCAACGGCGCATGACGCCGTCGTCGCAGGCCCGTGAGCAGCATTGCCGCGCCGAGCGCGAGCAGCAGCAGCACAGTGGCGGCGCGAGTCGCGTCGATCGCGCCGACGACACCGGCCGGCACCACGGCCTCGTAGCGGTGCCACGCTGCCTGCGGCACGTACGCGGCGACCGGCAGCGTCGCGACGAGCCAGTCGAGCATGCGATCGGACGACGGGCGGCGGAACTCCCGCGCACCGAGCGTGAGCGCCACCGCGGCGAGCGTCATGCCGAAGACGAACGAGGTCATGCCGGCGCCGAGTGACCGGTCGAGGACATGCGCGGACGTCGTCGATCCGGCCCAGTACACCAGCGCAATCGCGGCGCAGGTCGTGACGAACGCATTGAGGCGTCGCCCTCCGGCCGCGCCGGCCGCCGCGATCAGCATCAGCGTGTCGACCGAGCCGCCGGCGAAATCCCGCCCCGCCCCGGTTGCCGTCGTGAGCCAGGCGCCGAGCAGCAGGAAGCCGGCCACGCCCAGGCCTTCCTCGATGCCGGACGCGTGCAGGCGCCTCGAGACCGAGAGCCATTCGGCGACAACAGTGACGATCACGCCGGCGACGAGCAGTGCCGTCTCGCTGCCGAGGCCCAGGAGGCCGACGCACAGCACGGCGGCGACCGGGCCGAGCACGAACAACGCGACGCGGGCAATCGGGCCCGTGCAGCGCCAACGGCCTGTGCGCGCGGTCAGCGCCGCCTGCGGAACCGCGACACCCAGCGTGGACGCCACCTGGAGCCATCGCTCCTCCGCCACCGACGGACGCCAGCGACTCATCTGCCGCGCTCCGCGAGCCGCCGGCGCAGGCTCCACAACGTCGCGGCCGCGGCGCACACGACGAGCAGCATGAATCCGAGCGACGACCTGATGCCGTTCAGGCGCGGCAGCGTGGCGGTACACAGGCCAATGGCCGCATACACCACGCCATACACGATGAACGCCTCGCGAGCCGTGTCGAGCCCGCGACGCACCGAGACCCAGGCCAGCGCCGCGAGCAGGGGCAGGCCGGCCGCGAGCCACGGCCAGTGGACGCACCAGGCGATCGCGCCGAGGAAGGCCAGATTCGCCGAGACGTGGTCGAACACGTCCGTGAAGGGCGAAGACGGCCGCGCTCGACGATCGGCCAGGCGCCAGACCGCGATCACCGCCGCGCAGGCGAGGGTGCGGGCGCCGAGTGCGGGCGTCGCAGCGAAGACCTGCAGCGCATCACCCGGCGTGCTGCCGACGCCGAACCAGCCGGCGAGCGTGGCGAGCGATGCCGCGAGCACCCGCGGCGAGGCAAACGCGTAGGCGATGGCAGCGTGCACGACCGCGAGCAGCAGCAGGTGCCACGACCACGACGGGCCGAGCAGCGTGAACTGGCGCTCGGCGTAACCGAGGTCGGCGCTCACGAGCAGCGCCGCGAGCAGCAGCAGGTAGTCGCCGGCGACGGAAGCTGTGTGGCCCGCGAGCTTTGCGCGCAGGGCGGGCACGACGCAGGCCGCAGCGACGAACGCGATCGCCGCCACGATGGCCAGCGGACCGACGCGGTCGAGGTTGCGGGCGAGGACGATCCCCAGGCCGCCCATCACCAGCAGCACGCCCGCATACAGCGCGGCACGCAGTTCCGCGTGCAGGGAGAACACGGCGCCGCGATCGCGGGCCAGTGCGCGGGCTGCCGTGTCGCCGTCGATCACGCCTTCGGCGTGCAACGCGCGCAATTCCGGTTCGAGAGTGTGCACGGCGGTGACTCTACCCGCAGCGGGTGTCCCGACGCGATCGTTGCCACGAAGACTGCGACGCAAGCCCGCGCGGCCACGGCCGGTTTGCTAGCATCGGCCCGTTCGAGTTCACGGGGTCGGTCGTCATGAAGTGGGTGCTGCTCGTCGCCGCGGTCGTCGCGGTGCTGTATCTCGTCCGCACGCGCCGCAACAGGAAGTAGCCTGCGTCATCCCCAGGTCCGGGTCCGCCGCGACAGGTACGCATGCCACAGCAGTCGCGCCGCCACGGCACGCCATGGCCGCCAGCGCAGCGCGTACCCGGCCGCCTCGGCGCTCGACGGCACGTGCGGCAGGCACCGCACCTCCATCATCGACTTGTGCAGCCCGAGGTCGCCCGGCGGCCAGACGTCGGGACGTCGCAACGCCATCAGCAGGTAGACGCCCGCGGTCCACGGACCGATGCCCGGAACGTCGAGCAACGCCGCTTCGGCCGCGGCGTCGTCGAGACTCGCCACGCGATCGAGCCGGAAGCGACCCTGGACGACGCGTCCGGCCAGATCGTGCACGTAGCGGGCCTTCTGCCGCGTGCAGCCCAGCGCCAGCAGGCCGGCCGTGCCGAGCGCGACGATGCCCTGCGGTGTGACGACGCCGTCGAGCGCCTGCTGCAACCGCACGAGCATCGCGCGCGCGGAGGCGAGCGAGACCTGCTGCTCGAGGATGATCCAGACGAGACTCTCGAAGCCGCGGGGTCGTGCGAAGAGCGGTGGGGGCCCGTGCCGCTCGACGATGTCCGCCAGCCGGCGATCGCGCGCGGTCAGTGCCTGGACGCCCTCGCGGAAGGACACCTGCGTGAGCGGGCGCGCCCTCATGGCGCCGTTGTGTCAGAGCGGCGCAATTCGGCGACGAGGCGTTCGACGTCGTGGGCGTCACCCGTGTCGATGCGACGCACGAGCGGCCGCTCGGCATGGTCGAACGGCTCCCAATAGCCCGGCTGCCGGTCGAGCAGCTCGACGGTCGCCTCGGAGGCATCGGCGGTGCCGGTCCGCCGCATGGCGACGCGCTGCTTCAGCGTCGCGAGCGGCGCGTGGCAATGTACGAGTCTCACGTCCGCACCGAACTCCTGGCCGAGACGCAGGAAGCCTGAGCGTTCGTCGTGACGCAGATTGGCCGCGTCGACGATCACGTTCGCGCCACCCGCGAGACACGAGTGCGCGCATTCACGCAGGCGCGCATAGGTACGTTCGCCGAATTCGCGCGTGTACAGGCCACCGTCGGGCGGCGAGCGCGAATCGTCGAGCGGTCCGAGACCGGCGAGGCGCTTGCGTTCGACGTCGGACCGCAGATGCAGCGCCTCGCACGCCGTGGCGAGCCGGCGTGCCAGCCAGGTCTTGCCCGACCCCGACAGACCGACCATCACGACGAGCCGTGGCCGGTGCGGTTGGCCGCGTGCCGATGCCCAGGCGAGGTACTGCCGTGCGCTGCGCTGCGATTCGACGTTCGCCTCCGCCGACTGGCCACCGCGCAGGACCGCGACTTTGGCGCGCACGAGTGCGCGATAGCGTTCGTAGTAGGGCAGCAGGGCCACGGCGGCGTAGTCGCCCGAGGCGGCCGTCCACGTCTCGAGCAGCGCGTGGCGCAGCTCGCTGCGGCCGTGCGCAGCGAGGTCCATCGTGAGAAAGGCGATGTCATTCGCGACGTCGATGAAGCGCAGCGCTGGGTCGAACTCGAGCCCGTCGAACGCGACCAGCCGTCCCTGCCAGCGGACGACGTTGCCGCAATGCAGGTCGCCGTGGCATTCGCGCACGAAGCCGTCGCGCCGCCGCCGCTCCATCGTGTCGGCGACGCCCGCAAACGATGCGTCGAGGTCCCGCTGCAGCTCGTCGAGACGCGTGCACCCAGTGGCGTCGGCCAGGCCGCTTCGGATTGCGTCGAAGTTGTCGAGCGTGACGCGGTGCAGCCGGTCGGGTCGGCCATGGCCGCTCGCGGCGTCGGCACGTTGCGCTGCGACGTGCATCTGCGCGAGGTCGGCACCGAGCCTCCCGATTTCTTCGCCGTCCACTGCGCCCCGTGCCAGCAGTGGCGTCAATTCGAGTTGCGGATCGAACTGCCGCATGCACAGCGCATGCTCGAACGCGCCGTCCGGGGCGCCGACGCACGGCGCTGTCGGCGTGCCGCCGATGCCCACGACGTCGACGTACAGTCCGGGCGCGTGGCGCCGGTTGAGACGCAGTTCCTCGTGGCAGAAGGCCTTGCGGCGCGCCGCCGTCGAATAGTCGAGGAACGACAGCCGCAGCGGCTTCTTGACCTTGTAGGCGTAGGGCCCCGTCAGGAACACCCAGGAAACGTGCGTCTCGACGAGACGGACAGGCAGCACGACGGCGTGTCGCGCGGCGTAGGGGGCCGGCGTTTGCATCGCAGCAACGAATGCGGCCCGGGTGGCGGGTGCATCGAGCATGGCTTCGTGATGGGCTGCGTTCACGCGAGATTCGGATCTCGACGGGCGCTTCCGGCAGTGTACTCTTGGGCACGACGCCTGGGTTCCCTGCGATCAATACCTATGGTCGTCGGGCCGCGTCGTTCGACAATGAAACCGTCCACGAGGACGTCACAGCAGAGGGACTCAGAATCGTGACCATCCCTGTCCAAATCACCTTCAGGCACATGGAAACCTCCCCCGCGGTCGAGACTCGCGTGCGCGAGCTCGCCGGCCATCTGGGCGTTTTCAGCGATCGTATCCAGTCCTGCCGCGTGGTCGTCGATTCGCCGCATCGGCACCACCACCAGGGCAAGGTCTTCAACGTCAAGGTCCAGCTCACCCTGCCGGGCGAGGACGTGGTCGTCGACATGGAGCGGCCGGACCGCCTGGGACACGAGGACGTCTACGTCGTGCTGCGCGACGCGTTCGACGCCGCCCGGCGACAATTGCAGCAGCGCATGTCCACGCTGAGGGGCGAGACCAAGCTCCGCGAGAAGCCCGTCAGCTAGCGGGCACTGCCGCGACGGGCGGCGTATCGCCAGGACCAGGATGAACGCCGAACCGTTGCTCTTCGCGCCGCAGGCCACGCGTCCCTTCGCCGGGCGCATGGCCGCGGCCCTCGGTCTCGAACTCGCGCCCCTCGAGGAGCGCGAGTACGAAGCCGGCGAACACAAGACCCGGCCGCTCGTCAGCGTCCGCGGTCGCCACGCGTATCTCGTCCAGGCGCTCAGTGGCGACGAGCAGGCCAGCGCGAACGACCGGCTGGTGCGCGTGCTGTTCGCCATCCGCGCGATCAAGGACGCCGGCGCGGCACGCGTGACCGCCTGTCTGCCGTACCTTGCCTATGCGCGCAAGGACCGGCGCACGAAGGAGCGCGACCCGGTCAACTCCCGCTATGTCGCGCAGCTTTTCGAGGCCATGGGCGTCGATCACGTCGTGACGATGGACGTGCACAACGTGGCGGCGTTCGAGAATGCGTTCCGCTGCAGCGTCGACCTGCTCGAGGCGGCGCCGCTGCTGGCGGACGACATCGCGCGTCGCCGGGTCGACGAACCGCTCGTGATCGTCTCGCCGGATTTCGGCGGCGCCAAGCGCGCACAGCGCGTGCAGGAACTCCTGGTCGGCCGCACGACGGTCGACGTGGGTCTCGCCGTCTACGAAAAGCGTCGGTCTGGAGGCGTCGTGACCGGCGACCTGCTCGCCGGCGACGTTCGCGACCGGCATGCCTGCATCGTCGACGACCTGATCGGCGCCGGCACCACGGTGCTGCGCGCGACGCAGGCGTGCCGTGCCGCCGGGGCACGCTCGGTGACGGCGTTCGCGACGCACGGCGTCTTCGCGCTGGGCGCCGAGCGTCTGCTCGGGCCCGACGGTCCCGACCGCCTGGTGACCACCGACACGTTGCTGCCGACGCGCCTGCAGATGCCCGCGGGTTCACGATGCACGCTGGACGTGCTGCCGGCGTCGAGCCTGTTCGCGGAGGCGGTGCGGCGCATCGAGCACGGCGGCTCGGTCGTCGCGTTGCGCGAGATGGAGAGCCGGCCACGCGGGAGGTGAACTCGGTGACGCGGGGCTTCAGGGATCGGGCGGAGGCAGGCCGCCAACTCGCGCGCGCCGTGCAGCCGTACGTCACGGATCCGCGTGCCGTCGTGCTGGCGCTGCCGCGCGGCGGCGTGCCTGTCGCGTACGAGGTGGCGATGGTGCTTGGCCTGCCGCTCGACGTCCTCTGCGTGCGCAAACTCGGCGTGCCTTTCCAGCCCGAACTGGCGATGGGCGCCATCGCCAGCGGTGGCGCCGTCGTGCGCAACGACGACGTGCTCGCGCTCGTCCCCGATGCGGAACGCGCGTTCGCAACGGTCCTCGAGCGGGAGCGGGAAGAACTCGCGCGTCGCGAGCGTGCCTACCGCGGCGATGCGCCGCCACTCGACGTGCGGGGGCGCATGGCGATCGTCGTCGACGATGGGCTCGCAACCGGTGCGACCATGGAGGCTGCTGCCCGCGCCGTGCAGATGCTGAAGGCGAATCCGGTCGTCGTGGCGGTGCCGGTGGCTTCGCCGGAAGCGGTCGAGCGCATCGAGCGCGTCGCCGAGCGCATCGTGACGCTGCGCACGCCTCTGTGGTTCGGGTCCGTGGGGCAGTGGTACGACCGCTTCGACCAGACCGACGACGCCGAGGTGACGCGACTGCTCGCCGCCGCCGCACGCGCGCGGCCCGCTGGCGGCGCGTGAGCAGCGTGATAACCTCGCGCGTCCCATGTCACGGGCCGGTGTACGGAGCACGACATGAACGATCCCCTCGGCCCCGCCGTCGTCCGCGTCGATGAGGCGGCGGGCGGCGAAGAGAAGCTCGATCTCGACGTGGCACGACTCGCGCCGGGCAGCCCCGTGCCGGCGCAGTTCGTCCGCAACGCCTACACCGATGCCACCGGTCGATTCTTCGGCGGCATCTGGCGCAGCAGTGTCGGCGCGTGGCGCGTGTCGTATACCGAGAACGAACTGTGCGTGCTCACCGCGGGCCGCGTGCGCATCTCCGACGATGCCGGTCGCAGCTGGACGTTCGGGCCCGGCGACTGCTTCGTGATGCCGTCCGGGTTCCAGGGCCTCTGGGAGGTGCTCGAGCCCGCCCGGAAGTTCTACGCGATCTACGAGCCTGCCGCCGGATAGGCAGACTGGATAGCCAGGGCGGCGGCGGGCGCGTTCCCTGGCTGACTCAGTCCGGTGCGTGAATGGCCGTCGACGCCCTCGCGCGGTGCGCCAGGCGGCGCGAACACCGGCGAAACCGGGCCCCGTGCGTGGCACGCTTCCTGCAAATCAGCACCTCGAGCCGTCGTCGTGCGGGCATCGGTCATCGGCCGTTTCGCCTCTGCTACACTCGCGGCCAATAAGCGTTCATTTGTGTTGTTCGGGAACAACAAAGGGGTAGCAAGATGAAATTGAGCCACGCGCTGGCCGCCGCCGGCCTGGGCTTTGCGGCGATGACCGCCCAGGCTGAAATCACCGGCACCGTCGAGGCCGTCAGCGACTACAACTGGCGCGGCATTTCGCAGACCTCACAGAACCCCGCCCTGCAGGGCAGCATCGACTACGCCCACGAGAGCGGCTTCTACATCGGCGCCTGGGGCAGCAACGTCGACTTCGGCGATTGCTGTGACGAGGAGGTCGAGGTCGACGTCTACGCCGGTTTCAGCGGCGGCGAGACGCTGACCTGGGACGTCGGCCTGAACTACTACACCTATCCTGGCGCCGAAGATCTCGACTTTCCCGAAATCTACGCCGGCATCGGCTACGAGTGGTTCAGTTCAAAGCTCTGGTATTCGAACGACTTCGGCAACACCGACGAGTCGGCCTTCTATCTCGAGGCCGGCGGCGAGTGGGAGCTGCCGGCCAGCTTCGGGCTCAACGCGCACGTCGGCTACAGCGACGGCGACGGCGTCGAGGCTGCGTACGGCCAGAGCGACTACTTCGACTGGTCCGTGGGTGTGACCTACACGCTCGGCCACTTCGACCTCGGGTTGAAATACGCCGACGGCAGCGACCTTGAGACGCTCGACGGCACGCGCGACGACGTGAGCAGCAGCGAAGGCGTCGCCATCTTCTCGATTTCCACTTCGTTCCCGTGGGGCGCCGAGGAATAGAAGACAGCGGGCATTCGCCGGTTCTGCAGCGCCCGGTTCCCGCGAGGGGGTCGGGCGTATTGCTGCGCGCGTCGCGGGCGGCGGTGCGCGTCTTCGGTCTGTGCCCAGGAGGGCACGGACACCGACGGCGTCTGCGTCAGTCGAGGCCGCGCAGTGTTTCGCCGAGCAGGCCGAAGACCTGGTCGATGTGCTGGCGCTCGATGATCAGCGGCGGCGACAACGCGATGATGTCGCCCGTCACGCGCAGCAACAGGCCCTTTTCGAACGCGCGTACGAAGGCCTGATGGCCGCGGGCGCCGGGCCGGCCCGGAATCGGCTCGAGTTCGACGGCGCCGATGAGACCGAGGTTGCGCAGGTCGATCACGTGCGGCAGGCCCTTGAGCGAGTGCACGCCGTCGGCCCAGTAGTCGGCCAGTTCGCTGGCGCGCGTGAGCAGCCCCTCGCGCCGATAGACCTGCTGCGTGGCGATGCCGGCCGCGCACGCCAGCGGGTGCGCGGAATAGGTGTAGCCGTGGAACAGCTCGATCGCGCCCTCGGGCCCCTGCATGAAGGTCTCGTGGATCTGCGTGCTGGCAGCCACGGCGCCCATCGGCACGGTGCCGTTGGTGAGACCCTTGGCCATCGTGATCATGTCGGGCGTCACGCCGAAGTACTGCGACGCGAACGGCGCGCCGAGACGACCGAAGCCCGTGATCACCTCGTCGAAGATCAGCAAGATTCCGTACCGGGAACAGATTTCCCGCAGGCGCTGCAGGTAGCCGCGCGGCGGGATCAGCACGCCGGTCGAGCCGGCCACGGGCTCGACGATGACGGCCGCGATGTTGCTCGCGTCGTGCAGCGCGACGAGGCGCTCGAGTTCGTCCGCGAGCCCGGCTCCGTGCACCGGTTCGCCGCGGGTATGGGCGTTGTGCGCGAGGTCGTGCGTGTGCGGCAGGTGGTCGACACCGGGCAGGGCCGTGCCGAACCACTTGCGGTTGTTGACCATGCCGCCGACCGAGATGCCGCCGAAGCCTACGCCGTGATAGCCGCGCTCGCGGCCGATGAAGCGCGTACGCGTGCCCTCGCCGCGGGCCCGGTGCCAGGCAAGCGCGATCTTGAGGGCGGTGTCCACGGACTCCGACCCCGAGTTCGTGAAGAACACGTGACTCAGGCCCGGCGGCAGCCAGCTCACCACTTCGTTCGCGAGTTCGAATGCCCCCGCGTGCCCCATCTGGAACGGCGGGGCATAGTCCATCGTCGCGACCTGGCGACTGACCGCGTCGGCGATCTCCCTGCGGCCGTGGCCCGCGTTGACGCACCACAGGCCCGCGACGGCGTCGAGGACCTGCCGCCCGTCCGGCGTCCAGTAGTGCATGCCTTCCGCCCGGGCGAGCAACCGCGGGTTCGCCTTGAACTGTCGGTTGGCAGTGAACGGCATCCAGAAGGCTTCGAGTTCGGCACGTTGCATGGGGCTACCGTGGTCGTCGCGGGGATGCCGCAATGATAAGTAAAATTGACACTTGCCTCAAACAGACGTGAAATTCCCGCAGATTTGTGACCCCGTGTGCAGGATATTGAACACCCCGTGAGCGAGATCAACCTCGACGTCGGCGCTCACCTGCGTGCGGTGCGCACCATGTACGGCCTCTCCCAGCGCGAACTCGCCAAGCGTGCTGGGGTCACCAACGGACTGATTTCGCTGATCGAGCAGAATCGCGTGAGCCCGTCGGTAAGCTCGCTCAAGAAGGTGCTCGACGGCATCCCGATGTCACTGGCCGAGTTCTTCACGCTCGACCTCTCGGCGAGCCCACAGGTGTTCTACCGGGCCGACGAACTCGCGGTGCTCGGCGACCGCTCGGTCACGTTCCGGCTGGTTGCGGCGCGGCGGCCCAACCGGGCGATGTCGTTGCTGCACGAGCACTACGCACCTGGCGCCGACACAGGGGCCGACATGCTGCGCCACCAGGGCGAGGAGGGCGGCGTCGTCGTGCGCGGTCGCATCGAACTCACGGTCGGCGCGGAAACCCGGCAACTCGGGCCCGGCGACGCCTATTACTTCGCGAGTGCCGTCCCGCACCGGTTTCGCAACAACGGCAGCGAGACCTGCGAGATCATCTCGGCGAGTACCCCGCCGACCTTCTGAAGCCGTTCCACGGTGCGGTGGTGCCGGGGCAGGATGTCCATGACCGGAGCGAGCCAGCGATGTACGACGACCCGAAGACCCCGAACCACGACGCCACCACCGTCGCCACGGGCTGGCGCACGCGCGCCGCTTCGCTCGCGATCAACGGGCAGGCCTTCATCGACGGCCGCTACGTGGCGGCGGCGAGCGGCGGTACGTTCGCCGACGTGAGTCCGATCGACGGCCGCGTGATCGCGCAGGTCGCCTCGACGGAGCAGGCGGACGTGGACCTCGCCGTTGCCGCGGCACGGCGTGCGTTCGAGCAGGGCGTCTGGGCGAGACAGGCACCGGCCGCGCGCAAGCGGGTGCTGCAGAAGTTCGCCGACCTGATCCTTGCGCACCACGACGAACTCGCTCTGCTCGAGACGATCGACATGGGCAAGCCGATCGGCGACAGCCTGGCGGTCGACATCCCGTCCACGGCGCGCTGCATCCACTGGTATGCCGAAGCCGTCGACAAGATCTACGACCAGGTGGCGCCGACCTCGCACGATGCGCTCGCGCTCGTCACCCGCGAGCCGATCGGCGTGGTCGCCGCCATCGTGCCGTGGAATTTTCCGCTGATCATGGCCGCGTGGAAGATCGGACCGGCGCTCGCGGCCGGCAATTCGTTCATCCTGAAGCCCTCCGAGAAGTCGCCGCTGACGGCGATCCGCCTCGCCGCGCTCGCGAGCGAAGCCGGCATCCCCGACGGCGTCTTCAACGTCCTGCCAGGCTTCGGCCACACGGCCGGGCAGGCGCTCGCGCGGCACATGGACGTGGACTGCATCGGCTTTACCGGCTCGACGCGCACGGGCAAGCTCATGCTGCAGTATTCGGGCCAGTCGAACATGAAGCGCGTCTGGCTGGAGTGCGGCGGCAAGTCGCCGAACATCATCCTGGCCGACTGTCCCGACGTCGATCGGGCGGCGGCTACCGCGGCGGTGGCCATCTTCTTCAACCAGGGTGAGATGTGTTCTGCGGCATCACGTCTGGTCGTCGAGGAATCGATCCGCGACCGCGTGCTGGAGAAGGTCGTCGCGGCGAGCCGCGACTTCGCGCCGGGCGACCCGCTCGACCCTGCGACGCGTCTCGGCGCGATCGTCGACGACGTGCAGATGAACGCCGTGCTCGGCTACATCGACGCGGGCCGCAACGAGGGCGCGTCCGTGCTCGCCGGCGGCCGTCGCGTGCGTGAGGACACCGGCGGGTTCTATGTCGAGCCGACGGTGTTCGCTGGCGTGCGGCAGGAGATGAAAATCGCGCGCGAGGAAATCTTCGGGCCCGTGCTCTCGACCATCGCGGTGCGGGACGCCGAAGAGGCCGTCTGCGTCGGCAACGGCGTCGACTACGGCCTGGCGGCCGCCGTCTGGACGCGCGACGTCACCAAGGCGCACCGCATCGCGCGGGCGCTGCGCGCCGGCATGGTCTACGTCAACTGCTACGACGCGGACGACATCACCGTGCCGTTCGGCGGCTTCAAGCAGTCGGGCACCGGGCGCGACAAGTCGCTGCACGCCTTCGACAAGTACACGGAACTCAAGACGACCTGGGTGGACCTCTCGCAATGACCGGCTACAGCAACGTCACCTTCGATGAAATCGAGATCGGTGCCTCGGCGAGCGCCGAGCGCGCGTTGAGCCAGTCGGAGGCCGAGGCACTGCTGCTCGTCTCCGGCGACGTCGCACCGTTCCACGTGGAGGAAGGCGAGGACTTCGACCCGAATCACCTCTGCGTCGACGCCGTCGCGGCCGAAGCGATCATCTCGGGGATGCTCGAGCGGCGCCTGCCGGGCCCCGGCACCCGCATCGTCTCGCAACAGCTGGAATTCACCGGCCGGCTGCGCGTGGGCGACCTCGTCCGGGCCACGGTGACCGCGCGCGAGAAGCGTGTCGAGCAGCGGCAAGTCGTGTTCGACTGTCACGTCGAGGCGGCTGGCGCCGAAGTGCTGCGCGGCACGGTCGTCGTCGCGGCACCTTCGAAAAAGGCGACCTACGCCGACCTGGAACGGCCGGAGTTCATCGTACGCCGCAACGACGTCTTCGCCCGCCTGCTCAAGCGCTGCGAGCCGCTCGCGCCCGTCACCTGCGCTGTCGCGCATCCCTGCGACGGCCCGTCGCTCATGGGCGTCGTCGAGGCCGCGAGGCGCGAACTGATCACACCCGTCATCGTCGGGCCGCTCGCGCGCATCCGCTCGCTGGCCGGCAAGCTCGGCCTGGAGATCGACTTGTACCGCCTCATCGACACCGAGCACAGTCACGCTTCAGCGGCCGTCGCTGTCGAGCTGGCGCGCGCCGGCGAAGTCGAGACGCTCATGAAGGGCAGCCTGCACACCGACGAGCTGATGTCCGAGGTCGTCTCGTCGCAGCGGGGCCTGCGTACGGAGCGCCGGGTTAGCCACGTGTTCGTCATGGATGTGCCGGCCTACGAGCGCATGCTGTTCGTGACCGACGCGGCCATCAACATCGAGCCCACGCTGAAGGAAAAGGCGGACATCGCGCAGAATGCGATCGATCTCGCGCGGAGTCTCGGGGTCGAAACTCCCAAGGTCGCCATCCTCTCGGCCGTCGAGACGGTCAACCCCGATCTGCAGTCGACGCTCGACGCCGCCGCGCTCTGCAAGATGGCCGATCGAGACCAGATCCGCGGCGCCATCCTCGACGGCCCCCTCGCGTTCGACAATGCGATCAGCGAGCTTGCCGCGCGCACCAAACGCATCCGTTCGCCCGTCGCGGGCACCGCCGACATCCTGCTCGTGCCGGACATCGAAGCGGGCAACATGCTCGCCAAGCAGTTGCTCTACTTCGCGGGGGCCGACAGCGCGGGAATCGTGCTCGGGGCGCGCGTGCCGGTGATCCTGACGAGCCGCGCGGACAACGTGCGCATGCGGATCGGATCGGCGGCAGTGGCCAAGCTCGTCGTGCACGCGCGCCGCGCGGCGATCGCCTCGAAGCCCGCATGACGGCCGCGGACGGAGCGCAGGCGATCCTGGTGCTCAATGCCGGATCGTCGAGCATCAAGTTCTGCGTATTCCGGCTGGACACCGGGGTGCCGACGCGTGACCTCTGCGGACAGGTGTCGGGACTCGCCACTGCGGCACGGCTGTCGATGCGCCGGGCAGGGCAGGTGCTGGTCGATGCCGCGCTGGCGCAAGGGGCCGTGCCGCACGCGGAGGCGCTCGATCAGCTGCTCGACGACCTGCACCGGCACCTGGGCGATGCCCGCATCGTCGGCGTCGGGCACCGCGTCGTGCACGGCGGTCTCGAGTACATGGCGCCGGTCGCCGTCGACGCCGCGGTGCTCGCCAAGCTGGAGCGATACGTGCCGCTCGCGCCGCTCCATCAGCCGCACAACCTGGCCGCGATCCGGGTCATGTTGCGGCGGCTGCCCGGCATCCCCGAGGTGGCCTGTTTCGACACGGCCTTTCATCGAACGGTGCCCGAGGTGGCACAGCGCTTCGCGCTGCCGCCGCGCCTGGCGGAGGCCGGCGTGCGCCGCTACGGCTTCCACGGGCTATCGTACGAGTACATCGCGTCGCGGCTGCCGTCGCTCGATGCCCGCGCCGCGTCGGGCCGCACGGTCGTGTTCCATCTCGGCAATGGTTCGAGCATGTGCGCGATGCTGGGCGGTCGCAGCGTGGCGACGACGATGGGATTCACCGCCCTCGACGGACTGCCGATGGGCACGCGCTGTGGTGCGCTCGATCCGGGCGTGCTGCTGTTCCTGATGGACGAGCTGAAGCTCGGCCCGCGCGAGATCGAGCACCTGATCTACCACGAGTCGGGGCTGCTCGGAATGTCCGGTGTCTCCAGCGACGTGCGCGACCTGCTCGCGAGCCGCGAGCCGCACGCGCAGCTCGCCCTCGAGGTGTTCGTCTACCGGGCGGGGCGCGAACTCGGCTCACTCGCCGCCGCTCTCGGCGGGCTCGACGCCGTCGTCTTCACGGCGGGCATCGGCGAGAACCAGCCGGAAATCCGCGCCCGTATCGGTGCGGCGGCCTCGTGGCTGGGCATCGAGCTCGATACGCAGGCGAACCTCCGTCACGGTCCGTGCATCACGACCCCGCACAGCCGCGTCGCGGCATACGTCGTGCCCACCGACGAGGAAAGCATGATTGCCCGGCACGTGCTCGGCCTGCTCGGGAAATAGAGGACATGGCCGCTATTTCCGTTGGTGGGGCCCCGGCCGTTCGCTAGACTTCCCGTTCCAGCCGCCGATTCCCGCAGGAGACCGCGATGAAGGTCACCGTCGCCGCCACCCAGTTTGCCTGCTCGTCGAACCGCGCCGAGAACCTGGACAAGGCCGAGGCGCTGGTGCGCGAGGCGGCCGCGCGCGGCGCGAACGTGGTGCTGCTGCAGGAACTGTTCGAGGGGCCGTATTTCTGCAAGGACCATCTCGCGAGCCACTTCGAAACGGCGCACCCGCTGCCCGACGACGCGCTGGTACGCCGGTTCCAGGCGCTCGCGACCGAGCTGCAGGTTGCGCTGCCGGTCAGCGTGTTCGAGTGCGCGAACAATGCCTATTACAACTCGCTGGTCATGGTCGATGCCGACGGCAGCGTGCTCGGCGTCTATCGCAAGTCCCACATTCCGGAAGGGCCCGGTTACCACGAGAAGTTCTATTTCTCACCGGGCGACACCGGCTTCCGCGTCTGGAAGACCCGCTACGGCAACCTCGGCGTCGGCATCTGCTGGGACCAGTGGTTTCCCGAGTCGGCGCGTTGCATGGCGCTCATGGGAGCCGACCTGCTGCTCTACCCGACCGCCATCGGTTCGGAGCCGCACGACGCGTCGATCGACTCTCGCGACCACTGGCAGCGCTGCCAGCAGGGGCACGCGGCCGCGAACGTCATGCCGCTCGTCGCATCGAACCGCATCGGCGTCGAGCGCGGCCAGCAGTGCGAGATGACGTTCTACGGCTCGTCGTTCATCACCGACGGCACCGGCGCAAAGATCGCCGAGGCCGACCGCGTGTCCGAAGCGGTGCTCACGGCCACCTTCGATCTCGGGCAGCTGCGTCGGCAGCGGCACGCGTGGGGCGTTTTTCGTGACCGTCGTCCGGAGCTGTACGGGCCGATTTTCACGCTCGACGGGCGTGGTGACGCCTGAGCGGAATGGTGGATCTTCCCGAGCCGCCGACACTGCACGCCGAGTCGCTGCGGGGTCGTGTCGCCTGCGTCGACCTCGAAACCACCGGCGGTCTGGCCGCGCAGCACCGCGTCATCGAGGTCGGCATCGTCCTGCTCGAAGACGGCGCCGTCGTCGACGAATGGAGCACGCTGGTGCGTCCGGGCACGCGCATCCCGCCGGCGATCGCGGCATTCACCGGCATCGACGACTCGATGGTGGCCGGCGCGCCACGGTTCGAGGACGTCGCTGCGGAAGTGCAGCGACGTCTCGAAGGCAGGCTGTTCGTCGCACACAATGCCCGGTTCGACTACGGTTTCCTGCGCACCGAGTTCCGCCGCCTGGGCCTGCGCTTCTCGGCACCCGTGCTCTGCACGGTTCGCCTGTCCCGCGCCATGTACGCCGAGCACCCGCGCCACAATCTCGACGCGCTGATCGACCGGTTCGGTCTCGCCTGCGTGGCCCGTCACCGCGCGCTCGGCGATGCCCGGGTCCTGCCGGCGCTGCTCGCGGCGATCGAGCGTGAGCGTGGCGCGGAGGCCGTGCACGCGGCCGTGACCCACGCCGTGCGGGAGGCTCGATTGCCGGCGCACCTGCCCCCCGATCTGGCGGACGACCTGCCTGAAGGTGCCGGCGTGTACCTTTTCCGGGACGAGGGGGGCGCGCTGCTCTACGTCGGCAAGGGTCGCAACATCCGCAGCGGCGTGTTCGCGCATTTCGCGGGCAGGCACCGGTCGGGCCGCGAGTCGAAGCTCGCGCAGCGGACGCACCGGGTCGAGTGGATCGAGACCGGGGGCGAACTGGGTGCGCTGCTGCTCGAATCGCGGCTGGTCAGGGAACTGGGTCCTGCGACGAACCGGCGACTGCGCCGCGGCGGGGAGGACTGCGTCGTGCGCCTGGTGCCGGCGGGTGCCGGGTTGATGCCGGAGGTCGTGCCGCTCGACGAAGCGGATCTGAACGGCGACGAAGCCGTCTTCGGCCCGTTCTGCAGCGCAAAGGACGCCTGGCGTGCGATCGAAGGCAAGGCGCGCGAGGCCGGGCTGTGTCTCAAGACGCTCGGGCTCGAGCCGGGCGAGGGCAGTTGCTTCGGCTTCCACGTGAACACGTGCCGCGGCGCCTGCGTGGGCATGGAGCCGCGTACGGTGCACGACGCGCGCCTGCAGCTCACCCTCGCGTCACTGCGCCTCAGGGCGTGGCCGTTCGCCGGGCCGATCGGTATCCGCGAGCCGGCGCCCGACGCGGGTGGCACGCAGGTGCACGTTCTCGATCGCTGGCGGTACCTTGGTACGGCGCGCGACGACAAGGAGATCGCCGAACTGGTGCGCACCGCGGCAGCGGTGGCCTTTGACGCGGACGGTTATCGGATCATCGGACGCGCGCTGAAGGACGTGAGGCCACGCGATCTGCTCCTGCTCTCCAGGCCGGTGGGCCGGCCGTGAGGTTCTTCGCGGCCTGCCCGCGCAACGTCAGCGACCTGCTGGGCGGTGAACTGCGCGCACTCGGCATCGCCGTCGAGCGCGAGCACCCGGCCGGCGTCGCCTTCGACGGCGAGCTGCGCGACGCGTACCTCGCCTGTCTGCATTCGCGCACGGCAAGTCGGGTCGTGCTGACCCTGGACGAACTCGACGCCGCGGAGCCCGAGGCGATGTACCGGGGCCTGCTCGGCCTGCCGTGGGAGTCGCACGTCGGGCCGGACGGCACGTTTGCCGTCGACGTCGTCGGCGAGCCGCCTCGCTGGCTGCGGCACACGCAGTTTGCGGCGCTCAAGGCGAAAGATGCGATCGTCGACCGCATGCGCGAAAGCGCGGGGGCGCGGCCTTCTGTCGATCTCGCGACGCCCGACCTGCGCGTCAGTCTGCGGTTCGCACGCGAGCGCGTCACGGTCGGCATCGACGTGAGCGGCGAGCCGCTGCACCGGCGCGGGTACCGTCAGGCGGGCGTCGAAGCACCGCTCAAGGAAAACCTCGCGGCGGCACTGTTGCTGCGCACGGGCTGGCCGGAGATCGCGGCGCGGGGCGGCGCCTTCTTCGATCCGATGTGCGGCTCCGGCACGCTGGTCATCGAGGCAGCATTGATCGCTGCGGACGTCGCACCGGGCCTGTTGCGGCGGCGATTCGGGTTCGAGCGCTGGCGGCAGCACGACGCGACGCTCTGGCAGGGCCTGCGGTCGGCGGCGGAGCGCGCGCGCAAGCTCGACGTGCTCGCCGGCGGGCGTTGCGGTGGCAGCGACCGCGACCAGGCTGCCGTCCGCGCCAGCCTCGCGAACGCGAATCGCGCCGGACTCGGGGATCACCTCGTGTTCGAGCGACGCGATCTGGCGAACCTGCCCGCGACGCGCCACGGGTCCGGTCTCGTGCTCGTGAACCCGCCCTACGGCGTGCGCATCGGCGATCCCGAGCGCATCGAGGCGCTCTACGGCCAGCTCGGCGAGAAGCTGCTGCGCTGCTTTGCGGGCTGGGAGGCAGCCGTCTTCACCGGCGATCCCGCTCTTGGCCGCGCCCTGCGGCTGCGAGCCTGGCGCGTGCACACGTTCTACAACGGCCCCATCGAGGGACGACTGCTGCGCTTCCGGCTGGACGAAAGCGCCATCGAGCCCGATCCGCGGCAGGTGCGGGCTGCGCGGCTCGAGGCCGCGAAGACACGACCGGGCTCCGCGATGTTCGGCAACCGGTTGCGCAAGAACTTCGATCGGCTCGAGAAATGGGCGCGTCGCCACGACGTGGCGTGCTATCGCGTGTACGACGCCGACATGCCCGAGTACGCCTTCGCGGTGGACATCTACGGCAACGACGAGCGCTGGGCGTTCGTGCAGGAATACGCGGCGCCAGACACCGTCGCGCAGGAAGCGGTGCGGGCGCGTCGGGACGAGGCGCTGGCGCAGGTCCCGGGCGTGCTCGGCATCGATGCGGAGCGCATGTTCCTCAGGGTGCGACGTCGGCAGAGGGCGAGCGAGCAGTACGAGAAGCTCGATGCGGGTGGACAGTTCCACGCGGTGCGCGAGGGCCGGTACCGGTTCCTCGTCAACTTCACCGACTACCTCGACACGGGTCTGTTTCTCGACCATCGCATCACCCGTGCGCGCATCGGCGAAATGGCGGCGGGCAGGCGTTTCCTGAACCTGTTCGCCTACACGGGCGCGGCGACGGTGCACGCCGTGGGCGGCGGGGCGATCGCGTCGACGACGGTCGACATGTCGCGCACCTACCTCGACTGGGCGCTGCGCAACATGGACCTGAACGGCCTGCGCGGGCCGCCGCACGAATTCGTGCAGGCGGATTGCCTCGCGTGGCTGGAGACGCAGGCGCAAGCGTCGCGGCCACCGCAATACGACCTCGTCTTCATCGACCCGCCGACGCATTCGCGCTCGAAACGCATGCAACGCGAGTTCGACGTCCAGCAGGACCACGTGTGGCTGCTCGGGGCGGCCTCCCGCCTGCTGGCGCCCGGCGGCAGCATCGTGTTCTCGAACAATTTCCAGAAGTTCAGGCTCGACGCGACGACGCTCGCGCAGTTCGACGTCGAGGATCTCACGCGCGCCACGATTCCAGAGGATTTCGCGCGCAACGCGAAGATCCACGTCTGCTATCTGCTGCGACCCCGCACGCCGGTGCTTGCGACGGCCTGACGGCGTGCCGATACTGGCGCCCGCGTACCGGCATTCCTCCCGAACCCTCCGCCGTGGAAATCTACAAGTCCTTCACTTTGGAAAGCGCGCATCGGCTGCCCAACGTCCCGACGGGGCACAAGTGCGCGCGCGTGCACGGGCACTCGTTCCGGGTCGATCTGCACGTCGCCGGCCCGGTCGACCCGCGCCTCGGCTGGGTCATGGATTTCGGGGTCATCAAGCAGGCCTTCGCGCCGCTGTTCGAACGGCTCGATCACCACTACCTGAACGACGTGCCGGGCCTCGAGAATCCGACCAGCGAGAACCTCGCGCGGTGGATCTGGCGCGAGCTGAAACCCGCGCTGCCGGAACTTTCGCGCGTCGTCGTGCACGAGACTTGCTCGAGCGGGGTGAGCTACGCGGGCGAGTGAGCTTGTACGCTTGCGAGAGCCGGGTGTGTCGTTCCGGTACCGCGCGAGACCCGACGACTGCTACAGCCAGTCCTTCATCCGGTACCAGAGCATCGCGAGCACCAGCACTGGCATGCGCAGCGCCGGGCCACCCGGGAAGTCCCGATGCCGCAGGCGGCCGAAGAGGTCGAAGCGTCCGGCCTGCCCGGCGATCGCCTCGGCCACCATCCTTCCCGCCATGCCGGTCAGGGCGACGCCGTGGCCCGAGAAACCCTGCAGGTAGTACACGTTCGACGTCAGCCGGCCGAAGTCCGGAGCGCGGCTCATCGTGATGTCGACGTAGCCGCCCCAGGCGTACTCGATCCTGACGTCGCGCAGGCCGGGGAAGACCTTGAGCATGCGTTCGCGCGTCGCCCTCGCGGTGTCCATGGCGTCGTGGCCGGAGTAGCTCACGCGGCCGCCGAACAGCAGCCGGTGGTCCGCGGAGCGGCGGAAGTAGTCGAGCACGAAGTTGACGTCGGACACCGCGACGTTCTCGCGCAGCAGCGACTCGATGCGTTCGCGGCCGAGGGGCTCCGTTGCGACGATGTACGTGCCCACCGGCATGATCCGGTTGCGCAAGCGCCGCGACAGCCGGGCGTCGATGAACGCGTTGCAGCAGAGCGCGAGGTGTTTCGCGCGCACCGAGGCGCCATCCTTCGTGCGCACGCGCACCGTCGCCCCGGGCTCGAAACCCACGACCCCGGTGCCCTCGAAGATGCGTACGCCGGCCGCTTCCGCCGCGGCCGCGAGGCCGAGCGTGTAGTTGAGCGGGTGCAGGTGGCCGCTGCGATCGTCGCGCAGACCGCCGGCGTAGCGGTCGGTGCCGAGTACCTGCCGCAGCTCGTCGCGTTCGAGCCAGCGCGTGCCGGCGTAGCCGTAGTCCCGCTCGAGTTCCTGCTGATGGCTGCGCAGTTCCTGCACCTGCCGCGGCTTGAGCGCCACGTGCAGATGGCCCCAGTGCAGGTCGCATTCGATGGCGTGCCGCGCGACCCGATGCCGGATCAGTTCCTGCGCTTCGACGGTGATGTCGAACATCTGCCGCGCAGCCTCGCGCCCGACCTGCGCGACCAGCTTGTCCTGACTGCACGCATAGCCGACGATGGCCTGTCCGCCGCTGCGGCCCGACGCGCCCCACGCGATGCGCTTCCCTTCCAGCAGCACGACGTCGTAGCCGCGCTCGGCCAGTTCGAGTGCCGTCGAGCAACCGGCGAGTCCGCCGCCGACCACGCAGATGTCGGCGACGAGGTCCTCGCTCAGCGCAGCGCGTACCGGGGCCGGGTTCGCCGAGACGGCGTAGTACGAGTCGATGTGCGGGACGGCGGCCATTTCAGCTCGTCGTCAGGTACCAGTCGTAGTCGATCGCGGGAACGTGCGAGCTGAAATCCATCATCTCGCCGCGACGGGTCTGTGCGTACAGCCGCGCCAGCCGTGCGCCGAGATAGTCTTTCACGAATTCGCTGCGCTCGAATGCTCCGATCGCCTCCGGCCACGACAGCGGGATGGTCGGCGTGGAGTCGCGATAGGCATTGCCGGCGAGCACAGGGCCGGGATCGAGCTTGCGGGTGAGCCCGAGGTGCATGCCTGCCAGCACGATCGCCGCCAGCAGGTAGG
>WBZL01001432.1_pt1 | contig 25090 bp, 26 predicted proteins | sample 5204291 | NCBI WGS metagenome assembly WBZL01 (sample SAMN12344345, study PRJNA552823) | activated sludge metagenome | biome: Activated sludge suspended growth; feature: Nitrification reactor; material: Wastewater; isolation source: activated sludge from nitrification reactor of wastewater...
GGGTTTAGTTTTCACGAAATAAAGAGAAGGGACAGAGAGAGACCGCCGGGTCTCAATCCCTTTATCGGCAGGGCTTAGTTTTCACAGAGGGTGATAAACCTCCAAGCCAACCAGGCCTCAGAGTCTCAATCCCTTTATCGGCAGGGCTTAGTTTTCACCGCCTGCTTTTCGACTTACAACAGAGCGATTATTGGGTCTCAATCCCTTTATCGGCAGGGCTTAGTTTTCACAGGTCAAGCTGTGGCTTATACTTCATCGCTCATCATGTCTCAATCCCTTTATCGGCAGGGCTTAGTTTTCACTGGGAGATGCTTCCTGGGTCATTCATCGCTGACTGGTCTCAATCCCTTTATCGGCAGGGCTTAGTTTTCACTGCTCTCGAAGTATCCCTTCGCGGGTTACGAAAAGTCTCAATCCCTTTATCGGCAGGGCTTAGTTTTCACGCCCCTTGTTCATTTCTGATAGGGTCAGCAATGTTTTGTCTCAATCCCTTTATCGGCAGGGCTTAGTTTTCACCGCAGCTAAAGCTGCTGCTGAGGTAATGGCCGACACGTCTCAATCCCTTTATCGGCAGGGCTTAGTTTTCACTAGTCGACAGGGCGGACGAAGTAGACCTTAACCGTGAGTCTCAATCCCTTTATCGGCAGGGCTTAGTTTTCACATCATATCTGACCGGTAATGGAGACAACCTACTAACGTCTCAATCCCTTTATCGGCAGGGCTTAGTTTTCACTCCGTTAGAGGAGAAACTATGGAACAAGGCGCTAAGTCTCAATCCCTTTATCGGCAGGGCTTAGTTTTCACTCAAGGAGCGCTTAGATCGTGGATCCGATATCGTGTCTCAATCCCTTTATCGGCAGGGCTTAGTTTTCACATGGGGTCCTGGAACCAATGCCGGATACGAATTCGGTCTCAATCCCTTTATCGGCAGGGCTTAGTTTTCACCCCGATCGATATCCCAGACAATGCGAAAAAGGATATTCGGTCTCAATCCCTTTATCGGCAGGGCTTAGTTTTCACAAAAAAACTTAGTAAAAGAAAGAGAGTAAAAAATGTCTCAATCCCTTTATCGGCAGGGCTTAGTTTTCACTCTACTTCCACAACCCGATGATCGTCAAGGAATTTAACGGCTCTTTTCGGGGCGCGGGCGAAACAACGCTCCCGTGCTCCCGTCCAGGCGCACGAAAATCCTCTTTTCCCTTGAAAATCAACACGCGGCGCCCGTATGCCGAAGTATTTTCGCAAGCCATTGTCCAAAAAGCCATGTCCGGCAAAATGTGCACCAGCGCCATATGCCCCGAAGTTCTCAGGCCAGCCAGTAATCCCAGTCCCGGGCGATATGGCCGTGCCCGTCCACCAGAATGCGCGCGGCGTCGGCGCGGCACAGGGTGGCGATGAACAGCTTGTCCTCGTCAGGACGGACGATCCGCGCCAAGCGATCACGCAATTCCTGCAACTGGGCGGGCTTGAGGTGGCACTCGAAGACGCTCTTCTGCACCCGCTCGCCGTAGCCTTCGCACAGCGTGGCGACCCGCCGCAGGCGGCCGGGGTCGGCGATGTCGTAGGAAATGAAAACGAACAGCGTGTTCACACCGCAAAGTACCAGGCAATGCCGGCTTCCGCCGAGTCCACCAGCGTGCGCTGCGGCTGGCGCGGCAGGCAGGCGGCGCAGAGCGGATAATAGCGGATGCTGTCGCTGCCTTTCAGATGACCGGCCAGGCGGGCGCGCAGGTCGCACACTTCGCGGGACGAGAGACGGCAGCGGAAGACGCTGTACTGTTCCCTTTCGCCGTGTCCGAGCAGGATGCGCTCGACCCGCCGGCGACAGCCGTCGTCGCTCACGTCGTAGGTCACGAGCCAGGTCTGTTCCATGGGGCTTCAGCGGATAGCGAAAGGCACGTACGGAAGGCCCGGCGTGCGTAACGCGGCGGCGTACTGCAGCACCTGCATGTCCATCCAGCGGCGGTAATCGAGCCGCTGTCCGGCGTGGCTGACGGTGGTATTGAGCTTCTGCTCCAGCAGATGGATGAAATGCTTGCGCGAACCATCGGCCATCAGGCATGGCTGACCCGGTGTTTCGGGCCAGGAGAAGTCGCCGGGTTGCAGCTTGCCGTCGAACACCAGATGCATCACCACCGCATCGACCACCGGGGCGCGGAATTCCTCCATCAGATCGGAGGCAAGCGCCGGATGGCCGGGCCGGACATCGTGCAGCACGCCGACGTGCGTGTTGAGGCCCCGCGCCCGCACCAGGGCGAGGACGTTGTAGAAGACGATCGTGTAGCCATAGGAGAGGAGCGCGTTCACCGGGTCGGTAGGCGGCTGGCGGTTGCGCCCCGTGAACTGCCACTTGGCCGGCAGCACCGTCTGCCAGGCGGCGAAATAGGTGCGCGCCGCGGCGCCCTCGATGCCGCGCAGGATCTCCAGGTCTGCGGCCTGCCCAGCGGCCTGCGCCGCCGATTTCAGCGCCGCAAGAGGCGCATCCATGTTCGTCTGCCGCGCCCGCGCCAGACGGCCGAGGAAAGTGCGGCAGTTGAGGATCTTGCCGGCGATCAGCGGACGGGCCAGCGCCAGCCGGGCGGGCTCGTCGCTCTCCAGCGCAAACTGGGCGCGCTGCAGGGGCACGCTGCGCGCGTCGAGCGGGTCGATCACCCCGAAGAACCGGCCGCGCCCGGAAAGGAGCATGACCGGAATGCCACGCTCCAGGCATTCGTGCAGGGCCGGCGTGGTGATCTGCACGTTGCCGAACACCATGATCTGGTCGATGCGCATCATCGGTACCTGCAGCAACACTTCGCCGTGGCGCGCAACGATGAAGCGTTCGCCCTCCTTGTTCAGGACGGCTCCGTTTTCCAGCAGATACAGGGTGCGCAAACGGGGCCGGTGGCCGTGGCTGGGTGGACGTTCGTCATCGGCGGCCGCCGCTTCGTGGACAGGGCCAGTGGTCGGCGGCAGGCATGCCGCCTCGCCCGGCCGCCCGCCGAGCATCCCTTCGGCGCCGCAGAAAGCGCCGAGGAATTCGAAGCCCTCGGCAAAGGAAGCGAGCCGGGATTTCCGCGTGTTCAGCGCCAGGCCGATGTTTTCCAGCGCGTCGGCGGCAAAAGCCAGAGCGCTTTGCGCCTCTGTTTCGCTGGCACAGGCGAGTACAAAATCGTCGGCGTAGCGCACCAGCGCCAGTCCGGCGCGCGCGCAGGCCGCGTCGAAGGCCATCAGAAAGAGATTCGCCAGCACCGGGGAAAGCGGCGACCCCTGCGCCAGGCCGCGCGCCAGGCTCCAGGCGCCTTGTCCCTGCACGTCGGCCACTTCGATGCGCACGCAGGTTTTCATCTGTTCGCGCAGGCACCGTTCGAGCGGCAGATCGTCGAGCAGGGAGAACAGGCGCCGATGGTCCACGCTGTCGAAAAAGTGGTGAATGTCGCACACCGCGACAAAGACGAGACCGCCATCGCGCAGCGCCTGCAGACGGTGCAGGGCGGTTGCGACCGAATGGCCGGGACGATAGGCATGGCTCGCTTCGCCGAAGTCGGGCTCCAGGAGATCGGCCAGATACCTGGCGAGTGCGGACTGAACGATCCGGTCACGTACCGCGGGCAGCAGCAGTTCGCGCACGCCGCCGCCCGGCTTTGCCACCGGAATGAGCCTGGCGGGCGCGGGACGATAGCTGCCCTGGGTGAGTTGCAGCGCCAGCAAACCGAGTTGTGCTTCAGCATCGGCGGCAAATTCCGCCAGCGTCTGTTCGTCGGCGCCCGCGCCACCCTGTCTGGCCGAGACATGTTCCAGCGCCTCGGCCAGACGGGCCAGCGTCCAGAACGGCGGCGGCGAATCCTGATCGGTGGACGATGGCGTTGGCAGCGTGCTCATCGGCAGGTCTTTGTCAATTCCACCGCTTCGAGAAGCCGTCGGGCGCCAGCGAACCGACCAGGCCACCGGCCAGCCCGCCGACGGCGATGCCGATCGGCCCGCCGAAGGCCCCTGGCACCGCTCCTGTTTTCGCACCGGCTCCGGTACTGCCGGCACGAACGCCATGCTTCACCGTCCGCCGTACCCGTCCGCGCGCCACGCCGGCGGCGGCAACATAGGCGCCCTGGGCGGCGCGATTCCGAGGGTTTTCGCGGCGGCGGGCGGGTCGCTGGCGGCCTGTCGTGCCGCGCTGATCGACACCGGTTTCGAATATTTGGCTGGGCACGTTGTGGCTCCGTAAGAGGCTGGCGAGCCGCCACTATAGTTGCACCCTCGTCCGCGGGTTGATTCGACAAGCTTGTCGTTTCCACGACTTTCATCCTGTGGCGTGAAGTCGTCGCTGATTCAGGCCGGGATTGATCTGCTGCGCTGTCAGCGTTACCTCGAACTCAATCCGGTACGCGCCAGGATGGTCGATAATCCTGCCCATGGTCGCTGGAACAGCTACCGTGCGAACGGGCTCGGACAGGCCGACCACCTGCTGACGCCGCATTCCCTGTATGGCGACATGTGGCACACCACACCACCACGTTTCGCAAGAACCTTTTCAAGCCCCGTAACCGGAAGATAGAACCCCCATGAAACGCATCCAGCCGTCCCCCCATCGGATGCCCTCCTCCGTGATGGCCTGTCACGCAAGCCCTGCTCCCGCAGCCAGACCATCCGAGACCGGAATGGCGAGCCCTTCCCATCCTTTCGTGTTGCCGCCCGATACCGCGCTCCGCCATGCCGCCGTCGGCTGCCTGCTCGGCACCGCCGTCGGCGATGCGCTGGGACTGGCCGGCGAAGGACTCTCGAAGCGGCGGCTGGCCCGCGTCTATCCGGACAGCACGCGCTACCACCTGCTCTTCGGTCGCGGCCTGTGTTCCGACGATACCGAGCACGCCTGCATGACGGTGCAGGCTCTTCTTGCCGCCAGTGCCGTCCCTCGTGACCACGCCGCGCGGGTCTTCGCCGGCAATCTCGCCCGGCGGCTGCGCTTCTGGCTGCTGGGGCTGCCGGCCGGCGTCGGGCTGGCGACCGGCCGCGCCATCCTCAAACTCTGGCTCGGCTGGTCGGCCGAGACCTCTGGCGTGTATTCCGCAGGCAACGGGCCGGCCATGCGCGCACCGATCATCGGCATCTTCGCGGGCGAAGATTCGCCGTACCTGCGCCGACTGATCCGTGCCTCGACCCGCATCACGCACACCGACCCGCTTGCCGAACAGGGCGCCCTGGCGGTGGCTCTGGCTGCTCAGCGCGCGACCAGAGCCGATCCTCCCGCCGCGCTGCGGGTGGGGGAGGAACTGGCGACGGCTCTTGCCCCCGAGGGGCGTGAACTCGCCGCGCTGATCCGCCTCGCGGCGCAAAGCGTGCATCAGGGCGAGTCGACGCCGGCCTTCGCCGCCTGCATCGGCTGTGGCCAGGGTGTCAGCGGATATATGCTGCACAGCGTGCCGGTGGCGCTGCATGCCTGGCTGTCGCATCCCGAGGAGCTGCAGGCAGCGCTCACGGCCGCGATCGTCTGCGGTGGCGACACCGACAGCGTGGCCGCCATCGTCGGCGCTCTGGTCGGCGCCCGCGTTGGCCCCGACAGGTTCCCCGCGTCTTTGCTCGATGGCCTCGTCGAATGGCCGCGTACGGTCCAGTGGCTGACCCTGCTCGGCGAACGACTCGCCCGGACTCGCACACCGCAGGCCCTGGCCCAACCGCTCGCGCTGAACCTTCCCGGCCTGCTGCTGCGCAATGTCTTCTTTTTTGCGCTGGTACTGATGCACGGGCTGCGCCGCCTGCTGCCACCATATTGAGCCGCAGGGTCGGGTCATCGGCCTTGAAAGCCATGACCGTTAGCGGGATCTGCCGCCCCCCTTCAGCAAAACCCACAAGGCGCCATCACCCCCGTCGCTGGGGGGAGCGTGGCAGAAGGCCAGCACATCCTTGTAGCGACTTAGCCAGGCCTTGACCAGGTGGCGCAGAACCCCTTCCCGCCCCGGCGAGCCGTGGCCGCGGCCGTGCACAATGCGCAGACAGCGCTTGCCGGCAGCCAGTGCTTCAGTAACGAACAGCGAAACCTGCGCGTGCGCCTCGTGGCGATTCATGCCATGCAGATCGAGATGATCCTGGATGCTCCAACGACCGCGGCGCAGGTCACGCAACAGGGTGCGCGGCAGCCCGCTACGCAGGAACGAATCGGCACCGCCAAGGTCGAGCCAGTCGTCGATCGCCAGGGGGGCCTGCAGAAGTTGTACCAGAACCGCTGCTTCGTCGAGTTCTCGCTGCCGTGGTCGCGGACTCGGCTTCGGCGCTTCCAGAGTGACCCGATCGGGCTTGCGCAAAGGCGTCGCGCCGTCGACAGCGGCGCGAAAAGCGGCCAGGTCCTCCGGACTGGGTTGCGATCGCAGCGTCATCGCAGAGTTCGCTCCTCACGCCGGCAATGCCTCAGCCGGCCAGTCCAAGACTGTCAAGGTAACGTTCGGCGTCGAGTGCCGCCATGCAGCCGCTGCCTGCCGAAGTACAGGCCTGTCGGTAGATGTAATCCTGCACATCGCCGGCAGCGAAGACGCCGGCGACCGACGTTGCCGTGGCATTGCCGTTTTGCCCGCACTGGGTCAGCAGGTAGCCGCCCTGCATGGCCAGTTGGCCGACAAACAAGTCGGTGTTCGGTTTGTGGCCGATGGCGATGAAAACCCCCGCCAGCGGCAGGTCTTCGGTATGGCCGGTCAGCTTGTCGCGGATGCGCATGCCGGTCACGCCGGACGGGTCCCCGAGCACTTCGTCCAGCGTGCAGTTCCAGCGGATCGTGACCTTGCCGGCCTTTTCCTTGGCAAACAGCTTGTCGTGCAGTATTTTTTCACCGCGCAGCTTGTCGCGGCGATGCACGAGGGTGACGTGACTGGCGATGTTGGCCAGGTACAAGGCCTCTTCGACCGCGGTATTGCCCCCGCCGATGACGGCGACCGGTTGGTCACGATAGAAGAAGCCATCGCAGGTGGCGCAGGCGGAGACGCCGCGGCCGGCAAAGGTTTCTTCGGAGGGCAGTCCCAGATACTGGGCCGAAGCACCGGTGGCGATGATCAGGGCATCGCAGGTGTAGGTACCCGCATCGCCGATGAGCACAAACGGCTTTTCTGTCAGCCGGGCGGTATGGATATGGTCGAAGAGGATCTCGGTTTCGAAGCGGCGAGCATGCTCTTCGAAACGCCGCATCAGCTCTGGCCCCTGCACGCCCTGTGCGTCGGCCGGCCAGTTGTCCACGTCGGTCGTGGTCATCAACTGCCCACCCTGGGCCATGCCGGTGATCAGCACTGGTTTGAGGTTGGCGCGTGCCGCATAGATGGCGGCGGTATAGCCGGCGGGTCCGGCTCCGAGGATCAGCAGGCGGCAATGGCGGTTGGCTTGGGTCATTTCGATGGGCTCTGGTCGTGGGTCACGGAAAAATTATAACCGGCAACGCTGACCCATTCGCGGCCAAGTTCAGTGCGGCAATTCTTCGAAAATCTTTGAAGTGCCTTATAATCGCGGCGCAAGCCCTTGATAGAAATCACTTCACTTGATGAGAGAATGGCCCATGAACACTGCCGTTGAGCAACCCAGGAGAGGACCCAGCCTGACTTTGCTGCACAGCATTCCGATATTTGCCGGCGTTCCCGATGCACAACTCGAACAGATCGCCAAGGTTGCCTTCCATCGTCGGGTACCACGCCAGACCACCATCGTCCGCGCCGGCGACAGTACCGATTCGCTCTATGTGCTGATCAGCGGCGGCGCCAAGGTGCTCAACAGCGACGAAGAAGGACGAGAAGTGATTCTGACCCTGCTTGGCCCCGGCGAGTTCTTCGGAGAAATGGGGCTGATCGACGGCAGCCCGCGTTCGGCCGATGTCATGGCCACCGAGACCTGCGAATTGCTGGTCATTACCAAGAACGACTTCAAGCGCTGCCTGGCCGAAAACTTTGACCTTTGCCTCAATATCATGAAAAGCCTCGTGCAGCGTTTGCGCGAGGCCGACCGCAACATCGAGAGTCTGGCACTGCTCGACGTCTACGGCCGCGTCGCCAAGTTGCTGATCGATTTTTCCGAAGAGGAGCGCGGTCAGCGCGTGATCCGGCGACGGCTGACCAAGCAGGACATTGCCAAGATGATCGGCGCCTCACGAGAGATGGTCAGTCGAGTCATGAAGGATCTCGAAAACCGCGGTTACTTCCGGGTTGAAGAAGGTCGGACCGTCATTCTCGAAAAACGCCTGTCTTCCCCGGCAAGTCCCGCTTCCCAACCGTAACTCCTGTCACTCCTCCTGTAACTCCCTACACCAGAACCCGCTGATGGCTTTGCTGAACAAACTTGCCGGCAGAATGCCCTTTCCCTCCAGGGCACCGACTCCGCTCCCGGAAAAAATCGCCGCACTCCTGCAGGAGTCGCGCTGGCTGATCCTGATCGTTGTCGCCACCTTCCTGGCGCTTTCATTGTGGGGCTACCATCCATCCGATCCTGGCTGGTCGCACGCCGTACACGCGGTCACGCTGCACAACCCGGCTGGCCGTAGCGGCGCCTGGCTGGCCGATCTGATGCTTTTTGTCTTTGGTTGTTCGGCGTGGTGGTGGATCGTTCTGCTGCTGGTCTTTGTCTGGCGGGGGTATCGACGTCTCGAAGGCCAGCACCCGACCGATCGACGTCCGCTGTACATCTGCCTGGCCGGCTTTCTGGTCCTGATCATCGCCAGCAGCGGACTCGAGAACCTGCGGTTCTATACGCTCAAAGCAACGCTGCCGGTTGGCCCCGGCGGTGTCATCGGCATCGAACTCGGCGCCGTGGTCGTGCGTTATCTGGGTTATACCGGTGCAACGCTGACCCTGTTCGCTCTGCTGATGCTTGGCTGGAGCATCTTCTCCGGGATGTCGTGGATTACCACTGCCGAACGTGCCGGTGCACTCCTGGAAGCGATCGTCGTCGGCATCTACCAGTGGCTCGAACGCCGGAAGGACCGGCGCATCGGACGCGAAGTCGCACGCGAGCGTGAGGCCGTCATCGAGGGCGAGAAAAAACGCGGCGAAGCGCAGGAACCCACGCTGTCCGAAAGCCCCGCGCTGGCCAGTTCCCGCCCGCTACCGGTCAAGGCCGGCAAACGCAGCCAGGAGGAGCCGACCCTGAACGACGAGCGCGACTTGCCTGCGCCGCTACCGCCCACAACCGGCAAGCCCATCGACGACGAGCCGGTCTTGCACCACGAGCACGACTTGCCTGCCTCGCCACGACCAGGAACCTTGAAGTCCCTCGATGATGTCCCTCCCCTGACCGAAGCTCCCGAAACCCTCGCGCCGCTGCCGTCGAAGGGGGAGAAGCGAACCGACCGTGGACGGCCACTGCCGCTCCCGGAAGCCGTCGCCGCGTCCCCGTTGCCACCCATGCATCTGCTTGAACCAGCGCCCTCGCAGAGCAGTCGCGTCAGTCCCGAGACGCTTGAATCCACCTCTCGTCTGATCGAGCGAAAACTCGCCGATTTTGGCGTGCAGGTGGCGGTCACCGCCGCCTATCCCGGACCGGTGATCACGCGCTACGAAATCGAGCCGGCAGTCGGCGTGAAGGGCGCCCAGATCCTCAATCTGGCTAAGGATCTGGCACGTTCGCTGTCGCTGGTGTCGGTGCGCGTCGTCGAGACGGTACCGGGCAAGTCGTCGATGGCACTTGAACTCCCGAATCCCAAGCGGCAGGTGGTCCGCCTGCTGGAAATCATTTCCAGCAAGGAATATCACGACATGGACTCGCCGCTGACGATGACGCTGGGCAAGGATATCAGCGGCCAACCGCTGGTCGTCGACCTGGCCAGGATGCCGCATCTGCTGGTGGCTGGAACGACGGGATCGGGCAAATCCGTCGGCATCAATGCGATGATCCTTTCGCTGCTGTACAAGGCTGGACCAGACCAGGTACGGTTGATCCTGGTCGACCCGAAAATGCTCGAACTGTCCATCTACGAGGGCATCCCGCACCTGCTCGCACCGGTGGTGGTGGACATGAAACATGCCGCCAACGCCCTCAACTGGTGCGTTGGCGAAATGGACAAGCGTTACAAGCTGATGTCGGCGATGGGCGTACGCAATCTGGCCGGCCTCAATCAACGCATCCGTGATGCCGCGAAGAACGGCGAGAAAATCGCCAACCCGGTATCGCTGACCCCGGACCACCCCGAACCGCTGTCCTGTCTGCCGTTCATCGTGGTGGTCATCGACGAACTCGCTGACCTGATGATGCTTTCCGGCAAGACCGTCGAGCAGCTGATCGCCCGTCTCGCGCAGAAAGCGCGCGCCTCGGGAATCCATCTGATTCTGGCGACGCAGCGGCCATCGGTCGATGTCATCACCGGCCTGATCAAGGCCAACATACCTACCCGCATCTCCTTCCAGGTGTCATCCAAGATCGATTCACGCACCATCCTCGATCAGATGGGGGCCGAAGCCCTGCTCGGCCAGGGCGACATGCTCTACCTGGCACCTGGGACCGGCTATCCAACACGCGTCCATGGCGCTTTTGTCGCTGACGAAGAAGTGCATCGGGTGGTCGACTACCTGAAAAAAACCGGGGTCCCGGATTACGTCGAAGGCGTTCTCGCCGGGGCCGGTGCAGACAACGAAGGCGACGACGCCAGCGGTGGCGAAAACCAGGATAGCGATGGCGAAGCCGACCCGGTCTATGACCAGGCGGTCGAAGTGGTGCTGAAGAATCGCCGCGCGTCGATTTCGCTGGTACAACGCCACTTGCGCATCGGCTATAACCGCTCGGCGCGATTGATCGAGGCCATGGAAAAAGCCGGGCTGGTTTCTGCCATGGATGCCCGCGGTGGTCGCGAAGTCCTGGCCCGCAGGGAAGATGAATGACTGACATGATTCGCCGCACTCTCCTCGCCGCCGCCTGCCTGCTGGCTGCCCAGGCAGCCGACGCCGGAGCGATCGACAAGCTGCACCAGTTCCTCGAATCAACGCGGACGGTACGCGCCGATTTCGCGCAGACGGTGGTCGCCAAGAACGGACGCCAGGCGCAAACGTCGAGCGGCGTCATGATGTTTTCGCGCCCAGACAAGTTTCGCTGGCAGATCAAGAAGCCCTACAGCCAGTTGCTGGTGGGTGATGGTGAAAAAGTCTGGATCCATGATCCGGAGCTGCGCCAGGTGACGGTCAGGAACACCGGCACGGCAATCGGCGGGACGCCGGCGGCGCTGCTCGCCGGTGGGGACAGTGCGATCGAAAGAAACTTCACCCTGCGCGAAGCGGGTGATCACGATGGGCTGGAATGGCTCGAAGCGATCCCCAAAGTGCAGGACAGCGGCTTCGAGAAGGTCCGTCTCGGTTTTGCCAATAAGGATCTCATGGCAATGGAGTTGTTCGACAGCCTCGGCCAGACCACCTTGCTGCGCTTTGCCCACCTTGAGCGCAACCCGCCCCTGGCTCCCTCGCTGTTCCGCTTCGTCCCGCCCGCCAATACCGATGTGATTGGTGAATGAGCAGTGCGCAGTGGCTTGACTTGAAGTTCCAGCCCCGTATAATGCGCACTTCCTTGGAGTCGTCAGCAATGTTGATTCCGAAGAAGGCGCGTAGCTCAGCTGGTTAGAGCACCACCTTGACATGGTGGGGGTCGTTGGTTCGAGTCCAATCGCGCCTACCAATCGCATCGTTAGTGCCACTCTGGCATTTAGCGGATGCCTTTGGGAAATGTATTCAATCGCAGGAAGCCATGAACAGGCCGCCCACAGGCGGCTTTTTCGTTGACGGCCGGCGGATCGCGTGCGCACCGGAGAAGCGAAAAATTTCATCGCTGGCCTGACTGCCCCTGGACATAACCCCGCTACATGTTCAGGAATCGGAACTTCGCCGCTGCCGGGCTGGGCGACCATTGGTTCCAGGCTATGCTGCCGGCGCGCGATGCGCTAACATGGATCGCTGAAGCCAGCAACCAGGCGGGCGACTGCCACGCCATCCGCAGGGGTGAGCCGGGGTCGAACCAGCCTCCTCAAGCGCTTTCCCTGATCGGTGGTCAAACAGAAACTGGAGGAGGGATGAACATGGACAAGCTTGCCGGACGAGTTGACGCAGAAACCGAGGCGACGCTGTTGTCCGCCCCGCCGGAACAATACATGTCTTCCGGGCAACTGGCATTTTTTCGCCGACGACTGCTCGAAGAAGAACAGGCCCTGCTTTCGGCAGTGAAGGCGACGACCGGCCACCTCCAGGAGAGCGCCACCAGTTCCGACTGGAACGATCGTGCCAGTGCCGAGGAAGAGCACACTCTCGAGCTGCGCGTTCGCGATCGCGAGAGAAAACTGCTCCAGAAAATTCGCGAAGCCCTGAAACGCATTGATGAAGGCAACTATGGCTGGTGCGAGGAAACCGGCGAGCCGATCGGCATTCCCCGGCTGCTGGCGCGGCCAACGGCGGCCCTCTGCCTCGAAGCCCAGGAGCGACGTGAACTGGTAAAGCGCCGTTTCGGCTGATTTCCGATGCCACAGATCACCGCCAACAATCTTCAGATCGAATATGAATCCTTCGGCGCCGAGTCGGCGCCGGTGATCCTGCTGATCATGGGGCTGGGCGCGCAATTGGGGCGCTGGAACATCGAACTCTGTGAGGCACTCGTCGCCCGCAACTATCGCGTGCTCCGTTTCGACAACCGCGATTGTGGGCTGTCCAGCAAGCTCGACGCAGCCGGCATTCCGGAAGTGGGCCGGGCACTGCGCACCGGCACACCGTTGGTCGCCCCCTACACGCTTGAGGATATGGCAGCGGACAGTGTCGGTCTGCTCGATGCACTAGGGATCGAAAAGGCGCATATCGTGGGGGCGTCGATGGGCGGCGCAATCGCGCAGATTGTCGCGGCACGCTATCCGCAGCGCACACTGTCACTGACTAGCATCATGTCCACCAGCAGCCACCCCGACCTACCGCCACCGACGCGCGAGGCTGCACAGGCGCTGATGGCACCCCTGCCGCCGACGCGTGACAAGGAAGTGCTGATCGAAGACGCCCTCCAACGCCAGCTAGCCGTCGCCAGCCCCGATTTCCCAAGTTGTCCGGAACGTTTGCGGGAAGTGCTCACCGAAGAGCATGCGCGCGGCTTCCACCCGCCTGGAGTGGCACGGCAATTGGCGGCCTTTCTGGTCAGTGGTGACCGGCGTGCGTTGCTGGCAACGATCAAGGCGCCCACACTGGTCTTGCACGGCGCCGAGGATCCGCTGATTCCGGTTGCTTGTGGCTACGACGTGGCAGCGCACATCCCAGGCGCGCAGATGCGGGTGATCGAGGGACTCGCGCATGACCTCCCGCTGGCCCTCACCGAAGTGTTCGCCGATGCGATTGCCAGCGTGGCACAAGCGGCGGAACGCTGATCTACCCGCGCTCGCAGTTTCCTCTGCAGCAGCCCCCCGTACATTGGCTGTAGGGTGCTTGCGGACACCCCGGCACAACAGCCAGTGAACGCCATTCTTGCACCCGAACCGTTGATTTTTGTCGACCTGGAAACCAGCGGCGCCAATTTTGCGAACGACCGGATCATTGAAGTCGGCCTGATCGAAGTCGACGCGAATGGCGCACATGAATGGAGCGTCCTGGTCAATCCCGAAACACCTCTGTCCTCTTTCATCACCGGGCTCACCGGCATCGATGACGCCATGCTCCGCTCTGCCCCCACGTTTCGGCAACTCGCGCCGGCGCTGCTCGACCGGCTGCGCGGGCGCTTGTTGATCGCGCACAATGCGCGCTTCGACTACGGCTTCCTGAAAAGCGAGTTCGCACGGCTCGGCGTGGATTTTCGGGCATCCAGCCTGTGTACGGTCAAGCTTTCACGCAAGCTGTTTCCAGAGCATCACCGCCACAGCCTCGATACCCTGATGATGCGCCATGGCCTCCGCATTGCGGGTACTCGTCACCGTGCGCTAGCCGACGCGCGTGCACTTTGGGACTTGTGGCGGTGCTGGCATCGGCAACTTCCCGCCGCAACCATCGAAAGCGCGGTCGCGGCGATTGTCGGTCGCCCCGAATTGCCGCCGCAGATCGACCCTGCACTGATCGACGACCTGCCCGAAGCGGCAGGTGCTTATGCGTTTTACGGCAGAGACGGTCGCCTGCTGCTGAGCCGGCGCAGCAGCAATCTCCGCCAGCAGGTCCTGGCACATTTCACGCCGGACAAGCGCGACACGGCCCTGATCCGCGACACCTGGCAGATCGGGTGGCGTGCTGCAGCTGGAGAATTCGGCGCACGCCTGCGCCAACTCGAGCTTTCCCACTCGATACCAGAGGCCAGCCCGACGGTCGGGGATCACGCTGTGCAGCGACACACGGTAGCCAATGGACTCTGTTCGTGGCAACTACGGCAACAGGCCCAGGGCGACTTCCGGCCGCAACTCGTTTTTGCCGAAGACATCGATTTTGCACTTGCCGATGATCTGTTCGGCCTGTACCCGACTCGTCGCGAAGCGCTGCGCAGCTTGCGCACGCTCGCCGACGCACACCGTCTGTGCCACCGGCAGCTCGGGCTTGAAGAAACGGGACCAGGGGAAGCCTGCACCTCCTACCGGCAGAAGAACTGCCGCGGCGTCTGCATCGGCAAGGAAGGCGTCGGGTTGCACAGCGCCCGGCTGCTGACCGCGCTGGCAAAGTTCAGAATCAGGACCTGGCCTTACCAGGGAGCAGTGGTCCTGATCGAGCGTGATGAATTCGGCATGCGCGAAGACCTGCATCTGATCGATCGCTGGCGCTTGCTGGGCACGCTGCACAGCGAAGAAGCCGTGCAGGCGTGCCTGGGTGATGGCCCAACTGCGAGCCGCTTCGACCCCGATATCTACCGGCTCATCGACAAGGTCCTGCAAGCCGGCAAGCTGCGCGTGCGTCCCTGCCCCGGATTCTCACCTTGAGCGCTCGATAGCCTCCGGATTGCCGGGATGTCCACCGGCCTTGCGCAAGAGGTCGGCGATGTCGGTATTCTCGGTCTTCAGCGCCCAGTCGATGGCCGTCGCACCCCGTTCGTTGGCAATGTTCGGATCGGCGTTGTTCTGCAACAGGAGTTCGACGACCTCGAGATGTCCAAAGCGTGCGGCAAACAGCAGCGCCGTCGAACCATTGGCCGTCGTTGCATTGACCTCGGCACCCTTCTTGAGCAGGTAGTCAACCACCGCCGCATGGCCGTTGAACGACGCGTAGATCAGTGGAGGCCAGCCGTACAGGTTGACGTCTGCGCCCGCTTCAACCAGCCGTTTGACGAACGGCAGCTTGCCCTTATAGGCGGCCAGGCTCAGCGCGGTCTCGCCGTTGCGGTTGCGGCTATTGATGCGGGCGCGGCGCTTGAGCAGGTAATCGAAGAAATCCATGTTGCTGCGCTGGACAGTCTGCATCAGCAGCGTGTTGCCCAAGGCATCGACTGAATTGACATCCATGCCGCGGTTGATCAACTGGATCGCCCAAGGCGTGTCACCGGAGATCAGCGCCTCCTCCATGTCTTCGTACACTCCGGCCGCGGCCAAGGAGGGGAGCAGCAAGGCAAACAGCAAAGTGATCATTTTCATTGAGGAACTTTCGTGCGGGCATCAGGAAACAGTCGGAAGAAATTGCGGGTGGTGGCGTCTACCAGGTCCTGGTAGCTCAGGCCACGCAGTCTTGCGATCTCTTCGGCAACATGTTTCACGTAAGCAGGCTGGTTGGTCTTTCCCCGATACGGGACCGGTGCGAGATAGGGTGAATCGGTTTCAACCAACAGGCGGTCGAGTGGCACACGCCCTGCCACCTCCCGCACCGTCAGCGCATTCTTGAAGGTAACGATGCCGGACAGGGAAATGTAAAAACCCTGATCAAGCGCCGCTTCGGCGACCGGCCAGGTCTCAGTGAAGCAATGCATCACCCCGCCAGCTTCGCCGGCCTCCTCTTCCCGCATTACTCGCAGAGTATCGGCCGCCGCCTCCCGCGTATGGATCACCAGCGGTTTGCCAGCAGCACGGGCAGCGCGAATGTGCGTACGGAAACGCTCTCGCTGCCACTCCGGAGCATCCTTGTGCCAGTAGTAATCCAGCCCGGTCTCACCGATGGCAATGATTCGCGGATGGCGAGCCAGTTCGACGAGTTCGTCAGGCGTCGGCTCGCGAACCCCGGTGCTCTCGGGATGAACGCCGACCGACGCCAGAATCGTTGGCCAGGCCTCGGCCAGCATCAGCACCCGTGGCAGGTCTTCGAGCGTGACGCCGATGCACACGGCACAACCCACCCCATTCTCGTGCATCGATTCAAGCACCTGCTCGATATGACCAGACAACTTCGGGAAATCGAGGTGACAGTGGGAATCGACCAGCATCCCCATCAGACGGTATGGGTCGGGCGACCGGACTGCATCACGCCGCCGAGCAGTCCTTCGATGCGTCTGCGCGCCTCGATGCCACTTTCGTCGTTCTTGAAATGCACTCCAATTCCCTGGACCTTGTTGTTATGCGCGCCGACCGGAGTGATCCAGACGACTGTACCGGCGATCGGCAATTTGGCCGGGTCCTCCATCAGCGACAACAGCATGAACACCTCATCGCCCATGCCATAGTTGCGGTTGGTCGGAATGAAGATTCCGCCGTTGCGCAGAAGCGGCATGTACGCCGCGTACAACGCCGACTTCGAGTTGATGTTCAGCGACAAGACGCTCGGGCGCGGTGCAGCAGGGGCTACAGGCTTGCCGGGATTTGCTTCTGCCATATCCTTCTCAAGGGGTTCGGAACAGCCGCGCGTAGCTCAGGAAAAATTCTTCGAGAAACAGGCGGCTGTTCAGGGGTTGCTCGCATTGAGCTTTGTATTGTATCGCCTTTCGGTGCAATGCCAAGAGCTTGCGAACTTCGGTGGTTTGCGCCAGACCTTGCAGCAGCGGCGTCTGCCCCAGAAAATAGCGGGGCGGCAGACCCTCGCTCGTCAGGCTGAGGTCGAACAGCCACCTCTGCGCCCAGTCGACAACGCGTTTCAAAGGTGCCGGGCGCTTTTCGGCCTTGACCAGCTTGTCGAGGCTGGCGGCGGCGACCAGAGGGTCGAGTTCCCGGCCACGTGAGAGCTGCGCGAGCAGCGAATCGAGCAACACGCGTTCACCACTGCCGCTCAGGGCAAGCGCCAGCAGCGGCGAACCGCCAGCCAGCGCCAGCCAGCTTCCAGCATCGCTGACCCCGGCATCACGCAGCCACTGCCTGGCAACCCCATTCGCCGGGCTACGCACGGGCATCATCTGACAGCGGCTACGGATCGTCGGCAGCAAGCGGTGGGGTTCGCTGGAAACCAGGAGAAACAGGGTCGCAGCGATCGGTTCTTCCAGTGATTTGAGAAGCGCATTGGCAGTCGAGCGATTCATTGCCTCGGCCGGGTTGAGCAACACCACGCGCACGCCATGACGGTGTGTACCGACATGCAGGAAGTCATCGAGCGCCCGCACTTGATCGATCGTGATCTGCTGGCTGGGCTTCTTCTTGCCCGTCTCTTCACCCTCCCCGGCTTCAGCCGCCACGTCGGCAACGAGCGCGCCGGGCTGCAACAGGCGCAGATCGGGGTGATTGCCTTGCGCCAGCCAGCCGCAGGCCAGGCATTTGCCACAGGCCTCGCCGGAAGCAGCGAGGTCTTCGCAGAGCAGTGATTCAGTAAAAGCGCGAGCCAGCTCGAACTTGCCAATTCCCCGCTGACCTGCCATCAGCAGCGCGTGCGGCAATTGCGCTCGCCGCGCGCGAAGTTCTTGCCAGACCGCTGAATGCAATTCGATGATATTCATAAACAGTGTCTTGCAATCGTTTCTTGAATCAGTTTACGGATGACTTCCGGAGCCTGGGCAGCGTCGATGACCTGCATGCGCTGTGGTGCGGCGGCCGCACGTTCCAGATAGGCATGGCGCACGCGTTCATGAAAATCGGCCCGCTCCTGTTCAAAACGGTCGAGGTCACGTGCCTGGACCGCGATGCGCCGACCAGCGATGACCGACGGCAAATCGAAAAGCAGAGTCAAATCCGGCTGCAGATGGGGATGCACCCACTGTTCGAGCTGCACGAATTTCAGCCTGTCGAGGCCACGACCACCGCTCTGGTAGGCGTAAGTGGCATCGCTGAAACGGTCGCAGACTACCCAGTCGCCGCGTTCTAGGGCCGGTTCGATGACCCGTTCGAGATGCTCGCGGCGAGCCGCAAACATCAGCAGCGCTTCCGTCTCGAAGTGCATCGCCTGGTGCAGCAGCAGTTCCCGAAGTTTCTCACCAAGCGGCGTCCCTCCCGGTTCCCGGGTGACCAGCACCGTCCGGCCATGGTTGCCAAGGAAGGCTGCGACGTCGGCCAGATGACTGCTCTTGCCGGCGCCGTCGATGCCTTCAAAGGTGATCAATTTGCCGCGCGGTTTGTACTCACCTTGACTCAAGGCTTGCCCCCTCTCTGATAGCGCGTTACCGCCTGGTTGTGTTCGAGCAGCGTATTTGAAAAATGGCTCGTGCCATCGCCACGGGCAACAAAATACAGCGCATCGCTGGGCGCCGGGTGCAGTGTCGCGCGCAAGGCGGCCAGGCCGGGCATGGCGATCGGTGTCGGTGGCAGGCCTGCGCGTTTGTAGGTATTGTAGGGCGTATCGGCCAGCAGGTCGCTTTTGCGCAGGTTGCCATCGAAGTGGTTACCCAGGCCATAAATCACGGTCGGGTCGGTCTGCAGGAGCATTCCCTGGCGCAGACGGTTGACGAATACCGCCGCCACCAGCGAGCGATCCTGGTCGCGCCCGGTCTCCTTTTCGACGATCGAGGCCATGATCAAGGCCTGATAGGGATCACCATAAGGCAGACCGGCTGCCCGTGCGGACCATTCGCGCGCCAGATGCCGCTGCATCGCGCGGTAGGCGCGCGCCAGCAGTTCGACATCGCTGCTTCGTTTGGCAAAAAGATAGGTGTCGGGAAAGAAGAGTCCCTCGGCAGCAGTCTCCGGCACACCCAGCAGGCGCATGATCTCGGTTTCGGGAACGCCCGTGGTTTCATGGCGGAGTTCCGGATGCGCATCGAGGCGCTCGCGCATTTGCCGGAAGGTCCACCCTTCGATGAAGGCCAGTTCCGCCTGCGTGAAGTCGCCACGGGTCAGTTTCCTCAACAGTTGCAGTTGCGTCACACCGTGGGCGATTTCGTAACTGCCGGCCTTGATCGAAGATTCGACGCCCAGCATCCTGGCGAGCAGGATCAGCGCCCAGGGATCGAGTTCGATACCAGCCGCAGCAATTTCACGGGTCGCGGCGCGGAGGCTGCTGCCGGGCGTGATCGTGAAATCGACCGTCGTGCGCTCCAGACTGATCGGCGTCAGCAGCACGCTGGCGAACAGCGCGCTCAACAGCACGCACACCACCACAAAAAAAACGACCAAGCGATAGAGGATTTTGCGCATCAATCCTGCGCAACCGGCAGGCTGCGGGGCGGGAACGAGGGAATGGACCTAGAGTGGCTCTATAATAGCCGAAACGCCCTGCCCTGAACCGGACCCGCGGGCTGCGGATCGCCGACCGCGGGTGAAGGCCACGGACCAGAGGCTTTGACGCTCAAGATTTCATGGAAATGAGGCAACAATGAACTCGATCTGGCAGGACATTCTGGGATCTTCCGGCGCACACATCGAAAACGGTTTGCTCAACGATTTTGGCGATGCCGCCACAGAACTGGCGGCGGCGGCTACGACGACCATCGTTGCGCCCCTGGCCCACCTCGGTGTGATCAGGGTCAGCGGCCCTGAAGCCACCACTTTTCTGCATCATCAATTGACCAGCGACGTCAAGCATCTAGCGAGTGACGCTGCGCAGTATTCGGCCTGGTGCTCGGCCAAGGGGCGGATGCTCGCCAGCTTCCTGATTTTCCGCGTCGGCCCCGACTATCAGTTGCAACTGTCCGCCGATCTGCTGCCGGCAATCCACAAGCGTCTGCAGATGTTCGTTCTACGCAGCAAGGTGAGCATCGTTGACCCGTCTGGCGATTGCGTACTGATCGGGATCGCCGGTCCGCAGGCCGAGGCGGTACTGCAAACCGTCCTGCTGCCAGTCCCCGCAAGTCCCTTGAACACCGCTGTTTTCGCGGCTGGGGCCGTGATCCGCCTCGATGGCCACCGTTTCGAAATTCTCGTCCATTGCGACACCGCCCCGACGCTGTGGCAGGAACTGCGCACACAGGCCCGACCGGTTGGCACCGCTGTCTGGCAATGGCTGGATATTCAGGCCGGCGTGCCGCTGATCAGCGAGCGCACCAGAGAGGAGTTCGTTCCGCAAATGGCGGATTTCGAGCAACTCGGAGCGATCAGTTTCCATAAGGGCTGTTATCCCGGCCAGGAAATCGTCGCCCGCACGCAGTACCTCGGCAAGGTCAAGCGCCATCTCTACCGTGCCCACTCGACCACGCCGATGGCGGCGGGCGATGCGATCTTCTCGCCGTCTAGTCCCCAGCACCATTGCGGCATGATCGCCAACGCCGCACCGGCGCCGTCGGGTGGCTACGATGCCTTGGCGATCGTTCAGGAGAACTTCGTCGGCGCCGGGAATCTGGAACTCGGTGCTCCGGGGGGTCCGCGCCTTGATCTTCAGCCGGTGCATCGCGCCATCACTACGCCTTGAGCGCAGCAGGCCACGATGTGCCTGATTGTCCTCGCCTGGCAGGCGCACCCCGACTATCCGCTGGTCGTCGCCGCCAACCGCGACGAGTTCTTCGCCCGCCCTGCAGCGCCCGCCGCTTTCTGGCAGGAAGCCCCGCAGGTGCTCGCCGGGCGTGACCTCGAGGCCGGCGGTACCTGGCTGGGCGTCAGTCGTGCGCAACGTTTCGCCGCCCTGACCAACTATCGTGAGGGCGGCAAACAGGACCCCGCTGCACGCTCGCGTGGTGCACTGGTGGCCGATTTCCTGACCGGCAACGCTAGTCCGGCGGCGTACCTGGCCGGGATCTCGGCCGCCGCCGCAGACTACAACGGCTTCAACCTGTTCGTTGGCGACGACCAGCGCCTGGGCTATTTCAGCAACCGCGGTGACGGCCAGCCGCGCTGGCTGGAACCTGGCCTCTACGGCCTCTCCAATCACCTCATCGACACGCCCTGGCCGAAGCTTGCCAGCGCCAAGGCGACCTTCGCTGCAGCCCTGTCTGGACTACCAGCGCCGGCGCCGTTCTTCACGCTGCTCGCCGACCAGGAGATCGTCCCCGATGCCCACCTGCCCGAAACCGGCGTGCCGCTCGAATGGGAGCGTATCCTCTCGGCGGTCTTCGTTCGCTCCGAAAACTACGGCACGCGCGCCTCGACGCTGCTCAGCAGGCACCGCGACGGGCAGACCACGCTGATCGAGCGAAGTTTCGATGTCGACGCCCGGGTCACCGGCGAGGTCTGCGAGCGCTTTCAATCCTCACGGATATCGACCGGCGTGTAGGGCGGCACCAGATCGAACAGTTCGACAATGTCGGCGTTGCGCATGCGAATGCAGCCGATCGATCCGGGGCAGCCCATCGGCGTCGTATCCGGGCTGCCGTGGATATAGACGTAACGGCGCATGGTATCGACCCGGCCCAACCGATTTCGACCGGGTTCGCATCCGGATAACCAGAGGATGCGCGTGAGAATCCAGTCTCGCTGCGGAAATCGTTCGGCAAGTTCCTTGCCATAGATCTCGCCAGTCGGCCGGCGGGCGGAAAAAACGGTGTTCACAGCTTCGCCGGTACCAATCTTGGCGCGGATCAGGTGCCTGCCGCGCGGCGTGCAGAAACTGCCCGACACTTCCCCCGGACCATTTTTTGCGGTGGACACCGGATAGCAACGCAGCACCTGTCCGGAGTCGTCGGAGAGGGTCAACGTCTGTCTTCTGATGGAGATCTCGATGTGCATGCTCACTCGCGGCTACGCCGTGCTGCAAAAAACCCGGACAGCAACTGCCCGCATTCGTCGGCCAGGACGCCGCCGACGACCGCTGTGTGATGGTTGAGGCGCGGTACTGCAAAGAGGTCGACGACACTGCCATGCACACCGGTCTTGGGATCGCGCGCACCGTAGATCAGCCGGGCAATGCGTGCCTGCAGCACCGCGCCGCCACACATCGCGCAAGGTTCAAGCGTCACGAACAGCTCGCAGCCGGGCAGACGGTAGTTGTGCAGATTGCGCGCGGCGTCGCGCAGGGCGGCGATTTCGGCGTGCGCCGTTGGATCGTTTTCGCCGATCGGCGAATTGAAACCGCGTCCGACGATCACCCCATCACGAACCACCAGCGCGCCAACCGGGACTTCGCCGAGGCATTCGGCGGCTCGCGCCAGGGAAATCGCCTCGCGCATGAAAAATTCGTCGTTCATCGATGGCATTCTACTGCAGCACAGAGGCAGGCTGCTGAGAATGCCTCGATCTGAAACCGACGACATCCCCTGACGAAAGGCGAGCATTGGTACCCAGCGACCGCTGAACGTACTGCTGCGACCCCTTCACCGCTCGCCAATCCATTCGATCAGAGAACCGCAGTGTTCGTATGCAGGCTCTCTTGATTCAGCATCAGCTCCTGAGCCACTTGCGCAGCATGTGGTCGAAAACGATGAAAAGAATCATGCAGGCCATGAGAGCGAAGCTGGCGTTGGCAAACCCGTCGAAAAACTGGGGCGAGGCAACGGGCGATGCTTCCTTGATCGAGTAATGATACGACGCGCCCGCAGCCGACAGACTACGTTCTGCCACCTGTCCGTAGGCTTCCTGGATATTCGCCGCCGCCAGTTTCATGGTCTCGGTTCCGCCAGGAGTTTCGATCGTCGCGATATAGGTTTTCATGGTTTCCTCAGACTCTCAACGCATACCATACATGGCATCAGAAGTGGTCAGTGTTGTTGCGCCATACAGTCGGCATCAATTCAACAAGGCCGTTGCTGCCCTCTCTTACGAGAGCCATGTTTCAGCTGTGGGAAGGAAACCAAGTACCCGCACGAATGTGCCTGGAGCGAGGTAACCCAGCCACCCTCCTGTCATTCCAGGTTAGGGTCTGCAGCTTTGCGTCCGGAGCTTTCACCCCGTTTGCCATTTGTCTCGTGAAGCCATTATATGTCTGGACCGCAAACCTGCCGTGAAAATTCTCACGCACGCACGCAGGTAATTACTTGCTCAACAAGCCCATTCGTCCAGGGCCAACACGATGCCACCTTCCCCGAGCGCCTGTTCACCTACAACTACCGGCTCTACGACCGCTATCGTCGCCCGGTCGCCAGCCTGGCCGTGCTGGCCGATGACCGCGAAAGCTGGAAACCCACCCACTACGGCTACCAACTGTACGGCCGCGAGGTCGGCATCCACTTCCCAACGGTCCAGATCCTGGACTACGCCCGCCAGATCGAAGCCTTGCTGGAAGATCCCAATCCCTTCGCCCTGGTCACTGCTGCGCACCTGTTCACCTGCTTGTTTCAGCCTGACCCCTTGTTTCAGCCGCAACCAAGATCTGACCCCTTGTTTCCGCCACGTGTGCCCCTTCAGGAATTCAGCGGAGTAGGTTGGGCTGAGGAACGAAGCCCAACAGCCAAGACGGTCACCCCGGATCGTTGGGCTTCGTTCCTCAGCCCAACCTACGGGCTTCACCCCGACCCTGAACCCTGCCGCTCTCTCAGGGCGTCACCCGGCGTGTTGCGATGATACCGGGTGACGCTACGCCCACTCGACGGAACCCGCCACTCAATAGCGACACCGCCGTACCCCCAGCAGCCCGGCTCCCAACAACATCAGCGCCAGGCTCGACGGCTCGGGCACCGCGGCGGCACCCAGCGAAGTCAGATAGATGCCGTCCGGACGGTAGTCGATCTCCCAACGGTTCTGGCCGCGGTTGAACCGGTACCCATCGGCGAACCCCTTGAAGTAGTTGCCGTCCGACCCGCCGTATCCGACGATCTGGAACTCCTTGCCAGCGTCCAGCAGGAGGTCATTGATGAGGTTCAGGTCGAGCAGGCTATCGGTGCCCAGGTTCAGCATTCCGCCAACACCGAGGTAATCACTCTTCAGGCCGGCGAGGTCGAGATCCACCACATACTCGACACCATTCTTGAACGTGACATCACCCGCTATCTTGACTTTCCCGATCGGATCAGCGCCGCCAGGGGCGATCGTGCCGCCATCGACCGTGGTACCGACAGGAACCGGAGCAACCGTATCCGAGTAGATCGACGCCACTTTGGAAGCATCGAGCGCGCTGTCATAGAGCCTAACATTGTCGATGAGCCCAGTGTACCAGCCAGTTGGCGCTCCCCCAATCGTCAGGCCACCGACCAGAAAGGAGGCTGAAGTCGGATGGATGATATTCCCCCCGCTCGACGACGACTGGAACAGGCCGTCTACGTAGATCGCCGACGTTTGGCTGGTGGTGTCATAAACACCCATGAGCTGGTGCCATAGGCCATCATTGACCACCGTTGAAGAGACACCACTACATGGATACGCGGCATATATATGCGCCCTGCCGATCGCGCTGCACCCGTCTCCCGCGTCATTTATTGCCAAGAAGTATCCAGCAACAACCCCTGAGTAGTGCTTCCCAATGGGAAAAGAGCCGTCCGTATCGCCCGGATTGAGCTTGACCCATACTTCCGCCGAGAAACTCCCACTCGTGAAACCGAAATGGTCGCCCATGTTGACGAGGCCACCCGTCGCCCGGTTCAGATTGATGGCACCACTGCCATTGACGCCCGCCCCCGGCGCGAATGTCGCACCACCTTGTAAGCTGCCATTAACGGAACCGATGGAATCATGAGCGATCGTCCCACTCGTTTCATCAAAAGAATACTCGGCGATCAAGCTGCCTTGCGCTTCACCCCCGATAGCCATCGCCAACAGAATGACTACGGGGTAAGTCGAGCGCTTCAGATTCTTGTTGATTCTTGTTGATTCTTGTTGATTCTTGTTGATTCTTGTTGATTCTTGTTGATTCTTGTTGGCATAGCATAGTTCACAGCATTTCTCCCAATCACATCAAACAAATTCGCTCGCTCAAGAAGGCGTGCACGCTCGGGGTGGGAAGTGATGAATCCAAGATCCCCTCCCCCACGGGGCATCACACCAAGCTCATCAGGCCGTGTCATACCCACCCTACGAGAATAGGAAAGCAAGATTCACACCACTGATTTATCTATGTTTTTAATTCAGTCTGTTGTTTGTCTTCTGGTGCGGATGATTATC
>WBZL01001434.1_pt1 | contig 25081 bp, 24 predicted proteins | sample 5204291 | NCBI WGS metagenome assembly WBZL01 (sample SAMN12344345, study PRJNA552823) | activated sludge metagenome | biome: Activated sludge suspended growth; feature: Nitrification reactor; material: Wastewater; isolation source: activated sludge from nitrification reactor of wastewater...
CCGCTCGATCCAGGCGCCGTGTGCCACACCGGATACGGCCAGCGTGTCGTGCCGCATCTCGAGCTGCACCCCGGCCGGCGCCCGGAGCGCCGCCCCGGCACGGCGAAGGACAAACTCTGGCCGAAGCGCGACATACGGTTCCCAGTGACCGCTGACCCTCGCGCTGTCGAGCTGGAATTCGGCGAGAAGCGCAGCCGGGTCGAGCGCCATCGGGTCACGGAGTCCCGTGACGAGCACCTGACGCCCCGAGCGCCCGACGTTGCCCACGACCACGCCGGGCTCCTGCCGCAGTCGCGCCAGATACTGGTCGACGCGTCGCGACTCCATCCACCGGGGCACGGCACACATCCCGAAGGCGCCGAGGACGAGCGCTCCGACGAGGACCAGACGCCACGCGCCGGCGCGCCGCGGTTCCGCGCGCTGGGTGGCGAGGCAGGGTTCGAGCAGGTCATCGCGCACCGCGAAGGTCCGCCCATCGGCGCCGAACGACTCGATGGCCTCGGCGTGGGTGCGCTGCACACCCTCCACGGCCTCCTGCAGCGTCTCGCGATAACTCACCGGCGCCTGCCCGCGCACGACGGCCGCGAGCACGACCCCCGGCCCCTGCTCCGCCCAGACCGTGAGGTCGCCTAACGCGAACGAGTCGAGCCCCTCCTGGCGCGAGACCTGGAAGGAATCCTGGGCGAACTGCGTGATGGCGGTCAGCATCCCGGCGACCATGTCCGGGGAGAGCGCGGTCACGCCGGGCGCGGTCAGGTGGCGGATGAGGAGCCCGCTCTCGCGATGGATCAGGAAGAGCTGCTCGGCGCGGAAGACGAGCGAGTGGCTGAGCACCACCTCCCCGAAGGTCCGGCCCGTGCGCCACGCTTCCAGCCGCCATCGCAGGCCGCGCGGCGTGAACGCGTGTTCCAGCGAGGTGTTGACCGACTGCGCCAGCTCGGCGAACGCGGAGGCGATCGCACGCCGGATCGCGGGCCCGATGATCGGGAAGATCGCATCGACCAGGGGTTGGGGATCCTTCCGGACCGATGCCTTGATCGCCTCACCCACCACCGGGCCGAGCGCGGCGCCTAACGCGCGATCGTTGGCGCGGCGCGCCACGGCGTCGGGGAGCACGGCACTGACCGCCTCCACGTGCAACCCGGGATCGGCCAGGTGACGATCGATGCGGTCGAGGCGCTCCTGTTCGGGGCCGGTGAGCAGGTCGCGGAGCTCCCCCCAACGATCGCCACCAGGTTCCCCCCCCACGTCGGACGCCGGCGCCCCGGCCGCACGATGCGCACGCGCCGCCGGGCCCGGGCCCGATGCGGTGGGAGGTGCGTCGTGCGAACGCGCGGGATCGGCCACCGCTAGCGCGGGTCGCCAGCTGCCAGGCGTTCCGCGAACTCGGCAAACATCGCGGCGAGCGCGGACCGGTCCGCCTTGGCGTGCCGCAGGTCCGTCGCCTCGCGCCGCAGCGCCTCGGACACCTCACCGGTGCGCCGCACCAGGTCGTCCCCAAGCGTCCGCTGCATTTCCTGCATCAGCGCGCGCAACTCCCGCTGCTGCTGCTGCGTCTGCTCCGCGAGCAGCGATACCCGGCCGGAGAGGTCGCGATTGAGCGCCGCGACCGCGTCGAGCGCTTCCCGGACACCCTGCGCCCGCTCCCGCTCCTCCGCCTTGAGGCTCGCCGTGAGTGACTCGATCTCGGCGCGCAGGTACTGCTCGGTGGCGAGCATCCGGCGACCGAGGTCCTCGCGGAGGTTGGCCGCCTCGCGCTGCAGGCGCTCCTCCGTCGCCGCGAAGCGCCGATCGTAGTCGCGCATCTGCGTCCCGAACAGGATGTCGCGAATCTTGTCGACGTTTCCCGTGTCGTTCGGGGCGTCCGCGCCGTTGGCAGGGATCCGTGGGTCCGTCATGTGGCGTCCGGCTCGGGTGAAGATGGGCTCGCCCCCTGGCGACCCATCGGAATCTGCATGGCCTTGAGTCGCTGGTAGAGCGTGGAGCGCGGGACGCCCAGCCGCGTCGCCGCGACGTCCACGCGCCCCCCGGCCAGTTCCAGCGCCCGAATAATGTGCCGCCGCTGCACTTCTTCCAGCGTCAGGTTGTCCGAGTCTGACGCACTGGCCGCACCCGACGCGGGGCGACGCGGGGCGACGTCGAACGCCAGGTCCCGCCCACGGACCTCGGTCCGCGATCCCAGCAGCACCGCGCGCTCCAGCACGTTGCGCAATTCCCGGATGTTCCCGGGCCAGCGATACGCAGCCAGCGCCTGCCCCGCGTCATCGGTCAGCGCGATGCCGGGGCTGCCAAGGTCCTGGGCCAGTCGATCGAGGAGTCGCCGCGCGATGACCGGGATGTCCTCGACCCGTTCGCGGAGCGCCGGGACGTGGAGCGGCAGGGTACTGATGCGAAAGTACAGGTCCCCGCGGAACTTCCCTTCGTCGACGAGCGTGGGCAGGTCCTGGTGCGTCGCGGCGACCAGGCGCACGCTGACCTGCCGGTCCTTCACCGCCCCGACGCGACGGAACGACTGGTCCTCCACCACTTTCAGCAACTTCGGCTGCAGCGAGAGCTCCATGTCGCCGATTTCGTCCAGGAACAGCGTCCCCCGATTCGCGAGTTCCACCAGGCCAAGCTTGGTCGTCACCGCACCCGTGAACGCCCCGCGCTCGTAGCCAAAGAGCTCGCTTTCGAGCAACTCGCGTGGCAGGGAGGCACAGTTGAGGTCCACGATCGGCTCGTCGCGCCGCGGACCCTGCTCGTGGAGCCACCGCGTGAGGACGCCCTTGCCAGATCCGGTTTCGCCCAGGAGCAGGACCGGCCGGTCCGTCTCGGCAACGCGGATCGCCTGCTCGCGGAGTTTCCTGATCGCCGCGGAGGTCCCCAGGAAGGGGTCGAGCGGCGCGCGCTCGCGGCGGACCTGCCGCACCATGCGCTGCTGCCGATCGCGCTGGCGTTCGAGCGCCCGTTCGATCACCACCTGCAGCGTCGGAAGGGACACCGGTTTGGTCAGGAAATCATCGGCCCCCTCGCGCATGGCCTGCACGGCGAGCTCGACCGATCCGTGACCGGTGAGGACGATGATGGGGGTGGTCGCGCTCACGCCGCGCAACCGGGGGAGGAGCTCGAGCGCGGTCCCATCCGGGAGCTTGTAGTCCGTCACCACGACGGTGGGGCGTTCGCGTTCGAAGGTGCGCTCCCCGGCCGCGAGCGTTTCGGCCTCGGTGACGACATACCCATTCGCCTCGAGGAAATCTCGGACGGCGAACCGGATGATGGAGTCGTCTTCGATGAGGAGGAGACGCGGCGGTGTCACGTGGGGAGCGGTGGGAGCGCGGTGGTCACGGGGAGGCGCAGGGTCACCTCCGCTCCCGCGACTCCCCCGTCCTCCGTGACCCGGTTACGCACGAGAATGGTAGCACCATGCTGGACGGCGATGCGATGCGCGAGGGCGAGGCCGAGGCCGGTGCCCCCCGCACGCCGTGTCACGAAGGGCTCGAGGGCGTGGGGGAGCAGGTCCGGTGGAAATCCGGGTCCGCCGTCGGAGACCTGGAAGGTGGTGGCCTCCGGAGCGGCGCACACCTCGATCTCGACGGACCCTCCACGTCGGGAGTGCTGGATGGCGTTCGCCGCGAGGTTGACGAGCAACTGGACGAAGCGCACACGATCGACGTGCACGAGGTGATCGTCCGCGGTGCGCCACACCATCGAGACGCCGGCGGCACGGGCTTCCTCGCGCAGGGCAGCGTCGACGGCGGCCTCCAGGTCGCGCACGGCGGTCGGGACGCGAACAAGGTCTGCGGGCTTGCCGTAGTCGAGCAGGTCGCGCATCAGTGCACTCAGGCGCTGCACCTGCGCATCGAGCATCGGGGCGATGCGGGCGAAGTCCGGATGACCCCCGAGCCGCTGGCGCGCGGCGTCGAGCAGCGACGAGATGGCAAACAACGGATTGCGAACTTCGTGTGCCACGCCCGCCACGAGTTCGCCCATGCGCACCATGGATTCGCGCCGTTGCACCGCATCCTGCAGGGCGAGCAACGTTGTCAGCTCCTGGAGCACGAGGACCGCGGCGGTCCCATCAATGGTCGGGACGGCGGTGGCGGCCCAGGTCCGCCCGGACTGGTCGCGGAGCTGGGTGTCGGCGCCGCGGGTGCGAGCCAGGTCACGCAGCGCACCCCAGAACCCGGGGTCTCCCGTTCCACCCAGTGGCGCCCCGACGAGGTCCGCCGCCGGCGCCCCCATGAGCCACGCGGCGGCGGCATTGGCCCGCACGACTCGACCGTTGTCATCGACGAGCGCGATGGGCTGCGCCATGGCGTCGAAGGTGGCCTGCCACTCGTCCGCGGCCCGCTGCGTCAGCTGCCGCGCAAGGCGTTCGGCATCGCGCTCGCGGGTCCGCGCCTCGGCACGGGCCCGCTCCGCCATGTCGAGCACCAGGACGTGAATGCGTCCGTCCGGCAGCGGCGAGAGGTAGACCGCGGCCGCGCGCTCCTCGCCGCTCGCGTGCCGGTGTGTGGTGTCGACGAGGTGGACCCCGATGGTCGATCCGAGCTCGAGCAGGTCATCCAACGGCGCGTGGTCGGCCCAGAGCGAGGCGAAGGGCCTTCCCCGCAGGCCACCGGGGTCCACTCCATAGAAGTCCGCGGCGGCGCGGTTCGCCTCCGCAATCGTGGCACCCTCCACCCGTGCCACGTGCGCGACGATCAACTGCGGGGCGGCGCCATGCTCGAAGAGCGCGCGATCGATGCCTGGCGGGTCGGAACGGGGGGCCACGGTGCGCACAGTGGCAGCCGGGGGCGCCTCGCGCAAGCGCCCACCGGCGGCCGCGGCCGCGAGCCTAACTCCCCTTAGTCAGGAGCTCCTCGATCAGGTTCAGTGCCCGGGGATCCCCGGACTGGCCGAGCCAGAAGAGCGCCTTCTTGCGGAGCTGCGGATCCTTGCTCGTGCGGACGATGTTCACCAGCGCGGGGATGCCTTCGTCCTTCGGCCGTTGCGACAGGGCGAAGATCGCCTGCTCCCGGACCTCCCGATCCACGGCCGCCTCGCCGACGAGTTCCGCGAGTCCGCGTGTGGCGGGGCCTTCGGCCGCCTGCCCGAGCCAGAAGACCGCCTGGGTGCGCACCCGCTTCGGGCGCGCGTCGTCGCGCGCGATGCGCATCAGGTCCCGCCACACCTCAACGCTGTCGATCAGCGTGGCGGGGAAGATCGCCCGTTCCCCCGGCTTGCCGTCGCCGTCGCGAACGATCTGCATGAGCAATGCCGCCGCGTCCCGCGCCGGCAGGTGCCCGATGTCGGTGGCCGTGGTGCGCGCGCTCCACCGCCCCCCGACATAGAAGCGCACATCGGTCACGCGCCCGTCGGCCTTGTCGAGGACGACACGTCCCGGGCCGCTGTCGCACTCCACATCGTATTCCACGTCGCGACTGGCCTTCTGGTCGAGGGTGACGCCATCGCGCCCCGGGCGGCCGGTCGTCCAGATGCTGCTCCCGCGCCCGCACACGCCGGGGCGCAGGGTGAAGGTGAAGCGCACGGCGCCGTCGCGAACACTCGCGGCGCGTGACGCCTGGCCACCGGCGGTCGTGGTGAGGAGTCCAACGGCGAGCAGCAGCCCCGCCAGGGATGATGGCTGCCATGCGCGAGCGGGACGACGCGGGGCCCCCGCGGGGGCGTCAGGTGACGTGGTCATCGGTTCACCAGCTCCTCGATGGCCTTGAGCGCCTTCGGGTCCCTGGACTGGCCGAGCCAGAAGATGGCGCGCTTGCGCAGGTCGCGATCGGTGTCGGTCCGGGCGATGGCGATGAGCTTGTCGACCGCTCCCGCGTCCTTGCGCTGCGACAGGACGAAGATGACCTGCTCCCGCATCTCGGTGTCCTTCATCCGGTCGTACAGCTGGGTGAGCACTTCGACGGAGACGGCCTTGTTCTGCCCGGCCCAGAAGAGGGCCTTCTTGCGCACCTCCACGTCCTCCTTCTCGTTCGTCGCAAGATCCATCATCCACTTGTCGGTCGCCGGCGAGGCGACCTGTGACAGGGAGAAGATGATCTTGTCCTTCAAGTCCTCGTCGGTCACGCGATCGAAGAGCCCGATGAGCAGCGTGGCATTCTCCTGGCTCTTCTGTTGGCCGAGCCAGAAGATCGCCTGTTCACGCTGCTGCTTGGGAGCGCCGTCGCGCTGCGCCAGGTCGCGCAGCAGCGTCGCGGCCTTCGCGCTCCGATGCTGCGACAAGGCGAACACCGCCTTGTCGAGCACGTCGTCGTTCTTCTCCGTACGGAGGATCTCCTCCAGCATCGTGACCGCGCGCTCGTCACGCAGCTGTCCGAGCCAGAAGACGGCCTGCTCCCGCACCTCGGCATCCGGATCGGTGCGCAGGGCATTCATGAGGATGTCCGCGGCCCGGGACTCACGCTTCTGCGAGACCAGGAAGACGGCCTTGCGCCGGAGGGCCGCCGAGCAGCGATCGCGACGTGCAAGCGTCCGTTCCAGGATGGGTAGGGCGGCATCTCCATCCATCTGCAGCAGGGCATTCAGCGCCTCGACGCGTTCATCGTCATCCTCGTCCGGGCATCCCTGTTCCTGCGAGGAACGACCGGCAGCGGCTCCGCTGCCCCCCGTGGCGCGTCCCGTGCCACCACGAGAGGTCCCCGAGCCGCCGCTCGCGCCGCGAGCCAGCTCGCGGATCTCGCGGGCGCATCCCTCGTTGCCCTGCTCCGCGAGGGAGCGGCAGACGCGCACCCTGAGCGCGCCGGCATCGCTGTGCATGGTGCGGGGAAACTCACTGGAGAGCGCGTCGAGCGACGCCAGGGCACTCGTCAGGCCCGCGGTCGAGCCGAGCCGCGCACTCGCGAAGGCGTGCCAGTAGAGGGCATCGCCGGCGATGGGGGCGCGGCGATCCCGCGCCCGCACCTGCATGAACAGTTGCGCTGCACGTCGGTAGTCTCCGCGGTCGAGGGCGCGGCGCCCCATGCGATAGAGGGAATCGGAGGTCTGGTCGCCGCCCGGCGCAACAGGCGCCGCCAGGTCCCCCAGCAGCTCGAGGGAACGGAAGGAGGCCAGGGATGCGGACGACGCCGCGAGCGCCTGGACGCTCGCGCCGAGCGTGCGGGCGGCATCGGCGATCGTCCCCTGCGCCGGGAGCGGCGCGGCAACGACCACAAGGGACAGGAAGAGTGATTTCATGATCAGGTGTCCTGGTAGAAGTCGGTCAGGTCCCGCGCACGTCGGCGGGGACGGCAGTTCGCAGGCGGGACAACACCCCGCCGTCACGCAGTGCGCGATCGAGCATCGCCCGGTCGTCCGGGGTGGCCGCCGCGTCCAGCCGCACGAGCTGGACGAGCAGCAGTTCGAGGTCCTCGAGGAGGAGCCGACGTTCCGCCGTCGCGGCGGCCGGCGAGTCGAGGAGGAGCCGCGTTTCGCCGAGGATGTCCCGCGCCCAGCGGGTCACGGCGGAATCCGTCGTCACGGCCCCCGGTGACTGCGTGCTCGCGAGGAGCACCTCGGCGCGGTCGAAGAGGTCGCGGGTCGCGACGTCGTACGCCACGGTGCGATCCACGGAGGCCACCGCGGGGGCCTGCGCCTCGCGGCCGGTCGTGATGCCCACCCGGTAGGCCACCACCACCAGCGCCGTCGCGGCCGCGAGGAGGGCCACGCCCCGCCCCGGGCTCCAACGACGGTGTGCCACGGCCGCCGGTGCGGGCACGGCCGCCCGGATGGCGGTCCACATCGCCTCGCGGGGAATGTCGGCGGGGGGACGGTGGTAGTCCTGCGCCGCCTCCACGATCCATCGGTCGAACTGTTCGTCGTCGCTCATGCGCTCCATGCTCCCGCAAAGTCTGCCAGCCATTCGCGCAGCCGGGCACGGGCCCGGAACAACTGCGCCTTGGACGTACCGGTCTCGACCCCCAGCGCCCGGCCGATCTCCTCGTGCGTGAACCCCTCCACGTCGTGCATCACGAACACCGTGCGGTAACCCGGGGGCAGGTCGTCGATCGCCGCCCGCAGCCGCTCCCGCAGGTCCGGGTCGGCGCGCCGCGGGACGCTGCCTAACAACTCGGCATCCTCCAGCACCGTCTCCCGGCTCCGCAGTCGCTTGACCTTCCGCAACCCGTTGAGCGCCACCGAGACGGCGATCGTGTGCAACCAGGTGCCGAAGGCCGACTCCCCGCGGAATTCCCCCAGCTTGCTGAACGCCCGGATGAAGGCATCCTGCGTGAAGTCGCGCGCGAGGTCGTCGTCGCCGGCCAGCCGGAACGAGAGCCGATACACCCGGTCCACGTGGGCGTCGTAGAGGGCCCGCTGTGCGTCGGGCTCCCCTGCGGCGGCGCGTGCAACCAATGCGCGTTCGTCCAAACGCCTTGCTCCAGTGTGGTGATCCTCCCGGGGCCCCTGCCCCGCGAGTCAGCCTTGGGACACGAGGGTCCCGCGAATGGTTGCGCGAGGGACAGGACATTACGCCGACGCGCCCCCCGACCCATATTGCCGCCCCCATGACCACCCACCCGTCATCCCCGCCCGCGCTGGCCGACCAGGCCTGGTGGCGATGGCTCCTGACGGTGGCGGTGGCCGGCCTCGTCCTCGCCGTCGGGGCACCCGAGGGCATTGCCCCGGAAGGGTGGCGGCTCTTCGCGATCTTCCTCGCCACCATCGTCGGCAGCATCCTGCGCCCGGCACCGCCAAGCGCCATCGTGCTCTTCGGCGTCTGTGCCATGGCCGTCACGAAGACGATGACACCCGCGCTGGCCCTCAAGGGCTACTCGGACCCCGTCGTCTGGCTCGTCCTCTGCGCCTTCTTCATCTCGCGTGGCGTGATGAAGACCGGCCTCGGTCGGCGGATCGCCTTCCTGTTCATCCGCGCCCTCGGCAAGCGATCGCTCGGCCTGGGATATGCCCTCGTCGGGACCGACGCCGTCCTGGCCACCATCGTGCCCAGCAACTCGGCGCGCGCGGGGGGCATCGTCTTCCCCATCGTTCGCAGCCTCTCCGAGGCGTACGACTCCACCCCCGGAGCGACGCGGCGGCGCCTCGGCGCGTACCTGATGAAGACGGTCTACCAGTGCGACGTCATCGCCTGCGCGATGTTCCTGACCGGCCAGGCGTCCAACGTGATCATCGCGAAGTTCGCGATGGATGCCGCCCAGATCGAGCTCACCTACGCGCGCTGGATGCTCGGGGGGATCGTCCCCGGGATCGTCGCCCTGCTGCTGGTGCCGTTCTTCCTGTTCCGGATCTTCCCCCCCGAGGTGAAGGAGACCCCGCACGCCACCGAGTTCGCCCAGGCCGAACTCGACCGGATCGGCCCGATGACCCGCGGGGAGCGGTTGATGCTCCTCGTCTTTGGTATGGTCGCGATCCTCTGGATGACGCCGTCGATCCATGGCATCCACTACGCGGTCGTCGCCCTGCTGGGCGTGTGTACCCTCCTCCTCGCCGGCGTGATCGAGTGGGCCGACCTGCTCGCCGAGCGCCAGGCGTGGGACACGTTCATCTGGTATGGCGGGCTGGTGCGCATGGCCGAGGCGCTGGGGGAGACGGGGATCACGAAACGGTTTGCCGAAGTGGCCGGCGGATGGACCGCCGGTTGGGACTGGGCACCGGCCCTGGCGATCCTCGTCGTGATCTACTTCTACGCCCACTACGCCTTCGCGAGCATCACGGCGCATGCGACGGCGATGTTCACCCCCTTCCTGGTCGTCGCGATCACGGCCGGGGCGCCGCCGCATCTCGCCGTGTTGTCGCTGGCGGCCGCCTCCAACCTGGATGCCTCGCTCACCCACTATGGCACGACCCACGCACCGATCTACTTCGGGGCGAACTACGTGACCCAGAAGGAATGGTGGCGGTACGGCTTCCTCGTCTCCCTGGTCACGTTAGGCACGTGGGGCACCGTGGGGGTGGCCTGGTGGAAGGTCCTCGGCTGGTGGTAGGCGCGCCGCCCGACCGCCATGGCGCCCGCACGCGGCACCCGCTCCCTCCCTGACCCCGACCCGGCTCGCATGCGCGCCATCCGACACGACCTCACGGAACGACCGCGGGCCCTCGCGGACCTCGAGACGCCCTGTGCCCTGGTCGACCTCGACCGCCTGAGCGCCAACCTGGACGCCATGGCGTCCTATACCATCGTTCAGGGGCTGGCCCTGCGCCCGCACGTGAAGACGCACAAGTCGCCGCGCATCGCCGCGGAGCAGGTGCGTCGCGGGGCCGTCGGCCTCACCTGTGCGACACCGCGGGAACTCGAGGTCATGGCCGAGGTCAGTGATGACCTCCTGCTCGCGTATCCCCTGCTGGGCGAGGGGAAGCTGGCGCGGGTGATGGCGCTGCCTCGACACGTCCGCCTCACGGTGGGCCTCGATTCGATGATCGCGGTCGACGCGCTCGCGCAGGCGGCGCGACGGGTCGACCGCGATGTCCGCGTCCTGGTCGAGGTGGACATGGGGATGCACCGGGTGGGGGTGCAGTCGGCGGAGGAGGCGCTGGCCCTCGCGATACACATCCGCAACAGTGCCCCGCTGGAATTCGGTGGCGTGATGTTCTACCCGGGACACATCCGGGAGCACGTCGACCAGCAGGCGGCCGCACTCCAGCGGCTGCGTGACGACCTCGGGCGACTGATCACCCTGCTCGGCGACGCGTCACTGCCCCCGCGGGTGGTGAGTGGAGGATCGACGCCCGCCGCGTGGCGCATGCACGAGGTCACGGGCGTCACCGAGGTCCGTCCCGGCACCTATGTGTACAATGACCGCACCACGGCGATGATCGGGGCGTGCGCCTGGGAGGACTGCGCCTTCACGGTCCTGGGGACGGTGGTGTCCACGGCCGTCCCGGGCCAGGCCGTGGTCGATTGCGGCAGCAAGGCGTTAGGTCGCGAGCCGATGCGCGGGACGCCGGGCGAGGGCTTCGGGGCCCTGCTCGACCGGCCGGAAGTTGTCGTGGCCCGGATGAGCGAGGAGCACGGGATCCTCGACCTGCAACACACCGAGTGGCGCCCCCGCGTGGGGGACCAGGTCCGGATCGTTCCCAACCATGTGTGTGTCGTGGTGCACCTCAACGACACGATCCATGGGGTGCGCGGCGATCAGGTGGAATCGTCGTGGCCGGTGGCGGCCCGAGGCCGGGCCCCCTGAACCGGCAATCCGACACGCTCGGCGATCAATGCCGGCAGCCGGAGCCGCACATGGACGTGCACGTCGTCGGCAATCGCGAGGAACATGGGGTTGTACCTGAGGACCCCCGGCGGGACGCCGACCACGTGCCGGGAACGTGAGACCACGAATCGGGCGCAGGCCACGACCTGCTCGCCATCACGCTGCACCTCGTCCAGGGGACATGCGGCCCGCACCGGGGTGCTCACGCCCCGCAGCGTGAGGAGTCCCTGCACGACGAGCTCGCCCGCCTCGCGAGTGACCATCGTGGACGCGAAGCGGATCCAGGGATGGAGGTCGGCGTGGAGGAAGCGCTCGGCTCGCAGGTGACGGTCCCGGAGGGAGAGCCCCGTTGTCACGCTCGAGGCATCCACGGCAACCGCCACGGTTGCGGCCCCCGCCTCCTCTCCCGCCACCGTCAGCTGCCCGTCGGCCCGGCCAAACCGGCCCGTGATGCGCAGCACGCCGAACCAGCGGACGCTGAAAGTCACCTGCAGCGAATTGGCGTCGACGCGGAGCTCAATGGGCGTCATGCTCTCGTGATGCACAGGAAAAAAAGGGAACGCCGCCGCCGATCAATTGCCTGCTCCACCCCCACGATCGACGACGGCGCCCCATGGTCAGTTGTCCTTCGCTGTGCAGTTCTCCCGGTTGGAGAGATCGGTCAGGGCACCAGCACGGTGCCATTCTGCCCGCTGTGCAGCGTGCAGGTGTAGGCAAACGTTCCCGCGGTCGCGAACGTCCGCGTCGCCTGCGTGTTCTGGGAATTGCCGATGCCCTGCGGGGCGCCGGCCGTGCTGCCGAATTCCACGTTGTGGATGGTGGCCCCGAACGTCCACGTGACGGTGCCACCACGCGCGATGGCCACGAACTCCGGGGTGAAGTCGTTGGTGTTGGCGCCGGCAGCGACCGTGGCAGACGTCGGGAGCGCCCCCGTCACCGTCACGGCCACGGTGGCCGTCCTGGTCACCCCGCCCAGGGTGAGCGAGACGGTGATCGTCGCGGAACCCGCGGAAAGACCCGTCACGCGACCTGCCGACGAGACGACCGCGATGCTGTTGTTGTTCGAGGTGTAGGTGTATCCGGAGGCAGCAATCGTGTTGTTGTTGACGTCGCGCGCGGTCGCAGAGATCGTCTGCGTCTGCCCGGCGCCAAGCGCCAGCGTGGTGACCGACGGAACGACGGAGCCAAGCGTGACTGTGGGATTGGGGTTCGTCGGGGTGTTGCCACTATCCCCTCCCCCGCATGCGGCGATCAGCAACAGGGCGCCCAGTTGAACGGTACGACGAACGAGATGCATGCGATGTGCTCCGGTGGAGTGTCGTCGGACCGGGACGCCGGCCCGTGCCGAGCCACGTTCACGGCCCGCACGCTGGACGCGGGAAACATCCGCGGACCGGATCATTGGGCCAGCGCGGTGCGACGAAAGGCAGGCCGGGAGCGACGAAAGACCGGTCCGCTGCGACCGGCGTCGGCAGGCTCAGCCGTCGATCAGGGCGCGCACCCGGGCCCGGTAACTCTTGCCGGACTGCAGGCGGGTCCCGTCGGAGAGGATCACGAGCCAGTCCCCCTGGAACCAGGGCTGGAATTCCACCACGCGGTCCAGGTTCACGATCACCGACCGGTGGATCCGTGCAAAGCGACCCGGTGGCAGTCGTTGCTCGACCAGGACCATGGTCATGCGATGTTCGTAGAGGTGCTTGCCGACATGGAAGCGCACGTTGTCGCCGGCCGCCTCCACCCAGTCGATGTCGGCCACCTTGAGGTAGATCACCCGGTCGCCACTCCGCACCGCGAGACGCCCGTCGCCAATACGCGCCGCGGGGATGGCCCCCACCAGGGCGTGCAGCGGCGGCGACGGACTCGCCCGCTCCGCATGCAGCCGGACGACCCGGTCCACCGCACGATGAAAGCGATCCCGATTCACCGGCTTGAGGACGTAGTCGATCGCGTGCACGTCGAAGGCGTCGATCGCATAGTCGTCGTATGCCGTGATGAAGATCGTCCACGGCATCTGGTCGGGGCCGACGGTCCGGACGACGTCGAGCCCGTCGCGCTCCGGCATCTGCACATCCAGCAGCACCAGGTCGGGCCGGTCGTCCCGGATTCGCGCCACGGCGGCCGCCCCGTCGCTGCACTCCCCGACGACCGTCACATCCTGCCGGTCGCCGAGCAGTGAACGCACGTGATCACGGGCCAGCGGCTCGTCGTCCACGATCAGCACGCGCAGCGTCATCGCGGGGCTCCGGGAGGGGCGTCGAACGGAATCTCGATGATGACTCGGAAACCCTGGGCGTCACCCGTCGCCTCGAACGCGTGGCGCGAGCCGTACAGCTGCGCGAGCCGCGCCCGGGTGTTGCCGAGCCCCACGCCCTCCCGCCGCTCCTTCCCGGGTGTCTCGCCCACTCCGTCATCGTCCACACGGATACGCAGCCGATCCCCATCCCGCTCGGCGCGCACGATGACCTGGCCGCCGGACGCCCGCGACGCGATGCCGTGGCGGATCGAGTTCTCCACCAGGGGCTGGAGCATGAGGTTCGGGACCATCGCGCCCTGGACGTCTGGTGCCGCATCCACGCGAAAGTGAAGTCGCGAACCGAAGCGGACTTGCTGGATCTCCACGTAGTGCGAGAGCACCGACAGCTCGCGGGCAAGCGTGACTTCTTCCTCGCCGGCACTGTTGAGCGACGCCCGCAGGAGGTCGCTGAGCCCCGACACCATCCGCTCGGCCTTGGTCGCATCGCGGTGCAGGAGCGCGGTGATCGTGTTGAGCGTGTTGAACAGGAAATGGGGCTGCAGCTGGAGCTTGAGTGCCTGCAGCTCGGTGCGCGCGAGCCGCGTCTTGAGCTCGGCCCCATGATCGGCGGCGACGGCATACCGGACCGCGAGGCGCTCCTGCCAGCGCGTGGCATACGTCGCCACGGCTCCAACGCAGGCCAGCAGGAGGAGCTTGGCCCCTTCGTCCAGAGGGGACACGGCCGTCGCGCTGCTCGCGACGAGCGGGTCGAGGATGAGGGTCAGGCGTCCGCTCACCCAGAACGCCAGCACGACCCCCGCATACGCCAGCACCGCCAAAACGGATACGACCAGCGCCTTGCGCGTGGAAGAGGCGACCGGCAGCGCGGCGAGGATGACGAAATAGGCGTCCATGATCGGCGTCTTGAGCGCCAGGGCCGGCGACGCCGTGACCCCATATGCGAGGATGATCGCGGTCACCGCACTCAGGTCGACGATGGGATTCGCGAACCCGAGCCATCGCGGGAGGCGGCTGGCGCGATAGAACATCGGCACCTGCGCCGTCGCCCAGGCGAGCGACACGCTCAGCACCACCAGGTTCATGCGATTGAGCGCGGGTGTCAGCGTCGGGGCGTAGATCGCCGCGGCCACGGCCAGCACCACCAGCACCACCACCCGGACGCCGTTGAGGAAGCGCTCCGCGCGATCCCGCTCCCCTTCCAGGACGGCAAAGCCAGAGGGCAGCGCAGCGACGGTCACGTCAGCCGCGACCACCCGAACGGGGAGAGGTCGAAGGCGGGGGCCACACCCGACAGCATCGCGGCCATCACCTCGCCGATCACGCTCCCGAACTTGAAGCCGTGGCCCGAACAGGGCGACACCAGCCAGACATTCGCGGCGTCGGGGTGGCGATCGATCAGAAAGTGACCGTCCGGCGTGTTGGTGTAGAGGCAGACCGCCGAGTCACGACGCACGCCCTTGGCGGCTGGCATGAAGCGACGGAGCAGGTCGGTCAGGGCGGCGTTCTCCGCGGCACCGGCCTCGCGGTCCACGGTGTCAGGATCGACCGTCGGTCCGCTGTGGTGCCACCCCAACTTCAGTCCCTTTCCGGTATCTGGCATGGTGTAGAAAATCCGCGAGTCCGGGAGCTGCCACATCGAGACCGGAAGGGAGCCAACGGTGAACCAGCCGGGGTTACGGGCCGGCGTCCACCACTGTTGGAGCTGGCGCTCGACGACGAGGGATCCCGGCGGCAGAGGCGCCAGCCCGGGGTTCCAGGCGCCGGCAGCCAGAACCAGTTGACCGCAGTCGGCCGACCCGTCGGATAGGGCCACCAACACGCCATCAACATAGTTCTTCCATGAAGAAGCCTGACACTCGTAGCGAATATCCGCCCCGGACGCCTGAGCGAGGCTGAGCTGCCCGGCTACGACCGCCTCGGGTTGAAGAAGGGAAGATCCGGGCTCGTGGACACCCACCATCCGTTCGTCGGGTTCGAAACCCGGGAAGTGGCGATTCATTTCCTCGGCGCTCATGACCTCGTGGGGGACCCCATGTTCGGTCGCGCTCCGGATCGTCCCCCGCACCAGGTCCGTCTCCGGCCCTCCGATCATCAGGGACCCCGCCCGGGTGAGGATCAACTGCCCCAGCTCCGTCTCCAGGTCGCGCCACAACTCGTACGACCGACGCACCATCGGGACATAGCGTGGGTGCTCGTAGTACGCCTCGCGAATCAGCCGGGTGTTTCCGTGGGACGATCCCCGGTCATGCGGCGGCCGGTAGCGATCGACGCCGAGGACCCGCAGCCCCCGTCGGGCGGCGTGGAGCGCGATCGAGCTCCCCATGACTCCGAGCCCAACGATGACGACGTCGTATCTCATGGCATTCCGGGCAGGATCCCCGCGCAGGGAGCGGTCAGTGTGACCTCGGTCACCGAAGATTGAGTGGAGTCGGGGTTGAGCCTCTCCGGTCTGTCGACCCCGGGCACCCCTGCGGCTTGCCGGGGGTTCCGGGACGCGGTTGCTTCCCCTCCCCCCGGCACGTCCAAGGTGTGCCACGCCAACTATATACGGCCGCGCGTGTTTCGCTCCTATCGCCACCGCCCAGCCCTGGGCATGACCCTGGTGGAACTGGTGGTTGTCCTCTCCCTCGTCGGACTCGTCGCTGCGGTGACCCTGCCGGCCATTGTGACGCCGTCGGAACCGCGCGGCTTCGGTCAGGTTGTCCGTGACGGACGAGCCCTGGCGGTCGCCCGCGCGCAGTCGCTGCGACTCACCATTACGGCCACGGGAGCGTGGTCGCTCGTCGCCCTGGACTCCATCCTCGCGACGGGGAGCGTGGCGTCGTGGACCCTGCCCGTCGAGCTCGAGCTGACCCCCACCGGCGCATGCCTCCCGCGCGCCGAGCTTCCGGCCAGCTGGCGCGCCTGGGATGCCGTCCAGTGTGAGGCCCACCCGCGATGACACTCCTCGAGGCGGTTGTCGCCCTCATGGTGCTCGGCCTCTCGGCCGTTGGTTTTCTCGACGTCTTCCGGGCCGGCTCGACGACGGCGGCGCGCGCCGTCGGGACCGCCCAGGTCGTGGCCGCCGCGCGGAGCGCACTGGAGGCTGCATCGTTAGGCGACGTCGTGCAGGCACAGGAGGTCCTGCCGGCGGACACCGCCCTGGGACGCACCATCGAGGCCCGTCCCTGGGAGCCGCTGCCCACGGTCACCGAGGTGATCGTCACGATCACGCCTCGCACCGGCGCCCCTTTCGAGGTGCGCCGCCTCGTCCGCCGACAGGCCATGCGAGCGCCGCAGCCATGAGGTCGCGACGCGCCTTCACCCTCGTCGAGGTCATGGTCGCCCTCACGATCACTGGTCTCGTCACGTCCATCGCATGGGCCGCGATGCAGGGGGGCATCGACACGCGCGAGCGCCTGGATCGACAGCGAACCCATGGGATCGCGCTCGTGGCAGCCCGTGACCTGGTGGGCAATGCCCTCCGGCACGCCCTCCCGGGAAACCGCGGGGGTGGCGACACCTTCACCGTCGTCGCGGGAAGCATCTCGGACTCGCTGGCGTTCCTCACGCGCGGAATCCAGGAGCCGCTCGGAACCTCCGATGCGTGGCGCTTCTCCCTGTGGGTCGCGGCGGACACCCTCCATCTCGCCGGAGCCCCCGTCGCCACGAACGGCCCGGGAATCACCGCCACCGTCCCCGGCGTGCACGGCGTGCGCGTGCGCGCCCTCGCACGGGGGACCTTCGCGAGGTGGGAGGAGGGCTGGAGCACTCCGGACGTGGCACCCGCCGCCGTGCAGCTGGCCTGGGGCATCGCCGATGGCCCGACGGTCAACCAGGTCCAGCGCATCGGACTGGAGCGCATTCCATGAGGCGTCGCGGGGTTGCACTCGTGATGGTGCTCTGGATCGTGGTGATCCTCGGCGGGCTCGGTGCGCAGGTGATGGCGACCAGCCGGACGAGTGCCGGTGTCGCGACCAACACGCGGGCAGCGACGGTCGCTCGCTACGCCGCCGAGAGTGGCATTGTCGCGACCGTGGCGGAGATCGAGCAGCGCCTCGAGGCACTGGTGGACTCGACCGACCGCGCGGCGTACCTCAATGCCCTCGCGCCGACGGCGCGCGCCGAGGTCGCACTCGGCGACGGCCGCTTCGCCGTGGCGATCGTCGATCCGGGGACACGACTCGACGTCAACGCTGCACCGGAGGAACGGCTGGCGCGACTCCTGGAGACCTTCACCGACCAGGCGCGCGCGGCCGCCACCGCCCGCGCGATCCGTGAAGTCATCGAGCGACCAGCCGCGCCGGGCGATACGCGCCTTGCCACCACCGACGGGGCGCTGCGGTTCGTCACCCCGATTCGCAGCCTCGACGCCCTGCGCCGCATTCCCGGTGTCGATGTGGAGGCACTCGACCGGGCGGCTCCATACCTCACGGTCGACGGGGATGGCACGGTGAATCGCGAGATGGCGTCGGATACCGTGCAGCGCGTGGCCTTTGGCGAGCAGCGGAGCGAGCCGTCGCGCCTGCTGTTGATCGCACGGGGATGGCATCGCGGGGCAGCGCTGACGCACGAGGTCCAGGGGGTCTATGCGGTCTCGGGAACTGCGCTGGTGCTGGTGCACTGGCGGGAGCAGGGGCGATGAGCGGCGGTCGCCTCGGACTCGAGGTCACGCCGACGCATCTGCGTGGGGTGTGGGCGTCGCGCTGGTTCGGCCGCCCCTCCCCGGGATTTTCGATCGCGTGGGACGGTCATGACGCCGGGCCGGCGGTGGACCGGCTTCGGCGCGAGCATCCGGTGCCCTCGTCCATCGCGGTCGCGGTGGGGCTCGGCTTCCTCGAGGTAGGCCATGCCGACCTTCCGCCGGCCGCGGACGAGGTGCGCGAGGAGATGCTGGCCCTGGACCCCTCCCGGTTCCTCGCCTCAAACGCTCCGCTGCAGGTTGCCCTGGCACCGGGCAGCGCCGTGGCCCATGGGTGCGATCGCGCGTGGCTCGACCGGCTGGTGCAGGTGCTCGAGGGGTGGGCGCCGGTGGTGCGGGTGGAGGCGGCCCCGGTGGCCCTGGCGGCGGTGGCCGCAGATGGCGCATGGTCGATCGACGCTGGTGTGGACGAACGCGGCGTGGTGACGGTGTCCCGCGGGTGCGTCAGCGCGGTGCGCCGCGGGGCGGCAGTCCCGGAGGCACCACGACCGGCCGCTCCGGGCACCGTGGCACCGGAGGCCGTTGTCGCGTGGGGCGCCCTTGCCCGGGAGGACGACACGACCAACGGCACGCTGATGGACGCTCCAGCCCGGACGGCCGCGCATCGTCGCCGACGTTTGGGGATCGTCACCGCGGCACTCGCCGCGACGACCGGGTTCCTGCTGCTCATCGCGGCGGTCGACCGCTCGCGCCAACGCACCCACGACGCGCTGCAGCAGGAGGTCACGCGATTGCGCGAGGCGGCCGGCCCGGCGATCGCGGCCCGCGAAACCGAGCTGGCGCGAGCGCGGGCGGCCCACCTCGCGGCGGCGCTGATCGGCGCGAGGCCGGATCCCGCGACCGCCCTCGCCGCGCTGGGTCAACTGCTCCCGCGCGACGTGGTGATCAGCGCGGTGCGCGTGAAGGGGCGGGACTGGCAGGTCGATGGCACCGCCAGGGACGCGGCGGCCCTCCTCCCCCTCCTCGATGCGGCCCCGCGACTGGACAGTGTGCGATCGCTCGGGGCCAGCGCGCGCTTTCGCGATGGGCGCGAGACCCGCGAGTCCTTCTCGATCGCCTTCCGGGTGGCTGCGGATGACTAGTGCCCGCGAGCGTCGCACGATGCGCTGGGGCGCGACCGTGGCGGTCGTGGCATTGGCCATCGCGTACGTCGTGCTGCCGGTCGTGCGCCGCTGGCGCGAGCGTGAGGAAGCCATCGCGTCGGCGCGCGACCAGGTCGCCCGCCTCCAGGGGGTGTTGAGCGCGGGGCCAGCCAGTGCAGGCGACGCCCCGCCTTCACTCGTGATCCGCGGCCGCACGAGCGACCTGGCGGGATCCACGTTGCAGACCCTCGTGCAGGAGCTGGCCCGGGCGAGTCGGGTGAGCGTGAACCGGCTCGAGGTGCGCCCGGACAGTGGCGAGGCCGGTGCACTGCGCGCGACGCTCAGCGCCACGACCGACATCTACGGCCTGGCCGACCTGCTGGCGCGCCTGCAGGGTCACGTGCCCGTGCTGAGTGCCGAGGAGGTGTCGGTGGTCCCAAACCCGGTGTTGCGGGGCTCGTTGCTTCAGCTCACGGTCGCGGTGCGCGCCCCGTGGGTGGAGGCCCCATGACGCCGCGCCTGACGTCGCTTCGCCTCGCCCTCTGGGGCGTGGCCGCCGCCACGGCGGCCGGGGGCGCCCTCGTCTGGTGGCTCCCGGCATCGACGTCGGTGCCGCCGCTCGCCCCTGCGGCGATCGAGGCGCCGGCGACGGCGCCTCCCGCGATGCCGGCCGACGCCGCCGAGGAGATCGTCCTGGCCAACCTCTTTGCTGCAGGGCGCACCCCGCCGACCACCCGGTACCTGCCGCCGGAGCTCGCGATGGATTCGGCCGGCGGGATGTCTGCGGCGTCGGAGATGCCGCCCATGGTGCCCGACAGCGCCATGCTGGCCGGGGACGTCCCGCGACTGCTGGGGACGGTGGTCGCCCCGACCGGGCCCCGCGCCCTGCTGCACCTCTCGCTGACCTCGGGCCCGCGGCTCTATGCCGTGGGTGACCGTGAGGGCGGCTATACCGTGGTGTCGGTTGCTCCCCGGGAGGTCGTCCTGCGCGGCCCCGGAGGGCGGCGCACCTTACGTCTGGATCCGGAGGAGTGATGCTCCAACTTCCTGCAACAGGTCCCGGCCGGGGGCTCCCGCGCGGCATCGCGCGTCGCCTCGGCTGTGCCGCGGCGCTCGCCCTGGCGTCGCCGGCAGCCGCGCAAACCCGCCTCGACTTCCGCGACGCCCCGCTGGCCGACGTGGTGCGTTCACTGGCCGCGACGCTCGGACTGAGCGCGATCGTCGGCGACAGCGCCGATGCCCGTGTCTCGTTCTCCACCGCCGGCACCGTCGGCGCCGACGAGCTCCCCGGCATCCTCGAGTCGATCCTCGAGACACACGGCCTCGTCATGCTGCAGGAGGGGAAGGTGCTCAAGGTGTACCCGGCCGGCAGCGCCCCGAAAACCGGGCGCGTCGGCTACGGCACCTCCCTCCCCGACCCGGCACCGCTCGGCCTGGTCACGCAACTCGTGCCGCTGCAGTCGATCCGCGCCGACGAAGGAGCGGCTGCCCTCAAGCCGTTCCTCAGTGCGACCGCGTCCGTGGAAGCGGTCGCACGCTCCAACGCGTTGCTCATCACCGACCGCGTCTCGAACGTGCGTCGCTATCTCGACGTGCTGCGCCGCCTGGACGAGCGGCCACAGGGCGAGGCCGGGCTCCGCACCTTTGTCGTCCCGCTGCAGTATGCGCAGGCGGACGACCTGGCCCAGTCGCTCGGGCAGCTCTTCGGCGTCACCGTGGCCGGCGCGCCACGCCGCTCGCTCGACGACCTCAGCCTCTCGCGCAACCTCGACACCTTCCGCGACCGCGAGAACGAGGCCTTCCGCATGCGGCGCGATGCGACCGCGGTGACCCCGGTCATCGTGAACACGCCGATGCCGGGCGCGCGCGACTCGACGGGCGGTCCCGGGAGCCTCATGGGCCAGACCACCGTCGTCCCCCATGGACCCACCAACTCGCTCCTGATCCGGACGGCACCGCCCAACTTCCCGCTGCTGCAGGAGACCGTGCAGTCGCTCGACGTGCGGCCGGCGCAGGTCCTCCTCGAGGTGACCGTGGCCGAAGTCACGCTGGGCCGCGGCGACCAGTTCGGGGTGGACTGGTCGACGATCGGCGGCAGCCAGCAGACCTCCTTTGGCAACGTCGATGCCTCGGACTCGTCCAGCGCCCGCGACTTCGCCGTGCGCGTGGTGACGCTGCGCAATGCCAACGTGCGTGCGATCCTCCGCGCCCTCAGCACACGGTCCCAGGTGAAGGTGCTCTCCACGCCGTCGGTGGTTGCCACCAACAATCGCGAATCGCGCATCCTCGTCGGGAGCCGCGTCCCCTTCATCGCGTCCACGCGGCTCGGCAACGACGTCGCCATCGACCGCAACGTGCAGTACGAGAACGTCGGAACCTCGCTGACCATCGTCCCGACGATCAACCGGGACGACTACGTCAGTGTGGAGGTGCTGCAGGAGGTCTCGTCGCTCACCTCCCAGACGTTGCCATCCGCCCTCAACGCGCCGGTGATCTCCACGCGCGAGGCCTCGACCCGCGCGGTGATGAAGGACGGGCAGACGGTCGTGATCGCCGGACTCATCGGCACCACGCAGGAGGAGATCGAGAGCGGCATCCCGTTCCTCCGGGACATCCCGATCATGGGGAATCTGTTCAAGCGGCGCAGCACGAGCCGCAACCGCACCGAGGTCGCGATCTTCGTGACCCCGTACATCGTGCGCTCCGATGAAGATGCCGATGCCCTCCGGGAGCGGGTGCGCAACCGGATGAACGAACAGGTGCCCGGCGCCGTCCCCGACACCCTCGGGACGCCCCTTCGCAAGAAGCCACCGCAGGAGTGAGCGCCCGTGTCTGACGCCCTGCGCGAAGCTGCTGCGGGACCACTCGCCGCCGAGTTGCCGGCGCGGTTCCTCGAGCAGCACGCGATCCTTCCCCTGCACATCGATGCACAGGGGATGGTGGTCGTGGCGGCCGCCGGCCCGCTCGACCCCATGGTCGCGGACGCCTTGCGACGTCGCTTTGGCCGCGAGGTCCGCGTGGTGGACGCCACACGCAACGAGGTGCAGGCCGCACTGCTGGCGGCGCCCCGGGAGGCCGCCGTCGCGACAGAAAGCGTGGCCGCGCCCATCCTCGGCGACCTGCGCGCCCAGGCCGACGATGCCCCGGTGGTCCAACTCGTCAATGCCGCTATTGCCGAGGCACTCCGACGCTCCGCGAGCGACGTCCACCTGGAGAGCGCCGCCGACGGCCTGCGTGTGCGCCTGCGCGAAGATGGCGTGTTGCGTGACCTCGCGCGATATCCCGTCGGGCTCGTGGCCGGCGCGTTGAGCCGGGTGAAACTCCTGGCCGGGCTCGACATCGCCGAGCGACGCCTCCCCCAGGACGGGCGGGCGCGAGTCCGGATGGGGGGGCGCGAGGTCGACGTGCGCGTGGCGACGTTGCCCGGGCTGCACGGCGAGTCCGCGGTGTTGCGCGTGCTCGACCACGGCGGGGGCCAGGTGCGCACCCTCGACGCCCTGGGCATGCCCCCCGACGTCTCCGCGCGGTTGCAGGGAATCCTGCGACGCACGAGCGGGCTCGTGCTGGCGACCGGCCCGACGGGATCGGGAAAGACCACGACGTTGTATGCGGCGCTGGCACAGCTCAACGCGCCGGGCGTCAAGGTGGTCTCGGTGGAAGACCCGGTCGAGTACGAACTCCCCGGGGTCACACAGGTCCCGGTGCACCGCAAGGCGGGGTTGGGGTTTGCGCAGGCCCTGCGCGCCATCCTCCGCCACGACCCGGACATCGTCATGGTCGGCGAGATGCGCGACCGGGAGACGGCCGAGGTGGCCGTGCAGGCGGCGCTCACCGGGCACCTCGTCTTCTCGACGTTGCACACGAACGATGCCGCGAGCGGGGTGACACGCCTGGTCGACATGGGGATCGAGCCGTATCTCGTGGCCGCGACGGTACAGGCGATCCTCGCGCAGCGCCTTGTCCGGGTGTTGTGCCCGTCGTGCGCGTCGGCGCCGGCCGCGGATGGTGCGCGTGTGCCGGTGGGGTGCGACAGCTGCCGGGGATCGGGGTACCGGGGACGCGCGGGGCTCTATGAACTCCTGGTGCCTGACGACGCGATCCGTCGCGCGGTGGTTGAGCGCGCCCCGCTGGCCACCCTCCGCGTCCTGTCGCGCGCCACGGGTGCCCAAACGCTCGGCGAGGCTGGTGAGGTGCTGGTGCGCGCCGGCGTGACATCACGCGCCGAGGTGTTGCGGGTCACGGAAGGGAGCGACGGCGCATGAGCGGCGTGACGTGGCAATACCGCGCAGCCACCGCGGCGGGTGAGGTCGTTGAGGGACGGTTGGTCGCGGACACCGAGCGCGACGCGATGGAGGAGTTGCGTCGCCGCGCGCTGGTGCCGGTGGCCGTGTCCGGCACGGCGACGGGAGCTGGCCGGTCGCAACGCCGGGCCTCGCGTGGCGACGCGGTGACGACCGCGATCCGGACATTGGCGACGATGGTGGGCGGGGGCGCGACGATCGACCGCGCCCTCGAGTTTGCCGGTCGTCATGCGGCGCACCCGGAGGTTGCCACCGCGCTCGCCGGCGTGCGCGGTGACGTGCTCGGCGGGCAGCCACTGGCGCAGGCATTGCGCGCGCGGGTCGCGGTGTTCGGCTCGCTGGCCCCGGCGATGGTGCGGGCGGGCGAGGAAAGCGGGGCGCTCGACGCATCGCTGGCACGCCTCGCGGATCACATGGATGCCACCCGTGAGTTGCGCGACCGTCTGCAGGGTGCCCTGCTCTACCCTGCCCTGCTCGGGGTGGTGGCCGGCCTGGGCGTCCTCGTCCTGCTGGGGTTCGTGGTCCCCCGCTTCGTGGACCTGCTCGATACGGCGGGCACGACCTTGCCGCTGAGCACGCGCGTGCTGGTCGGGGCGAGTGCCGTGTTGCGCCGTGCCGGCATTCCATTGTTGGCCATTGCCGGTGCGGCCGTGGTGGGTGGGCGCTGGTGGTTGCAGGATCCGTCGGTGCGGCGTCGCTGGCATGCCGCCAGACTCCGCCTCCCGCTCGCCGGTGCGCTCGAATGGGAAACCTGGACGGCGCGGTTCGCCCGGACCTTTGCGATGCTGCTCGACGGCGGCACGGCGGTGTTGCCGAGCCTCCGGATCGCGCGCGAAGGAGTGCTCAACGGCGCCCTGGGTGAGGCGATGGACGGCGCCGTGGCACGCGTCGAGCGCGGCGAACGCCTGGCCACCGCGTTCGAGGGGGTGCTGCCGCCCCTGGCCGTCCAGCTGCTGGCGGTTGGGGAGGAGAGCGCCACGCTCGGCGACGCGGCCCGTCGGGTGGCCGACACCTTCGAGAGCGGGGTGCAACGCGCGTTGCGCCAGGCCATCGGCCTGCTCGAGCCCGCGCTGATCGTGGTCTTCGGGGGGATGGTGGGATTCATCGCCCTCGCGATGTTGCAGGCGATCTACTCCATCAACGCCACACTGCCATGACCGGACAGGGACGAACCATGACGATTCGTCGGGGATTCACGCTCGTTGAGCTGGTCGTCGTGATCATCGTGATCGGGCTGCTGGCTGCGCTGGTGGCCCCGCAGGTGTTCGGGCGGGTGGGGGAGGCGAAGGATACGGCCGCCAGGAGCCAGATGACCGCGCTGGGTGCCGCCCTCGACAATTACCGGCTCGACAACGGGGTGTATCCCTCGACGACGATCGGCCTCAAGGCGCTGCGCCGCAACGTCTCGATGCATGTGGTGGACCTCGCCAATCTCGACGAGCGCGGGCGCGCCGTCGTGGGCGACGTGTTCAAGGCGCTGTCCAAGCTCTTCGCGGCGGGCACGCTGAAGCCGCTTCCGGCCAAGGTCTTCCCGGCGGCCAGGGCCGCCGAGGCGTTCCAATTCATGGGGCAGGCGCGCCACATCGGCAAAGTCGTCATCGCGATGGAACGGACCGGCCTCGCGATCGTGAAGAACGATCAGG
>WBZL01001435.1_pt1 | contig 25078 bp, 19 predicted proteins | sample 5204291 | NCBI WGS metagenome assembly WBZL01 (sample SAMN12344345, study PRJNA552823) | activated sludge metagenome | biome: Activated sludge suspended growth; feature: Nitrification reactor; material: Wastewater; isolation source: activated sludge from nitrification reactor of wastewater...
CACGATCGCCACGCCCGATGCCCTCGCCGGAGCGCGGGTGTCCGCTCGCATTGTCGAGGAGACCCGCGGGCCCAAGATCGTCGGCTTCACCTATAAGAACAAGTCCAACAACCGGCGCCGGTGGGGACACCGCCAGACGCTGGCAACCATCGAGATCACCGGCATCTCCAAGGGGTGAACTGAACCATGTCGAAGACCAAAGGTGGCGGTTCCACCAAGAACGGCCGCGATTCGGAGTCCAAGCGCCTCGGCGTGAAGGTGTTCGACGGCGGTGTTGTGTCCGCTGGGTCGATCATCGTTCGCCAGCGCGGCACGAAGTTCCACCCGGGCCTTAACGTCGGACGTGGCGGCGACGACACGCTCTTCGCTCTGTCCGACGGTCGGGTGAAGTTCGGCTCCCGCAAGGGCCGCAAGCTGGTCGACATCCTGACCGACTGACCTCGACGCATCACGCGTCCCAAATGGCCCGGCCGCTCGCCGGGCCATTTGGCGTTCTCGGGGTAGGACGTTCTCGGGGTAGGACGGCCTGGGGAGGACGGTCTCTGGGGCAGGACGGCCTGGAGCGATACGGTCCGTGTGGTCGGGGCGAGCGGGGTCGCACCGGTACCGTTGACGGCACCCGGCGGTCGGGTGGACAGGAGCGACGATGGCTGGGGCGGCAGCGCGAGCACAGCGGTACCCCTTCGCGGGCATCGTGGCGGTCGGGTCGATGGTGGCGCTCATCACGGCGACCGTGGCGCTGCGCTCACCGACGCGGGTGCCCGCCGCGCCGCGGGGATACGTCTCGACGTCGGTGTCGGTGGATCGGCCGCTCGTGGCCACGGTCGTGATCGCCCAGCAAGGGGTCGGCGTGGAGGCGGAGCGTGGCGACACGTTTGCGGCAGCGGTGTCCAAGGATGCGCCGACGCTGTTGGTCGCCGAGGACGGCACGGGCACACCGGTGGGGCTGGCGATCACGTCGGGTGACGGCGGCGATGTGATCATCAACACGACGTCGACTGCGGCCGGCCTCGTCGCGTTGAGCGCCGGCGTGATCGCCGATCCCGACCCGGTCGGCCTGATGGGCCACACCGCACAGACCGTCGAGTTTCGAGCGCTCCAGGCCGCCATTGGCCGTGCCGCCGCCTTGAACGACGCGACCGTGGTCGATGCCCTGGCAGCGGTGGTGCGCCGACTGCCCGACAGTGTCGCTGCCGAGTGCGGCCGCGTGTGCGCTCGTCGGAGCGGAGCGGACGACCAGATCGTGGTGGAGAACGGCACCGCGGAGCGGCTCGTGGCGCGTGCCCCGTCGGGTGAGTGGTGCGGCACCGCCGCACCCGCCACCCGCGTGGCGAGCCGATCTGCCAGGCGGATCGGTGCCGAGGCCGCGGTTGGGCGGGTGCCCGGTGGTCGTCCCGCCGCGGCACCCGACGAGGTGGTCGTGACCGCGGCCTCATCAACCTTCGCTGCCGTCGGCCCGTGCGCCGGGACCGTCGACCTGCTCAACGCAGCGGCCGATTCGACCGACCGCATCGGAGCCGCTGTCGCCCCAGTGGTCATCGACGAGTTGGCGCCGCTGTATCGATTCCTCCGGCCGCAGGCGACCCTCGACGCCTCGGCCCTCTCGGCACTCGCCGCGTCGGCTGCGGCCGCACCCGTTCGGCCGTCGCAGCGCACGCTCGCCGACCAGGTCGCCTCGCTCGATCCCGGGCGGGGCTCGTGGGACTCCTCGGTCTACCTGGACCTGGTTCGCGCGCGAGCGTCGCGAACGGACGGGGGCGATCCGTTCAGCCTCGCGGTTCCGGCCGTGGCGGCCGAACCCGACGACGAAACAGCGACCTCGGCCGCCCCGACGACGCAGGCCACGACGCCGACCACCGCGCCGGCCACCGCGCCGGCAGCGACATCGACGACGCCGGCCGTCGCACCCGGGGGCCGAACCGCGGTGGCCCTGAGCGTCAGCTATCCGGCCCCGGCGCCGGGACGGTTTCGAGCGACGGTGACGGTCCGCAACGTGGGACCCACCCCGGTGCCGCTCGCCGGCATCCGATGGTGGATCGAGGACCGATCGTCGGGCGCGGTCATCGCTCCCACGGCGGTTGCGCCGACGATCGTGGCGGGCGACATCGCGGTGGGCGCGTCGGTGACCGGAGCGGTCGAGGTGGTGCTTCCGGAGCACCTCGGGAGCTATCGGCTCGTGCTCACCGCACCTGCGCTCGGAACGTCGGGGGTCGACCTGTGACGGGTCGGCAACGTCCGATCGCCCTCGTGGTTGTCGTCGCGGCGTTCGCCGGGCGCTTCGGAGTGGGTCCGGCGGGGTTGGCCGAGGTGGTCGCCGCGGTCGTGTTCGTCGCGCTCGTTGCCCGGGTGGTGCCGGCGCTTCGGCGAGCGGCCCCCGAGTTGCTTGCGCTGGTGGCGGTCGCGGCGCTGCTCGGCGCGTGGGTCGACGGCGTCGGGGGAACGGGGGTGCCGGGGCCATGGCGGTGGGGCGCGGCCGGGCTGGTCGTGGCGGCGGCGGCGATCGCCGCGTCGACGTGGGAGACCGACGAGTTGCGCACCATCGGCGTGCTGATCGCCGCCGTTGCAGCGGTGGCAGCCCTGCTGGCTCCGAGCGACGAAACGCATCTCGCAGCGCTGATCGGTGCCGCGGCCGTGTTGCTCGGCGGTGCGCCCGACCGTTCACCGGAGTCGCCGCCTTCCGCCCCGCTGACCACCGGCATGTGGGCGACTGCGGCAGCGTCGTCGGCCGCCCTGGCGGTCGTTGGCATCTGGTTCACCGCAGCGCACGGCGACCGCCCGTGGATCGTCGCGTTCGGGGCGATGCTCGGGATGTCGGCCGCGCTCGCAACGTGGCGTTGGCTCAGAACCGGAGGTCGACCCCCTGCGGAAGTGCCGAGCGGTCCCAGCCGAGGTGCGTGACGGCCATCGAGAAGGCGTAGCGATCGGTCATGCCCGCGACGTAGGCGACCGATTCCCGTACCGCCTCGGCGGTGCCGGCCGACACGTTCGGTGAGCGGCGCGGGCTCGACGCGTCGACCGTGTCGAACGGGAGCGTGTTGGGGCGGTCGGCGTAGTAGTCGACGAGCGCACGCAGCACCCGGATGACCGACTCGCTTTGGCCGACCGAGGCCGGGCGCATGTAGATGTGGTCGTAGTTGAATCGGCGGAACTCGGCGAGCGCTTCGGCGAGGTGCTCGACCATGCCAATCGTTCCCGTCGACGCGATCGCCGTCAGCATGCCGCGGATGAACGCGTCGAGCTGGCGGCTCCGCGTGTCGCCGCAACGCTCGCGCACCATGGTCGGCAGGAGTTCCGGGGTGACGATGCCGGCGTGCACCGCGTCTTCGAAGTCGTGGCAGACGTACGCGATCCGGTCGGCCCAGGACACCACCTCGCCCTCGGGGGTCGTCGGTGCCGGGCGTGACCACGAGTGGTTGCGGATGCCGTCGAGCGTTTCGACGCACAGGTTGAGCGGGGCGAGCACCACGTCGGCGCCCCACACGGCATGGTCGTACCCCTCGTCGAGATACGGCGAGAACGCATCTTCGGAGGCATGGCCTCCGGGCCCGTGGCCGCAGTCGTGCCCGAGCGCGATCGCCTCGGTGAGCGCCACGTTGAGGCGTGCGGCTCGGGCGATGGCCGTCGCGACCTGGGCGACTTCGAGCGCGTGGGTCAGCCGGGTGCGCTGATGGTCCTCGGGAAAGATGAACACCTGGGTCTTGCCCGCCAGACGCCGGAAAGCCGTCGCGCCGTGGAGGATGCGGTCGCGGTCGCGCTCGAAGCAGGTGCGGAACGGGTCAGGAAGCTCGGGCGCGGCGCGGGTGCCGGCACCCTCGGCCCGTGTCGCCCCGGCGGCGAGGTGCTCGTGTTGGCGCGCCTCGCGTTCGGCCCGATCGTGCAGGTAGGTATCGGCGAGGTCGCAGACCCGCAACGAATCGGTGCTGTCGCGGTGCGCCCGTCGAACGGGCCCTGCGTCGTGCCCCGTCATGGTGGCGGCCCACTGTTCGGCGCGCCGCGAGCCGGCGACCTCGTCGTTGAGCAGGGGAGACGAATGCGGGGAACTGGTCATCGACACGATCGTACGAGGGGGGACCGACAGTCCCGGTTGCGTCGGGTCAGATCGGCGAGCCCGGAGCGACGATGGGCCACGGGCGCTCGCGCTCGACGACGTGCGCCAGGTCCAACAGCAACTGGTCCTCGTGGTGGCGCCCGATGATCTGCATGCCGACCGGCAGGCCGTCGAGCGGCTCGATCGGCACCGAGATGGCGGGGTTGCCCACGATGTTGGCGGGGATCGTCAGCGCGCCGTTGTTCTCGGGGCCCACCCGCTGCCCGCCGACCTGCTGGTTCAGGTAGCAGTCGGCCTCGAAGGCGACGTCGGGGTTGGTGGCGCAGATGATGAAGTCGACCGAATCGAACACCTCGGCCATTCGCTCGTTGGCCTCGGTGCGCGCCTCCTCGCAGCGCGCCATCATCGCCAGGTTGAACTGCTCCTCGGCGATGTGGAGCCCGAACGCGATCTCGACGGTGAGGCGGTCCTTGCATGCGGGCCAGCGATCGCCGAGCGCCCGCAGCAGCTGGGAGAGGTTGGCCAGCGCCCACTCGTAGCCGAGGCCCGGCAGCCGCACCGGGACGTCGACGAGCTCCAGGCCGGCGTCGCGTGCGAGCTGCTCGCCTGCAGCGCGCACCCGGGCCTCGACCTCGGGGCGGACGATCGCGACGCCGAGGGTGGGGGCGATGACCGCCTTGCGGCCGCGCAGATCGAAGGTGGCGAGGTCGCGCTCCCAGCCCTCGACCTTGGGCAGCGAGTACGGGTCGCGCATGTCGTAGCCCGAGGTCACGTCGTACCAGCGGCACACGTCGCGCACCGAGCGGGCCATCGGCCCCGACACCACCGTCATGGGGTGGACCTCGGTGAAGGGTCCCCGCGGGATGCGGCCCGCCGTGCCCTTCATGCCGACAAGGCCGCAGAACCCGCCGGGGATGCGGATCGAGCCGCCGCCGTCACCGCCGGTCGCGATCGTGACGAGCCCGCCGGCCACCGCGGAGGCCGAGCCGCCCGACGAACCGCCAGCGCTCTTGCCGCGCTCCCACGGGTTGTGCGTGACCCCGTGTAGCAGGTTGACGCTCACGTTGAGGCCGCCGAACTCGCTCGCATTGCACTGCCCCACGAGCACCGCCCCCGCGTCGGTCAACCGATCGATGTGGAGGCTCGTGTAGGTGGCCGTCTCGTTCTCGAACGCGAGCGAGCACTCGGTCATCGGCCACCCCTGCACCGGCGAAAGCTCCTTCACACCGATCGGCACGCCGCCGAAGGGCAGCGACACATCGGCCGTGCGAGCGGCGTCGAGCACACGCTCGGTATCGAGGAAGGTGAACGCGTTCAGGTCGCTTCGCTCGATCGCCCCGATGGTCGCCTCGAGTTCCTCGACCGGTGAGCGCTCGCCGGAACGGAACGCATCGACGAGCGAACAGGTATCTCCGAGCCACGGGGTGTCAGCCATGACCGGCCACGCTACCGGCCGGCCCCGCGCCGATAGCGTGGCGAACGACATGGATGCGCGCGAGTTCCTGGCCGCGCAACCGCGGAGAGTATCTGGGTCTTCTGGCCGCCGACTCGTGCCACCGCCTTCCGGTGATTGCGCGTGGATTGCCTGACGGGACCGATGGAGAGTCCTCCCCGTAGAAACCCTGAGGATTCGCGGGGACGATGGTCTGGTCGTCAGATACACGCCCGTAGCGAATCGGAGTGTGCCGTGAATCGGTGCTCCAGTGATGAGCGGCGGTCGGTCACGGAGGGTGACATGTCGCAGCAGATGTTCTTGATTGCCTCGGTCTCATCGCAGACGAAGCCGGTGGCGGTGGTAGCCGTCGTTCTTGCGTTGTGGCTGGTCTCGTCGCCGAAGCGGTTAGTGGGCTTCGTGGTCGCAGTCGTCACGTTCCTGGTGGCCTTCGCGGTCGCCGGGCTTACAGCGATGGTGCTGGAGGTGACCCGGTAGTGGCGGTTCGCAACGAAGGCTGGAAGAAGGTCGGTACGCGGGTATGCGCCGGAAGCGGTGGACGATTCGCGGCGGGCCATGGAACGTGACCGCTCCGACCTCAGCGGTCGGCGCGGCCGCGACGGCCTTGGGATAGTGTCCGCCCGTGTCCTGGGTGCGGTGCGACGCGAGCCGGAGAACGTGCCACTGGGCACTGCAATCGCCCATGGGAGGGCGCTGCTGTGGCTGGCATCGGCTCGCGGCGATATCGGAAAGGGGCGCTCCGGTGGCAGTCTCATGACGGGCTCGTCAGTCACGATGCGATACGCCGCGATCACCAATACCGGGCTGCAGCGTGATCACAATGAAGACGGCTACCTGCTCCATGACCCGGCCTTCCTCGTCGTGGACGGGCTCGGCGGGCACGAGCGCGGGGATATCGCCAGTGAGATCATCTGCGCGACCTTCTCCGAACTCGATGCCTCCGTCATCGACGATCCGGATGTCATCGGTGATCTGATCCAAGAGGCGAATAGGAGAGTGCTGACCGCGGCCGATGAAGGCGGTGTGCGTGGCGACATGGGAGCGACGATGGTCGGTCTCTTCCTTCTCCATACCGAGGCCGGGATCCGCTGGCTCATCGCGAACGTCGGCGACTCTCGGCTGTATCGACTCACGGGCGGGTCCCTCCTGCAGGTGACCACGGATCATTCGATGGTGGAAGAGATGGTCGCTGCTGGGGTTCTCGCACGCGAGGATGCGCGAACCCACCCCCACCGCAATGTCATCACCAGGGCGGTCGGCATGGCGGAGCGAGTCGAGGTCGACTTCGGATTCCTCGATGTTCTGCCCGGCGACCGGTTTCTGATCTGTTCCGACGGTGTCCACACCGAACTCGACGATGACGAACTCCTGGCGTTGCTCCTCAGTGGTGGCGACCCGGACGAGACGGTCGCGAGCATGGAGGAGGCGATTCTCAGCGGAGATGCGCGGGACAACTTCACCGCGCTTGTCGTCGACGTCGAGTCCTCCTCTGAAGGCCTGCGCCGCGGAACAGACGATACGAGTCCGCTGCCAATCATCCCTGTTGTGGCCGTCGAGCCCTCGGTCGATCCTCCGCTGCCTGCCACTGATCTCATGGCAGCTGACCTCATAGCCGGTGTGCCCGAGGCGATTCGAACGGACGCGCTCCCGGCCGCCACGCCGGCGACGGATGAGCGGGTAGTGATATCCGTTCCCGACGGGATTCGCGCCGACCGGCCCATTCGCGATTCCGATGAGTTTGCGGAAGCTGATGCTTCCGCTTCGGATGAACCGGCGCTGATCGACGAGGTGCCACGTTGAACGAAGCTTCGACTGCCAGGGTGTTCGCTGGCCGCGGGACAGTGATCATCGGCCCCGGCGTCGTCGCTGTGATCGGCGCACCGCTCGACCATGACGTTTCCGCGCACCTTGCCGGACTCTGGCGGGCAGGACGTTTGACGTGGGACGCGATCGTTGACGCTTTGGTCGACCGACCGGTTCGGTCGCTCCCGTCCTTCGCGATCCTCTCGTTGGGGATCAGCGGAGGTGTCGCGCTGCTCCGAGGTGACATCGGTGTGGATGCAATCGATGGAGCGGGCAACGCGGTAACGCTCCGTTCGGAGGGATCCCGAACCTGGAACGAGGTCGCGATACCGGTCTTGAGCGGTGCCGCGTTGGGGCCGGTCGGTCTCGCAGCTGATCCGCTCGGCTGGGTTGCCTCGGGCTGTGTCGAGGGCGGTGCGTGCCGCTGGGGCGACCACACGCTCGATGTTCCGGGTGGTGAGACCGACCGCGAGCCGACTGAGTCGGTCAGCGAGCGTCCCCAGCCCTTGCCGCTTCGGGCTCCACCATCGAGCGTCGTGATCGCCGCCGAGGACCGCCCGGCTTATGGCCTTGTGCCGGTGGCTCCGGACGATGACGCTCCCGATGCGGAGCCGCTCGATGCGGAGCCGCCCGATGGCCCCGAACAAACGGCGCCGGACGACCCTGCGCTCGCGGAGGACGAGGCGGACAATCCGCCGGACGCGGGGGTTGGTGCGGAAGTGCGGCAGGACCCGCCGCAGCACCTGCCCGGTGCGACTCAGGACTTCACGGCGTGGGAGCACGCTCAGAGCGAAGCGCCATCCTCGGCCGTGCCCTCGGGCTTCGACCATCTCTTCGACAAGACCAGGGTCGGCACCGTGGAGCAAGCCGCGGTTCGTGGGGAACCAGCGCCTGCCGGCCCGGGCGACCCCGTGCCGGCATCTGCCCCCGCTCCGGCGAACGCCGACTCGACCGGGCTCGGCGACCACGACGGGCGAACGCGCGTGACCTCGTCGTTCAGCGTCGACGACGCGTCGCAGGCGGTTCCCGATCAGGTCGGCCGCCCGGCGGGAGGGGGTGGCGCTCGCCGAGTGGCGGCCAGCCGTTGTGGAGAAGGCCACCCGAACCCGCCGTACTCCTCCATCTGCCGTTGCTGCGGTGCGTCGGTCTTGCCGGGCGTCGAGCAGATCGAACGTCCGAGCGTTGGCGTGCTCGTCGGGCCGGGGGGCAGCAGGACCGACGTTGATCGGACGGTCCTGATCGGTAGGCGGCCCGGCGGATCGATGACCTCCGGCGGCGAACCGCCGCGGACCCTTACCATCGACGACCCGCATCTCTCCCGAACGCACTGCATCATCGAGGTTGCCGAGTGGGTCGTGACGGTGGCGGATCAGAACTCGCAGAACGGCACGATTGTTCGTACTCCGGGCCAACCGCCCCATCGATTGCGTAGCGGCGAGCGGGTGACCGTGATTCCGGGGGCCGAGGTCGTGCTGGCCGACGAGGTCGTCTTCCGATTCGAGGCCTGCTGATGGCGCCGGCATCCCAGCCGGTCATGCCGCCGCCGCAGTTGCGCGACTACACCTTCGTTCGGCACCTTGCGAGTGGCGGCTACTCGGAGGTCTTCGAGTATCGGGCAACGCGGCTGGAGCGGCCGGTCGCGGTCAAAGTGCTCACGGAGGAGACGGCGGACAGCGAGGCAAAGCTGATGGCGACGGTGTCGCGTCACCCGTCGATCGTCGACGTGTACGACACCGGAGTCACCGACGATGGTCACCGGTACCTCGTGATGCGGCTGTTCCACGGGAACAGCTACGCGGAGATCATCAGGTCCTCGGGTCCGCTGCCGGTGGATGAAGTGCTTCGCGTCGGCATCCTGATGGCGGGTGCGATCCAGTTCGCGCACGATCATGGGATCCTGCACCGCGATATCAAGCCGGCGAACATCCTGACCGACGACGTCCATGACCCGGCACTCACCGACTTCGGCATCGCCGGCCAGCGAGACTCTCACGACCAGTTGAAGGCGGCATCGCTGCCGTGGGCGCCCCCCGAGGTGCTCGAGGAGTCGCCGTCGGACACCCGCAGCGACGTCTACTCGCTGGCGGCGACGCTCTACACGATGCTTGCCGGTCGAGCGCCCTTCTACATGGAGGGCGCCGACAACTCGGAGAAGACGGTCGTCGGACGAACGATGACGATGGCCGTGCCAAGCCTGTCTCGGCGCGATGTCCCGAGGTCACTCGAGGACCTGCTCGCCCGAGCGATGTCGAAGGACCCGGCCGTACGCCCCGAGCAGGCCGCGGATTTCGGCTGGGCGCTTCAGGCGATCGAGGCCGAGATGGGGTTCCAGAAGACGCGCCTGGTGCTGCAGCAGGAGCCATCGGCACCGACTGCGGATCGTGCGTCGACCGACGACGATGCGACCACGGTGCGCATCCCGCGGGTGATCCGATCGGATTCGGACGATCGCACAAGAGATCTTCCGGGCCTGATCAGGAACGTCCCGATCCCGGGTGGGACCGCAGGGACGAGCGGGCCGGCGTTCGATCTCCCGGCAGGTGGGCGGGTCGACGCCCGGGCGAACGCGAATCGTCCGGCGCAGGCACCGGCGCGCACGCACGGCCGAGTTGCGTACCCGCTGGCGATCGGATTGCTCATGGCAGCAGTGGCCATCGGGTGGATGACCCGCCAGTCCGACTCACCTCCGCCTCCGACGACGACGGAACCCAAGCCGTGCGATCAGGTCGGGGGCTGCCGGACCACTCTCCCGCCGGGGTTCCTCCCGGCGCCGGAGAACGTCACGGTCACTCGGACCGAGGGGGGCCTGAAGGTGGAATGGGGTGAGTCCGATGATGCGGACCAGTATCTCGTCGGCGTATGCGACGACGCCATGTCGTCGAACGACGTCATCGTCGAGCGGGCGACCTCCGTCGAGATTCCGTGGACCGGTGGCGATGACGGGGCCTGTGTGCGGGTGACAGCGGCGAGCGGGAGCCGACGATCTGAACCGACGGAGGCGCGTGCCAGATGAATGTCTCGATTGACTACTGCGGCGAAGTGATCGAGGTGCCAACAGGAGGCTCGGTCGTCATCGGGAGGGAGGCCGACATGGTGATCGACGAGTCGAATACCTTCCTTCATCGGCGGTTCCTCGAGATAGCTGTGCGTGATGGCCTGTGCTGGGTAACGAACATCGGCGCGACGCTTTCGGCGACCGTGACGGATGCGGGAAGCCGCGTCCAGGCATGGATCCCACCGGGCGCTCGGATCCCCCTGGTATTCGAGTTGTCCCACGTCCGGTTCTCCGCTGGCCCGACGACCTATGAGTTCGAGGTCCACATCGCCGAACCCCCCTTCGCCGCCCCACTGGCCGACTCCACCGTGGTGAGCGCCTCGACGGCAACGGTCGGGCAGATCCCGATGACACCCGACCAACTCCTGCTCGTCGTTGCGCTGGCGGAGCCGCTCCTGCGCCAGGAGGGCCGCGGGACTGCCGCGGTACCGTCCAATGCGGCGGCAGCGGAGCGGCTCGGTTGGCGGCTCACGCGCTTCAACCGGAAGCTCGACAACGTTTGCGAGAAGCTCTCGCGCTCGGGCGTGCGCGGCCTGCATGGCGAGCCGGGACGTCTGGCCTCCAATCGTCGGGCGCGACTCGTTGAGTACGCGGTCGGCTCGGGGCTTGTTTCGGTGGCGGATCTCCCGCTGCTCGACAATCGAGTCGACGCGACATCGGATCGAGATGAATCGTGAGGGTAGATACATCGAACGTTCGGACCGCTCATTGCGGGTCTCGCACGAGTTGGACGCTCGGTAACTCGGTCGACAATGATGGCCACGTTGTGTTCGCTGTCGCGCTCCGAGCGGCGACAAATCCGGTGAGGGGGTAGCGATGGCGCGTCGGGGGATGGTCGTAGACGATGCCTTCGCATCGGTCGTGGCCCCATCGGTGCTGAACTCCCGGGTGCTCGCTGTGCTCGCCGACCGCGACGACTGTTCGACGGCATCGATCTCCATGGATCGGATCGTGTTTGCGCGGTCCTTTCGCCCCGTTTGGGCGATCGTGCTCGCGTGCGTGTTCGGCATCACGATCGTCGGTCTCGCGTTCCTTCTCGTGCGGTCCACTGAGACCTTCTCATGCAGCGTGGAAGAGCGGCACGACGGTGTCGTGCTCCGGGTACGCGGTCGCGTACATAGGGACGTGCTCGCGGCGATCGCCGAGGCGGCGTCGACCAATCGCGGTGCTGAGGATGTCGACCTGGTTGCGCAGCTGCCTCAGGGAGACCGACCTGCGCCTCGCAGCCGGCCGCTCCGCTCGGCGCCCGGCGGTTCGAACCCGTGGATCTTGCCTCCTCCGGGCGGCTTCGACTCGCTCAATGAAGCGCCGGGACAGACTACCGCCAGGGCTTCGATCCCGATCGACGATCGGACTCGAAGCATCGTGAAGACCCGCGAACGCGGCGGGTCGTGGTCGCTGCGCCTGGCCGACGACACGGTCGTCAAACTCGGCGCGCTCGTCCTCGTCGGACGCGACCCTGCGCCAGGCCCGGGGGAAGAAGCGGCCGCGCTGGTGAGCGTGAGTGACCCGAGCGTCTCCAAGACCCATGCCGCTTTCGGTACCGACGGCTCGAACGCGTGGGTTGTCGACCGACACTCCACGAATGGAACGCTGGTTCTGATGTCGGAGAACGGCGCTCATCGCCTGTCGCCCGGTGCTTCGCACCCGCTCGCGAATGGTGCGGTCGTTCGGCTCGGCGAGGCTGAGCTCCGGGTGGAGAGTCAATGACACGAAGGTGTGATCGCCAAGATGCTCACTGTGGAGAAGGGCCGTAACCGTTGAACGAAGAACAAGCCGATTGGTTCGGGAGTACGTTCGAACAACTCGCGGACAACATTGAGGAAGCACTGCTCGGCAAACCGCACGTCGTTCGCCTAGCGCTGACGTGCCTGCTCTCCGGTGGTCACCTGCTCCTCGAGGACGTTCCGGGTACGGGCAAGACGATGCTCGCAAAGGCGCTCGCAAACACCGTGCAGGGCAGCCAGGGCCGGATCCAGTTCACACCCGATTTGCTGCCGTCCGACGTGACGGGTACCACGATCCTCGACCAACGTACGAATGAGTTCGAGTTCCACCGCGGGCCGGTGTTCTGCAACATCCTTCTCGCCGATGAGATCAACCGTGCATCGCCGAAGACGCAGTCGGCACTGCTCGAAGTGATGGAGGAGGGCCGTGTAACCCATGACGGCCGGACGTACGCGGTGGGCAAGCCGTTCATTGTGATCGCAACGCAGAACCCGATCGAACAGGCGGGTACCTATCGGCTTCCTGAGGCCCAACTCGATCGGTTCTTGATGAAGGCATCGATCGGCTACCCCGACGAGGCGGCCACTGTCGAACTGCTCACCGATGCCGCAGTGCGCGACCGTTCCGCCTCAGTTGGGCCGCTGATCTCGAATCAGGCGGTGCTCGATATGGCGGACCTGGCGGCAACCGTGCATGTCGACCCGGCGATTCTCGTCTACATCTGCCGGATCGCCGACGCGACCCGTCGATCTGCTGAGGCCCGGCTGGGGCTGTCCCCGCGAGGCTGCCTCGCCTATGTTCGCGCCGCGAAGACCTGGGCGGCCGCCGCTGGCCGGACGTACGTGCTTCCTGACGACATCAAGGATCTGGCTCCGTACGTGCTCGGACACCGGGTGCTGCTCGAGCCCGAGGCGGAGTTCGCCGGTCGAACGGCGTCGTGGCTCATCGATCGGGTTCTCTCCGATGTGCCACCGCCGGCGACGACATCGGTCTAGCCGGGTCGCGTCACGTGAGAATTCCTTCGCGGTTCCGGGCAGGCGCGGGCGTCATCTCGCCGGCCGGTCGCACGGTGGCGGCGCTCGCCGTGGTCAGCGCGCTGATCGGTTGGAGGCTCGGTTGGCGAGAGGCGCTCTGGACCTCAGCGGCGAGTGCGGTCGTCTTCCTGGTTGCAGCGGCGTTCATGATCGGGTCGGGGCGCGTCTCCGGCGATCTCGACGTCGATCCTCCCCGGGTGGTGGTGGGGGAGTTCTCCGCCGGATCGGTCACGCTCCGGCATCTCCGTGCCGGATCGCTCGGCCTGCGAGCGGAGTTGACCGTGGGGTCGACGACGGAGGTGTTCTCGGCGGGCTCGCTGCGGCGCGCGTCGGAGCACGTTGAGGAGTTCGTGCTCCCCACCACACGCCGCCAGATCCTTCAGATCGGGCCGCTCACGCAGGTGCGTGGGGACCCGCTCGGCCTGATGCGCCGTACCGCAGTGCTGGCACCGGCTCAGAACCTGTACGTCCACCCGGTCACGTCACGGCTGGAGAACCTCGGCGCCGGCTTTCTTCGCGACCTGGAGGGGCAGCCGACGGCCGATCTCTCGAACAGCGACGTGGCGTTCCACGCCTTGCGCGAGTACCAGCCGGGCGACGACCGGCGGTTTGTGCACTCGCGAACCAGCGCTCGCGTGGGGAAGCTGATGATCCGGCAATTCGTCGACACTCGACGATCCCACCTCGCCATCGTCCTCGACACCCGCTCTGACGGATACTCCGACCCCGACGAGTTCGAACTCGCGGTTTCGCTGGCGGCATCGCTCGGCCGTCGTGCGCTGATCGACGAGCAGGATCTCACGGTCCTCACGGGTGCTGGAGCGCTGGCGTCGCTGGATGGTCAGCGCCTTCTTGACGGGTTCGCCGGGGTGGAGATGAGCGTGAGCGGCGACGACCTGCCGGATCTGACCGGACGACTTCAGCGGTCGAGCGGTGTGAGCATCACGGCGGTTGTCACGGGGTCCGAGTGCCCGATCAGCCGTATCCAGAGTTCGGCCCGGCGCATCGATCCATCGGTACGTGCCCTTGTCGTGCGAGCACACCTCGGAGGAGAAACCACGGCTCGAATGCTGGGTTCAGCGACGGTGCTCACGATCGGGTCACTTGACGACTTCCAGCGCTCCCTGTGGAAGGCGGCGCAGTGGTAGCGACCGAGGCCGGCGCTCCTGGGCGCGACCCGCTCAGGCGCGCGGTCGACCTCGTGCTCCTCGCGGCGGCCGCGGCATGCGGAGTGATCGGATTCATGCCGATCTATGGAGGGGCCGACTGGGTCGTGCCGAGCGTGCTGGGGGTGGCCGCTGGGCTCGGACTTGCGGTGCTGAGTGCGAGGGGTCGCTGGAACGCGCTCGTTGTTGCCGCGGCCGGCGCAGCCGCCTACGCGGCTCTGAGCGGGTTGATCTTCCGCGAGTTGGCGCTTCTGTCCTGCATCCCCACGCCGGCCAGCGTCGGCGCCGCATTCCGCGGATTGGTCCGGGGATGGCGGCAGGTTCTGACGGCGGTCCCACCGATCGGGCGGACCGGCGAGGCGCTCGCGGTGCCGTACCTTGCGGCGTTCGTTGCATCGTTGCTCGCGGGGGTACTCGCGCTGCGAACGACCAGGCGACGGCTCGCGGTTGTGCCGCTGGCGGGCCTCGTGGCCGTGACGATCCTCTTCGGGGTGCGCGAGCCAGCCAATCTGGCCGTTCAAGGCATCGGGTTCGGTGCGGCCTGCGTTGGCTGGCTCGCGCGAGATCGATGGCGCTCGACAGCGCGCGGTCTCCGATCGCGGCTGGCCGGCTCGCTTGCCATCGTATTGATCGGGTGCGTGGCGGCGCCGACCCTGGGCGACCGTCTCCCCGGAGCGGAGTCGCGACGGTTCATTCTTCGCGAAGAGACCGACCCGCCGTTCGATCCCCGCGCCTATCCCAGCCCGCTCGCGGGGTTCCGGCGCTACAAGGACGTCCGCAAGGACCGTCGTGGGCTGAAGGAACGCACGCTGTTCACCGTCGCAGGCATGCCGCCGGACGCTCGAATCAGGATGGCGGTTCTGGACGCGTACGACGGGGTCGTGTGGAGCGTCTCCGGAAGCGGGACATCAGCCACGTTCGACAGGGTCGGGTCGTCGATTCCGCACGACTCCGGTGGCAGGGCCGTCACCGCGTCGTTCGCCATCGACTCCTATGACGAGATCTGGCTCCCGACCCTGGGCGACGTGACGGGGATCACCTTCGGGGGAGATCGCTCCAAGGAGTTGACCGACGCGCTGCGCGTCAACCAGGAGACCGATGTGGCCGCTGCGCCGGTCGGCCTCAGCCGCGGAGACCGCGTGACGGTGCACGCACGGCTTGCCGCTGCGCCCGACCCCTCGAAGCTGGCGGGTCATGCGCCCGGCCCCGCTGCCGTTGGTCCTGTCGAGGCCGCGCCGGACGACGTGGTGCAACTGGTGTCAGCCGTGCTCGAATCGCCGAGCGGGGAAGGCGGATCGCAGGCGGCACCGTCAGCGTCGGCCGAGTCGGGGTTCGACCGCGTTCGTTCGATCGCAGAAACCATCCGCAGCGCGGCGAGCCCGTTCTATTACAGCGACGGCATGACCGAAGCCGAGGAACCGTCATCGCCGGGGCATCACCGAGGCCGACTCGGGCGACTTGGCAAGGACTACCTGGACAAGGGCGCGGCGTTCGGGGACGGCGAGCAGTACGCGGCGCTGCTCGCGCTCGTCTCGCGCCAACTTGGGGTTCCGAGCCGCGTGGTGATGGGGTTCTGCGCGTCTGCGTGCGCCTCGAGCGGGACGACGACGAAGGTGACGGGCGACGATGTCGCGGCATGGGTCGAGGTCAACGTGGCGGGTGGGGGCTGGGTGCCCCTCGATGTGACACCCGATCCGGACAAGACGGTGCAACCGGTTCAATCGCGCCGAGCCCCGAATGCCGCTACGTCGTCTGAGCCGCCGGTTCCGCCGGTCACGGCGCCGCCGGCGCAGGACACGAAGACCCATGACCAGCGCGACTCCAAGCCTGCCGAGAGCGAGGATGGGTCGTTCCTATCGCTCGCGCAGCTCGTCCGCATCCTCGGGATCAGCTCGCCGTTCTTGCTGATCCTTGGTGTTCTCGCCGGGATCTTGGGGTTCAAGCGGCGGCGCCGGAAGCGTCGTCGCAGCTCGGGAACGCCTCGCGACCAGATCATCGGAGGATGGTCGGAACTCCGCGACCTCGCGCTCGATCTCGGGCGTCCGATGCCCGATCTGGCGACGCGACGCGAGGCCGCAGCGTTGCTCGGAGATGACAGCGTGCACCACGCGGCCGACCTTGCGGACCGCGCCGTCTTCGGGCCGACGCCCCCGGCGAAGGTGGATGCGGAGGTCTACTGGGAGGCAGTCGGAGCGTCGCTGGATGCGCTGACGGGCCAACTTGGGATGCTGACGCGTCTGAAGGTTCGGCTCAATCCGACATCGCTCGTCGCTGCCGTCCGCGCTCGGAGGGATCGGCGGGCGCTTCGTCGTCGAGACGGTCGGGGCGGTGCACGCACGGAGGCGCGGATCGCGATCCGACGGCGGCCGCAGCGTGAGAAGGAAGAGGTTCTCGGGTGAGATTGAGGCTGACCGTTGATGTCGGTGGTCGCGGCGCGGATGTGCTCGTCGATGGGGAGCCGGATGCTCGCGTCAGCGAGTTCGCGAGGTGGCTGGCAGCGCAGGCCGGGAGGCCGTCCCACGGCGACATGACCGTGGCGGTGATGCGTGGAGACGGTCCCGAGGTGCTTCGGCCCTCGGGCACGCTCGGCGATTCGGGCCTCAGGTCTGGCGATGTCGTTGCGCTGGCGTCGGCCGCCTCCTACGGCGCTCAGCCGGTCGAACGGACCGTGTCTGTGCGAGTGATCGCCGGGCCCGACGCCGGCGTGACATTCGACCTCCCTTCCGGTTCGTCGAACATCGGCCGAGCGAGGGAAAACGCCGTTGTCTTGCGCGACTCGCTCGTGTCGAAGGTCCACGCTCGGGTCAACGTGAGCGATTCGATCGAGATCGTGGACATGGGATCGGCCAACGGTGTGGTGATCCGGGGCGAGCCCGTGAGCAGAATCGTCCTCGGCCCCGACGACGAGGTGCTCATCGGCGACTCGACGCTCGTTTTCACCCGCGTCGGAGCGGGCACGGTCGGTGGGAGCATCCCGTTCGTCCGATCGCCGTGGCTCGACCCGCGCTACGAGGGCGTCGACCTGGTAGCACCGGAGCCGCCCGTGCCGCCTCGGCCGGCTCCGTTTCCCAAAGCGATGCTGCTCATGCCGATCGTGATGGCGGGGGTGCTGTACGCCGCCACGCGGAACGTGGCGTCGCTTGCCTTTGTCGCGATGACGCCGTTGATGATGATCGCCGCCTGGTTCGAGAACCGCGGCACGGCTCGGCGTGCCTACGAGGACGAGTTGGGCATCTTTCGAAGCTCGCTCGCGGACCTGGTGGTCCAGATGCAGCGGGCGTTCGAAGATGAGCGCTCGGTGCGTGCCCACGAGCATCCTGCCTCCTCCGAGGCGGTCGAGGCCGCTGGCGGGCGGGCCCCGCTTCTGTGGTCTCGCCGTGCCGATCGTCCGGGATTTCTCGAGCTGCGGCTCGGCCTGGGTACGCAGAAGTCGAGATCCACCATCGAGGCGCCGAAGGCTCGTCGGACGACACCCGGGCTCTGGGCAGAACTCACCGACGTCGTCGGCCGGTTCACCATGGTGGATCGCGTCCCGGTGATCGCTCCGTTGGCCGAGTGCGGCGGGGTTGGCGTGGCGGGCCCGGATCCGATGGGTCGAGATGCGGCTCGGTCGCTGGTTGCTCAGCTCGTCGCCCTGCATTCACCCGCCGAGGTGGTCTTGGCCGCGATCATCCCGACATCGCGGCTCGGGGACTGGTCGTGGCTCAAGTGGCTTCCGCACGTCGACTCGTCCTTCTCGCCGATCGAAGGGCAGCACCTTGCCTCCAGCGGGCCGACCTGCGACGCGCTCCTCGCCCAGATCGAATCGCTGATTGCCGAGCGTTCCGCTGAAGACAACAAGGCGGCATCGTCGCACGGTGTGGACATCGTGCTGCTGGTCGAGAGCGAGCCGCCCGCCGACTGGGCTCGCATAGTCCGAGTCGCGGAGTCCGGTCGATCGGTTGGAGTCGCGACGATCTGGGTCGGCGACTCCATCGCTGCGCTGCCAGCTGTGTGCGGTCGGTTTCTCACGGTTTCGTCGAGCGCAGGTGCGCATGGCATCGGGGTGATCGAGGACGGTTCCTTCGTCACTCCCGTGGAGGTCGAGCTGCTGTCGGTCGTCGACGCCGACCGCTTCGCCCGGGAGCTCGCACCAGTGTCTGACGCCGGCGCCCGCCTTGCCGACGAGGGGGAACTGCCGTCGGCGGTGTCGTTCGCCGCTGAGCAGGGGCTGGATCTGCTCGATGCGTCCGACGCGGTCATCGAACGGTGGCGGCAGTCGCAATCGATCGGGGTGGCGCCAACCGAGGGGAACTCGCGGCGTGACCGCACCCTTCGCGCCTACGTCGGCTCGGCCGCCGGTGGGCCGATGATGCTCGACTTGCGAGCGCACGGCCCCCACGCGCTCGTTGGGGGAACCACGGGTGCAGGCAAGAGCGAGTTTCTTCAGACCTGGATCGCCGGGATGGCCACCTCGCACAGCCCCGAGCGAGTGAACTTCCTCCTCGTCGACTACAAGGGCGGGTCGGCCTTCGGGCCGTGTTCGAAGCTCCCGCATTCGGTCGGGCTCGTGACCGACCTGAACACGCGGCTGGTCAGGCGGGTGCTCGAATCGCTGAAGGCCGAGCTCATCCGGCGCGAGCATCTGCTCAACGAATGGTCGGCGAAAGACCTTGTCGATCTGGAATCGAAGGAAGCCGAGGGTGCTCCGATCGTTCCGAGCCTTGTGATCGTCGTGGACGAGTTCGCCGCGCTCATGACCGAGATCCCGGAATTCGTCGATGGGATGATCGATGTCGCACAGCGCGGCCGCTCGCTCGGGCTGCACCTGATCCTGGCGACGCAGCGCCCGCAGGGTGTGATCACCGGCAACTTGCGAGCGAACACCAACCTTCGCGTTGCGCTGCGCATGGCGGACGCAGACGACAGCCTCGATGTGGTGGGAAGCACCGTCGCCGCGGACTTCTTACCGTCGTTGCCTGGCCGGGCCGTCGCTCGGCTGGGGCCAGGCAAGCCGATCGCGTTCCAGACGGCGTATGTCGGCGGGCACACCTCGGGCGAACCGCCGCCACCGCGGTTGTTGGTCAGCTCGTTGCCGCTCGGTGTCGGCGAGGCTTGGGAGGCGCCGCCCGCCGCCGCCCCTGCGGCGCGAGCGGTTGGCCCGAAGGACCTGCACCGGATCGTCGGCAACGTTGGCTCCGCCGCCGTCGAGGCGGGTATCGCTGCCCCGCGCCGGCCGTGGCTTGACGAGCTCGCCGCTCGGTACGAACTCGACAAGATGCCGACTCGTCGGCTCGACTCGGAGCTGGTCTTCGGCGTGGCGGATCGACCCGCACAGCAGGCTCAGCGCGAGATCGCGTTCGCTCCGGACACGGATGGCAACCTCGCCATCTTCGGCACGGGCGGTGCGGGGAAGAGCACGTTGCTGCGGACGCTCGCGATCGCTGCGGGATTGGCGCATCGCGGAGGACCGACCGCGGTGTATGGGCTGGACTTCGGGGCGTCCGGCCTTGCGATGCTGCAGCCCTTGCCCCACGTTGGCAGCATCGTCAGCGGCGACGACCACGAGCGGGTCTCGCGTCTCATCCGCCAGTTGCGCGAGCTCATCGACGAGCGCTCGGGGCGGTATGCGGCAATCGGCGCCGGGTCGATCGACGAGTATCGACGAATCGCGGCCCGTCCAGATGAGGTGCGAGTGTTCCTCCTTCTCGACAACGCGGGGGCGTTCAGAGCCGAGTACGAGGTCGGGCACAACGGGGCGGTCTTCGATTCCTTCCAGACGATCGCGTCGGCCGGTCGCGGCCTGGGCGTGCACGTCATCTTGACGGCGGATCGACCGAACTCGGTGCCGTCCAGCCTGATGAGCATGATCCCGTCGCGAATCGCGATGCGCCTTGCAGACGAGGTCGACCTCGGCATCCTGGGCGTTCCGGGCGATGCCTTCGACGCGGATTCGCCGTCGGGACGGGCGTACTTCGGAGGAGACGAAGTGCAGGTTGCGGTGCTCGGAGGGGCCGATGCATCGGTTGCCTCGCAGGTTGCTGCGATCGAGATGCTCGCCGGGTCGATGCGTCGTGCCGGCACCGTGCCGGCACCCCCCATCGAGCGGTTGCCGGCGCACGTTCGGCTCGACGAGTTGCCCGTCGCGGTTGATGGGCTTCCTGTTATCGGCCTGGCCGACGATTCGCTCGGCCCCTTCGGGCTCCACCCGGGCGACTCGTTCGTCGTGTGCGGGCCCCCGCGGAGCGGGCGAACCACCGCACTGCTCACGATCGTCGAGGCGATTCGCCGGTGGCACCCCGCCACGGAGTTCTTCTACTTCGGCAACCGCAGATCACCGGTGGGGGCGCAGCACTTCTGGTCGCGGCAAGCGACGACGCCGGACGAGGCCGCCGAGTTGGCCGAGGCGATGCTGGCGACGATGGAGGAGTCCCAGGATGCGGCCGGCCAGGTGATCGTGATCGAGGCGATCGGCGACTTCATCCAGGGTTCGGCCGAGCTGGTGCTGCAGGATCTGATCAAGGCGGCACGAGTGGCGGGCGCCACCGTGATCAGCGAGGGAGAGACAGCCGTCATCGGGTCGTCGTGGCCGCTGTTCAAGGAAGCCCGGGCAACGCGGCACGGGATCGTGCTCCAGCCCGACCAGATGGACGGGGACACCCTGTTCGGCACTCCGTTCGGCCGGATGTCGCGTGCGGAGTTCCCGGAGGGGCGGGGTATGTACGTGCGATCGGCCCGAGCCTCAAGAATCCAGCTCGCTACGCCGGACTGAACGAATTCATCTCGCCGGCGAACAGGTAGCAGGGGGGAGACGCGGGGAGTCGTCCCCATAGTCCCCCGGTGGACCGTCGAAGTAGGGTATTCACATAAGCAAGCGGCGCCGATCGACGGAATCGCTTCGAACACAGGAGGAAGACACACATGGCGAATATGACCGGAATGGACATCCAGGATGTGCAGCGTCTGGCTGGAGAGCTCAAGCATGGTGCCTGCGAAATCCAGCAGATCATGGCAAAGCTCACCCAACGTTTGCACACCGTGGCATGGCGTGGACCGGACCGTGAGCGGTTCGTCGGCGAATGGGATTCGGCCCACTGCGCAGCGCTCAAGAAGGTGATTGGCGAACTGGAGCAGGCCTCCGCCACCGCAAACAGGAACGCCGGAGAGCAGCAGAACGCCTCGGCGTGATCACGAGATGGCGGGCGGGACGAACCTGGGATGGTTCATCCCGCCCGCCCACTTCTTGAGAGGGAGTGGTTGTGATGGTAGAGAACATGAGCGGAATGAACGTCGACGAGGTGCGCCGCCTTGCGCTCGCGCTGTCAACGCGCGCCGCCGACGTGAGGAAGATGGTCGCCACGATGACCTCCAGTCTGGAGGGGGCGGAGTGGCGTGGTGCGGACCGGGAGCGCTTCATGAAGGAATGGCGCAACGTGCACGCCGCGGCGCTGCTGAAGATGGCGACAGCGCTGGAGCAAGCGGCTCGAGACGCAACCACCAACGCGAACGCTCAGGACCGCGTCTCGTCCAGCTGGTAGCCGGGCCGGCTGAACTGAACGAGGCTCAAGTAGACGATCGAGGATTCCAATGTCATTCGTGGGTGCAGACAGTGACCAGCTCGATGGGCTGAGTTGGCAGCTCGGGCGACACGCCCAGGAGTTGGAGACGATCCGAGGGATCCTCGGGCGGCAGATCTATACAGCACCATGGAGTGGTGCGGCAGCGGACCGATTTCGCGACCGATGGAGCGGCACCGACGCCCCCGCGGCGGCCGCTGCGGCGAGGTTCCTCCGGGGTGCTGCGGGGGTACTCCGCCAAAACGCACTCGAGCAGCGCGTCGCCTCAGCTCCCGATCAAGGCACCTCGGGTCTTCCGGTGCACGCGGTCTCCGGCGATGCAGTGCCGAAGAAGCGCCGAGACCTCCCGGATCCAAAGCCGGATTCGGAGCACAAGCACGCGGAGAAGAAGAACTTCTATCGTGCCGGAGGGATCTACCCTATTGACGGCGCGCCGAAGGTCAATGATGTCGATCAGGGCGAACTCGGCGACTGTTACCTGATGGCCGCTCTGTCAGCCCTTGCGTACACTGCGAATGGAAGCGATCTTATTAGACAGATGATCAAGGACAACGGTGACGGAACGTACACCGTCAGCTTTCCCGATCGGACGAAGGTGATGGTTGACGCCGAGTTCTACGTCACCGACCGTGGCGGTCCGCTCTATGCGGGGAACGAACAGTCGGATGCGATGCAGGGAAACTGGGCTCAGATTCTCGAAAAGGCGTATGCGATGAAGCGGGGCGGAAGCTACCAGGGCATTGTGAATGGCAACGCTGACGAGGTCTGGCGGGACCTCGGGTATCAAACCGGTCGGATCGATCTGAACCCGGACTGGGACTTGAATCATCTGTTCGGATCACGAGATCCATCCGACGGCAGCATAGCCAAGGTGATCCGAGATGCGCTCAAGGACGGACGTCCGATTGTGGCGTCTGCCCACCACGGTGGCGAAGGTCATCAGCTCACTATCACGGGCATAAAAAATGGATACGTCACCCTCCGCAATCCGTGGGCCTCCAATCCTTGGGATGAGTATGACCCTAAAACGGACAAATTCGTCAAAATATCTCCAAATAGAAACTATCTCAATGAGATTAAGGCGAACACCTCACACTTCACCGATCTTGAGAGCCTCGGTGACGGTTACTTCGAGATTCGACTCGACGACTTCACGGCCGCATTCTCCGACATCCAATATGTCAAATGACCTCCGTCGTCGGCGAAGGGCGCGACTCGCTGTGGCTGTCTTGGGCCTTCTAGCCGACGTCGGATGTACGAACACGAGCAAGGGAGAGACCATGCAGAGTCCATCAAGGCCGCGGTCGGCGATGATTGCTTCGGCCGCCCATGTGGTCTGGGGATCAGCGGCATCCGTCGACGGTGGCAAGGCGAAGGTCCGCATTGACCGCGTGCTGTCAGGAGGTGACCTCGGCTCGGAGGTTGTCGTCGACCTTTCTGACTTCGCGGACCGCAAACTGCGATCAAGGTCCGTGTTTGTGCTCGATGACGCGGTGCCCCCGCGCGTGCTGGTCGACCCGACCAACGAGGTGCTCACGCCACTTCGAATCGAGCGCGTGCTCGCCGGCGGCGTGCTGGCGGATGACCCGCTCGGAGCCGCTGTCATTCGCGAGGCGGCGGCGGGAGCCGATGGCGCGTTTGAGGCCGTGTTGGACGCCGACGACGATGGCACGTCGGCGCGTGTGATCGACGTGACCGAGGTGTTCGAGGGCGAGGCGCCGGAGGTGGGCGACCGACTCGTACTTCCCGCCGGGGCCGACTGGGACATTGGGGCGGGCCGGCTCCGCCGCCACGTCGTCGCGGTGCGATCTGGAGCGGACTCCTGGACCTTGTCGATTCGACCTTTCGGTCCTGGAGACGACATGGAGCTTGGCTGGGCGACAGTCAACGCTGATCCATGGCACGAATAGGGCTCGCTCGCTCGTTTGTCGCCTGGGGCGGCGCAGGACGTACTGCCTTCTGCCGAATAATGTGATTCGCTCGCGGTCGCCGGCGGCCGGTTGTTTGAGGGGTGTTTGTGGTGTTTGGTGGTCGTGGAGTGAGTGGTGGTGTTGGTGGTTGGTTGCGTGGTGGTGTGGTGGGTTTGGTGGTGTGTGGGTTGGTGGTGGCTGGGTTTGTGGTGGATGGGTTTCGTTCGGCGCGGGTGGGGTTGGTTGATGGTGGGGTGTGGGTGTCGTCGTCGGTGGGTGGTGGGGTTGTTGGTCGGTTGAATGTGGGGATTTTGCAGGTGGATCAGCGGGCTTCGGAGTCGTTGCCGGGTTTGGTGCAGTGGGGTCGGCGGGTGTTGTTGTTTGGTGGGGGGTCTGGTGGTGGTGGTGAGGTTGGTGTGGTGGATGTTGGTTCGGGTGTGGTGAGTCGTGTTGGTGGGTTGCCGGTGGGTGGTGGGGTGTTGTTGGGTGGTTCGTCGGTGGTGGTTGCCGATGGTGGGGGTCGGGTGTGGGTGTCGTCGTTTGAGGGGTTGGGTGGGTTGTCGTTTGGTGGGGTTGGGGGGTCGGTTCCGTTGGCGGAGTTGGGTGTGGGTGGTGTGGTGGGTGTTGGGCCTGGGGGTGCGGTGTTTGGGGTGTCGGTGGTGGATGGTGTGGTGCGTCGGTTGAATGGGGTGGGTTCGTGGCGGTTGCGTGTTGGTGGTGGTGGGGGTGTTGGGGAGGGGTTGCAGGTGGTGGTTGTTGGTGAGACGCCGGTGGTGTGGTCTGGGGTGGAGGGTCGTTTGCAGGTGGGTGGGCGGGTGGTTGATTTGTCGGGGTTTGGTTCTGGGGGTGTGTTGCAGGAGGGGCCTGCGTGGGGTGATTCGGTGGTGGTGGCGACGGATCGTGGTGTGGTGCGGGTGGGGTTGGATGGTGGGGGTGGGGAGTGGGTGGTGCGTGGTGGTGGTGTGAGGCCGGTGCGTCCGGTGGTGGTGGGTGGTTGTGTGCGTGGTGCGTGGGTGGGTGGTGAGGTGGTTGAGCGTGTGGTGTGTGGTTCGGGGGGTGTGGTGTCGAATGGTTTGCGTGATGGGTTGGGGCGGCCGTTGCGTGGTGGTGATGGGTTGGTGTATCGGGTGAATGGTTCGAATGCTGTGTTGAATTTGCCGGGCGCGGGTTTGGTGTGGGCGTTGGCCCGTAACGAGTTGGTGACGGTGACGGATTTGTTGGATGGTGGTGAAGGCACTTCTGAGGATGAAGTGCCGGATCCTGCGGTGGTTGATGAGTTGGATTGTGCGGAACGGTTTGATGACGCCGGTGGTGATGGTGGTGGT
>WBZL01001438.1_pt1 | contig 25064 bp, 17 predicted proteins | sample 5204291 | NCBI WGS metagenome assembly WBZL01 (sample SAMN12344345, study PRJNA552823) | activated sludge metagenome | biome: Activated sludge suspended growth; feature: Nitrification reactor; material: Wastewater; isolation source: activated sludge from nitrification reactor of wastewater...
ATAACTATACGACCGTTTCAGGCCTTTCGCCCAGCACCCTGCCGAGCCCCGACCTCAAGTGGGAAACCACCTATCAGGCGGACCTGGGGCTGGACATCGGCATGTTCCGCGACCGGTTGACCCTGGAACTGGACTATTACATGAAAAAGACGAAGGACCTGCTCCTCAGCCGCCCGTTGCCCGCTATTTCGGGGTATACCTCCATCTTTGAGAACGTGGGCGAAATGGAAAACAAGGGCTTCGAGATCGTCCTGAATTCCAAGAATTTTGTCGGCGAATTCCAGTGGTCTACCAGCCTCAACCTGGCGCTCAACCGGAACAAGGTGACCAAACTGAACAGCGATGCCGACATCATCTCCGGCGTCAACCGCGTACGGGTAGGTCAGCCGCTGGGCATCTTCTACATGCCGGAATACGCCGGCGTGGATCCCGATAACGGCGACGCGCTTTATTTCGACGGAGAAGGCGGTACGACCAACGACTACAACGCCGCTCCGCAGATGATCGTCGGCGATCCCAATCCGGATTTTGTCGGCGGCTTCAGCAATACGTTTTCCTATCGCGGTTTCGACCTGAATGTCTTCTTGCAGTTTGTGTACGGAAATGACGTCTTCAATCAGGGCGGGCAATACCAGTCCAACAACGCTTCCGGTTTTGTGGACAACCAGACAAAAGACCAGCTGAAGCGCTGGCGGCAACCCGGCGACATCACCGATGTGCCGCGTGCGGAACTGGTCGGCGATATCGGCGATTCCAACTCGTCCCGCTACCTCAGCGACGGGTCTTACTTCCGGCTCAAAACCCTGTCACTGGGCTACAACGTGCCGGACCGCCTCATGCAGCGCATCGGATTCCAGAGCCTCCGGGTCTATGTGACGGGCCTTAACCTGCTGACCTTTACCGATTACAAAGGATGGGATCCTGAGGTGAGCACGCCGGGTACCGGCCGCACCACGACCAACACCAATATCATCCAGGGGGTCGATTTTTATACCGCGCCCCAGGCCAGGACGATTACCGTCGGCGTTAACGCAGGATTTTGATTCCGGAATCTAAAAACCAAAGACATGCGAAAATTATCAATCATACTTATTGTGATCATGGCGCTGGGGTGGACGTCATGCGACAAACAACTGGATATTTCCCCCCGTCAAAGTATTGAAACCGAAAAAGTCTTCACCAACGGGACCAACCTGGAAGCAGCCCTGGCCGGAGCTTATTCGGAGATCAAAGGCACCTTCAACGGCCCGTTCGGCGGTGAGTTGTACGGCGCCGATTTCTACCTGTTCAGCGAATTGCTGGCTTCCGATGGCAACGTGATCTGGGGCGGCTCCTTCAGCACCTACCGCCAGTTGTACAACAAATCGGTCATCACGACCAACGTCCTGATCGCCAACGACTGGATCCGGGCCTACAACGCCATCAATAACCTGAACAACGTGCTGGCTCACCTCGATGTGGCCGACGATCAGGATCAGGCCGACCGGGTTCAGGGAGAAGCCCTGGCCTTGCGTTCGATGATTTACTTCGAATTGGTTCGGCTCTGGTCGAGGCCCTGGGGCACCGGCACGGAAGCCACCGACCCCGGTGTGCCCCTCGTGCTGTCGGCGGTGAATACCGTTGAAGATGCCGAAAAACTGGGCCTGATCGGCCGGTCTACGGTCAAGGATGTTTACGACCAGGTGATCGCCGATCTGGTCAAAGCCGAAACCTTGCTTGAAAACGCCGGTACCAACGGTTCCAGCATTTCAACCTATGCGGTCTCGGCGATCCTGTCGCGGGTCTATCTGCAACAAGGTGAATTCGCGAAGGCCGCTCAATCGGCCGACCGGGTGATCCAGTCCGGAGAATACAGCCTGAACGCCAACCCGCTGCGCGCTTTCAATTCGCCGTCCAACAGCAGCGAGGATGTGTTTGCCATCCAGCAGACCGCCCTGAGCAATGCCGGCACCAGCAACGGCGGCCTGGCCACGTTCTACGCCCGCCTCAACGGCAGCGGCCGGGGCGATATGCAGGTGCAGGAAGCTTTCTTCGATCTGTTTGAACCGGGCGACCGCCGCGGCCAACTGGAGGAAGACCTGCCCACTACCGCTACCATCGCCAACGTGAACGAGATGTACTATATCGGCGTAGGCGGCCAGAATGCAGGCAATATCCAGTGCGCCAAATACGGCGACGGCAACCTGAATATCCAGATCATTCGCCTGGCGGAATTGTACCTGAACCGCGCCGAGGCCAATTTTGAGGCCGGTACGAGCGTCGGCGCAAGCCCGCTGAGCGATATCAATACCATCCGCGAAAGGGCCGGCCTGGCGCCGCTCCTGATCGTTACCCGCCAGGACATTCGCGACGAACGGCAACGCGAACTGGCTTTCGAGGGATTCCGCCTCCACGACAAGAAGCGCTGGAAGGAAGACGTCGAGGACCTGCCTTACGACTCACCGAAACTGGTGCTTCCCATTCCCGAGCGCGAACTGGAAGTGTACGACATCGAACAGAACCCCGGGTACGAGTAAAGCCGTAAGTCCTCCGGTTTTCCGGGGGTATATTTCCTGACGCCGGACTGCCTGCAGCAGTCTGGCGTTTTTTTTGGAGGGTATGAAAACCGCAAGGCAAGCCGTATGTTTACACATTATTGAACACCCTTCAAATTCGATTTTCCGACCATGAGCGAAACAACCAAAAAATATACCAACGGCGAGATTACCGTGATCTGGAAACCGGATGCCTGTGCGCATTCCAGATTGTGCTGGACCCAATTGAACGAGGTCTTCAAACCCAAAGAACGTCCCTGGGTGCAAATGGACGGCGCGGCCACCGACCGGATCATCGAGCAGGTGAACAAGTGCCCTTCCGGCGCACTGAGCTTCGTGTACAATGAGGAACAGGAGGCCGGCGAATCCCGCGTCGACGCGGAAAGCATCGTGGAAGTGACGCCGAACGGCCCGCTGCTGATCTACGGCAACCTGACCGTCCGGCATCCCGACGGGCGCGAGGAAAAGAAATTCAAAACTACAGCCTTATGCCGCTGCGGAGGTTCAGCCAACAAACCCTACTGCGACGGCACACACCGTAAGAACGGGTTTGAAGGCTGAACCCGGCCAAACTCATGCCTTTATGAAACGGGCGAAATACGGGACGCCTCCGATCTTCCACGACAGAAAATACAATCCGGGCTGCAATTGCGCAACCGGAATGCTCACCGCCATGGCATTCCGGCTAACGGGGATCCTGCCGGCAATCCTGCCGTTTTGATCCAGGATATGGATGTCAACGGCGGTTTCCGGAGATTGGCTGAAATCCAGCCTGAGCCGGTCGGTTGCGATGGAAGGCGACAAGATGAAGCCCGCATCCTCCCCGGTTGATGGCGCAACCGCAATTACCGGGGAATACGCGGTTGTTCCGTCGAGATCCACTTGCCGCAGCCTGTAAAAGGTCAGGCCATTTGCCGGAGCGGAATCCGTCCACCGGTAATAGACCGGCTGATCGGAACGGCCTGCGCCGGACACCCGGCCGATCTCCCGGAAGACGGGCCGGCCGGTCTGTTTTTCCACAGCAAAAAAAGCATTGTCCCGTTCCGATCCGGTTGCCCAGTCCAGGACAACGCCCTCCGCGGTGCGCCGGCCTGAGAACAGGATAAGGCTGACGGGCAGGACGCTGTTGCCGGCCACGGCAAACGGCGAAAAACTTTGAATGCCCGACCGGGTGCGGGTGTACGGATCGCCGCCCGCCGCCGGGCCTTCAGTGCCGGGCAGCCAGTCGCCTTCGAAATGGTGCAGCGAACAGGCAAAACGATTGAAGCCGGGCAATTCGTCAAAGCCGTTCCACTGTACGGTCATGGTCGCGTTGCTGCCGCCGGGCACGCCTTCTTCGACCACCCAGGTTTTGTCGACCAATGCCGAAGTCAGCAAGTTGCCGGAATAGCCGCCGCCGAAAACCCCGTCGGCAACCCGGACGCTGTACTGGTCCGATGTGCCGGCGTTGGACAGGGTAACAGGGTTGTAGCCGGTATAAGTGCCCACGGGAAAGAGGACCTGCGCCGACCCGACCTGCCGGGTTAAGCGACCCGTTCCGGAAGTGAGGACATAAGCGCTCGCCGACCCGCCGGTAATGGACCCGGCGATGCCGATGTTCAGGTCGTAATCTCCTGTGATCAGAAAACCGCCGGACAGGCTGAGCATTCCGTTGACCTGCGTGGCGCCGGTGAGGTATTTGTCGCCGCCGCCGGCATTCAACCGGGCATAAGTGAAACCGGGTTCGATGTTCTGATCCGGCCCGGAATAGTCGGCCAGCGCGCCGCTGTTGAAGCTGACAATCTCCCGCCCGCCGCCGAAAGCCGCGAATGCGTCGCCTGCGCCCGTCACCTCTAAGGCGCCGCCGGACTGGACGGTCAGCGTTGCTGTGGCGGCGCCGCCGCTGCCGCTGTTGCCGACCACCTGGCCCCGGACAATGATCCGGCCGCCGTTGCCGATGGAATAGCCGATATTCCCGCCGGCGGGATTGGCGGTGTTGACGTAGAGGTTCCCGGAAATGTCCAGCAGGCCGTCGACGGTAAACAGGCCGTCGTTCCAGGCGTTATTGGAGGCGCCGTTGATGCCGTCAATGGAAACGTCGCCGGATACGGATACCGTTACGCCGGGGTTGATCGTCACATTGAACGTCCGGCGGACGGCGTTTGACGGGCTGGCCTGGTTGAGCAGGCTCGCGGAAGCGGACCAGGACAGCGATACGTCGGCCGCAATGGTCAGGTTGGTGGTGTTGGCCGCCCCGGCGTCCAGGTCTTTTTTGATCCGGGAAAGGGCGATGGCGCCGGCGCCCGAGATGGTGCAGGCAGGGCCGTCGATGTCCAGGCTCAGGCCGTCGCCGCCGAGCAACCCGTCCACCAGCACCTGCGGGCCGAAAACCTGGACGTAGCGATTGGAGGCCGACCCGGCTGAAAGGCTTGCGCCGTTTTCCACTGTCAGGTTGTACACCGAAAAATCGGCGCTGCCGGGGAGCGTGATGGCGTGGCCGGCCTGCACCACCGCGCTGACGGCAGGGTCGTCGGGGTTGGTGACGGGGGTCCCGCTGCCGTCCGGCTGGGTATTCCAGAGCCCGGAAGCGTTCCAGATGCCGCTGCCGGCGGAATAAACGGTTTGGGAGTGGGTTGGAGAGAATGGGAAAAGGGAAAACAGCAAAAGGGCGACCGTTATGGTCGCGGTTTTGAAAGAGCGCATGATGTTGTGGTTTAAGGTGTTAAAAAATCCAATCAATATGGGGCGTCCCGGTTTATGGGCTGCACCATTTCTTATTTGGGGTCAAGCCGCAGTTTGCAGTCGGCAGGGTTGCCGGCTGCAAATTGCGGCCTGCCGTCAGATTTGACCGGATCGCTGGGCTTAGTTCTTTACAAAAATACCGGAAACGATGTCATTTCCAACTTTTACCTGCACAATATACGGTCCGGAGGCGAGATTGTGCAGCGGAAGGGTCATTTTAGGCTGGCCTGCCGGCAGGGTAAAGGCGCCCATGGATTGACCCAGTTGGTTCCAGATGCTGATCTGAGCCGGTTGTTCGGCGGGTTGCGGCAATTGGACCGTCAGTTCGTCCTGGACCAGGGTAGGGAACAGGTTCAGCCCCGGTTGCTCCGGCCGGAAGTCTACGGCAACTACTTTGTGAATGGTGAATTTGCCGTCGAAGTCGACCTGGCGGAGGCGGTAGTAGTTGAGGCCGAAAGCTGGGGTGTCATCTTCAAATCGATAGTTTAAAGGAACATCACTATCACCTGCACCTTCGACCTGTCCGATCTCTTTGAACGATTGGCCGCCGTCGGTGCTCCTTTCTATGGAGAAAAATTGGTTATTGTGTTCGGAACCGGTTTGCCAGGAAACCAATACACCTTTTCCATACTGTGCTGCTGAAAACCGCTCCATGGAAACAGGGAGCAAGGTTTTATTCAGGCTATTGGAGTAAATAATGTCATCCAGAAAGATATTAGCCTGATTGCTGGTTGAGCTTTGCCCGTAAAACATCCAACTGTCAATTGTGGTATTGCTGGGCAATGTAGCTTTATTGAGGTCATCTCCAACAAGTACCCTGTTGATCCAAAGATCAAATGTATTTGGGGCTAATGATTGGCTTCCTTCGCCATAGGATGCGGAACTGGCTGAATTATTTCCGTAAATTTCAATTTCCAAGTTGGTTCCTTGAGAAATGCTGACATCTGACAATACAATCCAGTTCGACCCATTGCGATAACTGACAGTTATGACTCCTCCCGAACTAAATACAAACCTTAACCCTGAAAATACATGAGCTGTTGTGAATCCGTTATTGTCTGAGTAACTTATACCTGAGCCCTGGAAAAAATACCATTCCCCTGAAGCGGCGGTATTTCCACCGGTTGAATTACCAAATCTTAATTTGAATTCAATTGAAAAGGTATTGCCACCGGAATAGCCGTAATTTGAAAATTTGTTCACTGAACCATTGTTCGATGCGCTTATTTGTAATTCACTTTCTGATCCTAAACTAGGTAACCCTGGGTTAACTAAAGCAAAACTGCCGTTACCTGTTCCAACTCTGACACGGGTTGTTCCACTTGGAGATGCGGGTAAAAAGCTAGTACTTTCCCCGCTTGTATGTGTACCTGTCCCCATACCAAAGTCGTAACTCCAAGGTTGAGCCTGCATTAAAACCCCGATAAACAAAAAGGAAAGGACCAAAAAATAGAAAGTAGATCTTGGCTTCATAAGCTTAAGTATTATTTGAAATGGAAGAAACTTCGAAAGACCATCAAAATATGGATCGGTCAAAAAGACTTTTGATGCAAATCTGGTATTTATTGATTAGGCTAATCCTGAAGAGAATACACTGAAATGTAAGAAATGAAGAAACAAATCTAAGACCTAATTCTTAACTTTTTCATTGTTTCACGTTAATCTTAGGTAAAGGTTTGGCTAAATTGATTATTGTACTGATAAACAATTATTTATAACTCATTATCGTTATCCCTTAAACCAAAAACCTGTGCTATGAAAAACATTCTTTTTCTCGTCCTCCTGGCGATGGCTTTTACCCTGGCCTGTAAAAAAGACCGCGAAAAGGACCTGCCGGCCTGCATTAAAACCCAGTTGGATGCTTTCAAACTGGGCGCTCAATCCTGTGCTGCGGGCAGCGCCAGCCTGAAGACCTACCAGTTCCAGAACCAGACCGTTTACGTTTTTGATGAAGGGCCTTGCATTGCGGACAACGCCAAGCGCGTCCTGGACAAGGACTGCAACCAGCTCTGCGTGCTGGGCGGCATCGGCGGCATCACCGATTGCAACGGCGCCGACTTCATGGCCACCGCCACGGGTGAGTTCCAGGTATGGCCGTAAGCCTGCGGCGTAAGTGGAAGGATGCTTAAGCCCGTAGGGATTGAGAAGCCAAAACTCAGCTTTACACCCGCGCCCGGCTTCTCAATCGGCCTGCCTTAGGCGCAGGCTCGCTTAAGAATCCTTTCCTTTACCGCTCAAAATGAAATCGTAATCGTATAGGTCTCTCCGGGCTTTTTCGGCTTCCCGGCGGGCGGCGCGGGCTTGCTCGTGAGCTGATAGCTGACCTCCTGAGGGGCAGCCGGTTTCTTTTTCGGCAGCCGGAAATGGATCTGGATCTTCTGGTGGAAAAGCACTTTGATGCCCCGGTGTTTCGGTACGTTGAATTTGAGGGACCTGACCAGCCGCACGGCTTCCTCATCGCAGCCGCTGCCCAGGCCGGCGATCACTTTGGCATCCGCTACCTTCCCTTTGTAGTCGATGTCGTAGGTCAGGTAGACCGTACCCTCCACCTTGTTTTGGAGCGCTTCAGGCGGGTATTTCAGGTTTTGACGGATAAACTGCCGCATCGCGCCGGCTCCGCCCGGGTACTCGGGGCGATGGATGAAATTTTTTTCCGTCTTTTCTTTTTTCATATCATGGGCCTTTGCAGAAGGGACTAATTTTTATCAGTTTCTACCGGAACAAAGTACGCGGAAAACCTGATTTTTGTCAAGGCCTATTGACAAATACCTCCCTTTTTTGTACATTTATTCCGAATCAAAGCGGATAACCGTTTATGTCATCAGTTGAGCGATTTATTCAATATCTTCAATTTGAAAAAAGGAGTTCATCGCATACGGTTGACGCTTATCGCACCGATCTGGAGCAATTCGGCCGGTTTCTGGCGGAGACTTATCAGCTTGAATCTATCGATGAAGTAACCCATTTTTATATCCGTTCCTGGGTGGTGTCGATGATGGACGCCGGCATGAATCCGTCCTCAGTGCGCCGAAAACTGTCGACGCTCAAGTCCTATTTCAGGTTTCTGCTCCAGCGCAAGGTGATCGGAAAGAACCCCATGCGGCAGGTGACCTTGCCCAAAACGGCCAAACGGCTGCCGGTGGTTACCCAGGCAAAAGACCTGGAAAACCTGCTGGATAACACCGCATTTCCGGAGGATTACAACGGCTGGCGCGACCGGCTGGTGCTGGAAATGCTCTATGGCCTCGGGCTGCGGCGATCGGAACTGATCCGGCTTCACCTGCCTGATATCGACTGGAAGGGCCGCCTGGTGAAAATTACGGGCAAAGGCAACAAACAGCGCCTGGTCCCCTTCGGCCCGTCGCTGCAACGGTTGCTGGAAGGGTATATGGCCGCCCGTTCTGCCGAGTTTCCGCAATCCGCAAATCCTTGCGTTTTTTTGACAGAAAAGGGGGAACCTATGTACCCAAAACTGGTTTATAATATTGTGAAACGGTACTTATCCATTTTACCGGCGCTGGAAAAAAGGAGCCCGCACGTGCTCCGGCATTCCTTCGCCACACATTTATCTGAGAACGGGGCCGACCTCAACGCGATCAAGGGACTGCTGGGCCATGCCAACCTGGCGGCTACCCAGATCTATACTCATAACTCGATTGAAAAACTGAAACAAGTATACCGGCAAGCACACCCGAAGGCCGGGGGGGAGTGAGTCCCCGGGAATCTATTGTTAAACCGTAAAAAATTGCCTAATGAAAGTGTACACAGAAGCCGTTCAGTTCAAGGCTGATCAGAAATTGGTCGACTACGTCCAGGAAAAACTGGAAAAAGTCGAGCATTATTTCGACCGGATCATTGATGCCCATGTAACCCTGAAGCTGGAAAACGCTGGTCAGGTAAAAGACAAAGTAGCAGAGGTTCGTCTGAATGTTCCAGGAGAAACGCTGGTGGTAAAGGAAACCCAAAAAACGTTTGAAGCCTCCGTCAACCTGGCCGTAGACGCCCTGAAGCGCCAACTGATAAAATACAAAGAAAAAGTCAGACAGAATTAACGGGTGATGCACTTCAATGCGAAGAGCCGCTGCGGATAGGTTTCCGCAGCGGCTCTCGCTTTTTTATCGGGGAACTGACTATGCGAGGAATCGAAGAATTGAGGAATTATCGATTCCTCGATTCCTCAATTCCTCAATTCCTCAATTCCTCAATTCCTCAGTTCCTCAATTCCCTGATTCCTCAATCCAATTTCACCACCTTCAACGTCTTCACCTGCGTTTCGCCGAACCGGAGCCGAAGCAGGTACGCTCCCGCAGGATACGGGCTGAAATCGATCTCCATACGCTCGGCATCAGCAGGCGCTTCGAAGTTCTGCAGGACAATGCCGCTCACGGTGATCAGCTGGATGCCGACCGGTTCGCCGAAGGTCTCGAACAATTCCACCGTCAATTGATCCGTCACAGGGTTCGGGTACAGCGCCGTCAGCCTGGACGCGCCGTAGAGAACAGCCGACCCGATCCCGGAATAAGCCGTATTCCCGAAACTGTCGCGGATCCTGACCCGGTAGTAATTCCGCCCCATTTTCGGCGCCTGATCCAGGTAACTGTACAGCCTGTACTGACCGGAAACCCCGGAAGGCGTATTCACATCGGCGATTTTCCCGAAATGCTCGCCGTCCGCCGACCGTTCGACCTCGAAAGCCACCGGAAGGCCATCGGGCAGGATTTCCCAGGAAACCAGGATCATCCGGTTTTCCTCGTCGGCGACATTCACATCGATGCCCATCACGTTGGGGCAGGCGGTCGGGCTGTTCGTGACCACTACCGTCAGTACATCTGTCGACGTACAGCCGTTCTCCGTCACCATCAGGGTTATGTGGAAGGTGCCGAATGAACTGTAGGTGACATCGGCAGAATGGCCCGATGCGGTTTGAGGGATGGCCCCGTTGCCGAAATTCCATTGAATGACGGCGTTCGGACCGGCGCCGACGGCTGTGTAGGTATGGGTGTCGCCCTGGCAGATGTATTCAGGGCCGCCGATATTGGCGATCGCCTGATCGTCCACCTCGACAACGAGTATGTTGGATTCGAGGAAGGCAGTACACTCATCCCGGCGGGCGCAACGCACATAGTAGGTGGTCACAAAGATGGGGCCCGGGTCATAAGTCGGCGAATTGGTATTCGGAATGGGCGCCCAGGAGCCGTCGTTGAAGTTGCCGCCCGAGGTGCTCATCATCCAGAGGTATTCGATATCGCCCGAACCGCCCGATGCCGGCGCCAGGCTCACGAATGGATCCGGGTCATTGCCGGGGCCGCAGATCACCTGGTTGTAACCGATCTGACCGGGTTGGGTGATGTTCTCGCAAGGCCCGTAAAACCCTGCATCAATGGTCAGGTTCATCTCATCCGGCCCAAGGGTCACCGGCGGAGCCATCAGGGTCACCGGGTCCATATCGCTGTCTATGGCGTCGTTGCTGCCGGCATTGGGCAAGGTAGGCGTCAGGCCGCCCGGGTTGGTGAAGGTAACCTTATAGGTGCCCGGCGGAACCATGAACATGTACATGCCGGTATTGTCCGTCAGCGTCATGTCCATATAATTGGTGCCCACGCCGTTGACGGTTACCTTGACATTGGGAATGCCCGGTTCGCCGGCGTCCTGCTTGCCGTCGTGGTCGAGATCCAGCCAGACGAAGTCGCCGAGTTTGGCAAAACAGTCGTCAACCACGGTGATGATGGTAGTAATATGGGTCTCGCATTCCTCGGGATCATCAGGTGTGAACACGGTCGTGAATTCAACCGTGCCGACTTCCAGTTCAACCGGATTGATCTCCGTGACCTCTTCTCCGTTGAGGTAATAGGTCGTTTCTCCCGGCTGATCCGGATTGACGGTGAACGTGATCGGCCCTTCTGCCACGCAGATCTCTGCGGGAATTTCCGATAGGTTGACCGTCGGGTATTTGCACAGGTTATGAATGGACAGGGTGTCGAATCCATTGGTCACCACAGCCGTATACATGATCTCATCCACCAGCCGGAAGGTCAGGACGTATTCTCCCGGATCTCCTTCCGGAATGACGGTATTCAACGGGATCGGTATTGGCGCCGCCGGCGGTTCGGGACTGTTGAGCTGGTACATGCCCTCGTTGCCGATCAGCCGCCAGGTTTCGCCGGGGTAACTGTGGACGGTGAACTCCTCTGTGAATTGCCCGTCGAGGTCGGTGGTCGAGTTGTTGAGACAGTTGCAGGGGTCGCCGATGTCGGCAGTCGGCATCAGGTAAATCCCGCCGTCGAGTGTGAGGTCCATGCCGTCCACCTCCAGCGTGGTCATATGGGTCATGCCCATGGTGCTCATATCCGCATCATTGTCAACCGTATCGTCATTGCCGGCGTTGCGCACCGTAAACCGGTAACCGTAAGGCAGTACGAACCATACGGAATAGGTGCCCGGCGGCAGGGAGTCGAACAGGTAATACCCGTTCGCTTCCGTCAGCGTGGAATCGATCACCGTCCCCATGGCGTCTTTCAGGCGCACCGTTACGTTGGGGACGCCTTCTTCCATGAAATTCTGTATGCCGTCGCGGTCGATATCTTCCCACACGTAGTCGCCGAGTTTGGCAAAACAATTGTTGACGATGGAGAAAGTGCTGACCACCCGGGCGATGCATTGGTTGGGATCGATCGGCGTCAATTGGGCTACGAATTCAAACAAACCCTCTCCCAATACCGAAGGATCGATGATATCCACCTGCATGCCGTTGACGAAATAGGTGACCGTGCCGTCTACGCTCGGGTCGGAGGAAGGAACGAAAGGCGGATCATACACGCACAACTCCGAAGGCGGCAATTCGCTGAGGTTGATCGTGGGATAAATGCAGTTGTTGCCGATGGTCAGGACGTCGGTTCCGTTCGACAGTTTGGCCGAATACGGGATCTCGTCGATCAGTTTGAAGGGCAAGGTATACACACCCGGCGAAGTTTCCGTGAAGAAAGTGCCGATGGTGAACGGAATGGGTATGCCCGGCGGTTCGGGGCTGTTGATGTCCCACATCCCTGTGCCTTCGATCACCTGCCAGGTTTCGCCCGGATAGCTGATGATCGTGATCTGCTCGCCGAACTGGCCGTTGAATTCGTTGGTCGCGTTGTTGAGACAGTGGCAAGGGTCGTCCAGCTCCTGCTCTTCCGGCGCCTTGTAGATGCCGGCATCCAGCGTCGGGTTGTACTCGCCCGGCGCCAGCGTGACCACCTGTGTCATTTCCATGGAAGCCAGGTCGGCGTCGCTGTCCAGGGAGTCGTTCATGACGGCATTGATCGGGGTGTAATTGTATCCGTCCGGAATGACGAACATTACGGAATAGGAACCCGCGTCGAGGCCGATAAACTGATAAAACCCGCCCGCATTGGTGGTGGTCATGGCAATGACGTCGCCGTTGCCGTCTTTCAGTTTGACGGTGATCCCCGGGAAACCCGGTTCGCCTGCATCCTGCTGGCCGTCTTTGTCAATGTCTTCCCAGACAAAATCGCCCAGGCCGCTGAGGGGCGTCAGCATGACGCTGCAAACCGATGTGCATCCGTTGGCGTCGGAAAGGGTAACGGCATACATCCCGCCTTCCAGCCCGGTAATGGCGGCGGTCGACTGGCCGCTGCTCCAGGCAAAGGAATAGGGTGGGGTTCCGCCCGTTGCGCCTGCCGTCAGGGCGCCGTCGTTCCCGTTGATGACCTCGCTGATCACTTCGATCGAACAGGCCGGAACGGGAAATGATGCGATCTGACCGGAAGCGGAGGCCGTACAGCCGTTGATGTCCGTTACCGTGACGCTGTAACTGCCCGCCGCCAGGCCCGATACGGAGCCGGTGGCGGCGTTATTGCTCCACAGGAATTCAAACGGCCCCGTGCCGCCGGTGACATTGGCGATCAGGCTGCCGTCGTTTTCCCCGGCGCAGGTATTTTGCTGGGTGCTGATGTTCACGATCAGGGCCGGCGGCTGGATCAGCGATATGCCGGTGACGGCGGTACAGCCGTTGGCATCCGTTACGGTGAGGGAATAGGTCCCTCCCCCGAGATTGTCAATGCCCGCGGAGGTATCGCCGGTATTCCAAAGGAAAGTATAGGGAGGCGTTCCGCCCGACGGTATGCCGGTCGCAGAACCGGAATCGATATTTCCGCAGGCGATGGTGGAAGACTGTATGGTCAGGTTGAGCCCGGGCGCTACGGTCACGGTCACCTGGTCGGCGCCGGCACACCCGTTGGCATCGGTCACTGTAACCCCGTAGGTGGTTGTTGCATCGGGAGTGACGTTGATGGATTGGCTTGTCGCCCCGGTCGACCACTGGAAGCTGAAAGGACCGGTGCCGTTGACCACTGCGGCCGACAAACCGGCTGCGGCCTGCGGGCAGATGGTCTGGTCGGCGCCCGCATTGACCGAAACCCCCGGAAACGCGGCAATGGTGGATTGGGCCGTTGACGTACAACCGTTGGCGTCCGTAACCGTCACGGAATAGGACCCGGCCGGCAGGTTATCGATCGCAGCGCTTGTGGCGCCTGTATTCCAAAGGAAGGTATACGGGCCGACCCCGCCGGTAGCGGAAGCGGTCAGTGTGCCGGAGGCGCTGCCCGGACAGAGCGGCGCGCCGGGGGCGATGCTCGCCTGCAACAGCGGCGGTTGCGACAGGATGACCATGGCGCTCACGGAGCACCCGTTGGCATCGGTCAGCGTTACGGATATGGGGCCGGCCGGCAGGTTGCTCACCGTCGGGCCGGTAGCGCCGTTGCTCCATTGGAAGGTGTAGGGCGCATCGCCGCCGGAGCCGGAAGCGGTAGCGGCGCCTGTATTTTCTCCGAAGCAAAGCACATTGGTCCGGTCAACGCTGATGTCCAGGTCGTCAATTACCGCAAGGGTGAAATCGGCGGTACCCTGGCATCCGTTGGCATCGGTCACGACAACCGTATAGTTGCCCTGTTGCAAACCGGTGATCGTCGCATTGGTGGAGCCGTTGTCCCACTGGTAGGTGAACGGCGGCGTACCCGAATTGACAACGGCCATGGCGGTTCCGGTGGCGCCTTCGCCGCAGGCAACCGGATTGCCGGTGATCGTCACGTTGACCCCGGGCGCCTGGTTGATCGTTGCGCTGCCAATGGCAGTACACTGGAAAGCGTCGGTGACGGTGACGGTGTACGTTCCGGGACTGAGCCCGCTGATGGAAGCCGTTGTTGCGCCTGTATTCCACAAATAAGTGAAAGGCGAGGTGCCGCCGACAGGCATGGCGATCGCGGTGCCGTCCGTTTCGCCCGGACAGAGCAGGGGCGTACCCACCACTACAACCCCTACGTTCGGCGGCGCCAGTATGGTCACAGATCCGGTGGCGACACACTGGTTGGGATTGGTCACGGTGACAAAATAAGTGCCGGGGCCTAGGTTGCTGACGGTTTGGGTGTTGGCGCCGGTATTCCAGTTATAGGTGAACGGCCCCGCGCCGCTCAATATATTGACGGTTGCGCTGCCGTTGGCGCCGCCGCAAATGGAAATATGCTGCCCCTGCACCTGGATCTGAAAATCGGGGGCCGACTGTACCGCGGCGTTGGCCGTACCGGAGCAACCGGCGGCATCCGTCACGGTTACGGAGTAGTTGCCGGGTGTCACGTTGGTGACCACCTGGGTAGTGGCGCCGTTGCTCCAGGCGTAAGCATAGGGCGGAACGCCGTTGTTGGCGGAAGCGGTCAGGAAGCCGTCGTTGAAATCCGGACAGGTTTCCGCGGTACCCAATGCGCCGACGGTCAGGTTGGACAGCTGGGTCAGGGTGGTTGAGCCGGATATCGGGCACCCGTTGGCGTCCGTTACCGTTACGGTATAGATCCCCGGCGCCAGGTTGATGATGAACGGCCCGGATTGCCCGGTACTCCACAGGTACGTATAGGGAGGCGTGCCCCCGCCGGCCGTTGCGGCAATGCTGCCGTTATTGAAGCCCGCGCAGGTGGGGTTGGCGGGGTTGAGGTTGACGCTGAGCGGCGGCGGTTGGGTAACCGTCCCGGTAGCGACCGAAGTGCACCCGTTGCCGTCGGTCAGGGTTACGGTATACGACCCGGCGCCCAATCCCGTTATGGTCGGGCCGGTTGCTCCTGTGCTCCATTCAAAACTGAACGGCGGGACACCGCTGGCGGCCGTAGCCGTAACGGCGCCGTTGAGCGCGCCCGGACAACTGACGGGCGTGACATTCACAGCAACGTTTACGGGTATGAAGTCGAGGGTGATGCAATCAACGGTTCCGCACTGGCTGGCGTCGGTCAGGGTAATGCAATAATTGCCGGGCGCCAGGTTGGTGATCGTCGGCGTTGTGGCGCCTGTGCTCCAATGGTAGGTATAAGGCGGCGTGCCGCCCGACCCGACTGCCGTAACGGAAAGGGGCAGGGAGCATTCCTCGGTGATGAAATCGACCACGACCAGATCGGGCTGGGCGATGACCCGCGTACCGGAACCGGTAAACCCGTTGGAAGAGGTGACGGTAACCGAATAGGCGCCTGCCGGGATATTGTTCAGGGTCTGGACGGTTGCCCCGGTATTCCATACATAAGCATATGGCGGAGCGCCCCCCGATGGGATGGCCGTAATGCTGCCGTCGGGCAGCCCGAAGCAGGAAGGTTCGGTAACGTTGAAACTGACATTGATCTGCGCGTGTGCCGAAGCAAAAGTCAGTACGAACATAATTATCCGGGAAATTTGGAAAAAAGGAACCCCGGTCAATGCCTGTACAAATCGGATCATACCCTTGGATTATAACGTTAGTAATAATTTGCTGACAAACAGGGGTCCGGAGCGGCTGGTGCGCCCTTGGTATGTGTTCCAAAATGTGACCAAGATTGACTCAACGGCAGCTGCCGTTCAGTCGTCCTTTAACTTTTCCAAACAAAGACTTGAAAGTCTATTACAAGAGTTACCGTAATAGAAGGGAGTGGTAAAAATCATAGAAAACAGAGAACGGTGGGGCGTTCTGGCTCTCTCTAAATAGTAAGTTTAACTTTTCCTGCGACAAAGGAAATAAAAAAACTTGATATAACAAAAAATATAAATTTAATTTTTGGGAACGAAGTGAGCCGGGGTGGTATAAAAATAAGTCGCGCCGCGAGGATGCGACACGACCTACTACTAGCAAATTATAATCCCATGAACAAAAGTGTTCATACTAAGAACACGCGAAATCGAAAAAATATTATCGGATCAGGCGGAATTTTTTGCGATCCGTTCATCTTTATCAAACATTCCGGCCACCAGGCATTCCGACGCCCTGGTTTTTGTGATAAAGGGCAAAAAAATAAGCCGCATCACGCTACCCTTGTGATACGGCTTATTACTTAACAAATTATAATCTCATGAAAAAAACCTGAAAAGCGAATGCTATATATTTTGACAGGCGAACCTGTATCTGGCGTTTTGAAGGTTTGTGATAGTAAGTCAGATTTTACAATCCCCAAAGAAAACCTGACTTACTATTCAACAAACAACAATCCCATTAAAACATACCCAAAAAATTTGCGCCGATTCTTTTATCGGCTTTTCTTTCTTTTGATGATACAAACATCAGGACTTTTTTACCTCAAAACAAAGACAAAATACGGGTGTTGTGAAAAATGAATTGTGGAAATTTTAAAGGCTATTAAGAGTTATTTTGTTGATATTAAGGTGTTTGTGTTGTGCGATTGTGAAATCATTGTGAAAATATTCTTTTTGATTCGGCAGCCGTTGTGAAATTTTTTTTCGAAAAAAAATGCTGAAAACGGATCCCCGGGGTGAAAATTTTTCCCGGATGGCCGCCGTCCGGCCTCAATTGAACGGATTGCTGAACGCCGGATTATGGATGTAACTTGTATCCGTCAATGTCTGCAGGAACCTGATCATGTCCTGTTTCTGCTGTGCAGATAGCGGGAAAGGCCGGATGTTGACATCTTCATTTTCGACCCCATGGCCGCCGGCGCTGTAGTTTTCCAATACTTCCTCAAGGGTCTGGAAGCGGCCGTCGTGCATATACGGCGCCGTCAGGGCAACGTTCCGCAGTGAAGGCACCTTGAACTTGCCGTTGTCGTAAAAGTTGCCGGTATGCCCGCCGAGCCCGAGGTCGGGGAACTGGTCCAGTGAACTGACGTCGTCCAGGCCGTTGTTCCGGAAAGTAAAATCGGTAAAATTGACCCCGCCGTGGCAGTGGGAGCAACCGGGGTGCGTAGGGTCATTGGGCTCTACGTAGAAAAGGTCCTTTCCCCGTTCCTCGCTGTCGGTCAGCCAGCCCTGGTTCAACTGTGCGACGTTGTCGAACTTGGATTGATAACTGACCAGGGTCCGTTCAAACTGGGCGATGGCCCTGCTGGTCAGCTCCTTGGTGATCTCCTTTTTGCGCTCAATGCCGAACGCTTTCCTGAACATGGCCGGATAGGTTTTGTGGGCCCTGAGCTTCTCCGCCACATGATCCCAGGTCTCGTTCATTTCCTTGTGGTCCTCAACCGGCACCAGCACCTGGTCTTCGAGGCTGCCGGCCCTGCCGTCCCAGAAAAAGCCGTTCGGATTAAAAGCCAGGTTGATCAGGGGCATGGAATTGCGGGTCCCCTCCAGGCCAAGCACGCCTTTGCTGAATCGTGCGTCGTCCGTGAAGGAATGCGATATCTTATGGCAGCCGGCGCAGGATAGCGTGCTGTCGGCCGACAGGATCGGGTCGTAAAACAGGAACCGGCCGAGTTCTACCCCCGCGTTGGTCAGGGGGTTGTCGGCGGGTATCAGGGGCGTCCCTATCCAGGGCGGAAGGTCCAGGTTGTAAGCGGTCGGATCATACGTCCCCTGTATAAGGTCATCTTCAGGGCAATTGGTGCACGCCGGTTTTTCATCCGGCCGGCAACCGAATCCCATCAACAAGACCATGCCTGCCACTAAAAACCAATATCGGTAGGAGCGCTTCATCGCTTTCTGTTAGGGGTGAATAAATCGCGGATCCCGGACGAATGCGGTATCCGTTAAAGTTAACAAAAATGCCGTAAGGTCGGCTTTATCGCGTTCGGAAAAATGCAACAGCCGTACATTCGGACTTGCATTTTCGGCGTAATGCCCGCCCTCGTTGTAGTGGTCGATCACTTGCCGGAGGGTCTGGAAGCGGCCGTCGTGCATGTAGGGCGCCGTCAGGGCAATATTGCGCAGGGAAGGCGACCTGAATTTACCGTTGTCAAACACGCTGCCTGTGACCGCGCCCCGGCCTTTGTCCTTGACCTTCGTCAGGTCCCGGATCTCGTCAATGCCGTTGTTGAAGTATTCCAGGCCGGAAAACATGGGCGGCTGGTGGCAATGTCCGCATTCTCCGGTAGGCAAAACACCCGGCTCGGCATCAAAAAAGATCTGCCTGCCCCGCCGTTCGCTCTCCGTAAATCTGACCGCTCCCCGCATGACCTTATCGTAGCGGGAATCCGCACTGATCAGCGTGCGTTCGAACTGGGCCAGGGCTTTCCCCACTGTGGTGCGATTGATCTCCTCGACTTTAGCAATGCCGAACGCCTTTCTGAACAGCGCAGGGTATTCGGCATGATCCCGGAGCTTGCGCTCTGCCTCCGGCCAGGAGGAGGCCATTTCAACGCTGTCGGCCACCGGGTGCAGCGATTGTTCCTCAAGGGTAGCCGACCGGCCGTCCCAGAACAGGCCCGTATTGAAATACCCGACGTTCTGGAGAGATAACGAGCTGCGTTTTCCGAGGCGGCCCCCAAATCCGGCGCTGACCGGCAGCCCGTCCGTGAAGGCCTTGTCCGCATGGTGGCAGGTTGCGCAGGAAACTGTGCTGTCCCTGGAAAGGATCGGGTCATAAAACAGCATTCGCCCTAATGCCACGCCCTCCGCTGTCATCGGATTGTCTTCCGGGATCAGCATCGGGGTGAAGTCCGCAGGGTCCTTTATGGCATAGGGTGTCGGCTCAAACGGGATATCTTCCAGGTCCTTCAACCCGTCATGGCAACCCGCCAGCAACACCCCCCACATAACGCATATCGCTCCGATCCCATACCGCGCCCCGCTCATCGCCCACGTTATTTTAATTCAAGGCTTTCATTGAGCAGGCGATCCTGGATGAACACGGCGATTTCGGCGTTCCCGCCATGGACCTGGGTTGTTTCCCTGAAGTTGATGAAATTGCCTTGCCCGTCGCTGAGGGCCTTCAGCATGTCAACCGTGAAATTGATCCGGGTTGTCTGGTTGGATTTGATAGAGATGGCCTTGTCCCAGGATTTGGTGCGATAGCCGCCGGCGTTTCCGATGTGGAAGGTCAGTTTGGCGTCGCTGAAGTCGCCGTCGCCGTTGAGGTCCGCATTGCCTTCCAGTTTGGTGAAGATATAGCTGCCGGCGTCCGTCCAGTAATTGGCCGCCGATCCGAGGGGATCCTTGGCGGAGTGGTCGGCCGGTTTGGTCTTGTTCAGGTCCTCGTTGACGCCCATGCCAAGCTGGATGCCGGTATATTCGCCTATGGGTACATCGGTCAGGACGAGGGTAATGCCCGCGGCCGCCGCGTCAGCCGACTGTACGGAGCCGAAATTGACCTGGTCGACTTCTTTGGCTTCGGTTTTGCCGCCTGAAGAGAGCAGGTCGATATCCGACAGGAAAAACTGGAACAATTGCCATTTGACCTGCATATTGTCCGGATAGGGATAGTCATCGGCATACATCATGAGCGGTTCCCCGCCGAACGAACCTTTGAAATTGATCTCCAGGGTGCCGGTCTCGGGCTCGGTATGCCTGCAGTCGGCTGCCCACATCAAAACGGCTGCAAAGAGAATGAGATAGCGTTTTTTCATTTATTTTGGTTTATGATGGTTTACGGTTGCTCCGCCCGCCATAGCCTCGGCGTAGGCGGGTTTATGTTGGTTTATTTTGGTTGGGGGTTCAACAACAATTAACCACCATAAACCATCATAAACAACAACAAACAACAACAAACAATAACAAACAACAATCCCGGCAAAGTTACTTAACTTCGGCCACAATAGCCTTCAATTCAAATGATTGTGCCAGCCCGTTGACAATATTCTGGACGAGGATTTCAGGCGGGTCGTTTCGGATGTCCTGGATCTGGGCGAACCAGCGGCTGTAATCGACCTGGATGGTCAGTCGCAGGTGGAAACCGGGTTGCAGGGTGAATTCGTCGGGTATCGCTAGAAAAACGGGAATTTCGCTGCCGGATCCCGCAATATTTAACGCTACGGGGGTGGTGTCGGTTGTTTCGGCGGTGCGGAAAAGCGAAACCTTGTCAAAATAATATCCTTGCCCGGGGTCGACAAACTGAGCGGTATCCTGCAGGGGGTGGTCGTCGGGGACGGATTCGGGGACTGCGCTGTTAGCCGGGGCGTTGAGGCCGATCATGAAGGAAATCCCGGTGACCTGCCCGCTGCTCCGGAAGCTTCCGGCCGAAAGATTGGTCGAAGCCGGCGGACGAAGCAGCAGGATGTCGTCAGTGATGACGGCCGGTACCCGTGAAAGGTCGGCCGCATAAGTTTCCACATCGAGCGAATCGCTGATGCCGACGGTCCTGCCGTCCTTGAAATGGAGTTGAAAACCGGATAAAAGGAAGGAGATCTTATCCAGCCGGAACAGGTGCCCGTTGGCGTCCGGATAAAGCGAATCTTTCAGCGCGAGGTTATAGGATGCAGCGGGATAAACCCATTTGTGCTGGAAGGTAAAGCGCAACTGCGGGTATTCGCAACAACCATCCGGGCAAGGCCGGTCGGCGTCCAGGTCGTAGTTGGAAGCGTTTACGTCAATGCAGCCGTCCTTGGGTTCGTAACAGCCCGGCAGGCATGCGATCAGCAGGATGAGGGGCAGAATGGATCTAAGGCTGCCGAATGCGATTTCACTAAACCGGGCTCGCTCTTTTCCGGATTGCCGCCCGGAACCTTCCGCTAAATTGCCGCTGACTGAAATGCAAATCCGTCGAAATTGGCGTGTCATACCCTATTTTTCATCTTCAGGAAATTTTCCGCCTCCCCATTCTCAAACCCCCGCCTGCCTGCCGACCCGATTCCTCCTCCGGCCGTCGTAGCTCCAAGAGAGCGGTGGCGGCCATTCCTCACTTCCTCCCCCGACCGCCGTAGCTCATCAGGAGCGAAGGAGGTAATTCCTCAATTCCTCCCCCGACCGCCGTAGCTCATCAGAAGCGAAGGAGGTAATTCCTCGATTCCTCACTTCCTCACTTCCTCAATTCCTCACCCCTTCCCCTTCCCCTTCCCCTTCTCATACTCCTTCACCAGTTTCTTCACAATCTGCTTCATCTGGGTGGAAAATTCCTTGTTCAGGATCCAGTTGTAATATTGGCGGTCGTTGTACAAGACCTCGGCTACGGGTTGGCCCACGTATTTGCCGAAGTTGAAAACGACGACGCCTTCGTGATCGTATTTCATTTTCTGGGTGGCGTCCACGAAGCGCTGGTCATTGGTGAATTCGTGGAGGGCCTTGACGCTTCTCTGCACCGGCGGCGGATTGGCATTGCCGTCCTCGTCGATGTATTCCACGTTTTCATACCGATCCAACTGGCCCTTGAACACTTCAATCGTGGCGCGCACGTCGGCCATTGCGTCGTGGGCGTCCTCCAGTTCCGTATCGCAATAGAAGCGGAGAGCGGCCTTCAGCGTACGGGGTTCCATTTTGTAGAAGATCCGCTGGACGTCGATCAATCTGCGGCGTTCCATTTCGAAATCGAGGCCGACCCTGGCGAATTCTTCCATTAAAAGAGGGATGTCGAACCGGTTGGAGTTGTATCCGGCGATATCTGCGTTGCCGATAAAATCGAACAATTTCTGGGCGACCTGCTGGAAGACCGGTTTGTTGGCCACATCCTTGGGTTGAATGCCGTGTACCAGCATGGCCTCTATGGAGATGGGAATGCCGGGGTTGATCAGCAGGGACAACTCTTCGGGTTCGCGGTTATCAGGGAAAAACTTGATCAAAGCGATTTGCAGGATCCGGTCCCGCAGTACGTTGAGGCCGGTTGATTCGATATCGAGGAAAACGAGTTCCCGGTCCAGTTGAATATTCAGCATCAGCTATCAGTTAGTTTGTTTTTCAAACCAGGCTTTTGCGCCTGAGGTATAGGCTTCCCCAAGGGCGCCGTCCGGTTTGGCGTAAATGAAAAAGGCTTCAATGTCGGGCAATTCCTCCGCCAGCGCCATGGCCCGCTCCAGTCCCAATACCATAAAAGCGGTGGCATAGGCATCAGCTGTGATGCAATCCCGGTGAAAAACCGATGAACTCAGCAGGGTGGTCCGCTCCGGGAAACCGGTTATGGGGTTGATGGTATGGCTGAATTTGCGGCCGTCCACCTCGTAAAAATTGCGGTAGTTGCCGGAGGTCGCTACGGAAAGGTCCTTCAGCGGGGCGGCGGTTTCAATTTCGTTCATGGGCGCGCCTTCCACGGGTTTGTTGATCCCGATGTTCCAGGGGGCGCCTTTGGGGTTCTGGCCGCGGCCGCGCGCTTCACCGCCGATGTCGACCAGGTAGTTGCTGATGCCGTGTTTTTCGAGAAACCGGCCGGCTTCATCCACCGCATAACCTTTGGCGCAGGCGCTGAAATCGAGTTGCGTACCCGGCGATTGCTTTTTGAGGAACAGCCGGTTATCCCGGGAGATCAGTTCTACCTTGTCGAATCCCACAAATTCCAGCAGCGAATCCACTTTGAGGCTGTCAACGCTCCGGATCGGGTCCTTGCCGGTATAGCCGAAGCCCCAGTAATTGACCAGCGGCATGACCGTGGGGTCGAAGGCGCCGCCCGACCTTTCATAAACCTCCCGGGCCAGCACCAGGTTCACCAGGAAATGGTCGTTCGCTTCAGCATCCGCAGGCCCCAGGTCGAGCCCGTCCGCTGACTGGTTGAACCGCGAGATGACCGAAGAATCGATATAGGTGGATACCTGGAGGTTGATCCGGACAAACAGGGAGTCGAGCGCGGATTGGAAGTCGCGGTCCTTTTCGTCCTGATAAGTGATCCGGTAGTAGGTGCCCATGGTCTGCCCTTCGAGGACCGTGTAGTCATCGGCAGGCTGTTCCTGGCGGCAATCCGTAAAAAACAAGCCTGAAACGGCAATCAGAAAAAAATATCGGATGCGCATGGAGTGGTTTATGCGGCGCGCCGGCGGAGCCGCCAGCCGTCGAGGGAGTAATACCCGGCGCCGGTAAGGGCCAGGCAGATATACGGTATGAGGTACATCCAGGCTTTTTCCGTTTTGGCAAAAGGCTCACCGAAGTTGACCACGAGTACCACGGTCAGCATGGTAAAGATCAGCGGCAAGGCCGCCACCCGGGTGAAAAGCCCCAGCACGATCAGAATGGAACAAAAAAACTCCGCACCGGTAGCCAGTACCAGCGACGGCACTTCGCCGATGCCGTAGGGATTGGCAAACGACAAGGGTTCCTCGCCGAAAAACTTCATCAGTTTCGACCATCCGTGCCCAATGATCATGCCGCCTCCGAACATCAGCCGGAGCAACAACAGGGCGATATCTGTTCTCCTGGTGTTCATCATGCCGTATTTATTATCCGGCTTCAAAGGTAGGAAAACAGGGGCAGAGAAAGGAACCCTTGCCGGGATTTCTTGGGCGATGTGGCAAATCCGCGTTCCGGTATGGCGTTCCGAACCGCATTCCTTACCTTTGCCCAGGATCAACAATCCAACCATGCTCCACTGCTTTTACCGGGAAAATACCAGGCTCAGACAAACGGACGATCCGGAGGAGTACGCTGCCCTGGATCCGGGCAGGGTCGTGTGGATCGACCTGTACAACTCTTCCAACGAGGAAAAAAGCTTTGTGGAAGAGCGTTTCAAGGTGGAATTGTTCACCCGGCAGGAAGCCGAAGAGATCGAAAGCAGTTCCAAATTCTCAGAAAATGAACAGGAGATCAACGCCAACCTCAACTACATCTACAAGCGCGAAAACGGCGTCGCGCTTGACCCGGTTTCTTTCATCCTGCGCGAAAAACTGCTGATCACCCAGCGGAATATACCGTTGCGCTCCTTTGATGAGGCCCAACGCGCCATCCTGCAAAACCGCCGGCCGCAAGTCAACGGCTATCATATCTTCCTGATACTCTTCGAAACCCGGGTGGATATTGAGGCGGATTTTCTGGAAGACCTTTCGCGCAAAATCTACGCGGTAGGGCGGGGGCTTGCCCTGGAAAAAGAGGTGCCGGATTCCATCCTGATCGATATTTTCAATTTTCAGGAACTCACGATCCTCTTTCGCGAAAGTACCAGCGAATTGAAACGCCTGTTCTCCTCCATCCTGCGCAGCGAGTATTTCCCCAAAGACGAGTACGAAAAACTGCGCGTCATGATCAAGGATGCCGATTCGCTCGTCTCCCACACGAGTTTCCTGTTCGAACGCCTGGAATACCTCCAGAATACCTTTCTGGGTCTGATCGATATGAAGCAGAACAAGATCATCAAGATCTTCACCGTGATGACCGTGGTCTTCATGCCGCCTACGCTCATCGCCTCGCTCTACGGGATGAATTTCCACTTTATGCCCGAGCTCAACTGGCAGTTCGGCTACCCCCTCGCGCTGGGCCTCATGGCGCTTTCCTCCCTGATCACGCTTTTCTTTTTCCGGTGGAAGAAATGGCTTTGATTAGTGGTAAGTCATAAGTCGTAAGTCATAAGTCGTAAGTCGTAAGTCATAAGTCGTAAGTCGTAAGTCGTAAGTCATAAGTCGTAAGTCGTAAGTCGTAAGTCGTAAGTCGTAAGTCGTAAGGTATTGTGTTTCGATCCAAGAAAAATCGAGAAAAATTTTACCTTTATGATCCAGTGAGAAGAGGCTCCCTTTG
>WBZL01001439.1_pt1 | contig 25058 bp, 23 predicted proteins | sample 5204291 | NCBI WGS metagenome assembly WBZL01 (sample SAMN12344345, study PRJNA552823) | activated sludge metagenome | biome: Activated sludge suspended growth; feature: Nitrification reactor; material: Wastewater; isolation source: activated sludge from nitrification reactor of wastewater...
CCGCCAGCCGGTCGTTGTCGCCGAAGCGGATCTCGTCGGTCGCAACGGTGTCGTTCTCGTTGACGATCGGCACGACGCCGAGACCGAGGAGGGTCTCCATCGTCGCGCGGCTGTTGAGGTAACGGCGGCGGTCCTCGGTGTCCTCGAGCGTGACCAGCACCTGCCCGGCGGTCAGCCGGTGCGGCGCCAGCACCTCTTCGTAGGCGCGGGCGAGCCGGATCTGGCCCACGGCGGCGGCCGCCTGGCTCTGGTCGAGCGTGAGGGCGCCGGCGGGCAGACCCAGGACACGCCGGCCGAGCGCGATGGAACCGGAGGACACCAGGATCACGTCGGCGCCCCGGGCCTTGGCCTGCGCCACATCGGCGGCGAGCCCCTCGAGCCAGCCGCGCCGGAGACCGCCCGCCGGATCGACAAGGAGCGCGGAGCCGATCTTGACGACAAGCCGCCGCGCGGCCGCGATGTCCGGCGTCAGGGTCGCCATTCCCGCTCCTCGGGCGCGGCTTCGCGCCGGCCCTCGGCGATGATCGAGAGCAGCGCGCGCAGCACTTCCTGCACGCCTGCGCCGGAAACGCCGGAGATGAGGTGAACGGGGCCGCCGGCCACCTTTTCGAGACTGCGGCGCCGGTTCGCGAGGGTCTTCGCGTCGAGTGCGTCGACCTTGTTCAGCGCCGTGATCCGCGGCTTGGCCACGAGGTCCTCGGAATAGGCTTCGAGTTCCTGCAGGATCGTCCGGTAGTCCCTTGCGATCGTTGAGGAAGTTCCGTCAACGAGATGCAGGAGGACGGCGCAGCGTTCGACATGGCCCAGGAAGAGGTCGCCAAGGCCCCGCCCCTCCGACGCGCCCTCGATGAGGCCGGGGATGTCGGCCATGACGAATTCCTTGCCGTCGATCCCGACGACGCCGAGGTTCGGCACCAGCGTGGTGAAGGGATAGTCCGCGATCTTCGGCCGCGCATTCGAGACGGCGGCAAGCAAGGTGCTCTTCCCGGCATTCGGCAGCCCCACGAGCCCCGCATCGGCGATCAGCTTGAGCCTGAGCCAGATCGTGCGCTCCACCCCCGGCTGGCCGGGATTGGCGCGCGACGGAGCCCGGTTGGTCGAGGACTTGAAGCGCAGGTTGCCCCAGCCGCCGTTGCCGCCCTGCGCCAGAAGCACGCGCTGGCCGGACTCGGTGAGGTCGGCGATCAGCGTCTCCTCGTCCTCGTCGATGATCTCGGTGCCGACGGGCACCTTCAGCACGATGTCCTCGCCCGACTTGCCGGTCCGCTGGCTGCCCATGCCGGGCTGGCCGTTCTTGGCGAAGAAATGCTGCTGGTAGCGGAAGTCGATGAGCGTGTTCAGCCCCTCCACCGCCTCGGCCCAGACCGAGCCGCCATTGCCGCCGTCGCCGCCGTCCGGCCCGCCGAACTCGATGAACTTCTCCCGCCGGAAGCTTGAACAGCCCGCGCCGCCGCCGCCGGAACGGATATAGACCTTGGCGAGATCGAGAAACTTCATGGGCGGGCTTTCCTGCGGTCTGTCAGGCGATAGAGCCTGGCGCCGGATTCCGCAAGACCGGGGCGATTCTGCCCGCCGGGTGCCCGCGATGCGCGCCGAACGTGCAAATGCGGCGGCGAAGGGTCGCGCCGCGCCTTGGCGTCGAAACAAATCCCCGCGCCGGCCTCAATCTTGCCACAACCTGAAGTATAAATCGGTGTTGTTAACGTGCTGGAAAGAAATGCCCTCCAGTCTGGGCAGCGTCACCGGGCAGCCGACCGCCCTCAACCCATCCGAACCGGTCGGGGAGCCGGGCACTCACGGAGAACCTGAGATGAGCCTTTACGACATCGCCGGCGCCTACCAGAGCCAGTCGATCCAGCGCCCGTCCAGCCGCGGCTTGATCGCGTCGCTCTTCGCCGCCCTCCGCGGCTCGCACGATGCCGTCCCTTCCGTGATGGTCGAGGATCCGAACGAGGCGAAGCATCGCCGGCGCGAGCAGGGCTATCTCATGGACATCGGCATCTGAACCGACAGGCACCGGCGCAAGGCCGGTGCGACGCACCCGGTCCGCGGGCATCTCGGCCTCCGGACATGCAGGCTGGCGGCCCTTCGGGGCCGCTTTCGCTTTCCGGGGCCCGCGCGGTCCCTCCGCCTTTTCAATCGTCGTGCGGCGGACTACATCACGGGCGATGAGCGCAAGACTTCACATCGTCGGCGGCGGAATGGCCGGATCGGAGGCCGCCTGGCAGGCGGCCGCGATGGGTGTTCCCGTCACCCTTCACGAAATGCGGCCCCGTGTCGGCACCTTCGCCCACCGCACCGGCGACTTCGCCGAGATGGTCTGTTCCAACTCCTTCCGCTCGGACGACCACGAAAAGAACGCCGTGGGACTGCTCCACTGGGAGATGCGGGAGGCGGGCGGGCTCGTCATCGGAATGGCCGACCGCCACCGCCTGCCCGCGGGCGGGGCACTCGCCGTCGACCGTGACCCCTTCGCGGCGGCTGTAACGGCGGCACTGCGCGCTCATCCCCTGATCGAGGTCGCGGAGGGCGAGGTCACCGCACTTCCTGGCGACGGGCAGTGGATCATCGCCACCGGCCCCCTCACCTCCGGCGCGCTCGCCGCGGCGATCCGGGCCGAGACCGGCGCCGACAACCTCGCCTTTTTCGACGCCATCGCCCCCATCGTCCATGCCGGGACGGTCGACATGTCGGTTGCCTGGGCGCAGTCGCGCTATGACAAGGGCGAGACCGAGGCGGAGCGGCGCGCCTATCTCAACTGCCCGATGACCAAAGCGGAGTACGAGGCCTTCGTCGACGCGCTCCTCGCCGCCGACAAGACCGAGTTCCGCGAGGGCGAGACCGCCGGCTACTTCGACGGCTGCCTGCCGATCGAGGTCATGGCGAGCCGCGGCCGCGACACGCTGCGCTTCGGGCCGATGAAGCCCGTGGGACTGACCAACGCCCACCGGCCGGAGGTCAAGCCCTACGCCGTCGTCCAGCTCAGGCGCGACAACGCGATGGGTACGCTCTACAACATCGTCGGTTTCCAGACCAAGATGAAGTATGGCGCGCAGGTCGATGTTTTCAGGATGATTCCCGGCCTTCAGAACGCCGGTTTCGCGCGCCTTGGCGGCATCCACCGCAACACCTTCATCAACGCGCCGGCTCTGCTCGACGACCGGCTGCGGCTGAGATCGCGGCCCGGCATCCGCTTTGCCGGTCAGATCACCGGGGTCGAGGGCTATGTCGAAAGCGCCGCGATGGGGCTCCTCGCGGGCCGGATGGCGGCGGCCCAGATCCTCGGCCGAGACCTCGCGCCGCCGCCGCCCGAGACCGCCATGGGCGCGCTCGTCCACCACATCACCGGCGGCGCCGAGGTAAGGACCTTCCAGCCGATGAACGTCAACTTCGGCCTCTTCCCGCCGATCGACGCGAAGGGCGGCCGCAAGGGTCGGAAGGATCGCTACCGCGCCTATACCGACCGGGCAAAAACCGTTTTTGTGGAATGGCTTGCCGGGCAGGGTTGATGCGCACGCGCTTCGCACCCTCGCCGACCGGTCCGCTGCACCTCGGCCACGCCTTTTCCGCGATCCTCGCCCATGACATGGCGCGCGCGGCGGGCGGAGAATTCCTTCTCAGGATGGAGAACACCGATCTCGAGCGATCGCGACCTGAATGGGAGGCCCTGATCCTGGCAGACCTCGCCTGGCTCGGCCTCGACTGGGACGGCCCCGTGCACCGGCAGTCGGACCATCTCGCCGCGTACAATGCCCGGCTCGACTCCCTCGGCCCCCGTGGATTGATCTACCCCTGCTCCTGCAGCCGCGGCGACATCCGCGCCGTCCTCTCGGCCCCGCAGGAGGGCGTGGCCCATTCCCTCTATCCCGGCACGTGCCGCGGGCGGGAGATGGCGGGCCGCCAACCCGGCGATGCGCTGCGGCTCGACCTCGACCGCGCGCTCGCCGCGCTCGATCCCGAAACGCTCGTCTTCATCGAGACCGGCCCGGCCCACGCCGGCGTCCACCGGGTCGATCCCGAGGCCGCGCGCCGCACCTTCGGCGACGTGGTTCTCGGCCGGAAAGGGGACGGGATCGTCGCCTATTTCCTCGCCTCGGCCTTCGATGACGCCGACCAGGGCATCACGCATGTGATCCGCGGCGAGGATCTCTTCGCATTCACCCCGATCCAGGTGATTCTCCAGCGCCTTCTCGGCCTGCCGACCCCCGTCTACCACCACCACCGGCTGATCCGGGACGAGACTGGCAAGCGGCTCGCCAAGCGCGACGACGCGCGCGCGATCCGCAAGTACCGGGACGAGGGCGTTACGCCGGCCGAGATCCGCCGCCTGATCGGGCTCGCCTGACGCCGAATTCATTGTGGTCCAAATACTCCCGCCGGAGGCTCTCGCCGCCGCCGCTACGCCTCGGGGCGCAGGATCTCCACCTCGGCGCCGTCACGCACGGCGGTGTAGAAGCAGGACCGCCGGTTGGTGTGGCAGGCCGGCCCTTCCTGCTCGACCAGCACCAGGAGGCAGTCGCGGTCGCAGTCCACCCGCATCTCCGTCAGCCGCTGCACATGGCCCGAGGTCTCGCCCTTGACCCAGAAGGCCTGCCGCGACCGCGACCAGTAGGTGACGCGCCCGGTCCCAAGCGTCCGCGCCACCGCCCCGGCGTTCATCCAGGCCAGCATCAGGACCTCGCCCGAGGCATGATCCTGTGCGATCACCGGGATGAGGCCACGGGCATCGTAGACCAGTGTCGAAGGGTCGAAGGGCATCCGTCCGGCTTCCTTTCGCGCGGCTTTGCGCCTATCTAGACTCCAGACGCCGGCGGGGAAAGCCCCGGGGGGAGTGCCGATGAGCGACAGCGACCTCATTCACCTCTATTCCAAGCGCATCCTCGCGCTCGCAGCCGACATACCGCATCTTCGTCGGCTGGAGCATCCGACAGCGACGGTGCGCAAGCGCTCGCCGCTCTGCGGGTCCACCGTCACGGTCGATGTCGCGGTGACGGACGGCCGCATCGTCGAGTTCGGCCAGGACGTGAAGGCCTGCGCGCTCGGCCAGGCCTCGGCGGCGATCGCGGGGGCGCAGATGATCGGCCGGACGCGCGCCGAGGTCGAGCGCGCGCGCGACGAGCTTCGCGCCATGCTCAAGGAAGGCGGGCCCGTGCCGACGGCGCCCTTCGCCGGTTACGAGGTGCTGGAGCCCGCGCGCGACTACAAGAACCGGCACGCCTCGATCCTCCTTGTTCTCGAAGCGACGGCCGAGGCCATGGCCGCGGCCGAAGCGGCCGCCTGACACCCTTCCGGACAAGAAAAAACGCCGCCTTCCGGAGAAGGCGGCGAGGCAGGCGATTGCCGGGGGACCGGACGCGTGGCTCTGGCAGAGCCGGGGACTGGGGACAGGCGCGAAACCGGACGGCGAACCGCGAGGCAGAAGCGGACAGGTCAGAGAAACGACGGCAGGTGCAGTGCCACGAAAAGCATCGCGACGAGGGAGAGAACCCCGGCCGCATCCTGAACAAGCGTGCCGCGCGCGCGGATGAGGGCGGATTTCACTTCCCGTGCCATGAGCAACCTCCACAGATGTTATCTCTTTGTTCTCATGTTCGAAACGATTCGTAAAGAACTTTCAGAGAACATCCGCGAACGAAAACGGCTCATCCGATGGAAATGAGCCGGATCGCCCGATCCTGTTCCATCAGCCACAGCAGCACGCGCGCCGCCGCTCCGCGCGGCGTTGCAAGCCCGGGATCGTCGGCGAGAAGTTTGCGCGCGTCCCGTTGTGCCACCGCCATCAGTGCCGCCTGCCGCTCCAGATCGGCGATGCGGAACCTCGGCAGGCCAGACTGCGCGGTACCGATCAGGTCGCCCGCGCCGCGCATGGAGAGATCCTCCTCCGCGATGCGGAAGCCGTCGTCGGTTTCGCGCAGGATCTGCAGGCGCCGCTCGGCAGTCTCGCCCAGCGGCGGCTGGTACATCAGGAGGCAGGTCGATTCCGCCGCCCCGCGCCCCACCCGTCCGCGCAACTGGTGAAGCTGCGCGAGCCCGAATATCTCCGCCCGTTCGATCACCATGATCGAGGCGTCGGGGACGTTGACGCCGACCTCGATCACCGTCGTCGCCACCAGCACCTTGGTCCGCCCCGCAACGAAATCCGCCATCGCCGCGTCCTTCTCGGCCGGCGCCATCTGGCCGTGGACGAGGCCCACGACACCCTCGCCGAGCGCGGCCCTCAGCGCCCGGAACCGCTCTGCCGCCGCGGTCAGGTCCACCGCTTCCGATTCCTCGACAAGCGGACAGACCCAGTAGGCCTGCCGCCCCTCGGCGACGGCCTGCCGGAGGTGGCCCACCACCTCGTCATAGCGCCCGGCCGAGACGAGCGCGGTCCTGACCGGTTTCCGCCCCGGCGGCTTCTCGTCCAGCACCGAGACGTCCATGTCGCCATACTGGGCGAGGCTCAGGGATCGCGGGATCGGCGTCGCCGTCATCACCAGCATGTCGGCCGTCACGCCCTTGGCGGCCAGTTCCATCCGCTGCGCCACGCCGAACCGGTGCTGCTCGTCAACGATGGCAAGGCGGAGGTCGTGGAACTCCACGTCCTTCTGGAAGAGCGCGTGGGTGCCGACGAGCACCTGGATCGCGCCGCGGGCCAGCGCCGCGAGCTTGTCGGCCCGCTCGGCGCCCTTGTCGCGCCCCGTCAGGATGTCGAGGACGACGCCGGCCGCCTCGGCCAGGGGCCGAAGGCTGTCGAGGTGCTGGCGGGCGAGGATTTCCGTCGGCGCCATCATCGCCCCCTGCCCGCCCGCCTCGACCGCGACGAGAAGCGCCAGGAACGCCACCAGCGTCTTGCCCGCGCCGACGTCGCCCTGAAGGAGCCGGGTCATCCGGGTCTGCGAGGCCATGTCGGCAGCGATCTCGGCCAGCGCGCGGGTCTGCGCGCCGGTCATCCGGTAGGGCAGCGCCGCCAGCACCTTCGCCTGCAGCAGCCCGGTCCCGATGCTGGCCCGCCCCTTGCCGCGCCGGAGCGAGGCACGGGCGAGCGCCAGCGTCAGCTGATGCGCGAAAAGCTCGTCATAGGCGAGCCGCTGGCGCGCCGGCGCCTCGGCGGCGATGTCGCCGAGGTGAGCGGGCGCGTGGGCAGCCCTCAGCGCGTCGGCCCACCCCGGCCAGCCTTCGCGCGCCAGGAGGCCGGCGTCGATCCACTCCGCCAGCGCGGGCGCGCGACCGAGCGCCGCCGCGGCCGCCTTCTGCACGGTCTTCTGCCCGAGCCCGGCGGTCAGCGGATAGACCGGCTCGAACTCCGGCAGGTCGGCAGCCTCCTCGGGGCGGAGGATGTGGTCGGGATGGGCCATCTGCGCCAACCCGTCGAAAAGCTCGAGCCTGCCCGAGACGATCCGCCGCTGGCCGGTCGGGAGCTGACGCTGCAGCCAGTCGCCCTTCACGCTGAAGAAGACGAGTTGCCATTCCGTCTCGGCATCCCGGACGAAGACCCGCGCCGGCCCGCCCTTGCGGCGGGGCGGAACATGTGCGCCCACCGTGACCTCCACCGTCACCGTGCCGGGCAGCGCCGCGCCCCGGATCGTCGGACGGAGCCGGCGGTCGATCACCGCGTAGGGAAGTGTGAACACGAGGTCGCGCGGCCGCTCAACGCCCATCTGCGCGAAGAGCTTCGCCGTCTTCGGCCCGACGCCCTCCAGCGTCTCCAGCTCCGCAAAAAGCGGAAAGAGGATCGCCGGCCGGCTCATGCGCCGATGAGCCTCAGCCAGGCGTCCTCGTCTATCGTCTCGATGCCGAGGCGCTCGGCCTCCTTCGCCTTCGTGCCCGCGCCGGGGCCTGCGACGACGAGGTCGGTCTTCGCCGAGACCGAGCCCGCCACCTTCGCCCCGAGCGCCTCGGCCCGCGCCTTGGCCTCGGCCCGTGTCATCTTCTCGAGCGTCCCGGTGAAGACGAGCGTCTTGCCGGCGACGGGGCTGCCGGTCGTCACCGGCTGTGCGGCCGGCTCCACGTCGAGCATCGCCGCGAGCCGGTCGATGGAGGCGCGTTCGGCCGCCTGGTGGAAGGTGTTCACGACAGAGGCCGCGAGTACCCGGCCGACGCCGTCGATGGCCAGGAGCGCCTCCCACTCCGGCCCCTCGCCGACCGTCGCGGCGGTCATCGCCCGCTCGAACGCCTCCCAGGTGCCGTAGTGCCGGGCGAGAAGGTTCGCGGCACTTTCGCCGACATGACGGATCCCGAGCGCGAAGATCAGCCGATTGAGCGGGATTCTGCGTTTTTCCTCGATGGCCTGGAAGAGATTGCTCACCGACCTTTCGCCGAAGCCCTCGCGGTTCTTCAGCTTGGCGAGGTTCGCCGCATCCCGCGCGGACAGGGTGAAGATGTCGGCCGGTTCGCGGACGGGAAGCTGGTCGTCCTCGAAGAACATCTCGATCTGCCTTGGCCCCAGCCCCTCGATGTCGAAGGCGGCGCGCGAGACGAAGTGCTTCAGCTTCTCGACCGCCTGCGCCGGGCAGACGAGCCCGCCGGTGCAGCGACGCACGGCGTCGCCCTCCTCGCGCACGGCATCCGAGCCGCATTCGGGACATGTCGTCGGGAAGACGTAGGGCACCGCGTCCGCCGGCCGCCGCGACAGGTCCACGTCGGCCACCTTGGGGATGACGTCGCCCGCGCGGTAGACCTGCACCCAGTCGCCGGCGCGGATATCCTTGCCGCCGCGGATCGCCTCGCCCGAGGCGGAGCGGCCGGCGATGTAGTCCTCGTTGTGCAGCGTCGCGTTGGAAACGACGACGCCCCCCACGGTGACGGGCAGGAGGCGGGCGACGGGGGAAAGCGCGCCGGTGCGGCCGACCTGGATGTCGATCGCCTCCAGTCTTGTCCAGGCGAGCTCGGCCGGGAACTTGTGGGCGATGGCCCAGCGCGGCGTGGTGGAACGGTAGCCGAGCCGGTGCTGGAGAACGATGTCGTTCACCTTGTAGACCACGCCGTCGATGTCGTAGCCGAGCGTTGCACGCCGCGCCTCGATCTCGGCCCAGGCGGCGAGCAGCTCCTCCGGCCCGTCGCAGAGCCGCGTCAGCGGGTTGGTGGAAAACCCCAGCGCGGCGAGCCGCGCGATCGCGCCCATCTGGGTGTCGGCGAGCGGTTCGGAATGGGCGCCCCAGGCATAGGCGAAGAACCTGAGCGGCCGCGATGCGGTCACGCCCGCGTCAAGCTGGCGCAGCGACCCCGCCGCAGCGTTGCGGGGGTTCGCGAAGGTCTTTTCCCCCGCCTCGGCCGCGCGGGCGTTCAGGGCCGCGAAATCGTCGTGGCTCATGTAGACCTCGCCACGCACCTCGAGCACCTCGGGCGCCTCGGCGAGCCTCTCGGGGATGTCACGGACGGTGCGGGCGTTCGCCGTGACGTTTTCCCCCGTCTCGCCGTCGCCGCGCGTGGCCGCCTGCACGAGGCGCCCCCGCTCGTAGCGGAGCGACAGCGACAGACCGTCGATCTTGGGCTCGGCGGTGTAAAGAAGCGGCGCCCCGGCCGAGAGGTTCAGGTAGCGGCGGATGCGGTCGTCGAACTCGCCGATCTCGGATGGCTCGAAGGCGTTCTCGAGGCTGAGCATCCGCACGCCATGGCGCACCTTCGCGAAGGTCTCCGATGGCTCCGCCCCCACCGTCTGCGTCGGGCTTTCCGCGTGCCTGAGCACCGGAAAGCGCGCCTCGATCGCCATGAGCCGGCGTTTCAGCGCGTCGTAGTCGGCGTCCGAGATTTCGGGCTCATCGAGCGTATGGTAGGCGCGGTTCGCGCGCGCCATGGCGGCGGCGATCAGCCCCCACTCCCGCGCCGCTTCCTCCGCGGTGAGCGCATCGACCGTGCGACGCTCCAGCGCGGGCAAGGGATTGATGGCGGCAGGCCCGGCCTCCGACCCGCCTGCACGATCGCCGTCCTGCGCCCCGCCGTCGCCCGCCGTGTCGCCCGCCGCGCCGCCCTTGCCCCCGCCGGTCGTTCGTTTCGCCGCAGACATGGACGGACCTCCCCGATGCTGACCCGAAAGTGTTAGGGCGCGCATCGGTTGAGGTCCAGTCTCACCGTGGCCGGCTCAAGCGCCGGGCGGCGCCGCGCCCGGGCGGCGGTGGCGGCACCCCGCGACTGGCAGGTTCTCAGGCGCCGACGGCGATCTTGCGCGGCGCATCGGCCGAGGGCTCGCGCAGCACGTATCCGCGGCCCCAGACCGTCTCGATGTAGTTGTCACCGCCGGTCGCCTCGGAGAGCTTCTTTCTGAGCTTGCAGATGAAGACGTCGATGATCTTCAGTTCCGGCTCGTCCATGCCGCCGTAGAGATGGTTGAGGAACATCTCCTTGGTGAGGGTCGTGCCCTTCCTGAGGCTCAGAAGCTCCAGCATCTGGTACTCCTTGCCGGTCAGGTGCACCGGCGTGCCTTCCGCCTCCACCGTCTTGGCGTCGAGGTTGACGCTGATCTTGCCGGTGCGGATCACCGATTGCGAATGGCCCTTGGACCGGCGGATGATCGCATGGATGCGGGCGACGAGTTCCTCGCGGTGGAAGGGCTTCGTCATGTAGTCGTCGGCACCGAAGCCGAAGCTGCGGATCTTGTTTTCCGTATCGTCGGCGCCGGTGAGGATCAGGATCGGCGTATCGACCTTGGCGAGGCGAAGCTGGCGCAGCACGTCCTGCCCGTTCATGTCGGGCAGGTTGAGATCCAGAAGGATCAGGTCGTAATCGTAGAGCTTGGCGAGGTCGATCCCCTCCTCCCCGAGGTCGGTGCAGTAGACGTTCAGGTTGGCATGGGTGAGCATCAGCTCGATGCTGCGGGACGTGGTCGGGTCGTCCTCCACCAGCAGGATTCTCATCAGGCGTACTCCACGTTAATCCCTCGATCATCCCCACTCTGGCGCAGATTGGTTAACCACAAGTTACCGCTGTGATGCCGCCGCAAAGCTCAACTCATGGTTGACGGTATTTCTGGATCGCCGTGACTTTCAAGCCTTTTTCACCGTGCCGCGCCACCGCGTCGCGCCAAAGCCCGAACTCCTCCTCCGAGAGTTGGTACCGCTCCAGCGCCTCCTTGAGCGGCAAGAGCCCGTAGGCCACCGCCTTCACCACCCGCGCCTTGCGGCTGGCGACCCAGCGCCGGGTCTCGGCGGGCGGCAGGTCGGCGCGCGTCATGACGGTTCCGTCGGGCAAGGTAATCGCCCGCGGACCATCGATCTTTTTCAAGAACATGGTTCACCCCTTCGTCTTCTCCCGCCGGGAAGGCTGCATCGGCAGGTTTAAGGAGGGGTGAAACCCTGCCTTGTGACTGCGGAGGATTTTCATATATTCGTTCCGTTTCCCGGACCCGATGCGATGCTTGACAAAACCCGACTGAACTCCCTCGGCCTGCCGAAACCGCCGGCAGAAACCCGCGTCGTGGTGGCGATGTCGGGCGGCGTGGATTCGTCCGTCGTGGCCGCCATGCTGAAGGACGAGGGCTACGATGTCGTCGGCGTCACCCTGCAGCTTTACGACCACGGCGCGGCGCTGGCGAAAAAGGGCGCCTGCTGCGCCGGACAGGACATCCACGACGCCCGCCGCGTGGCCGAGGCGATGGGGTTCCCGCACTACGTCCTCGATTACGAGAACATGTTCCGCGAGGCCGTGATCGAGGAATTCGCCGACGCCTATCTGGCGGGCGCGACACCGGTCCCCTGCATCCGCTGCAACGAGAGGGTGAAGTTCAAGGACCTCCTGGCTACCGCGAAGGACCTCGACGCCGACTGCATGGCGACCGGGCACTACATCCGCCGCCTCGTCGGCCCGGCGGGGCCGGAACTGCATGCCGCCGCCGATCCGAACCGCGACCAGTCCTATTTCCTGTTCTCGACCACGCCGGAGCAGCTTTCTTTCCTGCGCTTTCCGCTCGGCCATCTCGCCTCCAAGGCCGAAACCCGCGCGCTCGCGGCGAAATACGGCCTTTCCGTCGCCGACAAGCCCGACAGCCAGGACATCTGCTTCGTGCCGAATGGCGACTATGCGGCGGTGATCGAGAAGCTGCGCCCCGGCGCGGCCGATCCGGGCGAGATCGTGGACATGGCGGGCAATGTGCTCGGCGCGCACGGGGGCGTGATCCACTACACCATCGGCCAGCGCCGCGGGCTCGGCATCGGCGGGCTCGGCGGTCCGCTCTACGTCGTGAAGCTCGACCCCGAAACGCGCCGCGTCGTCGTCGGGCCGAAGGAGGCACTCGCCACCCGCACCGTCCCCCTGCGGGAGATCAACTGGCTGGGCGATGCGCCCTTCGACAGCCGGCCGGAATGGCATGTCTCGGTCCGCATCCGCTCCACCCGCCCGCCGCGGCCCGCCATCATCCGGCCGCTCTCCGCGACCACGGCCACGGTGGAGCTTCTTGACCCGGAAGCCGGCGTAAGCCCCGGGCAGGCTTGCGTGTTCTATGAGACCGGCGGTTCGCGCATCCTCGGCGGCGGCTGGATCTGGCGCGGCCACTGACTGCGGCCGCGACGCTTTGCCGGATTGCCGGCGGCACCTTCGCCGCCGACAAGGGCGCGGCCCCCGAAGGAGGTCCGCCATGCCCGCCATGCCCGCCAGGCCCCCGAACTCCCCGCCGCCCTGGGTGCTCGCCGCGCTCTACTTCCTTGCCGCGACCCTGCCCATCGCGCTCGCGCTGATGACGGTGGGGCGTGGCGCGGGGGCCTTCACGCGCGCCGGGATCGCCGCGGGCATCGCCGCCTTCGTCATGCTGCTTGCCCAGATGGTGACAAGCGGCCGGTTCGAGCGGCTCTCGGGCCGGCTCGGCATCGACGTGACGATGGGGTTCCACAAGTGGGCGGGTCCGGTGGCGCTGGCGTTTGCGCTGGCCCACCCCTTCCTTCTCGTCGGCCCGCCCGACCCCGACCGGCCGAACCGGCAGGCACGCCACCTCGCGGCCGTGCTCGAAGCGCCGGGGCTGGCCGATGCGCGCCTCGCGCTTCTCCTCCTCGCACTGCTGGTGGCGCTGGCGCTTCTGCGCGATCGGTTGCCGTTCCGGTATGAGGTCTGGCGGGCGAGCCACGGGCTCGCCGCGCTCGCCCTCGTGGCGGCGCTGCTCTGGCACGCCCTCAGCGACGGGAGGGCCGCCGGGAGCTGGGGGGCCGTCTTCTGGCCGGCCGCGGTCGCCCTCGCCACGGTGCCCGCGCTATGGGTCTACCTGCGCCGGCTCGCCGGGGCCGGAACCGGCTGGGTCGTGGAGGAGAACCGCCCCGTCGCCGAACGGCTCTGGCAGGTGACGCTGCGCCCGGCGGGGGCACGCCCGTTTGCCTTCCGCGCCGGCCAGTTCGCCTGGCTCGCCTTCGGGCGCTGCCGTGTGCCGCTCTGCGACCATCCCTTTTCCATCGCCTCGGCACCCGGTTCCGGCGACAGGCTGCGCTTCCTGGTCCAGGAGGCGGGGGATTTCACCGGCCGGATCGGCGCGATCCCTCCCGGCACATCCGTCGCGGTCGACGCCCCCCATGGGAGCTTCTCCCTCGACCGGGCCGACGCCGGCGGGCCGGTGCTGCTCGTCGCGGGCGGTGTCGGCATCGCACCGATTCTCGCGATCCTCGGCGCGCTGGCGGAGCGCGGCGAGAACCGCCCCGTGCGGCTCCTCTACGCCTGCCGCGACCCCGCCTTCATGGTGCCGGAGGCACTGTGGCGGGTGGATCTGGAGCGTCTTGGCGGGCGCGCGATCCTTCTCACCGACAGTGCCCCCGACGGACCGGGCGTCGAGCAGGGACCGATGACGCTGGATCATGTGCGCGCCGCGATGGCGGGGCTCGACCCGGCGCGGACGACCGCCTTTCTCTGCGGCCCCGGCGGCATGATGGCGCGCGCGGCCGACTGCCTCGAAGGTTGCGGCCTGCCCCCCCGGGCGATCCATTTCGAGCGCTTCCGCTACGATGCGCAGGGGCTGTCGCGCAAGGACTGGCGGCGCATGGGTGCCTGGGTCGCCCTCTTCGGCTCGGTTGCCGGGGCGATCACGCTCTTCGCCCTGGCATAGCGGGCAGAGGTTCGGGCGCGCAGTCCGCGCAAGGTCACCCTCCCGCCCCCCCCGGTGGGAAAGGGACGGGTGTGCAGAGGCCGTTCCCCGGGCGCCTCAGCGCGGGGCGGCCAGATAGGCGACGATGTCGGCCCGGCGCACCGGGTCGGGTGCGCGGTGGCGGGCGAGAAAGGCGTCGAGCGCGGCGGCCGGGTCGGCCGCCGCAGCGACAGTGGTCCGAAGCGCCGCCTCGTCGCGGTGGCAGCGCGCGCAATCGCGCGCATAGGCCACCGCGCCCGCAGCCGCGTCACCTGCCCGGGCGGGTGCGACGAGGACGCCCGCGATCAGGGCGGCGCAGACGAGGGCCATGGAACGATCACGGGGCATCGTCGCTTCACTCCTCCTTGCCGAGGCTCCGGAGCACCGAGCGCGCCGCGCGCAGGCCCGGCGCCTCGCCTCCGGCGCCGAGCCGCTCCATCGTCAGCGCCATCGCGTCGAGCTGGGCCGCGCGCGCATCCTCGTCGTCGATGAGCCGGACGAGCGCACGGGCGATCGGTTCGGGACGGCAGGCGGGGCCGAGGAATTCCGGCACGATGCGGCTTTCCGAGACGATGTTGACGAGCGTCACGGTGTCGATCAGGGCCGTGCGCTTCATCATCCACCAGGTGAGCCGGTTGAAGTCATGCGCGATGACCATGGGCACCCGGTTCGCGGCAAGCTCCAGACTGACCGTGCCCGAGGCCGCGAGCGCAAGATCGGCCGCGGCGAAGGCTGCGCGGCGGTCGCACTCCGCCTCCAGCACCTCGGGCACGACCGGCCAGCGGCCGGTGATCCCGCGCACGAGCCCGGCCACGCCGCGCACCGTCGGCACGACAACCCGCACTCCGGGCTCGCGGTCGCGGAACTCGGCGATCGCCTGCTCGAAGCGCGGGGCGAGGCGCGTCACCTCGCTCCGGCGCGACCCCGGCAGGCAGAGGAGGAGCGTGTCGTCCGGCCCGAGGCCGAGCCGATCGCGGAACGCGGATGCCTCGGCAGGCGTGGCGCGGGGCTGGGCCACGACCGGATGGCCGACGAAGTCGCAGGTCATGCCGGCGGCTTCCATGTAGGGCGGCTCGAACGGAAAGAGCGCAAGCACATGGTCGATGACCTCGGCCATCTTCGCCGCCCGCCCGGGCCGCCAGGCCCAGACGGTGGGGGCGACGTAGTGGATGGTCCCGAGGCCCGGTGCGACAGCACGGGCGGCGCGGGCGACGCGCAGGCAGAAATCGGGGCTGTCGATGGTGACGAGCGCATCGGGAGCGATCCGCACCGCCGCTGCCGCCGTCTCGGCGATCCGGCGCTTCAGATGGCGGTACTTCGGCAGTACCTCGACGAGGCCCATGACCGAAAGTTCCTCCATCGGGAAAAGGCTCGTCAGCCCCTCGGCCGTCATCAACGGCCCGCCGACGCCGTGGAACTCAACCCCCGGGGAGAGTAGCTTCAGCCCGGCCATCAGCGCCGCACCGAGGGCGTCGCCAGAGGCTTCGCCCGCGATGAGGAACAGCCTCATGGTTCCCGCGCCCAGAGAAAGAGGCCCGCGGCCGCGGCGGCCGCAACGACCGCCGCGCGGTCGAGCACGATCACGCCGCCCGCCTCCCAGGCGATGCCGCCGAGCCCGGCCGAGACCGCCCTCTCGACGGTCCGGAGCCCGAGTACGGGCAGATCGATGCGGCGGTCCTGACCGGGTTTCGGCGCCTTGAAGAGGACCCCTCGCGCGCCCTTCGGATCGGGGCGGAGCCGCGCCGCATGGGCCGCCACGAAGTCGAGCATCGCGTCGGTCCCGGGCAGCGTCTCCACCGCGAGGCAGAGGCCCTGCGCCACGACGGCGCCCTGCCCGATGTCGAGCCGGCCGATCTCGCCCACGATGGCGGCGGCCCGGGTGGCGTCGGCACGGTCGGCGTCGCTCGCGGTCCCGGTCAGGAACCCCGGCCCCGGCACCAACGCCGGGGCGAGCGCATCGGCGCCCACCACCTCGAACTCCCAGTCCTCGAAGATCGCGATGACCTCGCGCAGGAGCGCGTCGTCACCCGACCGGAAGGCCGCGGCCAGCCGCGGCACCAGCGTCGCGCTCCGCGCGTCGATCAGTTCGGGATCCAGCGCCGGGCGCCGGAGCCCGCCGGCGAAGGCGACACGGGCAACGCCGCGGTCGGCGAGCGCGTCGAGGAAGGGTACGAGCCGCTCCACCCGGAAGCGGATCGGGTCGGCATCCGGGATGGCGGAGGCGAAGCCCTCAAGCTCTGCCACGAGGAAGTCGGTAGCGCTCTCGCGCAGCGCGGCGGCCAGCGCCACCGGCAGTCCACCCTGCCCGGCGATGAGCGCCGTCCGCGTCATCGCGGCGTCAGGAACGAACGGTCGGAGGGACCGAGGATGAAGTCCAGCACCTCGCGCACCAGCGCGCTCTCTGGTCCCGCTTCGGACTGCACGCGGGCGCTCTCGCGGAACGAGCCGCGCGAAAGCGCGTCGATCAGGTCGCGCAGCGCCGCGATCTCGCCCCGCGCCGCGCCTCGCCGCTTCAGCCCGACGAGGTTCAGCCCGTCGAGCGTGCCGCGCGGCCCCTGGACGAGCCCGTGGGGGATCACGTCCGCCGTCACCATCGTGACCGCACCGATCATCGCGCCCCGGCCGATACGGACGAACTGGTGGACACCCGAAAGCCCGCCGACGATCACCTCGTCCTCGAGGATGCAGTGCCCGGCAAGGGCGGCGTTGTTCACGAGGATCACGCGGTTGCCGATCTGGCAGTCATGCGCGACATGCGAGCCGGCCATCAGCAGGCAGTCGTCGCCCACCCGCGTCACCCCGCCGCCGCCTTCTGTGCCGAGGTTGATGGTCACGTGTTCGCGGATGCGGTTTCGCGCGCCGATCACCAGCGCGCTCCTCTCGCCCCTGAACTTCAGGTCCTGCGGCACCTCGCCCACCGTGGCGAAGGGAAAGATCACCGTGCCCTCGCCCACCGCGGTGTCGCCGGTGACGACGGCATGGCTCTTGACCTCGACGCCCGGCCCGAGAGTGACCCCGGATCCGATCAGGCAGAAGGGGCCGATCCGGCAGCCCTCGCCCACCGCCGCCCCCGGCTCCACATGCGCGGACGGGTGGACCTCTGCGCTTGCAGCGATGGCCATCTCAGTCCCTGAGATCCATCATCGCGGCGATCTCGGCCTCGCAGCACATCTGTTCGCCGACCATGGCGCGGCCGTCGAACTTCCAGATCTTGCCGCCGCCGCGCTTCACGGTCATGTGCAGTTCCAGCCGGTCGCCCGGCACCACCATGCGGCGGAAGCGGCAGGCGTCGATGGAGAGGAAATAGGTCAGGAGGTCGCGCCCCACCACATCCATCGAGATGCCGACGAGCACCGCCGCAGCCTGCGCCATCGCCTCGACCACGAGCACGCCGGGCATGATCGGCTTGGCCGGGAAATGCCCGGTGAAGTGCGGCTCGTTGATGGTGACGTTCTTGATCCCGACGCAGCCCTTGTTCGGCACGATATCGACGACCTTGTCGATGAGAAGGAACGGGTAGCGGTGCGGAATGATCCGCTGGATCAGATCGAGATCGGCCTCGGTGATCGCCTCGGCAGCCATGCGCTCTCCTTCCCCCGGCTTGGGTCCTTGCCGCGTCTGCGTAACAAGTCGGCCAAGCCCTGACAAGAACCGAGGTCGTGCCCGGGTCCTTCAGTTGCCGGAACCCGGCAGGTCCGGGGCAGGCAGCGCCCGGGCTCCCGGCGCCGGTGCGGTCTCGCCGCCCTCCGCCTCCTCGGGCACCGCGACGTCGGCCCCCGGCCCCAGTTCCGCATCGATCCGGGCGATCATCTCGTCGGTCGCGTCGATGGCGTCGGCGGCAAGGAAGATCGCGCGGTTGTCGAGGACGGCGATCGCCCCGTGTCCCCGGAGCACCTCGGCCATGACCGGCAGGGCGGCCTGGAAGAACGCCTGCCGCTCGGCGTCGTGGATCCGCGCGATCGCGCGCGCCTTTCGGTCCTGGCTGTTCCGGAACTCGGTCACGCGGGCGTCGAAGCTGTCTGCGAGGCGGCGGAAGTCCTCGGGCGGAAGCGTCGGCCGCTTTTCGGTCAGGGCCTTTTCCTCGGCCGTAAGTTCCGCTTCGATCCGCCGGTTCTCCGCTGCGAGATCGGCCGAGGCGGCCTCGATCCTTGCCGCGACGCGCTTGCCCCAGAGGGTTCCGCCGAAGAGCTGGTCCTGGTCGATGGTCAGGATGGGCGTCTGAACGAGCCCGCCCTGCGCCGGTTCCGTCTCCTGCGCGAAGGCGGGAAATGCCACGCCGGCGGCGAAGGCCAGCGCCAGCACAAGCCTTTGCGGCGCACGCATCAGAACCGCGTCGAGACGGTCAGGTCGAAGTTCTGCTCGAGGTCGTAGGTTTCCTTGTTGATCGCCTTCGAGAAGTTGAACCGCAAGGGACCGAGCGCCGTGTTCCAGAAGATCGAGACGCCGACGGAGGAACGCAGGTTGAAGCTGTCGTCGATCGTGCCGCCGAGCGTGTTGTCGAGCCCCCAGACCGATCCGACATCGGCGAAGAGACCGCCGGTGATCCCGTATTCCTCGGGCAGGCCGAGCGGGAATTCCGCCTCGAGCCGCGCGACGGCAAAGTAGTTGCCGCCGACCGCATCCCGGTTGGCGACGGTAAGGTCGCGCGGGCCGATGCCGTTCGGCTCGAAGCCGCGGATCTTGCCGTTGCCGGTGAAGCGGTCGACCAGACGGCTGTCGCCGCCCGAGGTGACGAGGACGCCGCCCTCGATCTCGGCCCGGAGCGTCACCTCCTCGCGGAAGGCCTTGCGCTGGTAGGAGGCGAGCGCCGTGGAGTTGATCGAGGTGATGTCGCCGCCGACGCCTGCAAAGTCCTGACCGAACTTGAAGTAGACCGAACTGTTCGGATCACGGCCGCCGAGCCGCGTGTCGTAGCTGTAGGTGTAGCCGAGCGCCGAGGTGATCTCCGCCCCCCGCGCCGCTTCGTTCTTCAGAAGCTGCGAGGAATTCGTGTCTACCGCGTAAATCTCGTCCTGCGAGACCTTGTAGCGCAACTCGATGGCGCTGAACTCGCCCATCGGGAACTCGATGGACGGCGAGGCACCGATGCGCTTGGTCGAATAGTCGGAGTTCGAGTTCTCGCTGGTCGTGTAGTAGGCGCTGAACCGGAATTTCAGATCCCGGTCGAGGAAGGCCGGCTCGACGAAGGTGATCGAGCTGTTCTTGTCGTCGGTGCCGACCGCGATGTTCAGGCTGACGAACTGGCCGCGCCCGAGGAAGTTCGCCTCGCTGAGACCGACGTTGAAGCCGACGCCGTTGGCGACCGAATAGCTTGCCCCGAAGGTGAGCGAACCGGTCGGCTTTTCCTCCACGTTCACGTCGACGATCACCTGGTCCGCCGAGGTGCCCTGACGCGCGTTCACGTCCGCCGTCTCGAAGAAGCCGAGGGCGCGGATGCGCTCGGCCGCCTCGCGGATTTCGCGCGGATTGAAGGGATCGCCTTCGACCGACTTGAACTGCCGCCGCACGACGCGGTCGAGCGTTGTGGCGTTGCCCTCGATGTCGATCCGTTCCACGAAGACGCGCTGGCCCTTGGTCAGCGCGAAGACCACGTCCAGAGTCTGGCTTTCCGGATTGCGGGTGATGCGCGGCTCGATGTTGAGGAAGTTGACGCCCTGCTTCAGTGCGATCGCCTCCATCCGGCTGATCGTCGTGTCGATGGCGAGCGGCGAATAGAAGGCTCCCTCGCGGATGCGGATCGCCTCCTGGTAGGGCGCGACGTCGATGCCCTCGTACTCGCTGACGGCCGAGACTTTGGCGAACTTGTAGGCCAGGCCTTCGCGCACCGCGAAGGTCAGGAAGAAGCCGTCGCGTTCGCGCGAGAACTCGCGGCTGACGGAAAGCACCTGGAAGTCGATATAGCCGCGCGCCCGGTAGAAGTCGGTCAGCACCTGCTTGTCGAACTCGATCCGGTCGGGGATGAAGGTGTCGCGCTGGATGATGTTGCGCAGCAGACCGGCCTGCTTGGTGCCGAGCACCTGGCGCAGCCTGCGGTCGGAGTAGGCACGGTTGCCGGTGAAGCTGAGCCGCTCCACCTCCGTCACCCTGCCCTCGCGAATCTCGAAGGCGAGATCGACGCGGTTGTCGCCGCGGTCGATCACGCGCGGCTCGACCCGCGCCGCGAGACGATTCTGGGCGGCATAGGCCTCGGTGATCGCGGCGGCATCGGCCTCGGCCTGGGCGGCGGAATAGACGCGGCGCGACTGCGATTTCACGATCTTGGCGAGGTCCTCGTCCTTCAGCCGCTGGTTGCCCTCGAAGGTGACGACGTTGATCACCGGATTTTCCGTGACGCGGATCACCAGCGTCCCGCCCGAGGGTACGACATCGGCCGTGGCGAAGAGCCCGGAGGCGATGAGTCGCTGGACGGCGTCGTTCAGTTGCGCTTCAGAGACCGGCTGGCCCTGACCGATTCCGGCGATCTTGGCAATCGTCGCGGGTTCCACGAAGGTGTTGCCCTCGACCGAGATGCGCGAGAACGTGTAGCTCTGCGCCTCGGCCTGACTGAACAGAAGGCCGCAAACCACGGCCAGCATGACGAAAATCGCGGACCGGACGCGGCCCCCCGAACTGGCTCCGCCGATGGCTCTGCCACGTGTCCGCCCGAACATGCTCTGCCCCCGAAATTTCTTCGCAACTCACTTGGGAAAGTGACTACCGGGAATACGGCATGTTGTCAAAACGAACGGCGCGGCCCCTAGGGGTCGCGCCGTGCGGAAAGACCGGCCCGTGCCAGCGAGGTCAGTGCATCAACTGCTGCTCGGGCGCCTGCAGCCGCACAAGCTCGGTCCCGATGAGGGCGCCGCCGGCGAGGCCGAGAACGATTGCAAGCGGAATCAGGATGCGATCGACCCCGAGATCGAGCACCAGCGAGAAGCCGCGATAGCCGCTCTGAAGCATCTGCATGAAACCGACCCTCCGACCCTGAAATCGACCGGGTCGAGGCTAGGCGCCGAATATGGCAGCTTTGCGGCGGATGCGCGGCGAAACGGGGGTGCCCGGTCGCCAGGTCCGCACGGGGTTACCAGCCGGGATAGGAGACGGCGAGCCGATCGATGTCATCGCCGCCACCGCGCCGGGCGCGATGGAGATCACCGGCAATCCGGTCGATGAGGTCCGCGCATTCCACCTGCCGGCGCCAGTCGTGCGCCATGGCCTCGGCCGGGAAGAGCAGACCGAGGAGGTTACCCGCGATGGCGGCGGTGCTGTCGCTGTCGCCGGAATGCGTGGCCGCGATGCGCAGCCCGTCTTCGAAGCCAGAGGCCACGCGCCCCGCGTAGAGGGCGATGGCAAGCGCCTCCTCGGCCACCCAGCCGCCGCCCAGCCTTTCGATCGTTTCCGGGCGGCCGTCGGTCGGAGCGCGCAGCGCGGCCTCGATCATGCGCCGGGTCGCAGGCTCAAACGCCATTGCCAGCACCGCCTGAGCCGCCTCGGCCAGGTCCTGACCCGCAAGCACGCGCGCGAGCAGATGCGCCCAGGCGCGCGCCGCGTCGCGTCCGGTCGGATGGCCATGTGTGAGGTGCGAGCACTCGTCGGCAAGGCTGTCGATCTGCCCGGCCCCGCAGAGGCCGATGGGCGCCACACGCATGATCGTGCCACAGCCCTTGCTGTCGTTCCTCGCCATCTCGCCGAAATGACGGCTGGCGCGCAGGGCGGAGAGGCAGGTGTTGCCTGGCGCACGACGACGGTGCAGGCGCGGGTCGAGAATCAGTCCCGTGTCGCGGTCGATCGTCTCGACCCTCACGGTCTCGCCCTGCGTGGCGAGCCAGCGCAGAAGCGCATGATGTACCACTGACGCCGGATGGCAGACGCCCTTCTGGTGTCCGCGCACCGCAGCACGGATCAGCCCCTCGGCGGTGAACAGGGTCATCTGCGTGTCGTCGGTCACGGCCGCCGGCAGCCCGTCATGCGGCAGGATGCGGTCGAGGCCGCCCGGAAAACGGGCACGGATCTGCGCCAGCGACCAGAACTCGATCTCGGCGCCAAGCGCGTCGCCGATGGCGCCCCCGAAGAGGCTCGCGCGGATGAGTTGCCGTTCCCGGTCCCCCTCTGCCAGGACCTCCTCGAGCCAGCGGCGCTGATGCGGCAAGGGTCCGGCACCCCCCCGTGCGTGCGCGATAACGTGCAGTGCGTCGGCGAGGCTCTCGCCCCGCTCGCACTGCAAGAGCGCCGCGGCGACGGCGGTTCGTTCCAGCCCCGCCCTGCAGTGAATCATGACGCGGCCACCGGCCTCCAACCGCTGGTGGACGCGCCCCGAGGCCGACCGCCACTTGGCATGCCAGTCCGGCGCCGGCGCCGCGACGTCGCGGATCGGCAGATGCAGCCACTCGATTCCGGCCTCTCGCAGCGCCCCACCCAAGTCGCCGGCGCCGAGCCGCGCCATTTCCTCCGTCTCGGTCAGGGAGATGACGATATCGGCCTCCCAGCGCCGGATGGCTTCCACATCGGCGGCAAGATCGCGGTTCCAGTCTGCACCGGAGATCGAACTCCCCTTTCGCCCCGGACAGAGCGTCATACCGACGCGGCCTCGCGCGAGGTCGAAGCCGTCGATTTCCAGCGGATGAGTCGCTGACGTGCGCATCCCGGCCTCCCTTCCCTTCGACATGTCGCCGCCGGACCGCTTCGTGGCCGCGAGGGCGGCGCGGACCCTTCCCTACCGGCAGAACAGGTCGTTCGTCAGCCCGAACAGCATGAGTGCCAGCACCACGGTCAGACCGACTGCCATGGCGGCGTTCATGAAGCGGTCCGAGGGGGGCCGGCCGCGTGCCCATTCGTAGGCGTGAAACACCAGATGACCGCCGTCCAGAACCGGGATCGGGAAGAGGTTCAGAAGCCCGATCGCGGTCGAGAGCGCGGCCGTGAGCCAGATGAAAGAGGAGAGCCCCGCGCTTGCCGCGGCGCCGGTTGCCTGGGCCATGCCCACCGGGCCGCTGACGTTGCAGGTGGAGATGCTGCCGGCGATCATCGCGGAGATGCCGGTGAAGGTCGTCTCGATCACCCCCCAGGTCTGCGACACGCCCATGCCCAGGGCTTCCAGCGGCCCCGGCCGCCGCGTCGCCGGCTCGAACATGAAACTCCCCGAGATGCCGATCTGGTACCCGGTCTCCAGCCCGCCGTCCTCGGTGGTCACGGGGCGTTCGCGCGGCGCGAGCGTCGTCTCGAACGTGTCGCCATCCCGCCAGACGCTGAGCGTCAGCGGCTTGCCACCGCTCGCCTTCACGATGCCCTGCAGGTCGTCGAAGCGCGGCGTGGGCGTTCCGTTCATCGACAGGATCACGTCACCCTCCTGCAGGCCCGCATCCATCGCGGCACTTCTCGGCAGGACCGAAAGAACCAGCGCAGGCAGGAGCGTGGGGCCCGTGACGGTCACTTCGCGCCCGCCGCGCAGCACCCTGTAGTCCACGGTTTCGGTATCGGGCAGTGCGTCGGCTGCGGTGCCGAGCGCCTTGTAGTCCGGCGTGTCGATGCCGTTCACGGCGAGGATGCGGTCGCCGGGCTGCAGGTCATGGGCGACGGGAAGCGGCTTGAGGGCGCGGATCTCGGGTGCGTCGGTGGCCACGCCCGTTGCGAAGACCGTCACGGCGAAGACCGCGATCGAGAGCAGGAAGTTGAAGGCGGGTCCCGCGAAGACGGTGGCCGCGCGCGCCCAGAGCGGCGCGCCGTGCATCGTGTGCCGGCGCTCCTCGGCCGAGAGCCGGCGCATCGTCGCGTCGTCCGCCCCGGCCGAGGCCGCGTTGGCATCGCCGAGGAATTTTACATAGCCGCCGAAGGGCACCGCGGCGACCTGCCAGCGGGTACCGCGCCTGTCCACCCGACTCCAGAGCCGGGGACCGAAGCCGATGGAAAAGACCTCGGCATGGATGCCCGACCAGCGGCCGACGATGTAATGGCCGTATTCGTGTACCGCGACGATGATCGAGAGCGCCAGGACGAAGGCGCCGACGGTGTAGAGCGTGTCGCCGAGCGAGGTCAGGAAGGCAGGCAGGTCCAAGTCTCAGGTCCTCTCGGCTGCGGCGGGCAGGCGCATCGCCTCGCGGGCGAGACGGCGCGCGGTGCGGTCCATGTCGAGCACCATATCGAGGCTCTCGGCGGGTTTCTCAAGCCCGCCCAGGCCGGAAAGCCGGTCGAGCACGCCCTCGACCACGCCCGCCATGTCGGTGAACCGGATGGCGTCCGCGATGAAGGCGTCGAGCGCCACCTCCTTCGCCGCGTTGAAGGCCGCCCCGGCAAGTCCGCCGGTCTCCATCACTCCGCGCGCGAGCCTCAGGGCGGGGTAGCGCGCCGGATCGGGGGCCGCGAAGGTGAGCCGCCCGGCGGCGGCGAGGTTCAGCCGCGCGACCGGCAGGTGCGCACGCTCCGGCCAGTTCATCGCGTAGCCGATGGCATGGCGCATGTCCGGCGCGCCGAGGTGGGCGATCACGCCGCCGTCGCGGAAGGCCACGAGGGCATGGACGAGCGATTCGGGATGGACGAGAACCTCGATCCGTTCGGGCGCGATGCCGAAGAACTCATGCACCTCGATGACTTCGAGCGCCTTATTGAACATGGAGGCGGAATCGATCGTGATTCTCTGCCCCATCACCCAGTTGGGGTGGGTCGACGCCTCGGCCACGGTGGCCCGCGACAGCCGCTCCAGCGGCCAGTCGCGGAACGCGCCGCCCGAGGCGGTGATCGTGACCGTTTCGACCGTGGCGATATCCTCGCCGCCGAGCGCCTGGAAGAGCGCGGAATGCTCGCTGTCCACCGGCAGGATGGTGGCGCCGTGGCGCCGCGCCTCGGCCATCAGGAGCGGTCCCGCGGTGACGAGGCTTTCCTTGTTGGCGAGCGCGAGCGTGGTACCGTGGGAAAGGGCGCGGAAGCCCGGCACCAGCCCCGCCGCGCCGACGATGCCCGACATGATCCAGTCGGCCGGGCGTTCCGCCGCTTCTGCCACCGCCACAGCGCCGCCCGCCGTCTCGACCCCGCTGCCCGCCAGCGCCTCGCGGAGGTCCGGGAGCCGCGCCTCACG
>WBZL01001440.1_pt1 | contig 25058 bp, 27 predicted proteins | sample 5204291 | NCBI WGS metagenome assembly WBZL01 (sample SAMN12344345, study PRJNA552823) | activated sludge metagenome | biome: Activated sludge suspended growth; feature: Nitrification reactor; material: Wastewater; isolation source: activated sludge from nitrification reactor of wastewater...
GCATCAGCGACTTCGGATTCTTGGCGCCGAACTGCTTCATGATGCGCCACCAGAGCAGACGCGCCGCCCGCAGCTTGGCCACCTCGAGATAGAAGTTCATGCCGATGCCGAAGAAGAACGACAACCGGCCGGCGAAAGCGTCGACGTCGAGGCCGCTCTTGATGGCGGTGCGCACGTATTCCATGCCGTCGGCCAGGGTGAAGGCCAGTTCCAGCGTCTGCGTCGCGCCGGCTTCCTGGATGTGGTAGCCGGAGATGGAAATGGAATTGAACTTCGGCATGTGGCTCGCCGTGTAGCCGATGATGTCGGCGACGATGCGCATCGAGGGTTCGGGCGGATAGATGTACGTGTTGCGGACCATGAACTCCTTGAGGATGTCGTTCTGGATGGTCCCCGCCAGCTGGTCCTGCGCCACGCCCTGCTCCTCGGCGGCGATCACGTAGCCGGCCAGCACCGGCAGCACGGCGCCGTTCATGGTCATCGACACCGACACCTTGTCGAGCGGAATGCCATCGAAGAGGATCTTCATGTCGGCGACCGAGTCGATGGCGACGCCGGCCTTGCCGACATCGCCGACCACGCGCGGATGATCGGAATCGTAGCCGCGGTGGGTGGCCAGATCGAAGGCCACGGAAACGCCCTGCGCGCCTGCCGCCAGCGCCTTGCGATAGAAGGCATTGGACTCCTCGGCGGTCGAGAAGCCCGCGTACTGGCGGATGGTCCAGGGCCGCGCCGCGTACATGGTGGGTTGCGGGCCACGCAGGAACGGCTCGAAACCGGGCAGGGTATCGGCGTACGGGAGGTTCTCGGTATCGGCGCGGGTGTAGAGCGGCTTTACCGTCAGGCCCTCCGGAGTCACCCAATCGAGGCGCGTCACATCGCCAGCCGGCGCCGCCTTCGCCGCCGCTTTGGCCCAGATATCCAGTCCGGGAACACTTACGTCGGGATATTTGCCCATCTTTCCACTCTCCCAGTCATTGCCGAACGTTGCCATGCACTTGACAACACGCCGACGAGCATAATACTGTATCCATAATTATGAATGCAAGACATGAAACCAGCCTGGCGGCTCCGGCACTTTATCAACAAGTGGCCGAGCGATTGCGCAATCGCATTTTCGCCCACGAACTGGCGCCCGGCGCCTGGGTCGACGAGCAAACACTGGCCGAGGAATTCGGCATCTCCCGCACCCCCCTGCGCGAAGCGTTGAAGGTCCTCGCCGCCGAAGGGCTGGTTCAATTGCGGCCACGGCGCGGCTGCTACGTGACCGAGGTGTCGGAACAGGACCTCGACGAAATATTTCCGGTCATGGCGCTGCTGGAGGGTCGTTGCGCGCGCGAAGCCACCGCCAAGGCAACGGCCGCCGATATCAAGCGGCTGGCCGGTATTCACGCCGAACTGGAGCGCCATGCCGCCACCAACGATGCCGATCGCTTCTTCGAGACCAATCAAGAGTTTCATCAAGCGCTTCAGGATCTGGCCGGCAATCGCTGGCTGCGACAATTGATCGAGGAAACACGCAAGTTCATCAAGCTGACGCGGCGCGATTCGCTCAATCTGAACGGCCGTCTCAAGCAGTCCTTGGCCGAGCACCGGGAAATCCTTGCTGCAGTGCAGCGCCGAAACGCGGACGAGGCCGATCGCCTGATGCGCGACCATCTGCTATCGGGTCGCGCGGCCCTGGCCCGCCTTCATACGGTGTCCTGACTGCGGCGACTCGGCTTTTCCCGCGCATTCCCCTGCCGGCGGCAATGACAAGTCGAGAAAGTCCTGCCACAATGAACCTTTTCGTTCATGCGGAGGAGGGACCATGACCAAGAAGACCAGCGAGTGGCAATTGCAGCGCGGCATCAAGATGAGCGAGGACACGGTCGCCGAAGTCGCCAAGATCGCCTGCGCGCTCAAGGCGCTGTCGATGTTCACCACACTGATGATCGACCGGGAAGATTGCCCGCCCGATCTGCAGCAGACTGTCGACGAGGGAGTCGCGGCAATCAACAAGTTGTTCGTCTAGTCGCCGGATCATTCGATAACAACAGAGGAGATAGCAATGGCTCACGTTGTAGTACTTGGAGCGGGCATTGGCGGCCTCACTGCCGCCTACGACATGAAGGAACAGTTGCGCTCGGGCGACACCCTGACCGTGGTCACCGACAATCCGTATTGGCAGTTCACACCGTCCAATCCCTGGGTGGCGGTGAACTGGCGCAGCCGGGAGGACATCACCTTCGATCTCGCGCCCTATCTGGCCAAGAAAGACATCAAGCTGATCGCCACTGCCGCCAAGCGCGTCCATCCGGAAAAGAACCAGGTCGAACTGGTCGATGGCAAGACGGTCAATTACGATTTTCTGATCATCGCCACCGGCCCGAAGCTGGCCTTCGAGGAAGTGGCCGGCACCGGCCCCAACGGCGGGCATACGCACTCGGTCTGCACGGTCAACCACGCCGTCGAATCGGCTGGTGCCTGGGCGAAATTCGTCAAGGATCCCGGCCACATCGTCGTCGGCGCCGTTCAAGGCGCCTCCTGCTACGGGCCGGCCTACGAGTACGCCATGATCATGGATACGGACCTGCGCCGCCGCAAGATCCGCAGCAAGGTACCGATGACCTTCGTCACTGCCGAACCCTACATCGGCCATCTGGGCCTGGGCGGCGTCGGCGATTCCAAAGGCATGCTGGAATCGGCGATGCGCGACAAGCACATCAAGTGGATCTGCAACGCCAAGGTCACCAAGGTCGAGGCCGGCAAGATGTTCGTTACCGAGATCAACGATGACGGTTCGGTGAAGAAGGAGCACGAGCTGTCCTTCAAGTACTCGATGATGCTGCCGGCCTTCAAGGGTATCGACGCCGTGTTCGGCATCGAGGGCCTCACCAACCCGCGCGGCTTCATTCTTATCGACCAGTTCCAGCGCAATCCCAAGTACCAGAATATCTATTCGGTCGGTGTCTGCGTCGCCATTCCGCCCGTCGAGGTCACCCCGGTACCGACCGGCACGCCGAAGACCGGCTACATGATCGAATCGATGGTCACGGCCACGGTGCACAACATTCGCAACGTGCTGGACGGCAAGGCGCCGGACCAACAGGCCACCTGGAACGCCGTGTGCCTCGCTGACTTCGGCGACAGCGGTGCCGCCTTTGTCGCCATTCCGCAGATCCCGCCGCGCAACGTCAGCTGGTTCAAGACGGGCAAGTGGGTGCATCTGGCCAAGGTCGGCTACGAAAAGTACCTCATCCGCAAGATGAAGGTCGGCAATACCGAGCCGGTGTACGAAAAGTACATCCTGAAGCTGATGGGCGTAACGCGCCTCACCAAGTAAGCTTGGCTGGCGACATCCTGCTCGAACGTGACGGTGGCCTGGCCACCGTCACGCTTTTCAACCCGAGCAAACTCAATGCCATCGATGCCGTCATGTGGCGGCGCCTCGCCCTGGTCATGGCGGAACTCGATGCCGACGACGGCATGCGCGCCATCGTCGTGCGCGGTGAAGGCGCCGCATTCGCGGCTGGCGGCGATCTCGACGAGTTCCGCACACAGCGCGCCGATGCCGACAAGGCGATTGTCTATCACGAGACCGTCGGCCGGGCCCTGGCGGCCATGGAAACCTGTCGGCACCCGACCGTCGCCGCGATTCGCGGCCCCTGTGTTGGTGGCGGCCTGGAGATCGCCTGCGCCTGCGACCTGCGCATTGGTGGCGAATCCGCCCGCCTCGGCGCACCGATCAACAAGCTCGGCTTTTCCATGTACCCCGGCGAACTGGCGGGCCTGTTGCGCATCGCCGGCCCGGCCGTCGCCAGGGAAATCCTGCTGGAAGGCCGTCTGCTGACGGCCCACGAGGCCTACGCCAAGGGCCTGCTGACCCGGGTGCTGGCCGACGGCGCGGTCGATGGCGAAGCCCAGGCCACCGCGCGGCGGATCGCCGATGGCGCGCCACTGGCGGCGCGTGCCCACAAGTACTGGATCGCCCGTCTGCTCGAAGGCAAGCCGCTTTCCGAGCAGGAGAAGCGTGCCTCGTTCGCCTTCCTCGACAGCGAGGACTATCGGGAAGGCCTGGCCGCGTTTGCCGAAAAGCGCCGCCCCGTGTTCAAGGGCCGATAAGTCGGCTATTCTTGCCGCAACCGCGCATCAGACGCGGCCCCATTTGCCCATCGAGGAGATTTTCATGTCGATTCACACCATGCTGCGCGGGGTCTTCCTGGCCCTCGTCTTCCTGGCCGGCAATGCGCTCGCCGACGGACCGATCAAGGTCGTCTACCACTTCACCGAAGGGCTCGAACAGGCCAGTCGGGGGCTGCGCAACATCCAGAATCACCTGAACACCGAGCCGAACGCGAAGATCGTCGCCGTCGGCCACGGCGCCGGCATCGACTTCATGCTCAATGGCGCCAAGGACAAGAATGGCGCCGCGTACGACGTCGCGATGTCGGACCTGACCATGAAGGGCGTCGAGTTCCGCGTCTGCAACAATACCCTGGTGTCGCGCAAGATCGATCCCGCCACCGTCAATGCGGATGCCAAGGTGGTGCCCTCCGGCGTCGCCGAAGTCGCCCGCCTGCAGGCTCGGGAAGGATTTGTCTATCTCAAGCCCTGAACTGAATTGGCGATGCATCGACACCGTCCTGCTCGACATGGACGGTACGCTGCTCGACCTGCATTTCGACAACCATTTCTGGCAGGCCCACGCGCCGGCACGCTGGAATGGTACTCGGTGGACTTCTGGCAAACCGAGCTGGAGATGGACATCATGCGCCTCAAGGAAGAGGTGGCGCACCTGATCGCCGTGCATCCCAGCGTCACCGAATTCCTCACGGCCATCCGCGCCGCCGGCAAGCGCGTCGTGCTGGTCACCAACGCCCATCACAAGAGCGTCACCCTGAAGATGGCGAGGACCGGTCTGCGCCCCCATTTCGACGCCGTCGTCACCTCCCACGAACTGGGCCACGCCAAGGAGGACACGACCTTCTGGCACCGGCTACAGGAATGCGAGCCCTTCGATCCGCAACGCAGCGTGCTGGTGGACGACAGCCTGCCGGTACTCGATTCGGCGCGCCGCTACGGCATTGCCCATCTGATCGCGGTTCGCCAGCCGGACACCAGACAACCGCCCAAGGCCACCGACGACTACCCCGCCATCGGCAGCTTCGCCGAACTGATGCCCCAACCGGTCTAAATGCCCCACATGACCGGTTTGTCGTCGCGGAGCGAGTATTCGAGCAATTCGATCAGCGGCACGGCACGCTGGGCAAAACCGACGTAGGCGCGCTTGCCGCCACCGGGCGTTGGTTCCATGTCGGGACGATCTTCCTCCCGCTCGCCGGCGTGGTGAGCCTTGTCCTTGGCAATGGCCTCTTTCAGACGGGCAATGGCCTCGGGCAGCTGCTCGACGGTGACGATGCCGCGCGCTGATTCTTCCTTGCCCATCACCGCCATCATGCGCTTGGCGACGTCATCGAACATCATCACGTCGCCGGCCGCCTGGGAACGAAAGACGATCATGTCAACGCCTCCAGCCAGCGCAGCAGGCGATCCGCCACCAGTCGCCAGTCGCGTTCGAGCATCAGGCCATGGCCCATGCCGGGGAATATTTCCGCCGGGACGCCATAGCGGTCGGCGGTCATCCGTACGGTCGACTCGGGCATCAGATGGTCCAGTTCCGCACCGAGCACCAGCAGCGGCAGGTCGCCGATCAGCGAGGGGCGAGGCAGGTCGAACAGGCTCATGTCCCAGATGGCGCGGTGCGACTCGGGTTGCGAGAAGCGGTAGAAACGGGCCAGGTCGTCGGTGCCGATCGGCTGGGCGAACAGCGCCTCGCGCAAACTCTCGAGCGCCACGCGGCCGCCGGACATCAGGCTGTTGAGGTCCTGCAACAGGCCCGGACGGGAAAACATCATGCCCATGGCCGCCGACATCAGGCCTTGCGGCGGCACCGAGCACATCAGCACCGCGCCGGGCGCATGGTGCTTTTCGAGATATTTCTGGACGACGAAGCCGCCCATCGAATGACCGATCAGCACCGGTGGGACCGGCAGGCGCGCCGCCACCTCGGCGAGGTCGGCCACATAATCGGCGATGGAGAGGCTGTCGAGCCGGTCGCGGCCGCGGCTGCCACCGTGCCCGGACAGGCTGATCGCGTAGGACGCGTAACCCGCCTCGGCGAAGAAGGGCAGGAAGTGCTCTTCCCAGCACCAGGCGGCGGTGAAGGCGCCATGGACGAACAACAGCGGTGTTGCCTTCACGTTGCCGGCCGGCACGCGGGCCAGCACCTCAAGGTCTTCGAAACGGGCGTGGCTCATGGCGATGGTGGCTGGCTGGCGACAGGCTTATGATGGCAGCCCGCATTCTACCGCTCCCCCTCTGGCCGCCATGTTGAAGTGGGCCTTGTCCCTGTTCCTCGTCGTCCTGCTGATCGGCCTCTTTCAGCCGAAGCTGGCGGCGCGCCTGCGCCTGGGCCGGCTGCCGGGCGATGTGCGCTTCCGTGTGCGCGGCCGCGACTACGCCTTTCCCTTCACCACCACCCTGCTGTTCTCACTGCTGGCGAGCCTATTGTTCCGCCTGTTTTAGGGCCGCCGTCACGGCCGCCACCCTAGCCTCGTGGACGCGAACCGGTATCCGCGCGGGCTCGGCGCAGGCCCGCGCCACGGCGCCGGCATCCACCGCCAGCGCGGCGGCCGCGATGCGGCGCCAGAGCTGGCCTTGCGGGTAGTCCTGATCCGCGTGACCGAGGCGACCGCGATGATCGGCCTCGCAGGCGGCCAGTACGTCGTCGAAGCGCTCGGGGCGACGGAACAGGTCGCAGCGTTCCAGCAACCTGACCATGGTCGCCGGGCGCAACTCGGCGCCGCGATGGATGTCGCCGTGAAAGCTTGCCACCAGCAAGGCGAGATCGCGGCAATCGACGGGCACCCGCAGGCGTTCGCAGAGCGGCCCCAGCAGCGCGACGCTGCCCGCCTCGTGGCCATGGTGGCGGGGCAGGATGTCGGCCGGTGTCAGCCCCTTGCCCAGATCATGGGTCAGCGCCGCGAAGCGCCCGGGCAGCGCCAGCTTCATGGTCGCCGCCATGTCGATGACCATCATCACATGGACGCCGGTATCGATCTCCGGATGGTAGTCGGCACGCTGCGGCACACCCCAGAGGCGGTCGACTTCCGGCAGGATTCTCGCCAGGGCGCCGCAGGCGCGCAACACCTCGAACAGCCGCGACGGCTTAACCTCCATGAGCCCGCGCGCCAACTCCTGCCAGACGCGCTCCGGCACCAGATGATCGACCTCGCCCGCCTCGACCATCGATCGCATCAGGGCCAGGGTTTCATCGGCGAGGCTGAACTCGGCGAAGCGGGCGGCAAAGCGCGCTACGCGCAGCACGCGCACCGGATCCTCGGCGAAGGCCGGCGAGACATGGCGCAGCACTTTGGCGGCGAGGTCGGCGCGACCGCCATGGGGATCGATCAGGCCGCCGTCCTCGGCGCGGGCAATGGCGTTGATGGTCAGGTCGCGGCGGGCCAGATCGTCTTCCAGGGTCACATCGGCATCGGCATGGAAGACGAAGCCCTTGTAACCCGGCGCGGTCTTGCGCTCGGTGCGCGCCAGCGCATATTCCTCGTGGGTGTCGGGATGCAGAAAGACCGGGAAGTCCTTGCCGACGGCACGAAAGCCGCGCGCCAGCATGGCCGCCGGCGTGGCGCCGACGACCACCCAGTCGCGATCCTGCACCGGCAGGCCGAGCAGTTCGTCGCGAACGGCGCCGCCGACCGCGTAGGTCTTCAATTCACCAGCTCGTAGGGTGTGGTCTGGAAAGTCGTGTTGTCGCCACGCATCAGGCAGTCGTACTTGCCGCTTTCCGTCCAATAGCCGGCGGGATCGCGAAAGGCCACCGTGATGTTGAACAGGCGGCGGGCGCCGACCTCGCGGACCGACACCCATTTCACGCGGTAGCTTTCCAGGCGGGTGTTGTCGGTGGTCCCATGGCCGGTCTGTTGACGATAGTGGGCCAGGCAACGCTGGGCGATCGCTTCGTCATCGCCCTGGGTGCCGATGGTATGGGCGGCGCCGCCGGGCGCACCGCGCATCTTTTCGCCGTTCGCGCAGCCCCGATCGCTGAAAAAGGTCTTGCCGGCGGCGTCCTTGCACTTCTGCACTTCCGCCTGGGCGGCTGGGCCGACGCCCAGGAGTGCCAGGGCAATCAGGGTTCTCTTGATGGACATTTCCCGCTCCGCCTAGAACAACTCGACATCGCCGCCGCCGGCCTCGACTTCATGCATGCGCGCGGCCATGTAGTCGTCGAGGGCATCCTTGACCGGTACGCCGCGCATCACGGCGTCGAACATGGCGCGCTCTTCGGCCATGGTGTAGCGCGAGGCGATCAGCTCCTGAAGCATCGCCCATTCCCGCGGGTTGTAGCGTTTCTCGGGACTGCTCACCAGTTCGGCCAGTGAGCCCAGGCTTTGGCAGACATGCTCGACCCGCTGCACCAGCCGGTCGTAAAACTGGAAGGCGATGATCGAGCGATGGGCCTGCTGCGCCACCTGGCGCGCGCTGTCGCGGATTTCCGTCACCTCGGTGGAATCGCCGGAAGTTTCGGCCAGCCGCGCCATCCGCTCGTCGATGCCATCCAGCAGGCTGGCCATGGACGTGAACGATCCGGTGAGCACATCGACCGAGGCATTGGAATCGCGCATGGCGGCATCCACCTGGCCCGCCGCCAGCTCCAGCATCAGCACGGTCTCGCGCACCTGGCTCCAGTCGAGGTCGGGCGTGCGGACCTGGGTACCGCGGATTTCCTGGCTTGTTGGCTCGGACATATTCTTCTCCGGTGTGCGAAGTCGCCATGTTAGCGTCCGAGCGCCCCGCCGGACAGCCTGATCAAGCCCGGAAAACCGGGCTACAAGCCGACTGGCTACTGTATGCGCTCGGGATCCACACCGACGAACGAAATCGGGAACACGGCCTCCGGCCCGGCACCGAACGTCGGCGCGTTGGCGTAGTCGGGCATCTCGGCGGGCATCGAGCCCGACGCCTGCATCAGCTTCTGGATCAGCACCTGCACCTGGCCGACCAGCCATTCCTCCTCGACCCGGGTCGGCAGATAGCGCAACTCCTTGACCCGCTCGGGCACATCGGCGGGCGCGATGGTCTCGTTGGCGGCAAAGGCATTCGAGAAGAACGGTCCGGCAACGAAGCGCACCTGGTAGCCGCCAGCGCCATCGCCCTCGACGATGAAGACGCGGGCACCCTCGGCGCGCTGCTCCTCGTCGCCGGACGGCTCACCAAAAACGGGCATGGCGGAAAAGGCCGCCTTGCCGGGTTGTTGTTGCACCATCTTGACCGCTTCTTCGAAGCTGAGGCGGCCGTCGCCGTCGTGATTGGTTTCGCTCATGTTCGTCTCCGGAAGGGGGTTACAGCAGGGGGGCGAGCCATTTTTCGGCTTCGGAATCCCGCATATTGTTCCGCCGCGCCCAATCTTCAAGCTGGTCGCGGCCGATTTTTCCGACGGCAAAGTAGCGGGCCCCCGGATGGGCGAGATAGAAGCCCGCCACCGAGGCGGCCGGCTTCATGGCGTAACTCTCGGTGAGGGACATGTCGGCGTGGGTGGGTACGTCGAGCAGACGGAATAAGTCCCCTTTGGCCACATGGTCCGGGCAGGCCGGGTAGCCCGGTGCCGGGCGGATGCCACGGTATTTTTCCGCGACCAGTTCATCGGTGCTCAGATTCTCGGCGGCGGCGTAACCCCAGTACTCCTTGCGCACCCGCTCGTGCAGCCATTCGGCGGCGGCCTCGGCGAGGCGATCGGCCAGCGACTTCAACATGATGGTGCGGTAGTCGTCGTGCTGGGCATCGAACTCGGCCAGCTTCTTCTCGATGCCGATGCCGGCGGTCACGGCGAAGGCGCCGGCGTAGTCACTGGTTGGCGCAACGAAGTCGGTCAGGCACTGGTTCGGCTTGCCGTCGGGCCGCTCCTGCTGCTGCCGCAGGTTGTGCCAGCTCATCAGCGGCCGGCCGTCCTCGCCCAGCAAGTCGATGTCGTCACCGTTGGCCCGCGCGGGGAACAGGCCGAACACGGCATGGGCGGTCAGCCACTGCTCGGCGACCAGTTGCGCCAGCATGGCCTGGCCGTCCTGGAAGACGTTGCGCGCCGCTTCGCCGACCTTGGCGTCGTCGAGGATCTTCGGATAGCTGCCGGCCAGGTCCCAGGTCTGGAAGAACGGGCCCCAGTCGATGTACTTAGCCAGCGTGGCCAGGTCGAGGCCGCGCAGCACGGTGATGCCCAGGCGCTTGGGCTTGACCGGTGCGTAGTCCAACGTCGGCCGGTTGGCGCGCGCGGCGGCCAGCGGCAGCAAGGTGACGCCCTTCTTGCCGGCATGCTGGACACGCAGCTTCTCGTAGTCCTCGCTGATCTCCTGGACGAAGCTGGCGCGGAACTCCGCCGTGAGCAGACGCGTGACGACGCCGACGGCGCGCGAGGCATCGGGCACATAGACGACCGGCTGGCCGTACTGGGGCGCGATCTTGATCGCCGTGTGAGCACGGCTGGTGGTGGCGCCGCCGATCAGCAGCGGCACCTGGAAGCCTTGGCGCTGCATTTCCGCCGCGACGTGGCTCATTTCCTCGAGCGACGGCGTGATCAGACCGGACAGGCCGATGGCCTGCGCGCCGTGCTCCTTCGCCGCGTGCAGGATCTTGTCAGCCGGCACCATGACGCCGAGATCGACCACCTCGTAGCCGTTGCAGCCGAGCACCACACCGACGATGTTCTTGCCGATGTCATGAACATCGCCTTTTACCGTGGCGACGACGATCTTGCCCTTGCCGACGGCGCCGGTGCGCGCCTTCTCTTCCTCGATGTAGGGAATCAGGTGGGCGACGGCCTGCTTCATCACCCGTGCCGACTTGACCACCTGCGGCAGAAACATCTTGCCGGCGCCGAACAGGTCGCCGACGGCGTTCATGCCGGCCATCAGCGGCCCTTCGATCACCGCCAGCGGCGGGCGGCCTTCAGCGGCCAGCGTGGCGCGGCATTCCTCGGCATCGGCCACCACGTACTCGGTGATGCCGCGCACCATGGCGTGCTCCAGGCGCTTCTCGACCGGCCAGCCGCGCCAGGCCAGATCCTGCACCTGCTCCTTGGCCTGCCCCTTCACGCTCTGCGCGAACTCGACCAGCGCGTCACCCGCACCGGACTTTCGGTTCAGCACGACATCCTCGACCTTCTCGCGCAGCACCGGGTCGAGCTGGTCGTAGACGCCCAACTGGCCAGCATTGACGATGCCCATGGTCAGGCCTGCCCGGATGGCGTGGTAGAGGAACACGGTGTGGATCGCCTCGCGCACCGGCTCGTTGCCGCGGAAGCTGAAGCTCACGTTGGAGATGCCGCCCGAGATATGCGCGTGCGGCAGGTTCTGCTTGATCCAGCGCGTCGCCTCGATGAAGTCGACCGCGTAGTTGTCGTGCTCCGGGATGCCGGTGGCGATGGCGAACACATTGGGGTCGAAGATGATGTCCTCGGCCGGGAAGCCGTCGGCGACCAGCAGGTCATAGGCGCGCCGGCAGATCTCGGTCTTGCGCTGATAAGTGTCGGCCTGGCCCTGCTCGTCGAAGGCCATGACGATCACCGCGGCCCCGTAACGCCTCGCCAGCCGCGCCTGCGCAAGGAACTTCGCCTCGCCTTCCTTCATCGAGATCGAGTTCACGATGCCCTTGCCCTGGATGCACTTGAGGCCCGCCTCGATCACCTCCCACTTCGAGGAGTCGAGCATCAGCGGCACCTTGGCGATGTCCGGTTCCGAGCCGACGAGGTTAAGGAAACGCACCATGGCCGCCTGCGAATCGAGCATCGCCTCGTCCATGTTCACGTCGACCACCTGGGCGCCGTTCTCGACCTGCTGGCGTGCGACGCGCAGCGCGTCGTCGTAGCGCTCCTCGATGATCATTTTGGCGAAGGCGCGCGAGCCGGTGACGTTGGTGCGCTCGCCGACGTTCACGAACAGCGAGTCCGCGCCGATGTTGCAGGGCTCCAAACCGGAGAGGCGCAACGAAACGTCAGCCGTCGTGGCCCGCCGAGGTGCGACGCCATCCACCATCTGCGCGATGGCATGGATGTGCTCGGGCGCGGTGCCGCAGCAGCCGCCGACGATGTTGACGATGCCCGATTTCGCCCAGTCGCCGATTTCGTCCGCCAGCATCCCGGGCGTTTCGTCGTAGCCGCCGAAGGCGTTGGGCAGCCCGGCGTTCGGGTGCGCGGAGACGAAGCAGTCACAGACACGCGACAGCTCCTCGACGTACTGGCGCAGTTCCTTCGCGCCGAGCGCGCAGTTGAGGCCGAAGGACAGCGGCCGGATGTGACGCAGCGAATTCCAGAACGCCTCGGCCGTCTGGCCCGAGAGCGTGCGGCCGGAGGCATCGGTGATGGTGCCGGAGATCATCACCGGCCAGCGGCGGCCCGCCTGATCAAAATATTGCTCGATGGCGAACAGCGCCGCCTTGGCGTTGAGCGTGTCGAAGATGGTCTCGACCAGCAGGATGTCGGCGCCACCGTCGACCAGGCCGCGGATCGCTTCGGTGTAATCGGCGACCAGCTGGTCGAAGGTGACGTTGCGGAAACCGGGGTCGTTCACGTCCGGCGAGATCGACGCGGTGCGCGAGGTGGGGCCCAGCACGCCGGCCACGAAGCGCGGTTTGGCCGGATTCTTCGCGGTGGCCGCATCGCACAGGCCGCGCGCCAGCTTGGCGCCCTCGCAGTTGAGTTCGTAGACCAGCGCCTCCAGCTTGTAGTCGGCCTGCGACACGGCGGTCGAGTTGAAGGTGCAGGTCTCGACGATGTCCGCACCGGCCTCCAGATAGGCGGCATGGATCCCGCCGATCACGTCCGGCCGGGTCAGCACCAGCAGGTCATTATTGCCTTTCAGGTCGTGGGCATGGTCGCGGAAGCGCTCGCCGCGATAATCCGCCTCGGCGAGGTTGTGGCGCTGGACCATGGTGCCCATGGCGCCGTCGAGAATGAGAAGCCGCTGCGCGAGGAGTTCGCGCAGCTCTGCGCTGCGGTCTGGCTGCATGGTGGAAATGGCCGGAAGGTATTGAATCGGCGCCGATTTTAGCATGTGGCTATAATCGACTTGTCCACTCAACAACTACAACGGGAGTGAAAACATGGAACACCTGACACCCAAGGAAACCGCCCAGTTCCTGCATGAGAACCCCAAGGCCCTGTTCATCGATTGCCGCAGCGAAATGGAATTCCTGTTCGTCGGCCACCCGGCCGGCTGCCTGCATGTTTCCTGGAACGATGGCCCGGACTGGGAAGTGAATCCCCATTTTGTCGGCGAGGTGAGAAAGCTCGCCGGTCACGTGCACGATCGTCCCGTGGTGCTGATCTGTCGTTCCGGCAACCGCTCCGTGGACGCCGGCAACGCACTCGAGACGGCCGGGTTCAGCCGCGTGTACAACGTGCTGCATGGCTTCGAGGGCGAACTCGACGACACCCATCATCGTGGCACCACCAACGGCTGGCGCTTCGAAGGGCTGCCGTGGGAACAGTGCTGAAGCACTGGCGGCGCTGGATTCTCGAGGCGCTGGCCGTTATCGGCATCGTCGTCGCTGTCCAGCTCTGGCAGGCGCGCGGTCTGCCCGAGGGACCGGCGCCCGCGCTCGCCGGTAGCGGCCTGGATGGTCAGCCGCTCGACCTGGCCACGACAGTTGCCGCGGCGGGCGGCAGGCCGGTGCTGGTAGCCTTCTGGGCCACCTGGTGCCCGGTATGCAAGGCGGAGGGCGGCAACCTCGCGTCGATCGCCGCCGACCAGCCCTTGCTGAGCGTGGCCATGCAGTCGGGCGAGGCACCGGTGGTGACCGCTTACCTCGCCGAACGCGGCCGGCAACTGCCGACCATCAACGATCCGGACGGCGATCTGGCCAACGCCTGGCGGGTACGCGGCGTGCCCAGCCATTTCATCGTCGACGGCCAAGGCAACGTCCGTTTCCGCGTCGTCGGCTACGCCACCGAATGGGGCCTGCGCGCGCGCTTGTGGTGGGCCGAGAAGTTCCCGGTTTGAACCATCCGCCACTCGCGCTTTCCTGGTCGGTCTGGGGTCTCGGCGCCCTGCTCTACCTGATCGCCTTCTACCAGCGGGTCGCACCGGCGGTATTCGCCGACCGGCTGATGACCGAGTTCGACCTGGGTGGTGCCGCCCTGGGCAACCTGTCGGCGTTCTACTTCTACGCCTACGTGGTGATGCAGATTCCCACCGGCCTGCTGGCCGACCGCTGGGGGCCGCGCCGCCTGCTGACCACCGGCACGGCCATCGCCGCGCTCGGCACGGTGCTGTTTGCAATGGCGCCGAGCTACGCCTGGGCCGGTGCCGGCCGCTTGCTGGTCGGCGCCTCGGTCGCCGTCGGCTTCGTCGCCATGCTCAAGGTGGCCGGCCACTGGTTTGCGCCGCGCCACTACGCGCTGGTCTCCGGCATGGCCCTGTTCACCGGCGTGGTCGGCGGCGTCATCGCCGGTGTGCCGCTGCGCATCCTGGTCGAGGCCTTCGACTGGCGGCCGGTGATGCTGGTCTCGGCGGCCGTCACCGCCCTGCTGGCGGTGATGATCTGGTGGCGCGTGCGCGACGATCCCAGCGAGCGCGGCTACGCCAGCCATTTCCACGGCGCCACCGGCCAGCACCAGACGGCACCGATCCTGAAGAGCCTGGCCGAAGTGCTCTCGTATCGCAACAGCTGGTTGCTGGCGCTAGCGCCGGTCGGCTTTTCCGGCGGGGTGCTCACCTTTGCCGGCCTGTGGGGGGTGCCCTGGCTACAGCAAGCGCACGGTCTCGACGCCCGCAAGGCGGCGGCCATCACCTCGACGTTGCTGGTCGCCTGGGCGCTGGGCGGGCCGCTGCTCGGCACCTGGTCCCAGCGCCTCGGCCGGCGCAAGCCGCTCTACCTCGCGTCCGGCGTCGTGGCGCTGGCCGGCTGGAGCCTGGTGGTGTTCGGCGAGCTGCCACTGCCCGCGCTGGTGCCGCTGCTGGCCGTCACCGGCTTCGCTTCCGGCAACATCATCATCGGCTTCGCCTGGGCCAAGGAATCGGTACCGATGCGCCTGATGGGCACGGCGTCCGGCATCTGCAACATGGGCCCGCTGATGGGCGGCATGTTCCTGCAACCCGGCATCGGCTGGATGCTCGACCGCTACTGGGCCGGCGCGCTCGCCAGCGGCGTTCGCCTCTACGACGCGGCCGCCTGGCAGGCCGGTTTCACGCTACTGGTGGTCACCGTGGCCGGCAGCCTGGTGCTGGTCGCCTTCGCGCGGGAGACTTACTGCGAACAGCGCTGAGAACGGCTTCGGGGGCGCCGACACTGACCGTGCTCATGATTCAGTGGGCATGGTTCGATTGGCTCCGTTCCAGATTCAGCGCCAGCAGGCGACGGAGAATTTCTTCGTCGAGCATATCCGCCGTGTAGTCCGTCCAACCGTAGGCGGTGGCAACGGCTTGGTCGAGGGCCTTGTGGGCGAGGTCCAGCCATGCCGGGCGGGCGTTATAGAGGTTGGTGAGGGTGCGTTTCTTCAGCTCGGCTTCATGGCCGGGCTTGGCCACCGGGCGCTTGGGGAAGCCGGCTTCTTCCTCTTCCGGGGTGATCACCCAATCGACCCATTCCGGCGGGTTGAGCCAGGCTTCGCGCAGTGCGTTGAGGCGGCGGGCGGCCGCGGCGATGTCGGCGGCAACGATCTCGTTGGCCAAGCACGGCGGCGAGGCTTGATCGGCGCTGGGAGCTGTGTCGCGCGGCGTCAGGCCAGGCGGGAAGGGGAAGGTTTCGAAGCAGGATTTGGCGTTGTAGGTTGGGCGACCGCCTTCATCGCCATCACCGTGCATAGAGGCGTTGGCAAGTGCCCAAGCGAGATGAAAGCGGGACGATAAGAGGCCGAGCGTCAAATCGTCAGAACGTGCGATAACAGTGAGGCGACAGTCGGGAAGAACCACTGATTGCCGCCAGACGAAATAACGATGTTTGGCAACCCGAGGCGTAACGAGATAACGAGGCAGCAAGGAAAGCGCAGCACGCAATGCCGGCATGGGTTCACCAAGGCGCCACCAGTAACGTTTTCGCGACTCACGGTGGCCAGCTTCGCGCATCGCTCGGACATCTCTGGTGACGGTAGCGAACGGGAGCTCGTAAAGCGAAGCTTCCAATTCCGACATTTGAGTTCCGAAGTCGATGATCCACGTATTTGAAGGTCGTGCAGCGATGTCCTGACCGTTCGCCCAAGCCTTAATAACGTCGCTGTTCGGGCGTCCGTTGGGGTTGGGTTGGGCGAGCCATTTCAGTGCGTCATCGAGCAATAACGTGAAGGGGCCGTTTTGCTGTGTCCCGATAGATGCTGTTGAAGCATTTTCACGAAGGGCTTGGGCTGTTGTTAGGTTTAGCCCTTCGCCCGCAGACAGATCCGCGTGAACCGAGGCCACGTCAGCCCCATCCCGCCGACTGCTACGGTGAACCGGAAAAATCGGCCCAAATCCAACCAGCGAAACACGCACAGCAGCGCCTTCATTGATCCATGCCTCGTCGCTCCACGCTTCAAAATTGCGCGTGGTGGCGACGATGCGTTCGAGCACCTTGCGGTTGGCACCGGCGCGAATGGATTGTGTGGCAACGAGGCCGGCGGCTTGCAGTTTTCCGGCTGCGATCTGGGCGCGGGCTTTTTCGAACCAGTAGGTGACGAGGTCGGCACCGCCGGGGACGCGGCCGTCGTAGGTTTTGCGTAGCACCTCCACGTAGTCGGCGCCGAGTTCGCTGCGCATGACCTTGTCGCCGAGGAAAGGCGGGTTGCCGACGATGACGTCGGCGGTGGATTTTTCCGGACGCAGCTTTTCCGGGTCGGTGAACACCCATTTGAGTCGTTGCCGGGCTTCCGGCTCAACCAGTTGCTCGATGCGGATTTCACGCGCTTCGTCCGGGTACCCGGTGAAGGCGGTGTGGATGACGATGCGCTCGCGGTCGCAAACGACGAGCAGTGGCGGGTTGTCGAGCTGCAATGCGTAGTCGGTGAGCTGCTTGAGGGCGGCATCCAAACTGCGGCCGGGTTTCTTGTTTTCCCAGCCAAAGTGGCCGCGCTTTCAGACATCGGCCCAGCCTTCGCCACCGCCGGCCTTCTTGGCACCGCGCTCGAAGCAGTCGTTGTCCGGGTCGCGTGGCTTGGCGACACCGAGGAGGTCGCAGAGGTCGTCGAAATGCGCTTGTGCGCCGCCGCGTTCGGTAAGTTTGTTGTCTTTCCAGAGAACGATGAAGTGTTCCGGGGTCATGGGCGGCGGAGGCGGGTGGCGAAAGACGCAGTGTAGCGATGCCAATGGGATTGGGGAATGATTGCTGTCCTTAGCGATCCCCAGTCAGGAGGCATTCGTCCACTGTCTCCCGCAACATCGGATGGGCGCCCAGTCGTTGTTGCAAGGCTTCACGCAATGTACGGATGATGGCGGTCATCGAGCTCGGTGCGGCATCCCAGGCCGTGCGCAGGGACTCAGGGTCGTGGTCGACAAGGGCGGCGGCCAGCGTCAAGGCTTGCTGCCTATCCTTGGCGGCCTTTTCGGGGAAGCCGCCGCGCTGGGTGCTGGCGTAGAGCTTGTGCCAGACGAGCCGCGCAGCTTGCGGCAGACGGAGCGGGATGCAGTGCCCACCGGCGAGCAGGGCGCCACGTTCTGGCTTGTCGAGCAGATAGTCGTAGTAAGGAATGGCTTGAGCCGCCCAGTCGAGTTCCGGCACTTTGATTGCCGCACCAAGGCGGGTACCCGGGGCCAGCATGTCCACACGCAGAGCCTGGACACCGGGCAGTTTGATCGAGGTTGAGGGTTCGGTCGAAGGCATACCGGGGACCGGCACGAAGGGCAGACCGGTGGCTTGCAAGGTACCCAGAAAGGAGACGGGCGCCGCCAGCTTGAGGCGCTGGCAGCGGGCACGGTCGATATCCAGTGTGCGCGCGGCGACGGCGATGACGCCGAGTTCGTTGAGCCAGGCCATGTAGCCAAGCGTACCGACGAGAACCAGACCGGCTTCGAAGGCGCCGAGATTGTGCAGTTCGACCAGGACGCGGGCGGTCGTCTTGTCGGCGACCTGGAAGCCGAGTTTGCGCAGGGCGACGACTTGAGCCGCCGCCCATGCGGCGAAGTCCATCCGTTCGCGCATGGCTTGCTGGGTGAGGCTGTCGTCTTCCCGGCCGACCAGTGTTTCGGACTGTTTGCCGGGGGCGGGGTAATAGATCCGGTACCAGTAGGCGTGGCCGGAACCCTTGCGAAGATGCAAGGTGCCAGGCGTGCCAGGCAGCAACGGGCCGGCTACCAGCGTGCGCTCCTTGAGTTCGGCGTATTGGGTGCGAAAGGCGAGTTCGTGCTCGCGAAACAATGCGGGATCAGCCATGAATTTACCCAACAAAAATTTGTTTCTTTCATTGGGTAACTACAGTGCGGCAAGCCAACTTACCCAATAATTTCTTAAGTTATTGGGTAAGTACCGCCGGGCGCGGCCGTCCCATCAGCCCGTCAGCGATTCCGTTGCGCAAAGGCCAGCCCGCCCAGCGCGAGGAAGACGACCATCGCCAGCGCCAGGGTCAGGGTGGATTCCCAGAAGAGAGGTGCCAGCAGCGATGCCGTGACGGCGTTGACGCCGGTCTGAGTGACACCCTGACAACTGGACACCAGGCCGCGTCGCTCGGGGAAGAGATCGAGAATGCGCAGGCTCAGGCTGGGCATGGTCAGGGCCATGCCGAACACGTAGATGGCCAGCGGCAGCACGGCCCAAGGCAACGCCGGCGGCAGCCACAGGTTGAGCAGCACGTTGCCGAGCGCGGCGGCGATCATGATGGCGAAGCCCAGGCCGATGGTGCGCCGCGAACTGGTCTGGCCGGCCAGCCGGGCCGACAGGTAGTTGCCGCTCATCATGCCGACCATGGCCGGGCCGAACAGCCAGAGAAAGCCCTGCGCGGAGACGCCAAGGTGGCCGATGAGAAACTTGGGCGCCGACAGTACATAGACGAAAAAGCCGTTGAAATTGAATGCCACCGCCAAGGCCAGCGCCAGGAAGGCCGGATGGGAGAACACCTGGCCGTAGGCGCGTGCCAGCGGCCCCGGCCGCAGGCTTTGCCGGGCCTCCGGCGGCAGGGTTTCCGGCAGCAGGAAATAGATGGCGGCGAACAGCACGGCGCCGTAAAGGGCGAGGAAGACGAAGATCGCATGCCAGTCGAAGTAGGCGTGGATCCAGCCGCCCAGCACGGGCGCCACCGCCGGGGCGATGGCGAACATCATGCCGGTGTGGGCGATCAGGCGTTGCGCCGCCGGGCCGTCGAGCAGGTCGCGAATGATGGCGCGCGAAACGACCATGCCGGCGCCGGCGGAAAGCCCCTGCATGGCGCGACCGAGCCAGAGATATTCGATACGGCCGGCGAAGGCGCAGAACAACGAGGCGGCGGCGAACAGCGCGAAGGCCACCAGCAGCACCCGGCGCCGGCCAAGCGCGTCGGCCAGCGCGCCATGCCAGAGCATCATGAAGGCGAAGGGCGCCAGATAGGCGGTCAGCGTCTGCTGCACCTCGATCGGCGACGCGCCGAGCCCGGCCGCCATCGCCGGGAAAGCCGGCAGGTAGGTGTCGATGGAGAACGGCCCGATAGCCGTCATGGCGGCCAGCAGGACCGCCAGACCGCGCGGCGGCGATCTTTCGACGCCCGACGCGGGGTTTGTCTTCACCGGCAGCGGGCCAGAAGACAGGTTCAATTCGGGCCGACCTTGAACGGCACCCGGAAGAAGACGTGGGAGCGGTTCGACGTATCCGAATTCAACGTCATCGGTTGGAGAGTGGGCACTACCGTGCCGGAGGTGGAGTCCATACCTGACATCTTACCGAGCCTCGGCACCGAATCCATTGCCTGGATCCCGGTAGTCGGGCAGGTCAAGGGTCTGTCATGACGGGATGATCGTCGGCATTTCCCTTACGCGCCGGCAGGATGGTGCCGATTCATTGGCGCCCTTTCAGTACGTCCGGCGCCACGCGGCTGGCGATGAAGATCAGGGTGAGGGTGAGCGCCATCAGCAGCGTCGACACGGCGTTGACCTCGGGAGTCACCGCCACCTTGATCATCGAGTAGATCTGCAAGGGCAGCGTGGTGACGCCGACGCCGGCGACGAAGAAGGTGATGACGAAATCGTCGATGCTGAGGGTGAAGCTCATCAGGAAGCCGGCGACCAGGGCTGGCAGGATCAACGGCAGCGTGATGCGGCGGAAGGTGGCCCAGGGCGTGGCGCCGAGGTCGCGCGCCGCCTCGAAGATGCTTTCATCCATGCCCGCCAGCCGTGCCCTGACGATGATGGCGACGAAGCCGATGGAAAAGGTGATATGGGCGATCAGGATGGAGGCGAAGCCCAGGGTCAGGTCGAGCACCTGACGGAAGAACAGCAGTAGCGATACGCCGAGCAGGATTTCCGGCATGGCCACGGGCGTAAGCACCAGAAAGGGCAGCCAGCGGAACTTGTGGCGATGCATGGCCAGGCCGGCCATGGTGCCCAGCCCGGTGGCGATGGCCGACGATAGCAGCGCGATGCCGATCGAGTTGGCCGCCGCGCGCAGCATGTCGCCGTCGCCCAGGAGCTTGCGGTACCAGGAGGTGGTGAAACCCACCCACTGGGCGTTGAGAACGGAGTCGTTGAAGGAGAACAGCACCACGACGGCCAGCGGCAGGTAGAGGAAGGCGTAGGCCGCCAGCGAGGCGATCCAGACGGCGAGGCCGGGCCTTTTCACGAGACCGCCTCGGTGCCATGCAGACCACGCCGCGCGCCCCAGGCGGCAAGTCCGGCGAGCGCCAGCACGGCGAAGGTCAGGACGATGGACAACGCGGAGCCCAGCGGCCAGTCGCGGTTGTCGAGGAACTGCTCTTTGATCAGGTTGCCGATCAGGATGTCGCCGGTGCCGCCCAGCAGTTCCGGCACGGCGAACATGCCGAGCACCGGAATGAACACCAGCGCGGAACCGGAGAAGACGCCGGGCAGCGACAGCGGAAAGGTGACGCGCCAGAAGCGGGTCCAACCACCGGCGCCGAGATCCTGCGCCGCCTCCAGCAGGGCGGGATCGTGCTTCTCCAGGTTGGTGTAGAGAGGCAGCACCATGAAGGGCAGATGCACATAGACCATGCCGGCCAGGACGGCGAAGGGTGTGTACAGCAGACCCGGCGGTCCGAGCAGCATGATCCAGGCGTAGATGCGCACCAGGAAGTTGCTGGCAAAGGGCAGGATCACCAGCAACACCAGCAGGTCGCGCCGCTTCTTCGGGCTCCGGGCGATCAGCCAGGCGAGCGGATAGGCGATGACGATGCAGGCGAGCGTGGTGAGCGCCGCGACAGCGAAGGAGCGCAGCAGGATCTCGGCATAGACGAGATCGGTGGTCAGGAAGCGGTAGGCCTCCAGCGACAGGCCCGACCATGGCGCGAGACCGCCGAACTCGCCGGGTTCGCGAAAGGCGGCGGCGACGACGATCAGCGCCGGGGCGAGAAAGAAGACCAGCAGAAAGACCGTCGGCGGGGCGGTGACCAACCAGCGGCTCGCCCGTTCGAGCCTAGCCACGGAGATACACCCCCGCATCGTGCCGCCAGCAGACGGCGACCTGATCGCCCACTTCATGGAACTTGGCGCGTCCCGGTGCGGCGTTGGTCATCAGCGCTTCGAGGACGACGCCGTTGGCCAGCTCGATCTTGTAAAGCGTCACGTCGCCGATATACAGTAGTTCCTTCACCCGCCCCGCGAAGCGGTTCTTCAGATCGGCCGCTTCCTTCTTGCCGAAGACGCGGATCAGCTCCGGGCGGAGCGCGAAGGCGCCGCGTTCGCCGGGCTGGAGCGGGCGTGGATCGACCGCGGCGATCTCGCCCAGGCCAGCGGCTTTCAGGGTCAGCAGCACCTTGCTGGCGGCCACCACTTCCACGTCGATGAGGTTGATCTTGCCGATGAAGTCGGCGACGAAGCGGTTGGCGGGCTGCGTGTAGAGCTTGTCGGGTTCGTCCAGCTGCTCGATCCGGCCCTGGCGCATCACGGCAATGCGATGCGAGAGGGCCAGCGCCTCCTGCTGCGCATGGGTGACGAACACGAAGGTGATGCCGACCTCGCGCTGCAGGGCGATCAGTTCCACCTGCATTTCCTGGCGCAGTTTGGCGTCGAGCGCGCCGAGCGGCTCGTCGAGCAGCAGCAGGCGCGGCTTGTTCACCAGCCCGCGCGCTAGCGCCACCCGCTGCTTCTGGCCGCCGGACAGTTCGTGGGGAAAGCTGTCGGCCTTGTCGTCGAGATGCACCAGGGCCAGGGCCTCGCCGACGCGCCGGCGGATCTCGTCCCGCGATTTGCCGGCCATCTCGAGCGGGAAGGCGACGTTGCCGGCGACGGTCATGTGCGGAAAGAGCGCGTAGCTCTGGAAGACCGTGTGCAGCGGCCGGCGCTCCGGCGGCACGCCGGCCAGCGAAACGCCGTCGAGCAGGATGTCGCCTTCGTCCGGCGCGTCGAAGCCGGCGATCATGCGCAGAATGGTGGTCTTGCCGCAGCCCGACGGCCCGAGCAGGGTAAAGAATTCCCCGGCCTCGATGGCCAGCGACACATTGCTGACCGCTTCGACGCTGCCGAAGCGACGGGTGAGCCGGCGAATCTCGAGCAGAGCCATGGTCGACAAGCGGCGGAGGAAGGGTGTGGCCGGCTAACTTTCCTCGACGATCTTGACCACGGTGCCGCCGCACCCGGAAAAGCACTGGCGGTGATCGTCGTCGCAGTGGTTGGTGTTCTGGCTGGTATAGCAGGTGCCCCGGCGCTTGTCGCAGTCCTTGCGCGTCTCCGGGCTGTCGGCGCGCCGCAGGCAGGAGCGATGGCTCTGCTCGGCGCGCTCTTCGCACTCGTCTCGCTCCAGCCGCGCCCGGTGCAGGGCGTTGCTCCGGCAGGTTTCGCGGATGGCGGCGCATTGCGTGACGCACAGGCGCCCGGTTTCGCTGGCCGGGGGCCGCAATTCATAGCGGGTGGTCTGGCAACCCGTCGCCAGCAACGCCAACAGAAGCAGCAGTGAAGACCTGGTCATTCCGTTCCCCTTCCTATCGCCGATGTTCGTGGCCGTGCTCCAGGTGACGATCCGCCACGTGGTGGGTTTCCGCCGCCACGTGGTGTTGCAGTTCATGCAGCGGCCGCCCGGGTGTCTTGTGGCCGACCCATTGCGGCAACAGGGAACCCAGCACCATGCCGAGGGCGGAAACGGCCAGGCCGACCAGTTGCGGTGGTATGCCTTCGCCACCGACCAGAGCATAGCCGTAGTCGCCGCCACCCGGGTTGCCGCCGGCCACCAGCACTTCGATCATCAGCCACGACAACAGGCCGCCGAAGGTGGCCGCCAGCGCGCCCTGGGTGGTCGCCCGCCGCCAGAGGATACCGCCCACCAGCGGCACGAAGGCGCCGGCCAGCGTCACTTTGTAGGCGTTCTCGACCATCTTGAAGATCGAGGATTCGGAATTGAGCGCGAAAGCCAGTACCAGGCAGGCGAAGGCGACCACGCAGCCGCGCATCACCCAGAGGAAGCGGTGGTCACCCATCTTCGGATAGAAGCCGCGAATGACGTTCTCGGCGAAGGTCACGGAGGGGGCCAGCAAGGTGGCCGACGAGCAGCTCATGATGGCCGAGAGCACCGCGCCGAAGAACAGTACCTGGGCAAACAGCGGCGTGTGTTGCAGAACCAGGGTGGGCAGCACCAGCTGCGAATCCTTTTCCAGCACTTCGGCGAACCGGACCGGGTCGATGAGGGTCGCCGCATAGGCGATGAACATCGGCACGAACGTGAAGCAGAAGTAGATCGAGGCGCCAAGGATGGAGCCGCCCAGCGCGATCCTGGCGGTCTTGGCCGAGGTGACGCGCTGGAACACGTCCTGCTGCGGGATGGAGCCGAGCATCATGGTGATCCAAGCACCGAGGAAGGCGAGCCATTTCATTGGCTCGGGGGCGGGAAAGAAATCCAGCTTGCCGGCATCGATGGCATGGTGAATGACCGCGCCGCCGCCGCCGTCGATCTTGCCGCTCACGATCCAGGCGATGAACAGCAGGCCGCCCATGCTGACCGCCATCTGCACGAAATCGAGGATCGCCACCGAGAACATGCCGCCGAAGGTGGTGTAGGTGAGCACGATGGCGGCGCCGAGGATCATGCCGGCACTCTGGCTGACCGCGCCGTCGGTGACGACGAAGAAGATCAGACCGAGCGCCTTGATCTGGGCGGCCACCCAGCCTAGGTAGGAGGCGACGATGCACAGCGTCGTGATGACCTCCACGGTGCGGTTGTAGCGCATGCGGTAGAAGTCGCCGAGGGTCAGGATGTTGAGTTTGTACAGGTAGCGCGAGAACAGGATGCCGGCGATGATCAGGCACATCGACGAACCGAAGGGATCGGCGACAACGCCGCGCAGGCCGTCCTTGACGAAGGTGGCGGAGACGCCGAACACCGCTTCGGCGCCGAACCAGGTGGCGAACACGGTGGCCATCACCACCGGCAGCGGCAGGCTGCGCCCGGCGACGGCGAAGTCCTTGGCGTTGTGGACACGGGTGGCCGCGAACAGACCGATGCCGACGGAGAACATCAAGTAAAGAATGACGAACCAGACGAGCATGGCGGAGCCTCGGGGCGATCAGGGCATGAGTAGGACGATGGCGAGAGCCAGTTGCGCCGCCATCAGTGCCACCAGCCAGGTCAGCCGGCGGCGCTGGCGGGCTTGTTCGTCACGCAGCGCCGCCAGTTCGCTGGCCAGGGCGGCCCGCGGCGGATTGCTCAGAGCATGATGCATCAGTCGCGGCAACTGCGGCAATAGCGCGGCCCATTGCGGGGCTTCGTGCTTGACGTGGTTGATCAGGCCGCGCCAGCCGATCTGCTCGGCCATCCAGCGTTCCAGGAAAGGTTTGGCGGTCTGCCACAGATCGAGCTCCGGGTCTAGCTGCCGGCCCAGACCCTCGATGTTGAGCAAGGTCTTCTGGAGCAGTACCAGCTGGGGCTGGATTTCGACGTTGAAGCGGCGCGAGGTCTGGAACAGGCGCAGCAACACCTTG
>WBZL01001441.1_pt1 | contig 25037 bp, 16 predicted proteins | sample 5204291 | NCBI WGS metagenome assembly WBZL01 (sample SAMN12344345, study PRJNA552823) | activated sludge metagenome | biome: Activated sludge suspended growth; feature: Nitrification reactor; material: Wastewater; isolation source: activated sludge from nitrification reactor of wastewater...
CGATCAGTGCAAGGACGCGCCCGAGACGGCCAACGGCTACGAGGACGGCGACGGCTGCCCCGACGAGGTGCCGCAAGAGGTGGCCCAGTTCACCGGCGTCATCAAGGGCATCCAGTTCGACACCAACAAGTCCACCATCAAGGCCAAGTCGCAGCCCACGCTCGACGGCGCCGTCGAGGTGCTCACCAAGTACACGAGCATCATGGTGGAGATCTCGGGGCACACCGACGATCGCGGCGACCGCGACAAGAACGTCAAGCTCTCGGAGGATCGCGCCAACGCGGTGCGCGACTACATGGTGACCAAGGGGATCGACGCCGGCCGCATTCGCACGCGGGGCGCCGGCCCCGACGAGCCGCTCGCCGACAACAAGACGAAGGCGGGCCGCGCCCAGAACCGCCGCATCGAGTTCAAGATCGTCACGCAGTAGCCCTTGGGCGCGCGGGGCCCCGCGTGCCCCTCGTTGCCATCCTTGGTCGAGTCGCCGCCACCCTCGCGATCCGCGGGCGGTGGCAGCGGCATGGAGGGGAATCATGATGAATCGGATCGAGAGGTCGTGGCTTCGCTGGGTGGGTCTGTGCGTGCCACTTTGGGCGGGCGCATGTGGTGACCCTTGCATCGATGACGGCTTCGGCCCGGGACCGGGCCCTCAGTGCGCGACGGCCACGACGACGGGCACCGCCGACGGCGAGGGCTCCACCTCGGCCTTGGCCCCGGGCTCCACCTCGACCGACGACACGGGCTCGGCCACCCTCGACGCGAGCACCACCGACGCGAGCACCACCTCGGCCTCGGCCTCGACCACGGGCATCGACACGAGCTCGAGCTCCGACGACGACACGACCGTGGGCAGCAGCGGGGGCGGCTGCGAGTCCGACGACGACTGCAGCGCGCCCACCCCCGTCTGCGACCTCGGGCCCGCGGTGTGCGTCGAGTGCCTCGACGACCTCGACTGCGTGTTCGGGGAGGCGTGCGACCCGGCGACGAGCACGTGCGCGCCGTCCTGCGACCACGACGCCGACTGCTCGCCGCACCTCGTGTGCGACGTCCCCTCGGGGGGCTGCGTGCCGCCGACGTGCCTGGTGGACCTCGACTGCCCCACGGGGAGCACCTGCGCGCGGGGGAGCTGCGTGGCCACGCCGTGCGTCGACGGCACCGACTGCCCCGCCGACAGCAGCGAGTGCGACCCCGACCTCGGGCTGTGCGTGCCGGGCCCGGGCTCGCAGTGCGACTTCTCGGGCGGGGTGCAGTGCGGCCAGGGCTCGTACGGCTGCGCCAACGGCTACTGCGTGAGCTGCCAGGTCCCGGGCAACCGCTGCCTGCGGTGCGCCCACGATCCCGCGGGAGCCTGCAATGCGCAGCACGTGTGCAACGTGGAGCTCGACGCCTGTGTGGATTGCGTGCAGGGCTCGGACTGCACGGGCCCCGAGGCGTGCCAGCCCACGGGCGAGTGCGCGGCCGCGTGCAGCGGCGCGGGCCAGTGCCCCGGGTACGCGCGCTGCGATCAGTACGGCCGGTGCGGGCAGGACCTCTACGGCACCGAGTGCCGCGACGACGCCGACTGCCCGGGCATGCAGTGCGTGCAGGGCTCGTGCATGGACTGCGTGCTCGACGGGACGGGCGCCGAGTGCCAGACCTGCCTCGTGGGCGACGTGGCCGGGCAGTGTGGCGGGGCGCTGTGTGACTTCGACCTGTTCGTGTGCGTGACGTGTCGCGACGACGACGATTGCGGCGGCGCGACGCCGGTGTGCAGCTTCGGGAGCTGCCAGGCCCCGTGCCTGGCCGATGGCGACTGCGCGGCGCTGCCGGGCGCCACGTGCGACCCGGGGACCAACGCCTGCGTGCTGCCGCCGGCGCCGGCGTGTGCCGTGGACGCGGAGTGCGTGGGCTTCGGCGCGGGCTCGGAGGTGATCTGCACCGGCGGCCTGTGCCACTACCCATAGCACCCGGCTCGGCCACGCCACGGCACCACGGGGCGCGTCTGCCCCCGCGTGGCGCGGGCGCTCGCGTTCGGTGGCTGCTATGGTCGCAGCCCCATGGAGCCCTGGACCCCCGACTCGTGGAAGCGCAAGGACGCGAGCCAGACCGTCGCCTATCCCGACCTCGAGGCGCTGGCGCGGGTGCAGGGCGAGATCTCACGGCTGCCGCCGCTGGTGACGTCGTGGGAGGTCGAGGCGCTGCGCGAGCGGCTGGCCCAGGCCGCGCGCGGCGAGGCATTCCTGCTCCAGGGGGGCGACTGCGCCGAGTCGTTCGACGACTGCTCGTCGGGCAGCATCGCCACCAAGCTCAAGATCCTCCTGCAGATGAGCCTCTTGCTCGTGCACGCCACGCGCCTGCCGGTGGTGCGGGTGGGGCGGATCGCGGGGCAGTACGCCAAGCCGCGCTCGTCGGCCACCGAGGAGCGCGACGGGGTCACGCTGCCGTCGTACCGCGGCGACATCATCAACCGCTCGCCGTTCACCCCCGCCGATCGCACGCCCGATCCCATGCTCCTGCTGCGCGGGTACGAGCGCGCCGCGCTCACGCTCAACTTCGTGCGCGCGCTGGCCGACGGTGGCTTCGCCGACCTGCACCACCCCGAGCTGTGGGACGTGTCGTTCGCGGCGGGCTCGGAGCACCACGAGGAGTACCGGCGGATCGCCGAGGGCATCAAGGATTCCATCGCGTTCATGGAGGCCGTCACCCACACCCAGAGCGCGCTGCTGCGGCGGGTGGACCTCTACACCAGCCACGAGGCGCTCAGCCTCGAGTACGAGCAGGCGCAGACCCGCCAGGTGCCGCGCCGCACGGGCTGGTACGACCTCGCCACGCACCTGCCGTGGATCGGCATGCGCACGGCCGACCCCGCCGGGGCGCACGTGGAGTACTGCCGGGGCATCCGCAACCCCATCGGCATCAAGGTGGGGCCGGGGCTCGGCGACGCCCGGCTCGTGGCGGTGCTCGAGCGCCTCGATCCCGAGCACGAGCCGGGGCGCATCACGCTCATCCACCGGCTCGGCTCGGATCGCGTGCAGACCGAGCTTCCGCGCCTCATCGACGCGGTGCGGCGAGCCGGGCGGACGGTGCTGTGGTGCTGCGACCCGATGCACGGCAACACCGAGACGACGGCCGCGGGGATCAAGACCCGACGGTTCGCACGCATCCTCTCCGAGCTCGAGCAGGCGTTCGAGGTGCACACGCAGATGGGCTCGATCCTCGGCGGGGTGCACTTCGAGATGACCGGCGAGAACGTGACCGAGTGCGTCGGCGGAGCGGGCGGAGTGGAGGAGCACGAGCTGCACCTCGACTACCGCAGCAAGGTGGACCCGCGGCTCAACTACCGCCAGGCGCTCGAGATGGCGATGCTGGTCACGCGGCACCTCCGACGCGGGCGAAGGGGCTAGCCACCGCGCAACTGGGCGAAATCGACCGGGCGAAACGAGCCAAGGCCCGGACCTCCACTTTAAAGGAAATGCTTACGCTGTTCGCGGTGGCCTCCGATCCGGGTTTTCGTTACGTTGAAGGTGCGGCTGTAGTGAACGCAGCCACCTCGGTCGGGGGACATGGGGTGGCAGGGCTCGCATCAGCGAGCGCCGATCTCGGCCGCAAGGGGTCATCTGCATCATGGGAAATCGTAGGATGCTCGAGCTCGTGCTCGGGCGGCGGATCGTAGGACGCGAGGAAGCGACGACGCCAGCCCCCACGGGGCGCATCGAGCCTCGCTCGGCACCCAGCGACGCGCCGCCTCTCGATCGATGATGGACCCCGAGGCGACCCCGTCGCCCGCCTCGAGGCCCGCTCGCTGCGAGCGAGGGCTCCCGATCCATCGGGCCCGCGGCTTCGTAGACGAGGCAGGCCACACGAGGCGCCCAACGAGCTCCGTGGACGTCGCCGCCGGTCGGGAGCCGACGGCGACGCGCGAGCAGCCGACCCCCGGGAAGGCGTCGGCTGCTCGCGCAACTTTTCGTTCTCCCCGCCGCACGAAGCGGCAAGGCCTGCCGGGTGCGCCGAGGCGAGCGCGAGGCTCGGCGTCAGGTCGTGCCCAGCAGCGTCGCGACCTCGCGACGCACGGCTCGCTCGACCGCGACGTCGTAGGGCAGCGCATAGTAGAGGAACGTCTCGCCCACCTCGGCCGGGCGCAGGCCGTGCGCGTCTACGGCGTAGGCCCGCGTGTACGCCCGCAGGCCGCCGGCGAGCAGCACGTCGCCCCAGTGCAGGCGGGCCTCGAGCACCTCGTAGAGCATCGAGCCGGCGACCGCGTCGAGCGCGTCCCAGTCGTCGTCGTAGGCCGCGACGACGCGCACGCCGTCGCTGCCCACGTGCAGGGTGAAGGCGTCGTGGGCCCGCGGGAACACGATCTCGACCACCAGCCGCAGGGGCCCGGGGCTGCGCATGCGGGGGAAGGCGCGGGCGAGGGCGGGGGCGAGCTCGTCGTGGATCCACGCATGCACGCGCGGGCGCATCACGGCCTCGTCGTGGCCGCGGAGGTTGGCGTCGCATAGGTCGGGCAGCGCGACCGGGCGGTAGCGCCGGGGCTCGGGGCCGGGCTCGATCGCGACCAGCGCGGCGGCGCCGTGCGGGTCGAGGGTCACCTGGCCGGGGCGCACGTGGTAGCGCCCGCCGACGACCATGGGCAGGGGGGCGGTACCGGGGCTCGCGGCCGCCACGTCGCGCAGGAAGCGGGCCTCGGGCACCGGGAACACGAAGCGATCGAGCCAGCGAAACGCCTGCACGTGCGCGGCCCCGTTGGCGCCCGGGACCACCGCGGCGGCCTCGATGGCGGCGGCCTGGGCCAGCAGCTCGGCGTAGGCCCGGTAGGGGAAGCCCACGCGGTGGCCGAGCACCGCGGCGATCTCGAGCATGGGCTGCCAGCGCACGATCGCGAGATCGACCCGCGCGGCGCCCACGGCCGGCAGCGCGTGCTCGAGCACGCGACGCACGTGCGCGGGGTCGCGGAGCACGGCGTCGACCTGGTTCCAGGCCACTGCGCCGGCCGAGGCGATCACCATGCCCCACTCGTCGGGGCCGAGCGAGGGCGTGCTGACGAGCTCGACGCCGTCGAGCTCCACGCGCTGGCCCGCCGCGAGCGTGCGCACGGTGCGGAAGCCGAGCGCTCGCGCGGCCCAGGCCACGAGCGCGTCGGGGGTGACGACCACGGCGTCGGGGTCGAGCTGCGCCAGGCGGTGCAGGCTGGGCACGTCGAAGTGATCGGGGTGCCGGTGCGAGACGAGCACGAAGTCGGGGCGCAGCGCCTCGGCGTGCACGTGGCGCCGCGGCACCGTCTCGAACACGCCGCCGTGGTGCTCGGGCGAGAGCAAGGGGTCGAACAGCAGGCGCAGGCCGACCGCCTCGACGAGCCACATCGCATGCCCAAGGCAGAGCAGGTCCACGTGGTCGCGCGCATTGTACCGCAGCGGCCGCGCGGGCGATACTAGCGGCGGTGACCCGCCGCCGCGTCCACTCGATCGCCATCGAGCTCACCAGCCACTGCAACCAGCGGTGCAGCTACTGCTACAACGCCTGGCGCGCCGACAACGGGCGCACGGTCGGGGCGCTGCCCCACGCCGAGCTGCTCGCGCTGGTCGACAAGGCGCTGCGCGAGCTCGAGGTCGACCACGTCACGCTCACCGGCGGCGAGACGTTCGCGCGCGCCGACGTGTTCGACGTGCTCGACACGTGCAAGGGCCACGGGGTCGACGCGCTCATCATCTCGAACGGCGGGCTCGTCGACGACGCGCTGGCGCAGCGGCTGCGCGGCTACTCCATCCGCTGCGTGCAGGTCACCCTCAACGGGCCCGACGCGGCGCTGCACCAGGCGCACGTGGGCGGCGACCACTTCGAGGCCACGCTCGCGGGCATCCGCGCGCTGCGGCGCCACGGGGTGCCGGTGGCGGGCTGCGTGGTGGTCACGCGGCGCAACGCGGCGGTGGTGGGCGAGATCCTCGACCTGTTCGCCTCGCTGGGGGTCACCCTCATCGCGCTGTCGCGGTTCTCACCGGCGGGCTACGCCGCGGCGCACGTGGCCGAGCTGTTGCCCTCGCGCAGCGACATGGTGGCGGCGCTCGAGCAGGCCGAGGCGCGGGCGGTCGCGCACGGGCTCGAGCTGCAGGTGACCATGCCGGTGCCCCCGTGCGTCATCGATCACGCCGACTACCCGCACGTGCGCTTCGGCGGCTGCCCCATCGGCACCGAGGCGCAGGAGCTGGCCATCGGGCCGCGCGGCGAGCTGCGCTCGTGCACGCTGCACGCCGAGGTGGTGGGGGACGCCCGCACCGAGCCCTTCGCGGCGCTGCTCGACGCGCCGGCGCTGGCCCGCTACCGCGACGTGACGCCCGAGTTCTGCGCGCCGTGCCCCCACCGCCGCTCGTGCCTGGGGGGCTGCGGCGCGGCGGCGGCCTCGGTGCTGGGCGACCCGCGGGGGCTCGATCCGTTCGTGGCGCAGCACGTCGACGACGCGTTCGCGGCGCGGCTGGCCGCGGCGCGGCGCGGCGCCAGGCCCTCGCTGCCGGTGGTGTCGTGACGGCGCCGGTCCGGGTGCTGCTGTTGTGGCCGGGCAGCGAGGGCGCGGCCGCGGGCAACTTCGGCGTGCCCCAGCTGGTGCTGCTGGGCACGGTGCTGCGCGCGAGCACCAGGGCCCGCGTCGACATCCGCGACCTGGCGATCGAGCGGCGGCTGGGCACCGCGCTGCCGACGATCCTCGACGGGGACGACGGCCGCGGCTACGACGTGATCGCGATCTCGGTGTACTCGTCGTTCGACCACCTGCTGTGCGACGCGATCGCCCGCATGGCCCGCGAGCGCTGGCCCCACGTGGTGCTCGTGGCCGGCGGCTACCACCCGAGCGCCCGCCCGCTGCCCTACGTGGCCGAGGCCTCGCCGTTCGACGTGGTGGTGGTGGGCGAGGGCGAGCAGCCGCTGTGCCGCGTGGTCGAGTCGGTGACGGGGGCGCACCGCTGCGAAAGGTGGTGCTGGGGCCGCAGGCGGTCGACCACCTCGACGCGCTGCCGCCCTCGGACTGGTCGCTGCTCGAGCGCTACCGCGGCATCGCGCGGCGCCACGCCTCGCAGGCGCAGGTGTACCTGTCGCGCGGGTGCCCGTTCGACTGCGCGTTCTGCATGGAGCGAGCCAAGCGCGAGGTGTCGTGGCGGCCGCTGTCGGTCGAGCGCGCGCTGGCCGAGGTGGAGGGCCTGCACCGCTTCCTCGACCTGCGCAGCTGGACGCTCTACTTCGGCGACGCGCTGTTCGGCATGAAGAAGCGCTGGCGCCGAGAATTCCTCGAGGCCCTGGCCAGCCGCGGGCTGCCGGTGGAGAAGTACTGGCTGCTCATCCGCGTGGACCTGGTGGAGGACGAGGACCTGCGGCTGTTCTCGGCGGCCAACTGCGGGCTGGGGTTCGGGCTCGAGTCGGGCGACCCGGAGCTGCTCGCCACCATCCGCAAGTCGGGCCGCCTCGACGACTACCTCGAGCGCATGGAGCACATCGCCGAGCGGGCGCGGGAGCACCAGGTGCCGTGGGGGGCCAACGTGATCTGCGGGCACCCGGGCGAGACGCCGGCCACGCTCGAGCGCAGCGCGGCGTACCTGCGGCGCCTGTTCCTGCGCGAGCGCGGCACCACGGGCTTCCTCTCGGTCGACCCGTTCCGGCTCTACCCGGGCTCGCCCATCGACGCCGACCGCTCGTACTACGAGCAGCGCTTCGGCACGCGCTTCCACTACCCGTGCTGGTGGGACGACGGCGACCCCGAGTTCCTGTCGGAGTGGGTCGACCCGAGCGCCGAGCTCGACTGGGTGACCCGCGAGGCGCTGCAGCACGAGCTGCTCGCGCCCGTGCTGGCGCAGGTCGAGGAGCGCTTCGTGTACACGGGGCCGGCGCGGGGCTACTTCATGGGGGCCATCCGCGAGCAGCTCGCGTACACGCGCCCGGCGTCGCGCTGGCCGGCGCTCGAGCGCTACTACGCGTGGCACGGCTACCTGGGCCGCCGCGCCCAGGCCCAGCGCACGCGCCGGGGCCACGGCGCGCTGGCCGAGCTGGCGCGCCACCGCCGGGCCCGCGCACGCGAGGCGATCGCCGCGGCCGCGGGGATCCCCGAGGGCGACCCGATCCTCGACGCGATCGAGGCCGTGCCGCGCGAGCGCTTCGTGCCGGTGGAGGCGATCGACCAGAGCACCAAGGACGTGGCGGTGGCGCTCGACGACAGCGGGCTGGCCACGGTCAGCGCCATGCATGCCTACGCCGCCGCCTACCGCTGGCTCGACGTGGGGCCCGGCGACGGCGTGCTCGACCTCGGGGCGGGCACGGGCTACGGCGCGGCGATCCTGCGGGCGCTCGTGGGCGACGCGGGCGAGGTGATCGCCGTCGAGCTCGACCCCGCGCTGGTGCGCCGCGCCCGTGAGGAGCTCGAGCCGCTCGGGGTGCCGTGCTCCGTGGGCGACGCGCTCGATCCCCGCACGTGGCCGCCGCGGGCCCTGGCGCTGCGCAAGGTGACGGTGGGGTTCGCCCTCGACGCGATCCCGGCCGCGTGGCAAGAGGCGCTGGCGGTCGGCACGGTGATCGTGGCGCCGCTGCGCGACGACAGCGGCGTGCTGCGCCTGTGCCGGACCGAGCTCGTCGAGGGCGGGCTCGCGCAGCAGTGGGGCCACGCGGTGCGCTACGTGCCCGTACGCACCTCGCTGCCGCCGGGGCGCGACGTCGAGGCCGCAGCGCCGAAGGTCGCGGCGCGGCGCGACGCGGTGCACCTGCCGCTGGTCGACTGAGCGCGACGGGGCCGAGCCGCGACCCACGACGGGAGCAGCGGGCCGCTCTGGGCGGCGCGACGGGGCTCACGGGGCGGCCGCGAGCGCGGCGAGCCGCGGGACCCGCTGCTCGCGATCGTGGAGCAGCGCGCGGCGCTGCTCCAGCGTCAGCTGCCCCTCCGCGTGCAGCGAGGCGAGCAGCGGCTCGAGCTCGAGCGAGGCGACCCAGCGCGCGTGGGCCTGCCGGAGCGCGAGCGGAGCGGCGCCCATGCGCGCGGCGAGGCCGGTGAGCGCCGCCCACTCGGCCTGCGCGTAGCGGTCGTCCCCGGCGTCCTGGACCGACTGCTCGTGCATCGCGAGCACCGCGGACGTGCACGCGTCGAGGCCGTGCCACGGCGCAGGCGCCCCCACCACGAGGCGCGAGGGCAGCCCGCGCCCGCGCGGCCCGAGCACCCACGACAGCTCGATGCGCGCGCCGGCGAGCGACGGCACCACGCGCGCGGCGGGCTCGAGCCAGCGCTCGACCTGCGGCGCGGCGCGGCGGAGCAGGGGCTCGACCTCGGCGGCGCGCCAGCCCGCGAACCACGGCCCCAGGGCGCACAGTGTGGCGTGCAGGAGCTCGAGCTCGGGCTGCGCGTGGGCCACGAGCCGGGCGAGCACCCACGGGGCGCGCACGTGGCGAGGCTCGAGCGCTCGCAGCTCGAGCCCCGCGCAGGCGCGGAGCTCCGCGAGCGAGGCCAGCAGCTCGGGCCAGGCGTGCACCACCGCGGGCATGCGCCCGGCCGACCACGCGCGCGCGAGCAGGGCCGCGTCCTCGTGGAGCAGCGCCTCGAGCTCGGCGGGCGCCCGCCCGCGGGCCCAGTGGAGGTAGCGAGCATCGTGCACGCAGCCCGGCTCCCCCAGGGGGACGTGGGCGAGCACGTGGAGCACGAGATCGGTGAGATCGCTCGTGGGGCGCGGCGTCACGCGCCGTCGGTGGGCTTGGCCACGCGCAAGCACGGACCAGGCGTGGGCTCGGGCTCGGGATCGGGGGGCCGGACCTTGAGGCAGGGCCGCGGCTTGGGATCGGGCTCGGGCGGCTTGATGCTCAGGCAGGGGTGAGGCCTGGGCTCGGGCTCCGGCTCGGGCGGGGGTGCGGCGATCTTGAGGCAAGCCTGGGGCGACCCGTCGTCGGGCTCGGGCTCCGGCTCGGGCGGCACCACCTCGAGGCACGGCATGGGCTTGCCGGAGTCGTCGGGCTCGGGCGGGGCCACCTTGAGGCACGGCCGTGGGTTGGCCTTGGTGTCGGTGCCCTCCGCCCCCTTGGTGTCGGCCTTGGAGGGGGCCGCGGGCTCTTCCTTGGGCTTCTCGCACGCAGCCGTGGTGGTGAGGCCCGAGAGCGCGAGCGCGATGAAGCGCTGGCGCCGAGCGAGGATGGCCGCGCGATCGGGGTCTTCGCTGCCGGCCGAGGCGGAGACGTCGGCGGGGTCGCGGGTCTCGTCGTGGGGTCCCGGTGGCTTGCCCATGGGCGCTCACGATACCACGACCCTCGGGGGCCGGCCGCAAGGCACCGAGGCGGCCGGGGACCTGACGTCACGGCAGGCAGGCCGACGCGGCCACGGGCTGGCCGATGAACAGCTCGATCTCGGCCTGGTTGTCGGGCGCGTGGAGGTGGGCGCGGATCTCCTGGTCGTGGATGCCGAGGTGGGGGTGGGCGTCGGCGCGCTCGAGCAAGAAGTGCGTGCGCAGCCACTGGGTGCGCACGAGCTCGACGTACTCGGGCTCGGCCTGCAGCGCGGCGTACAGCTCGGGGTAGGTGGTGCGCGCGCGACGGAGGTAGAGCTCGAGGTAATAGAGGAAGGCCACCGCGCCGTCGCGCCCCGAGACGCCCCATGGGATGTGCTCGCCCACCGCGGCGATCGCCCCCATGCCGTTGATGTAGGCGTTCATCTCGTCGAGCAGCTCGTAGAAGCCGTAGCTGCCCTGCTCGCCGGTGAGGTACGTGTCGGCGTAGAGCGCGGTCGAGTCGTCGACGAGCATGCCGAGGATCTCCGCGCGCGGGAAGCCGTCGATCTTGGGCGGCTCGAACCAGAGGTCGGCCCGCAGCCAGTAGCCGAAGTACGGCTGCCCCAGCGCGTGGTCGTAGTCCCAGCCGTGGGTGCCCTCGTGCACCTCGGTCATCACCGAGTCCATCAGCGCCGTGAAGCTGCTGGCGTCGGTGAAGGCGCCGAACCACGGGTCGTCGCCCCGCTCCACGAGCAGATCGGCGGCTGCGGGGTAGCGGCGATCGAGCACGCCGATCATCACCTCGGCCCAGTTGCCCCCGACGAACGCGGCCTCGAGGTCGTCGACGTCGGCGGCCGCGTCGAAGGGCTCGCAGTAGCAATGCGCGGGGCACTCGCCGGCGGGCGGATCGTCGCCTCCGCCGTCGTCGCTGCCCGCGGTCGTGGGCGGTGCGTCGTCACCCCCATCGCCGGGGCGATCGTCACCGCCCGGGCGGTCGTCGCCGCCCGCGGTGCCGTCGCCCGCCTCGTCGGAGGCCGAGCCCTCGCTGCCTTCGCTGCCCGCGTCGTCGTGGCCCGGCCCCACGCCTGCCCATGGGCCCAGCGCCTCGCGGGGCTCGGGGGTGCAGGCGGCCAGGGCTCCCAGCACGCCCACGAGCCCGCAGAGCGCCTGGGCCGGTCGAGGCCGCGTCGTCGCGTGGATTCGCATCGCACCGCGCGTGAGCACGACCCGTGCCAGACCGCGAGCCCAACGATTGCGCAGCCCGTGGCCCGGCGACCTGGGCAAGTTGCCCAGCGCCTCGGGACGTCTCGCGCAGCGCGGGGCTCAGGCGGGGCCGCGGACCCGGGGAAGCCGCCCGAGGGCGTACATCCGCAGGCCCACCCCCGGCGCGCCGTAGAGCAGCACCGGGGTGCGATCGCCCGCGAGCACCAGCGCGTACGGGGGCCCGGCGGTGCCGGGCGCGAGGTCCAGCACGCGATGCTCCCCGCCGGGGCCGAAGCCGTGCAGCCGCCCGTCGTGGGTGGCGAGCACCACGTGCGGCCGCCCGCCGGCATCGAGGCGCACCGCGGCGTGCTCCACCTCGCCTTCGACCACGTACGTGCGCGAGCCGCTGGCCGCACGGGCGTGCGAGGGATCGAGCCCGAGCACGTGCACCTCCACGCGCGTGCGATCGGGCGCGCGCACGAGGGCCGCCCCGACCGCGTGGCGATCGCGGGTGATCACGAGGTCGAGCGCGAGCGCGACCCCGGGGCGCTCGCCCAGGCGCTCCACCGCGTGCACGCCCCGACCCTGCGCCCAGCGGATGGCGTAGCCGTGCGCGTGCGGCCCGTCGGGCCGGCCGGCGCCCGCACCGAACGCGAGCGTGATGCGCTCGCCGTCGGGCGCCGCCGCGGTGCAGGCCAGGCTCGGCCGCGCCCCGCTCGACGTGGGGCCCGGGAGCGCGCGCGAGCCGTCGAGCGCGACCACCCCGAGCGCCCAGCCGGCCGCGTCGTCGCGCGCCAGCAGGGCCTCGCACCCGGGCAGCCGCCCGTCCTCGTACGCGTCCTCCACCGGCGAGCCCAGCACGTGGAAGCCGGGGGCGGGCAGCGCCTGGGCCAGGCGCGTGACGTGGCCGTGCGCGTGCACGAAGGCGTGCAGGGTGGAGCCGTCGACGTAGGCCACGTGCTGGCGGGTGGGCAGCGCCTGCGGCGGAACCGAGAGCGCCACCGCGGCCCCGCGGGGCGCCGGCCCCAGCGCCACCACGGGCCCGAGCGCGAGCGGGCCGTCGTGGTCGAGCGTGGCGAGCCGCAGCTGCACGCCCGCGGGCCCGCGCTCGCCGAGCAGGCACAGGCTGGGGCTCTCGGTGCCGCCGCTGCGCCCGTGGCAGGCGAGCGCCTCGAGCGAGGCCGGCGACACGTGCACCTCGACCGGCTCGGAGCGCGCCGAGCCGTCGCGCCACGCATACTCGACGTGCACGGCGTAGCGCCCGGGCCCGGGCAGCACCAGCGGCCGGCCGGGGCCCACCGCGTGCTCGCGCCGCGTCCCGGGCTCCAGCGTCACCAGGGGCTCCTGCCCGCCGGGCAGGCTCGGCACCCACTGCGGCGCGGCATGCTCGGGCGGCGCGGCGTCGAGGGGCACGACGTGCACCACCGGCCCCCCGCCGGCGCACTGCGGATCGACCTCGACGAGCGCCGCGTCGCCGAGGCACTCGAGGCGCGCCAGGCCGCGCGGGACGTCGGGCCACACGACCGTGCTGGGCTCGAGCACGAGCGTGGCGCGGGGCGAAGTGGGCTGGGGCTCGTCCATGGGTCCTTCGGCGTCGCGGGGCTCGGGCGGCAACGGCTCACTGGTAGAGCGGATCGGCGTCGTGCGTGGAGGCCCAGCCCCGCAGCTGCAGGATGCAGCGGCCGCAGTAGTCGCCGTAGCAGCCCGAGTAGCTCATCACGCACACCGCCTGATCGGCGGTGGGCGTCTGGAACGGCTCGACCACCGGGGCCTGGTGGGCGTCGGCGAGGTCGGCCCCGGCGGGCGGCTGGTGGCACAGGCCGAGCACGTGCCCCAGCTCGTGCAGCGCGTTGGCGGTGGCCGAGTAGGCCCAGAAGTCGCCGTGGTACACGCCGCGCGTGTGCGACAGCCAGAACGCACGCGAGGCCGTGCCGTAGCCGCTGGTGATGGTGGTCTTGATGTCGAGCGCGCGGAAGTCCCACGTCGAGCCGCGGGGGATCTGCACCACGGTGATGCCGGGAAGCACGCCGCCCCCCGCGAAGTGCTCGAGCATCGCCTCGGCCATGGCGTAGAGGGCCTTCTCGGGGTCGTCGGTCGACACCTGCAGCTCGGGGTGCGTGCCCTGCTTGGTCACGTCGAAGTTGGCCAGGCGCAGGGCGTTGTACTCGGCGAAGCTGCGGAAGGTCATCAAGAACGGCGACGTGGCGTCGTCGAGCACGAGCGTGGGCCAGTCGACGCGCTTGGCGAACTGCGCCGAGGCCTCCCACGCGCGCTGGCCCGCGGCCAGCGCGTCGCGCAGCTGCTGGCGGGTCATGCCCTCGATCTCGCCCGCGTCGTCGATGAGCTCGCAGTAGGCGCGGCGCAGCTGGGTGACCAGGCCCGTGGGCACCACGGCGACCGGGCGATAGCGCATCTGCGTGGCCTTGGCGGTCACGCCGGCCGCCATCGCCCCGGGCACCGCCGCGTACTGGTCCTCGGGGGAGGGCACGCCCAGCACGTCGAGGTCGATGAGCGGGGTGTCCAGGCACATCAGGCCGAACGAGGCCGAGGCCATCGCGTTGGGGTTCCAGGCGGCCTGCTGATGCGCGACCCCGTAGTCGAGCGTGGCCCGCAGCGTCGCGCTCATGGGGGTGGGCGCGGGGTTGGGCAGCCGGAGGTAGCGACCCAGCCGGATGTTGCGCCACACCACCATCGTGCCCGTCTGGGCGCGCGCGGTGGTGGAGCTGGCGCCCTGCCGCTTGAGCCACAGCGGATCCACGTAGGCGCGCAGCCGGTAGCGATCGCCGCCGCAGCGCGAGGGCTCGAACACCACCCCCGCATGGCCGCTGGCGTTGGCCACCGCCTGCACGGCGTGCGGGTGGGCGGTGGCGTCGCCCGGCAGGGTGGCGAGCGCGAGGTCGCCGTGCGCGGCTCCGGTGTGGAAGCGCGCCTGCCTGGCGCTCGTGTCGAGCACCTTGGTGATCGCCGCGCCCCCGCGCCCGCCGTGCTCGGCCTCGGGGGCGTTGAAGCGCTGCGGGTCCTTGGCGTCGGCGGCGGCCTCGATCTGCGTCATCAGGCCCGTGACGAAGCGGTGCTGGCCCGCGTCGGCCACCTCGGTGCGCCGCCCCTCGTAGACCAGGCGCTGCGCGAGCAGGTGCTCCACCCGCTCCTTGGCCTTGGCGATGAACCCGCCCGGGCGGAGCACCGGGTAGGGCAGCTCGTGCTGGTCGCCCCAGAACGCGCTGACCTCGGCCCACGTGACCTTGGGCGCGTCGTGCCAGTGCCGCAGCCACCCGAGCGCCACGGGGCCCGCGAGCGCCTGGTCGCCGCCGTTGTCGGCGAGGGCCTTGGCCGCGAGCACCTTGAAGTTGGTCCACTCCGCGTCGGTGAGCGCGTTGTACTGGAAGCCCGCCGGCTTGGGGCCCTGGGCGAACGCGTCGGCGAGCTTGGCCTCGAGCCGCCCGAGGTTCTGCGGCGTCAGCGTGGTGAACGTCATGCGGGGGTACGGCGGCCCCGCGGTCCAGAAGCTCTGCACGCGATCGACCGGGACCGCGGCCCCGGCGGCCCACGTGTCGATCCACTGGCCCGCCAGCGCGAGGGCCTGCACGTCGTCGTCGGCGTGCGCCAGGTGGGCCGCGTGCGCGATGCGGTGGATCCCCTTCCACTCCTCGGCGCTGAGCCCCTGGTTGTCGCCGAAGGCGGCCGGGCGCGTCGCGTCGACCCACAGGAGCCCCTCGAGCGCGTAGTTCATCACGCGGCTGGGCAGCGGCGCGGCGGCCAGCGGCGAGTCGTCGGGCAGCGCCTCGGGATCGACGAGCTGGAAGAGCACCGGGGCGTTGGCCGCGGGCACCGTGCGCCCGTCGGGCCAGCGCTTGATCACCTTGGCCACGAGCGGCAGCCGCCCGAGCGTGGGGTTGTCGACGAACACCTTGTTCTCGCCCAGGTGCCGCGAGTCCCCGATGCGGAGCTCGTAGTCGCCCCCGGGGTTGCTGGGCGCGCTGTTGTTGAGCACGTGATCGCCCCCCACCCGCGTCGACGTGGGCGAGCGCGTGACGCAGTACCCCCCGGGGAAGCGGATCGCCGCGAACGTACGGGCCCGCGGCAGCGCGCTGGTGGCGAGGATCTCGCCCGCGGCCGGCAGCGTGCCGGCCACGAGGTTGCCCCGCACCTCGCGCTGGAGCAGGGCGAGCAGCTGCGGGTCGTCTTGATCCTCGCCGACGACCGCCTCGCGGACCCGCCGGTAGTACTGCCAGCACAGCCGTGCGTGCGCCACGATGGCGGGGTGGCCGAGCGGCGTGTAGAGGTAGCCGAGCGCCTGCAGCCGCTGCTGCACCCCCACCTCCGTCCAGGGGTCGCCCCCGCCGATCGGCTCGAACATCGCATCGACGTCGTGGAGCGACAGCTCGACGGAGTAGGTGGGGCCCGGCGACTTGACCACGTTGCGGAGCTTGCGCTGCACCTTCACGCGCTCGTGCTTGCGCGCGGTCTCCTTGCGCACGTGCTCGACGACGTCGTCGCCGAAGCGGTCCTTGAGGTAGGCCACCGCCATGTCACCGGCGAGGTACTGGCCGGCGACCTTGAGCACCACCACGAAGCGGCCGCGCTTGTCGGGCTCGGCCAGCAGCTCGGGGTGGTGCTCGGTCATCCAGCGACACGCCGCGTCGCCGGTGTGGTGCCCGCCGTCGGCGTGGATCGTGAGCTCGGCCCAGATCGCCATCGGTCCCTCACTCGTCGTGGGCCCGGCCCAGCGCGGCCCGGGTCGCGTCGTCCACCACGCCCAGCGGATCGAGGTCGTGATCGAGCTGGAACGCCACCGTCGCCTGCTCGAGCGCCTCGCCGTCCTCGCCGTCGATGGGCCCGTGGTAGTAGCCCAGGTTGTAGAGCCGCGCCTGCACCCCGCTCACGGTGTCGAGCGGGTCGAGGTGCCCGAGCGCGAGCGCGTGGACCTCGACCTCCGGCTGCCCGTCCTGCTCCCAGCGGAGCTCGACCGTGCCGCCCTTGACGCTGGGCATCACCGGCAGGTCGAGCCAGCCGTCGTCGAGCGTGCCCTCGCTGCGCGTGCCGTCGAGCACGAGCACGTAGCTGGCCGCGCGCGGCACCCCCAGGTGGTCGAGGAAGCGCACGCGCAGCTGCGACGGGATGCCCTTGCCGCGGAACGTGTGGCGCTGGCCGGTGGCACACGACTCCTGCCGGAGCACCCGCTCGGGCACGAACACCACGTCGCCGGGGGCGAGCGCGGTGTGGGTCTTGCGGAGCTCGCGGAGCCCCGCGTTGCTGGCGTGGGCCCACAGCTCGTCCCACGGCAGCCCGTGCGCGTGCGCGATGCTCTCGATGCAATCACCCTGACGCACCGTATAGTCACCCATGGCGGCGGCGTATGGTATCATCGTGCGCGGCGATGGTGGCGATCCTCCTGCGCGGACCTCAGGTCGAGGCGCTGCACGTGTCGTCGAGCGAAGGCTTCGTCGAGCGCGTGCAGGCTCACCTGCGCGCGTTCTTCCCCGCCGAGTGCGAGCGCCTGGGCAGCGCGGCGGCGCTGCGCGAGGTGGTGCGCCACGGCCTGCGCCGCGCCCGGGGCCACGGGCTCCGCAGCCAGCGCGAGGCGTGCAAGTACCTCGATCTCATGTTCGCCTTCGGCCGCGACTTCGATCGCGACCCGCGGCTCGGGTGGGTGGTGCCCATCCTCGAGGGCCACACCCACGATCTCACGCGCTCCAAGGTCGATCGGCTGTTCGAGCAGGCGCTGCGTCACCCCGAGCAAGCCACCGGGCTGGGGACCGCGCTGCCCCCCGAGGCCCAGCACGCCGAGGACGATCCTCCATGAGCGGGTCGGGCCTCGGCGACGCCGGCCAAGCTGCCGATCGCGACTTCGACGAGACCTCGGCCGACGCGTCGGAGGTGGGCTGCGAGCGCGCCACGCCGCACGCGAGCACCGAGCCCCTCGATTGGATCGAGATCTGCCTGCTCGGCGAGGGCGACGTGCCCATCGGCGGCGAGCGCTACCGCGTGGCGCTGCCCGACGGCCGCACCGTCGAGGGCCGCCTGGGCCCCGACGGCCTCGCGCGGATCGACGGAATCCCCGCGGGGCGCTGCACGGTGACCTTCCCGCGCATGGATCGCAGCGCGTGGGAGCCCGCGGGCTGAGCCTCCGCCGCGCTCAGGGCGGCGGGCGCTCGCGACCGGGCGTGACGAACGCCTCGCGGGTCGTCGCCAGCGGCCAGCGCCCCTCCGAGACCGCCACGTACACCCACGCGTCCTCGGCGGGCCCCGAGGACAGGCCGGTCTCCGCGGCCTCGCGCGCCTGCGCCATGATCTCGCGGACCTGCCCGGGCGCCACCGAGCTGCCGCCGCTGGCCACCCGCGTCAGCGCCGTGCCCGGCTGGGTGACCGCCTGCACCGAGTACCCGCAGTGCTCGGCCTGCGTGCCGATGCCCTCGACCGAGAGCCTCACCTCGAGGTGCCACTCGCTCGAGTGCCACAGGGTGGCCTGCGAGAGCACGAAGAGGCAGGCGCCCACCTCGATCGCCTCGCCCGCGGGCCAGCCCTCGAGACCGGCCTTGGGCGGCGGCTCGCGATCACAGCCGAGCAGGCCGAGGACCAGCCCGAGGCCGGGCCCGAGCCACGCACCGTGACGACGCACCATGGCCCGATGCTATCACCCCGGGCGCCCGGGCGGGCGCGATCAGTAGAGCCACACGTCGTGGTCGCCCGCCTCGGCCACGTAGATGCCCACGCAGACCTCGCTCGCGTCGGTCACCACCCATGGGTGGGTGGCGTAGGTGCCCTGCACGTGGGCGTCGCCGTCCACGATGACGCCGTAGTCGACGCGATCGCCCATGTAGTCGAGCCAGTAGATCCGCCGCACCGCGCCCGACTCGTTGTGGAACGTGATCTGGCCGGGCACGACGTCGGCGAGCGAGAACAGCAGACCCTCGTCGGCGCACTCGAGCTCCGGCAGGTCCGACGTCGGCACGTCCCCGCTGCTACCCCCTTCGCTCGACCCTCCCGGCTCCCCCGACGTGCTCGACGCGCTCGACGTGCTGCCCGGCCCGTCGTCGATGGTCGACGTGGTGCCCACGCCCGACGCCGCGCTCGTCGTGTCGCCGCTGCCGTCGGCGCCCATCGACATCGCCGTGGTCGCCACGCTGGTGACCGAGCCCGTCGCGGCGGCGTCGTCGTGCCCGCCCGTGCTCCCCTCGCCCCCGGGGTGCCCACCCTCGCCGCCCCCGAGCCCTCCCGTGTTCGGGGCGCACCCCAGCCCCACGAGCACCAGCGACCTCGCCCACCGCATGCGCATGCCCCATCCTACGCCGTTCGGGCGCGTGCAGGCGATCGCCGGCCAGCGTACCCTACGCGCGCATGCACGTGCCCGAGCCGCCGCATCCGGCGCAGCCCGACCCCGCCGCGGCCGACCGCGATCCCGCCGCGGCCGACATGGCGCGCGTGCTCGACGTGGTGCGCAGCGTGGTGGTCGACGTCAGCGACGGCCGCGGCGCGGGCCTGCTGCACCCCGAGGTGTCGTTCGAGCGCGAGCTGGGCCTGGGCAGCCTCGAGCGGGTCGAGCTCGCGACGCGAGCGGGCGAGGCGTTCGGGGTGCAGCTGTCGCCCGAGGCCGTGGGCACCATCGACACCCCGCAACAGCTCCTCGGCCACCTCGTCGCCCACCGCACGCCGTCGCCCCACGCCGAGCCGCGGGCCCGCCCGCACGTGGTCGATCGCGCGTCGCTGCTGCCCCGCGAGCCCCCCGCGCCCGTGCCGGTGCAGGCCACCACGCTCGTGGAGGTGCTCGAGCACCACGCGCGGCTGCAGCCCGAGCGCGTGCACATCGTGCTCGAGGACGACGACGGCTCGGCCACGCCCATCACCTACCGCACGCTGCACCGCGCCGCGATGGCGGTGGCGCTCGCCCTGCGGGCGCGGGGCCTCGACCGCGGGCGCTCGGTGGCCATCATGCTGCCCACCGGGCTCGGCTACTTCGCCACGTTCCTGGGCGTGCTGCTGGCCGGCGGGGTGCCGGTGCCGCTCTACCCGCCCGTGCGGCTCGATCGCATCACCGAGTACATCGCCCGCTGCGCCAAGATCCTCGACAACGCGCAGGCGCAGCTCCTGGTCACCTTCGATCGCGCCGCCCGGGTCGCCGACCTCGCGCGCGACCGCGTGAGCACCATCGAGCACGTGCTCTCCATCGACGCCGTGCTGGGCGGCGGGGCGGCGGGCGAGCCCGCCGGCACCCCCGGGGCCCACGTGGCCGTGGGCCCCGCCGACACCGCGCTCATCCAGTACACCTCGGGCAGCACCGGCGATCCCAAGGGCGTCGAGCTCACCCACGCCAACGTCATGGCCAACATCCGCGCCGCCGCGGCCGGCTGCGCGCTCACCCACGACGACGTGCTGGTGAGCTGGCTGCCGCTCTACCACGACATGGGCCTCATCGGCGGCTGGCTGATGCCGTTCTACTACGGCGTGCCCACCGTGCTCATGTCGCCCATGGCGTTCCTGTCCAAGCCGCTGCGGTGGCTCGCCGCGCTCTCCGACTACCGCGCCACCGCCTCGGTCGCGCCCAATTTCGCGTTCGATCTGTGCGTCAAGCGCATCGACGACGACGCGCTCGCGGGCCTGCAGCTGCACCGCGTGCGGGCCATCCTCAACGGCTCCGAGCCCATCCTCCCCGCCACGCTCGATCGCTTCGCGACGCGCTTCGGGGCGGTGGGGCTGCGGCGCGAGGCGCTGTTCTGCGCCTACGGCCTGGCCGAGAACATGGTGGCGGTCACGTTCCCGCCGGTGCTGCGAGCCCCCCGCATCGATCGCATCGAGCGCGTCACCTTCGAGGTCGAGGGCCGCGCGGTGCCCACCGACGACGCCGATCACCTCGAATTCGTGGGCGTCGGCTTCGCGGTGCCCGGCCACGAGGTGCAGGTGGTCGACGCCACCGGCCAGCCCGTGCCCGAGCGCCACCAGGGCACCGTCTGGTTCCGCGGGCCCTCCTCGTTCAAGGGCTACTACCGCCGCCCCGAGGCCACCGCCGAGGTCCAGCGCGAGGGCGGCTGGGTCGACACCGGCGACCTCGGCTACCTCGCCGACGGCGAGCTGTTCATCGCCGGCCGCGTCAAGGACCTCATCATCAAGGGCGGGCGCAACTACTACCCCCACGAGATCGAGGAGGCCGCCGCCACCGTCACGGGCATCCGCCAGGGCTGCGTGGCCGCGTTCGCCGTGCGCGACGACGCCGCGGGCACCGAGCAGATCGTGGTGGTCGCCGAGACCCGCGAGCGCGACGCGCTGGCCCGCGAGATGCTCACCGGGCGCGTCATCGAGGCCGTCACCTCGCGCGTGGGCGTGCCCCCCGATCGCGTGGTGCTGGTGGCCCCCGGCGCGGTGCCCAAGACCTCGAGCGGCAAGATCCAGCGCCGCGAGAGCAAGCGCCTCTTCCTCGAGGGCGCGCTCCACCGGGGCCACGGCTCGTTCGCCCGCCAGGCCGCGGGGCTCTACCTCGCGGGCCTGCCCGCGCGGGCCGGCATGCTGCTGCGCCGGGTGGGGCGGGCGCTCTACGGCGCCTACGCGGCGGTGGCCATCGTGGTGGTGTGCCTGCTCGCGCTCCTGCTCGGCCGCGTGCTCCCGTCCGGTCGCACGCTACGACGGCTCGCGCGCACCGAGTCGCGCCTGGCCCTCGGCGTGGCGGGCCTCCTGCCGCGGGCCCGCGGGCTCGAGCGCATCCCCGAGGGCGCGGCCATCCTCGTGGCCAACCACGCCGGCTACCTCGACTTCCTCATCTGCGCCGCCTCGCTGCCGGCCGAGATCCGCTTCGTCATCAAGGGCGAGCTGCGCGACACCCCGCTGCTCGGCCCGGTGCTCCGCAAGGTGGGCCACGTGTTCATCGACCGCCACTCCACCGCGCGCTCGCTGGCCGACCTCGACGCGGTGGTGGAGCTCTTGCGCGCGGGCCAGCGGGTGGTGCTGTTCCCCGAGGGCACCTTCTGCCCCGACGTCGGCATGCGACCCTTCAAGCTCGGCTCGTTCCGGCTCGCGTGCAACAGCGACGTCCCCGTGGTGCCGGTGGCCATCCGTGGCTCGCGCAAGGCCCTGCGCGACGGCACGTGGCTGCCGCGGCACGTGCCCATCGAGGTGGAGGTGCTCGAGCCGCTGCGACCCGAGGGCACCCAGATCGCCGACATCGTGCGGCTGCGCGATCGCAGCGCAGACGCGATCGCCGAGCGGATCGACGAGCCGCGGCTGTACGCGGCCGACATCGCGGTGCCCGGCGGGGGCTGAGCGACGGCGCCGGGGCCCGCCAATGGAGCCGCGCCCCGGCGAGGCGACGTGCATCCCGCCCGCGAGCTGTAAGGCCTCGCGCATCCCTCCCGTTGCCACCGCGTCACCCTGCCTCGCGCCGTGGCATGCTCGTCGTCGCTCTCGGTCATGCCGTCGCCACGCCCACTGCTCCTCACCCTCGCGTGGCTGGCCGCGCTGCTCGGTCTGGCCTGCCACCGCGGCCTCGGCCCGGTCACCCCGCTGGTGCCCCCGGTCGCCGCCCGGCCGAAGGCGCCCCCGCCCCCGCTGTCGCTCACCGCCTCGGACGGCACCGGGCTCGTGCTCGCGTCGCTGCACGCCCGCGCCGTGCTCGACGATCCGCTCGCGCTCACCGAGCTCGAGCTCGCGTTCGACAACCCCCGCGCCCAGACCGTCGAGGGCCGCTTCGAGATCGTGCTCCCGCCCGGCGCACGCATCACCCGCTTCGCGCTGCAGGGGCCCGACGGCCAGTGGCAGGAGGCCGAGGTGGTCGAGCGCCAGCAGGCGCGGCAGGTCTACGAGGTCTCGCTCTACGAGGGGCGCGACCCCGCCCTCCTCGAGCGCGACAGCGGCAACCGCTTCGGCGCGCGCGTGTTCCCCATCGAGGCGTTCGAGCGCAAGCGCATCCTCGTGTCCTACGTCGAGGAGCTGGTCGACCCCACCACGCCGTGGCGGCTGGCCCTGCGCGGGCTGCCCGCGCTCGAGTCGCTCGCGGCCGAGGTGCTGGTGGTCGAGCCCTCGGGCGGCACCCGCCGGGTGCCGTTCCCCTGGCCCGCGGGCGTGGCCCCCACCCGCGATCTGGTGGTGCCCCGCGACGCACCCCACGTGGACGGCGTGCGCCACGGCGAGCAGGTCACCGCGCGCGTGCAGCCGCTCGCCGGCATCGAGCTGCTCGAGGTCGAGGCGCTGCACGACCTGACCGTGCTCGTCGACACCAGCGCCTCGCGAGCGCTCGACTTCGAGGCCAGCCTCGCCACGCTCGCGCGCGTGCTGCAGGCCCTCGCACGCGACGCCGGCGCGGCCCGGCTGCGCGTGCTCGCCTTCGACCAGGCGGTGGCCCCGATCTACGACGGCCCGCTCGTGGGCTTCGGCCCCGACGCGCTCGCCATCCTCCGGGCCCGACGCCCGCTCGGGGCCTCGAGCCTCGAGGCGGTGCTCGACGCGCTCGCCGACGGCGAGCACCCCCGCGTGCTGCTCATGAGCGACGGCCTCGCGTCGGCCGGCGAGCAATCCGACGCCGCCCTGCGCCGCAAGCTCGGGGCGCTCGCCAGCGCGGGAGTGGAGCGGCTCGACGCCCTCGTGCTCGGCCGCGTGCACGACGAGGATCGCCTGCGCCGCCTGGTGGCCGGCCCGCTGCCGCGCGCGGGCGTGCTGCTGCACCCCGAGCTGCCCGCCGAGCGAATTGCCGCGCGGATCCGCCAGCCCACGCTCGAGGGCGTGCGGCTCGTGGTGCCCGGCGCCCGCTGGTGGAGCCCGACGCGCCTGGACGGCCTCCAGCCCGACGACCACGTGCTCGTCCACGCCGACCTCTCCGCCGACCAGGCGCTGCGCGTGCAGATCTCCGGGCCCGTGCACCACGACATCGAGGTGCCGCTGCGGGCCACCGAGTCGCCGCTCCACGAGCAGGGCTGGCGCCGCGCACAGATCGAGGGCCTGGTGCAGCGCCTCGCCGTGCTGCAAGACGAGCTCGAGTCCACCCGCCTGCGGCGGCACGTGGTGGAGCTGTCGGTGCGGTACCGCATCGTCAACGACCTCACCGCGCTCCTCGTGCTCGAGGACGACGAGGAGTACGCCCGCTTCGGCCTCGACCGCCGCGCGCTCGAGGACGTGCTCGTGGTGGGGCCGCAGGGGCCCCTGCTCGTGCAGCGCGACGCCACCGACCCGAGCCTCGCGGGCGAGCGGCTCCCGTCGGCCCAAGTCCTGGCTGCGGACCGCTCGACCGACGTCGTCGTGCTGCAGCGCGTGGTCAAGCGCGGCGTCCGTCACCGAGGCGAGGGCAAGCGTGCCCGTCGGCAAGCGCCCGCCGGCGCCAGCCCGCCAGTCGAGGCCCCCGACCCCGTCCTCGAGCACGCTCCGCCCGTGACGGCCACGATCGACACGCCCGCGGACGGCCGCCCCGAGCCCCCGAGCGACGCGCCCGAGCCAGAGCCAGAGCCAGAGCCGGAGGAGATCGACGAGTCCGAGGCGCTCGACGACTCCGACGAGCGCGAGCCCATCACCGAAGCCACCGTCAGCGGACGGGTGGTCACGATGGAGGAGTTCCGCAACGTCCCCGTGGGCAACGCCTCCTCCCGCGACTTCACGGCCGTCATCGAGGAGCCCGAGCCCATCAAGAGCACGGATTCGGCCGGTATCTCGCTGGCGGGGACCACCGGGGCCGAGAGCGTGTACGGCCTGCCGGGCGTCTCGATCTCGCCGCCCCGGCCTCGCCGCGACGCCGAGGTCCTCGAGCGCCGCATCGAGGTCGAGGGCGTCGCGCTGAGCCGACGCATGGCCCGCATCATGGCGTTCGTGCCCACCGGTCCCGTCGAGAGCTGCTACTTCTACGCGCTCGACCGCGATCCCGGGCTCGAGGGGCGCCTGGTGGTCCACGCCCGCATGCACCGAGGCCGCCCCGTCGCGGTGGGCAAGCGCGCGCAGGTGGGCCTCGACGACGACGAGCTCATGCGGTGCCTCGAAGGCGTGCTCGAGGGCTGGCGTGTCCGCGAGGACATCACCGCGGTCACCGTGACGCTCGTGTTCCACCCCAACGACGGCCCGCCCTCGTGGTTCTACGAGAGCCCCGACATGTTCTTCCAGGCCACCCAGGAGCACCCGCTGGCCGAGATCCAGCGCACGCTCACCGAGGGCGACCGCGCCCGCGCGTGGTCCCTGGCGGTGGCGTGGCGCGAGCGCGACCCGGTCGACGTGCTGGCGCTCGTGGCCCTCGGCCAGGTCGCGCGGCTGCGCGGCGACCTCGACCGCGCCATGCGAGCCTACGGGTCGATCATCGACCTCCACCCCTCGCGCGCCGAGCTGCTGCGCTTCGCCGCGGCCCAGCTCGAGGCGCTGGGCGAGCCCGCCGCGATCGACCTGGCCATCGACGCCTACCGCAAGGCGGTCGAGCAGCGGCCCGATCACCCGAGCGGCCACCGCAACCTCGCGCTCGCCCTGCTGCGCCGCGGCGAGCCCCGGGCCGCGTTCGAAGCGCTCGAGCGCGGCCTGGCGCAGCCCTACCCACCCGAGCGCTTCCCGGGCATCCAGGCCGTGCTGCGCGACGATCTCGGCATCGCCGGCGCCGCGTGGCTGCGGCAGCAGCCCACGCTCGCCGCCACCGTCCACGAGCGCCTCGCGGCGTGGGGGGCCGTGCTCGCCACCACGCCCTCGCTCCGC
>WBZL01001442.1_pt1 | contig 25027 bp, 29 predicted proteins | sample 5204291 | NCBI WGS metagenome assembly WBZL01 (sample SAMN12344345, study PRJNA552823) | activated sludge metagenome | biome: Activated sludge suspended growth; feature: Nitrification reactor; material: Wastewater; isolation source: activated sludge from nitrification reactor of wastewater...
CACCGAGACGACCTCCTCCACCTCCTGCATCTGCTGCACCGCGCCCTCGATGCGGTCGGTGATCTCCTCGGCGACCTGCGCCGGCGAGGCACCGGGGTAGGCGGTGACGACCACCGCCTGGCGGATGACGAACTCCGGATCCTCGAAGCGGCCGAGGCGCTCGTAGGACAGCCAGCCACCCGCCAGCACCAGCAGCGTGGCCACCCAGGCGACGACGGACTTGCGGATCGTGTATTCGGCGATGTTCATGCGCGGACCCGGGGCTCAGCGGGACTCGAGCGGGCGGACCGCCATGCCTTCGCGCAGCGCGCCGACGCCCGCAGCGACGACGCGCTCGCCGGGCGCGAGCCCGGACTCCACGACGATGTCGGCGCCGACGATGGCGCCGGTACGCACCGGGCGGCGCGCGACCCGCTCGTCGTCGCCGACGACCCACACGCCCGGCCGGCCCTGCGCGTCGGCGGCCACGGCGGCGAGCGGGACGGTGATGGCGGCGTCCGCCGCGGGCGCCCCGCCGGCGTCCGCCGCCGGTTCCAGGCTCACCGCCATCCCCGGCAGCAGGTTGACGCCGGCAGGCACCGAGCGCACCGCGAGCACCACCGCATAGGTCTGCGTCAGCGCGTCGGCCTCGGCGGCGAAGGACTGCAGCTCGAGCCTCAGCACCTGCCCCGGCGCGGCGCGGTCGCCCTCCACGCTGCGCTCGCCCTCGAGAAATGCGACCGCAGCTTGCTGCGGCCGCATGCGGCGCACCAGACGCTCGGGCACATTCACCACGACCTCGAGCGCGCGCAGGTCCTGCAGCTCGGCGATCGGCTGCTTGGCCTGCACATTGGTGAAGGGCTCGATGCGGCGGCGGGTGATCACGCCCTCGAAAGGCGCCTTGATCGCAGTGTCGGCGAGATCGCGCTCGGCGGCGGCGAGGCTGGTGCGCGCGGCTTCGAGGCGGGCGCGGCGGTCGTCGACCTCGGCGCGGGCGACCGCCTGCTCGCTTTCCCACAGGCGCTGATAGCGCGCGAGATCGTTCCGCGCACGCTCGAACTCCGCACGCGCGGCGTCCAGACGCGAGCGGTAGATGCGGTCGTCAAGGCGCGCGACCACCTCCCCAGCCTTCACCCGCCGCCCCTCCTCCAGGCTGAAGGAGTCGACGAAGCCGGGCACGTCGAACGACAACTCGGCGCGCCTGGCTGCACGCACCCGCCCGGGCAGGCGCAAGGCCTCGTCCGCCGTGCGCCGTCCGACGGTGAGAATCGGCGCCGGACGCGTCGCCTCCACCGCCGCAACGGGCGCGGGCCGCTCGCTGCAGGCGGCCAACGACAGGCAAAGCAGCGCGGTAGTCAGAGCGAAAACTGATTTTTGAATGCGCATGAATTTCTTCTGGTCGGATGCGGGCGGTCGGGGCGCGGGTCGCGTGCGCACTGCCGGCGCGGCGCAGCCACCAGACGTGCTCATCGCGCAAGGCCCGTTTACACGACGCGTGCATGCGGGGCACGCACGACGCGGGACCGATCGTCAGTTGGGTCGGTCCAGTATCCGCTTGCGCAGCAGATCGTAGTCGCCGCGATCGATCGCACCCTCGTCGAGCGCGCGCTGCAGGTCGGCCAGCTCCTGCCCCTTCGAGATCGTCGTGGTGCCCTGCACCTTCACATAGGTGTCCCCGCCGCAACTCGCCAACAGCAGGCAACCGAGGACGGCCAGCAAGGGAAAGGCTTTCGTGCGCATGGTTCACTCCACGCTGTCGATCAGGCGTTCGCGCTGGCGCTCGTACTCGCGGTCCGAGAGGGCGCCCGCCTCGCGCGCACGCTTGAGGTCGATGAGCTGCTGGCCGATGGAGACGTCCACCGTAGGCCGTACGACTTCGTGGCCACCGCAACCCGTCAGCGACAAGCCGATCAGCCCGGCGAAGAGGGCAAGCCTGGTATTCATTGAAAGGATCCCATGAGCGTGGCGACAGGCACGACCGAAACCGGCCATGCGGGACGGGCGAAACCGATTTGCGCAGCTTAATCCGGCCCGCATGCCCCATGTCCGCGTTCGTCCCAAAATGGGCCAGGCCGACGCAACAGGCGCCCGCCTGCAGGCACTCGGCTGCGAACATCGCTTCGGCTGGCCGGCCACTGCCTACTTCGCCAGGGGGATCTGCTGGAGCACACGACTGCCGATCGACGCATCCATCGCCAGTTCAAGCTGATACAGCCGCAGCGTCTGGATGGGCGTGATCACCTCACCCGCCTTCCGGATCATGTGGTGGCGGGCGTCCACCCGGGCCTGCTCCAGCGCGAGCGAGCGTGCCAGCGAGGTGCGCGCCGTGGGGTCGTCGATCCAGCCCGCGTCGAGCTGCCTGGCGTACTCGGCAAGCGTGTCGATCTGACGGTCACGCAAGGCGACGATCTCGGCCAGGTAGGCGCGATAGATCGGCCAGAAGCGCTTCGCACCCTGCTCGTCGAGCTTCATGCTGGCGCTGACCTCGATCACGCGGCGCAGGTCCACATCCTGGAACTGCTCGCGGATCAGACCGAGGGTCGCGTCCTCCTCGGGCGTTCCGGCGTGCGCACCCAAGGCCAGCCCGGCGCAAACGACGACGCCGGCAAGGTAACGGGTTGCGGATCCGATCGTCATCGTGCGTCCCCATCCTGGTTAGTGTTCATGATGATGCTCGTGGCGACCGCGCCGACTGCGACCCCGATCAACACGCGGCTGAGATCGTCATCGTCGCGACGGTCGTAGCGCTCGTAACGGTCGCGGTAATAGCGGTCCTCGTAACGGTCCCGGATCCGCTCGCGCCGATGCTGCGCGACCGCGCCGGCGACATAGGCCCGTTTCATCTGCCGATGCCGGATCGCATCCTTGGCCGCCAGCGAACGCTCCACCCGCCGCTCGCGTGCGCGTGGCGATTGCGCCTCGGCCGGTTGCGGCCACAGGCCCGCGAGCAGGACCAGGGCGAGGCCCAGCGCGGCGAGTTGCGGGCGCGCGTCGCCGCGCTTGCCGTGACGAAAGTTGAAGGCCGGTTCGCTCATCAGCGGATCTCCTTCACCGCATCGAGGAACAGACGCGCCTCGTCGTTGCTGCACACCGCGTAGATCTCGCCCACCAGCGCGGTGATGCCGTCCTGGTTCAGCGGCCGGCGGGCGAAGTCGATGCCGTCGCGGCCGCTCAGGTAGCCATGGGCCCACATCAGGAAGACGTAGGCACGATCCTGGGCGGCGGCCAGCGCCTGTTCGTCCTTCTCGAGCGCTGGGTCGGCCGCTACGAACAGATCGATGATGCCACTGCAGCGGGCACGCTCCATCTCGTCGCCCTGTGCGGGTTCGGCCCCCGCGTTCGGTGAGGAAAGGCCCAGGCACAGCGCCAGGCTGCAGACAAACGGACGAACTTTCATGTCAGGTTTCCTTCGAGGGAGACGGCAATCAGGACGGCGCATGCGCGGCCGAGGGCTCAGGGTCGATCGAGGTCCGTCGCCAGGCGCTCGGCGGCGTTCTCCAGCACCTTCTCGGCGGCCGACCGCCGCCTGAACGCCGAGGCGGCGTCGATGCCCGGCTTGACGAACACGAGGGTGTTGGGCTCGTCGGCCTTGACGCTGAGCCGGGGGTAATCGTCCGGTGCGCGCAGCGCCGGGGTGGTGGAACAGGCGCTCAGGCCCAGCATGAGCGCACACGGCAGGGCAAGGCGTAGCGGCTTCATTTGTCGGATCCGATCGGGAGCATCACGCTCGCGTGCAGGAAGCGGCCGTTGAAGTAGATGCCGTCGATGCGGCGCGCGACCGCAACCGCGGCGCCGTGCGGCAGGTCGAGGTCGACGATGAACCATGGGCGCTGCGGATCGCCCTCGCGGACCGGTTGGACGCCACGCACCGGGCCGAAACGGCTCATGCGCTTGGCGAGGTTGGCGAGATCCGTTTCCGGACTCAGGCCCGACAGGATCAGCTTCAAGTGCGGCCTCCGGCAACTGGAACTGGATTGGGTCGAAAAGGCGTTGCAGGATAAATCGGGCGCAGGGAAAATCGTCGGCAAACGGCCCATTTCGGGCCGCCGCTCGTCTGGAGACACCGAGATGGACGATTTCGACCGGCGCTTCGAGAAGACCTTCGCGATGGTGGCCTTTGCGAGTAACCGCCACCTGGTCGATCACATGCGACGCATCATCAACTTGCTCGAGATCGACGCGGAGAGCGCCATGTTGTGGGGCCTGGTCGCGCACCTCAGCGTCGCGCATGCCATGCATCCCGGCGCGCAACCTGCGGACCTGCTCGCCCCCGACGGCTTCCTGCTCGGCGAGGCCCGCCCGGTCCGCCTCGCCGATCTGGTGCAGGCGTCGGGGTTGCCGAAGGAGACCGTGCGGCGCAAGCTGGAAAAGCTGCGCGAGCGCGGCAAGCTCGGACGCACCGAGGACGGGCGCTGGGCGGTGCTGCGGAGCGGCGTCGACGAGACCACCTACGAGTTCACCCGCGAGTCGGTCAAGCGCCTGCTGCAGACCGCGCGCGTGATCGAGGGCATCCTGCAGCACGCGCGCCTGGACTGAACCGGCGCCGACTGCCGGCGGCAGGGGCGGACAGGGTGGCTCGGTCCGGGGGAACGGGGAATCCGTTCAGGTTGCGGCGACGGTCTCGGAGGCAGGGCCGCGAGGCGTTCCCGATGCGCTTGCGCGAGTAATCGTCGCGGCCGGTCGCTCCACGCCCACCTTCGCCTGGCCGAGGCGCAGGGAGAGGCGGCGCCAGTGGCGTTCGGGCAGATGGGCGTACAGCCACAGCTCGGCGGGTCGCCACATCGCCACCCAGGCGAAGATGTTCAGGCTCTCGCGCACCCCGTTCATCAGCTTCCCCGCGTCCTCGGGGATCGCCTGTGCGCAGGCGAGCAGCAGCACCACGCAAAGCAGACCGACCGCGGTCGACACCCGCGCGAAGCGGAAGATGTCGCGGATCTGCAGCGCGTGACGCTGCGCAGCGCGCGCGAAATGCGTGTGCACCCGCGCCGCGATCGCATCGGCGCACGCCGTGTCGGCGTCGGGCACCACGAACCGGATCACTAGCGCCGCACGCTCGTCGGCCGAACGTGCCTGGGTGAGAAGTTCCTCCGCGATGTCCGCCGGCAACGTCCCCCCAAGTGCACCGGCATCCGGAGGGCCCAAGGACCGGATGCTGTCCAGGGAGACACGCAGCTCATGGCAAGCCTTGACCATCGAAGCCCCCTCCCGCACGCGCCCAAGTGCTCACAGCCGGCATGATCGCGCGCGTAGCCGGCGCCCGGGACCGCCTTGCCCCATTTCGGGCAACCGTGCCACCCCACCCGCCGCATTCGCGCCTTCCGGCGCTGCCGCTTGAATCGACCGCGCGCGGGCGGTCGAATGAAGGGCCCGTCCCAAGCTCAGCCGCAATGGCCGCCCGAGCAGCACCCCCCCGCCGGAATCGGCTGCGCCAGCCCGGCCCAGCGCGCGAGCTCGCTGCGCGTGGGATGGCGGCCGGCCACGGCCAGCTCGCCGTCGACCAGGGCCAGCGGCAGGGCGTCATATCCGGAGCGCTCGACGAAGTCCTCGACAACCGTATTCCGCGCGAACTCGTCCGGCTGCTCGGCAAAGCCGAAGCGCTCGATGTGTGCGCCCTGCCCGATCGCCCACGCCACGTCGGCGGCGAAATCGGCCATCGACTCGTCCGCGACCGCGCCGCTACCACCCTGCGAAAGCTCGAAAATCTGGATGTTTCTCATTTCTTGTCTCCTGTACCCGCCAGCCCGGCGAAGTCGATGGAAAGATCGATCGATTCGGTCACCCACGGCGCCGAAGCACCCAATTTAATCGCGCCCCGGCATCGGTGCCAAGCGGGCGGGCGCACCGTCGCCGCCTCACGGAGCTGCGTCGACAAGGGCTCCCCGGGAACCGCGATGGTGTTGGATCTCGATCGTGGAGTGCACGATCTCCTCGTGCTCCGCCAGGCGGGCGCGTACGGCGTCGGGGGTGAGCGCGGCATCGGATGTCACCACCGTGACGGCGCACGAGTAGGCCGCCTTGCCGACACGCCAGACGTGCAGGTCGGTGATCCGGGTGTCGCCCTGCTCCGGTCCCGATTCCACCACCTCCCGGATCTCGGCCACGACCGGGTGATCCATCTCGCGATCGAGCAGCACCCTGCCCGTCTCGACCAGCAGGCCCTTCGCCCAGACGGCGACCAGCACCGCGCCGACGATGCCCATCACCGGATCCAGCCAGGACCAGCCGTAGATCCAACCGCCAACGAGCGCGACGATGGCCAGCACCGAGGTCGCCGCGTCGGCGATGACGTGGAGGTAGGCCGACTTGAGGTTGAGGTCGTGATGGGGGTGATCGTGGGCATGACCGCGATGCTCGTGACCGTGGCCGTGCGAGTGGCCGTGACCGTGGCCGTGGTGGTGATGGTCGTGACCGTGATGGTGCGCCCTGCCCAGGATCAGCGCGCACACGAGGTTGACCGCCAGCCCCAGGATGGCGACCGCGATCGCCTCGCGGTACTGGATGGCTTGCGGCGACACGATGCGCTCGATCGAGCCGACGACCATCATCGCCGCCACGCCGAGCAGGAAGATGGCACTGGCGAAGCCGCCCAGGATCTCGATCTTCCACGTGCCGAAGGCGAAGCGCCGGTCCTGCGCGTAGCGCCGCGCGGCGGCATAGGCCAGCGCGGAAACACCGATCGCGAAGGCGTGCGAGCTCATGTGCCAGCCATCGGCCAGCAGCGCCATCGAGTTGAACCACCAGCCGGCGGTGATCTCGATCACCATCGCCGCGGCGGTGATCCACATCACCACCCGCGTGCTGCGCTCGGCGAGCGCGTTGCCGGTATCGAAGACGTGGTCGTGGGTCCACGCGGACAGGTTCTCGGTTTGCATGGCGGGGCTCGCTTCAGATAGGTGCGCAGGACGCCGATCAGTTCGTCGGCGCCCTTGGTGCGCTCGGCATCATCGGTCATCGCCGGATCGGCGATGTGGGTGCGGACGTGCTCCTCGACGACCTCGGCCGATAGGGGGTACGGTATCCGAAGCCGGGGACCGGGGCCACCCGAGTCGTGTTCCAATGGGCATGCAACAGCCCGGACGGGCTTGCAGAAAGGGATGACCATGGAGACGAGCGACTTCAGCTTCAGCCTGCACGCCGGCGCGCGCGACATGGCCGAGGCGATCAACCGGGGCTGCGACTGCCGCAGCCTCGATCCCGAGCGCCTGCGCCAGCAGCTCGAGGCGGAGCCCAGCCTGCTCGGGCTCGCCGCCGAGATCGGCCGCAGCCGGCCGCAGCTCTTCTCCGCGACCGCCGTGTTCATCGCGGCCGCAACCCTGGCGGCCATGGCGGACCTCATCGGCGCGGTCGAATCGGTCCTGACGCTGCCGGCCTGTCAGGCGATCGCGCTCGATCGCGCACCGCCGATCGCCCGCATCGCGCTCGGACCGAAATCGGTGTTCATGGGTTTCGACTTCCACCTGGGCGAAGCCGGCCCGCAGCTCATCGAGATCAACACCAACGCCGGCGGAGCCCTGCTCAACGGCGCGCTGGCACGCGCCCAAAAAGCCTGCTGCGAGCAGATCCAGCCCTTCCTGCGCCCGACCGCAGCGCTCGGGACGCTCGACCAGCACTGGCTGGACGACTTCCTCGCCGACTGGTCGCTGCAGGGGCGAAGCGGCGAGCCCGCCCGCGTCGCCATCGTCGACGAACATCCCACGGGCCAATACCTGTATCCCGAGTTCCTGCTCTTTCGCCAGCTCTTCCGCGGCGCCGGCATCGATGCCGTGATCTGCGACCCGGCCGAGCTGTCGTTCGAGTCGGGCCGCCTGCTGCATGGCGGCGCGCCGATCGACCTGGTTTACAACCGCCTCACCGATTTCTACCTGCAGGCTCCGGCGCTGGCGCCCCTGCGCGCAGCCTACGAGACCGGCGCGGTCGTGCTGACCCCCCACCCGCGTGCGCACGCGCTCTACGCGGACAAGAGCAACCTCACCGTCCTGAGGGATGCCGCACGGCTTGCCGAACTCGGCGTGCCACAACCCCTTGTCGACCGCCTGCTCGCAGGGGTCCCGCGCACGGTCGAAGTCACCCCGGAACGCGCAGGAGCGTTGTGGGCAGCACGGCGCGGCCTGTTCTTCAAACCCTTCGCCGGTTTCGGCAGTCGTGCGACCTATCGGGGAGACAAGCTCACGCAGCGCGTCTGGCAGGAGATTCTCGCCGGCGGCTACGTCGCGCAAGACCTCGCCCTTCCCTCCGCACGGCGCGTCGCGGTTGATGGCCAAAGCAGCGATCTCAAGCTCGATGTCCGCGCGTATGCGTATGCCGGCGCGATCCGCCTGGTCGCTGCGCGGCTGTACAAGGGACAGACGACCAACTTCCGCACGCCGGGCGGCGGCTTTGCGCCGGTATTCGTGGCCACCGCCGGGCGGCTTTCCGGGTGAAAAGAGGCTTGTGTTAATGCCATTAACACCAGCGCTCCTTTCCATTCACAAATTTCCCCTCGGCGTTAACACCCGATATCTATGATCAGGGTGTGGCTTTAGTACCGGACCATCCCCAGCCCGAGCCGATCCCGCGCCACGCGCGCGTCGCCTCCGGCCTCGTCCGGAGAACGCATCAACGCGGAGATCGAGACGTGAACAATCAAGCAAGCGGGCATTCCGCCCCATCGGGTACCCAGGCGCCCCAGCGCCCGGGCGAGTGGCGCAGGTTCCTGCTGCTCGCCTTCGTCGGCCTGCCCATCACCATGGTGCTGGCGATCGCGGCCTACGGATTCGTGGTCTGGTTCCTGCAGATCCTGTTCTTCGGCCCCCCGTCCTGATCCCTCCACGCTGCAACACAGGCCTCGCGGCAGGGCCGCAGGCCCGGGAACCGGACAACAAGCAGGAGCATTGAAATGAAGAATCTACTCAGGTCCTTGCGGGACCTCTTCCTCAAGCCATCGGTTCGGATCGGCCTCGGCGTGCTGGTCACCGGCGGCTTCATCGCCGGCGTGCTGGCCTGGCAAGGCTTCAACACCGCCATGGAAGCCACCAACAAGGAAGAGTTCTGCCTGAGCTGCCACACCATGCACGACAACCTGCTGCCCGAGCTGCAGAAGACGGTGCACTGGAACAACCGCAGCGGCGTGCGCGCGCGCTGCCCGGACTGCCACGTGCCGCACGACTTCACCGACAAGGTGGCGCGCAAGATGCAGGCCAGCCGCGAGGTGCTCGGCCAGCTCCTCGGCACCATCGACACCCGCGAGAAGTTCAAGGAGCACCGCATCGTGCTGGCGCAGCGCGAGTGGAAGCGCTTCGCGGCCAACGGCTCGAAGGAATGCCGTGCCTGCCACGACTACAAGGACATGAACTTCGACAAGATGCGTCCGGCATCGCAGGTGGCGATGCGCAAGGCCGCCGAGCGCAACCAGAGCTGCGTCGACTGCCACAAGGGCGTCGCCCACCAGTTGCCCGAGATGAAGGGCGCGCGCAACCCGGCCTTCGACACCCTGGTGTCCTCCGCCTCCGGACAGAGCGTGGCTACGGGCAAGGACTACTTCCTGGTGGTGCCGCAGGAACTCTTCGCCGACGAAGGTCTGAGCAAGCGCATCGGCTCGGTCGAGGTCGCCACCCAGGTCAAGGTGCTCGAGACCAAGGGCGACGCGCAGCGCGTCGAGTTCGCGCTGTGGCGCAAGAACAAGGGCTATGGTCGCGTCTGGTACAGCCACTTCGGCCTCAACATCACCAGCGCCACCTTCGACAAGGACGTCGCGCAGGACACGAGCTTCGTGAAGGTGCTCGACACCCGGGAAGACCCGATGACCGGTCTCGAATGGCAGCAGGTCACCGCCACCGCGTGGATGCGCAAGGGCAGCGTGCTCGACAGCGTCGAACCGGTGTGGTCGATCGCCCGCGCCAGCTACAGCAGCAGCTGCAGCGTGTGCCACCGCCAGCCCGACGAAGCGCACTTCGACGCCAACACCTGGCCGGGCCTCTTCGGCGGCATGGTCGGCTTCACCAGCATGGATGACGACACCGCCCGCGTGGTGCTCAAGTACCTCCAGACCCATTCGTCCGATTTCAGCAAGTCGCATGGCGCCGGTTCGCCCGATGCCGCCCTGCAGACCGCGCGTCCCTGATCAGGAGTTGAACACCATGAACTACTCTCGGCGAGGTTTCCTCAAGGCCATGGCGGCGATGTCGGGCAGCGCGCTGGTCGCGCCCGGTCTGCTCACCGCCGCCCCGGCCCTCGCGGCCGGCGAGGCGGCCGCGGTCGGCGACGACGTCACCACCTGGAAGATCTCCGGCTCGCACTTCGGCGCCATCCGCGCCAAGGTGGTTGGCGACCGCGTGGTCGATATCCGCCCCTTCGAGCACGACAAGCATCCGACGGAGATGGTCAAGGGCCTGCTCGGCCTGATCTACAGCCCGTCCCGCGTGCGCTACCCGATGGTGCGCCTGGACTGGTACCGCAAACGCCACCTCAGCGACACCAGCCAGCGCGGCGACAACCGCTTCGTGCGCGTGAGCTGGGACGAGGCGCTCGACCTGTTCTACGAAGAACTCGAGCGCATCCAGAAGGACTACGGCCCGTGGGCGCTGCACACCGGCGGCGTGGGCTGGCGCTCGGTCGGCCAGGTGCATAGCTGCGGCAACCACATGGTGCGCGGCGTCGGCATGCACGGCCGCAGCGTCGGTACCATCGGCGACTACTCGACCGGCGCCGGGCAGATGATCCTGCCCTACGTGCTCGGCTCGACCGAGGTGTACTCGCAAGGTACCTCCTGGGACGTGATCCTCAAGGAGAGCAAGCTCGTCGTGTTCTGGGCCAACGACCCGATCAAGAACCTGCAGGTGGGCTGGAACACCGAGACCCACGAGTCCTACGCCTACTTCGAGCAGCTCAAGGCCAAGGTTGCCGACAAGTCGATCCAGGTGATCTGCATCGATCCGGTCAAGAGCAAGACGCTGAACTACCTCGGCGCTGCCGAGCACCAGTACATCAACCCGATGACCGACGTGGCGCTGATGCTCGCCATCGCGCACACGCTGGTGAAGGAAAACCTGCACGACCAGAAGTTCCTCGACACCTACACCCTCGGCTTCGACCAGTTCCTGCCCTACCTCCAAGGCAAGACCGAGGACAAGGTCGAGAAGACGCCCGAGTGGGCGGAGAAGATTTGCGGCGTGCCTTCTGATCGCATCCGCGAGCTCGCCCGCCTGATGGCCAGGCACCGCACCCAGCTCATCTTCGGCTGGGCGGTGCAGCGCCAGCAGCACGGCGAGCAGCCGTACTGGATGGGCGCGGTGCTCGCCGCCATGCTCGGCCAGATCGGCCTGCCCGGCGGCGGCATCAGCTACGCGCACCACTACAGCTCGGTGGGCGTGTCCTCGTCGGGCGCCGCCATGCCCGGCGCCTTCCCGCTCAACCTCGACCCCGGCCGCAAGCCCAGGCACGACAACACCGACTACAAGGGCTACAGCGCGGTGGTGCCGATCGCGCGCGTCATCGACGCCCTGCTCGAGCCGGGCAAGGAGATCGACTTCAACGGCGGCAAGGTCAAGCTGCCGCCCTACAAGATGGCGATCTTCAGCGGCTGCAACCAGTGGCATCGCCAGCCCCAGCGCAACCGCATGAAGGAAGCCTGGCAGAAGCTCGAGACCGTGGTCGCCATCGACTACAACTGGACCGCCACCTGCCGCTTCGCCGACATCGTGCTGCCGGCGTGCACGCCCTTCGAGCGCAACGACCTCGACGGCTACGGCTCGTACAGCAACCGCGGCATCCTCGCGATGCAAAAGCTCATCGACCCGCTCTTCCACTCGCGCCCCGACTTCGAGATCTTCCGCGGCCTCACCCGGCGCTTCAACCGCGACGCCGAATACACCCGCGGCATGGACGAGATGCAGTGGATCGAGAAGATCTACGAGGACTGCCGCAAGGAGAACGGCCTCAAGGACATCGCCATGCCGCCGTTCGCCGAGTTCTGGCAGAAGGGCTACGTGCTGTTCCCCGAGGGCAAGCCCTGGGTGCGCCACGCCGACTTCCGCGACGACGCCGAGGTCAACGCGCTCGGCACGCCGTCGGGCTTCATCGAGATCTTCAGCCGCAAGATCGAGCGCTACGGCTACGCCGACTGCAAGGGCCACCCGGTGTGGATGGAGAAGACCGAGCGCTCGCACGGCGGCCCCGGCTCCGACCGCTTCCCGCTGTGGCTGCAGTCGGTGCACCCGGACAAGCGCCTGCACTCGCAGCTGTGCGAATCCGAGCCGCTGCGCGAGACCTACGCCATCGCCGGGCGCGAGCCGGTGTTCATCGGCCCCGAGGACGCCGCCGCGCGCGGCATCCGGCACGGCGACCTGGTGCGGGTGTTCAACGACCGCGGCCAGTTGCTGGCCGGCGCGCACGTGTCCGACAATTTCCCGCGCGGCGTGGTGCGCATCCAGGAAGGCGCCTGGTACGGCCCGACCGGTCCGGAGATCGGCGCGCTCGACACCTACGGCGACCCCAACACGCTCACGCTCGACGTCGGCACCTCCAGCCTGGCGCAAGCCACCAGCGCCAACACCTGCCTGGTGCAGATCGAGAAGTTCGTCGGCACCCCGCCGCGGGTGACGTCCTTCGGCGGCCCGATCGAGGTCGATCCGCAAGGCCGGGAGGTTAAGGCGTGATGGACGCGCGATCGCAGGCAGGAACACCCGCGCCCCTCTCGCCCGCGGAATGGCGGTTCGCGAGCACGCAGCGCGCCGGGCTGTACGGCTGGTTCTCCCGGCTGTACGCGCAGGAGGTCACCGACGAGCTGTTCCGCAGCCACTTCGCGGACGGGGGCTTCGCCCCCTTCGCGGGGCTGGCCGGGCTCGGTCTGGACGCCGACGTGCACCGCCTCGACGCGGCCATCGCCGCGCTGCGCGCGGAGCAGCTGCCGCGTCTGGAGCTGGCCGCGGACTTCGCCCAGCTCTTCCTGCTCGACGGCAAGACCAGCGCCCTCCCCTACGCCTCGGCCTACGCAGGCAAGGACGCCGCCTCGCCGCTCTACGGCGCCGCCGAGGCGCGCATGCGCGACTTCCTCGCCGCGCGCGCGCTCGCGATCCAGGCCGACTTCCGCGAACCCGCCGACCACCTCGCCGTGGCGCTGGCGGTGATGGCGGATGTGGCGGAGAGGGACTCGGGGGCCAGCGACCTCCCCGCCGCAGCCGCGGCCCAGGCGGATTTCCTGCGCACCGCCTTGCTCGACTGGCTGCCGCACTTCGTCGCCCGCTGCCAGCAGGCCCGGCCGCGCTTCGACCTCTACCCGGCGCTGGCGGCCTTGCTGCTCGGATTCGTGCGTGCGGACGTGGCGTTTCTGGAGGATGTGGGCGGGGGGGCGGGAGCTTGCTGAGTTGCGCTGGCCCGACAACAGCTGCGCGACGGCGGGTTTCAGTTTTCCCTGCGCTCGCAGCCCTCGCGCAGGCGCCTGGCGGCGAGGCGCAGCACGTCGAGATGCAGCCCGTAGTTCGAGCAGCCCCTGCACATCGCCGTGTGCACCTTCAGCGCCAGCCGCTCGCGCAGGCTCAGCGTGCGCTCGTAGCGTTCGGACATGAGCCGGGTCGCGTCCTTGCAGTTCATCATCTTCATCGGGACTCTCCCTGGAACCAGCGGTTCTCCAGACACTCCCGCAGCCCGAGCCGCGCGCGGTGCAGGATCACGAAGCAGTTGTTGGGGGTGATGCCCAGCTCCGCGCAAATCTCGGCGGTCTCGAGCTCCAGCAGCTCGCGCATCGTGTAGACGCGGGCGATGTGCTCGGGCAGGTTGTTCATGCAGAGGTCGAACACTTGCCAGAACGCGTCCTGCTCGAAGGCGGCTTCCGGGTCGGACCAGGTCGCGGGGCGATCGTCGGGGTTCCAGTGCCCCCCTTGCTTGAACAGCACGTCGAACTCTTCCAGCCCGGCGTCCAGATCCGAGGACCCGACGAGATCCGAGCTGCAGATCTCACGCGAGGACGCGCGGATGTGGTCGACGATCTTGTTGCGCAGGATCGCGAACATCCAGGTCTTGAAGGCAGACCGCCCGGCAAAGCTCTTTGCGCTCCGCATCGCCGCCATCAGCGCCTCCTGAACCATGTCCTCCGCCGCCCCGCTGTCGCGCAGCTGCATGCGGGCAAAGCGCAGCATGTCGCGCCGGATGGCGCTGATCGACGCGTCGTCCCACGGCGGGGCCGCAGCCTGTGCGCCTGCCTTGCTCATCGCTCGCTCCTGTCCGGTGCAACCCGATCATCGCGCTTCGTCGCTGGATCGGGCGCCGCACACGTCTCGTCCCGCGACACGAAGCGGAACTCCGCAAACCCTGCGCGCGCCCGCTCGCCGGTGTTGTCCGTATCGGACGCCAGGGCAATCCCGCCGAGCTGCGCCGGCAGATCACCGAAGGCGCGCTTGAAGTCTTCCGCCACATCGCGCCGCTCGACGACCCAGGCCCCGGCATCCCCCGCGCCCGAGCGCAGCACGATCATGCGCGTGCGGTCGGTGTAGGCGTTGGGCATCAGGGTGCCGACCGGCTGGCGGTTGTCCCACACGTAGTTGAGCGCCGCGTCCGGCACCTGGTCGCCGTAGATCGAGCGCGCCAGCGCCAGCTTGGCCCGGGTGGCCAAGCCGAGCGCCTCGGGCGCCACCTTGAAGCTCACATACACCCGCGCCGCGTAGTCGTCGCCAGCCTTGGTCCTCATGTCCGCGGTGACGAGCGGCGCATCGACGCGCCACAGCCAGCACAGGTGCGGCGTGGCCTCGAGGTCGACCTCGAGCGGGCGGCCGAGCAGGGCCATGCTGCGCTCGGCGACCGCCTCGATCGCGACCACGCCATTCCAGGTCTTGAGTGTGTACCGCGTGGGCGCGACGCGCGCGTCGAGCTGCTGCACGCGCCAGGGCTCGGGCAGGCCCGAGGCGCCGGCGGGGAAGCGCCCGACCCAGACCGTGGCAGCCTGCGCCACGGTTGCGGAGCACATCAGTGACAGGGCGAGTGCCCAGCGCATGCAGGTATCTGCAGGCATCTGTGTTGTCTCCATCTCAGGCTGCTTGTCCTAAGCGCGTGGCTTGCAGGCTCCGGATGGTGGTCGGATCAGCACGGCACGCCTTCCCGGGAGGAAGAGAGCACGACACCCAACCTGCGCACCACGCCCCACGAACGCTTACAAGAATTGTGTGCGTGCCATACGCATCACCTACCGCGCAAACGTCTCAAGCCGGCGAGTGCGTCTTCAACCAGTCCTTGAGCGCGGCATCCATCCGCGTCTGCCAGCCATCCCCCGTCGCGCGGAACTGCTCCACCACGTCGCGCGACAAGCGGATCGTGATGCGTTCCTTGGTTACAGCGGCCGGCGGCCTGCCGCAGCGGATCGTCGGTTTGGCCGCCTCCCACTCCGCATCCGTATAGGGGATGGCATCCGGATCCGACAACGCAGCGGCCGTGATGGCAGCAACTTCCTCGGCGCTCGGATGCAGGGTTCCCGTCCTAAGCTTCGGCATAGCGTTTGACCTCTCGTTGGTTTGCCTTGCGAAGGCTGATCACCCGCCGGCTATCGGCACGATCCACGAAGACGACGGAATCTGTCCGACATTTTTGTACATGCACGTCCAATTCACCACACCCCGACCTCACTGCGACCACTTCCCCGCCCTTGCCTTCGCCGCGCGTGCAGTGCAAACCCACAAGTCCTGACACCACCCCGCCCGCTACAATCCCCGCACCCCAACCCGCATGCATGACCACCCCGTGACCTCGTCATCCACCTTGCCCCAGCCCGCCGACAGCGCCAGCCCCGCCGCCCTCGACGCCTTCATCGCGCGCTGGCAGCGCGCCGGTGGCAGCGAGCGCGCCAACTACCAGCTCTTCCTCGCCGAGCTGTGCGAACTGCTCGCGCTGCCGCGCCCCGACCCTGCCGGCGAGGACACCCGCGACAACGCCTACGTGTTCGAGCGCCGGGTGCTGATGCGCCAGCCCGACGGCAGCGCCAGCAACGGCTTCATCGACCTCTACCGCCGCGGCGCCTTCGTGCTCGAGGCCAAGCAGTCGGGCAGGACGCTCGACAGCTCGGGCTGGGACAAGGCCATGCTGCGCGCCCACAACCAGGCCGACCAGTACGCCCGCGCCCTGCCCGCCGACGAAGGCCGGCCGCCCTTCATCCTGGTGGTCGACGTCGGCCGCAACATCGAGCTCTACGCCGAGTTCAGCCGCTCGGGCGCCACCTACACGCCCTACCCCGACCCCCGCAGCCACCGCATCCGCCTCGACGACCTGCATCGCGACGACATCCGCCAGCGCCTGCGCGAGGTCTGGCTCGACCCGCTCGCGCTCGACCCCGCCCGCCGCTCGGCGCGCGTCACGCGCGAGATCGCCGACCGCCTGGCCTCGCTCGCGCGCTCGCTCGAAGCCGCCGGCCACGCGCCGCAACAGGTCGCCGGCTTCCTGATGCGCGCGCTGTTCACCATGTTCGCCGAGGACGTCGGCCTGCTGCCGCCGCGCGCCTTCACCGAACTGCTCGAAAGCCTCGCGGGCCAGCCGCACACCTTCGCGCCCATGCTCGAACACCTGTGGCAGAACATGAACACCGGCGGCTTCTCGCCGATCCTGCGCAACAAGGTGCTGCGCTTCAACGGCGGCCTGTTTTCCGAGGCCAGCGCCATCCCGCTCGACCGCGACCAGCTCGAGCTGTTGCTGAAGGCATCGAAGGCCGACTGGCGCTACGTCGAACCCGCCATCTTCGGCACCCTGCTCGAGCGCGCGCTCGACCCGCGCGAACGCCACAAGCTCGGCGCCCACTACACCCCGCGCGCCTACGTCGAACGCCTGGTGCTGCCCACCGTCATCGAACCGCTGCGCGCGGAATGGCGCGAAGTGCAGGCGGCCGCGCTCACCTACGAGCAGCAGGGCAAGCACAAGGAGGCCGTCGCCGAGATCCGCAGCTTCCACCGCCACCTGTGCACCGTGCGCGTGCTCGACCCCGCCTGCGGCAGCGGAAATTTTTTGTATGTGACGCTGGAACATCTCAAGCGCCTCGAAGGCGAGGTGCTCAACCTGCTGCACGACCTCGGCGAATCCCAGGGCCTGCTCGAACTCGAAGGCGTCACCGTTGATCCGCAGCAGTTCCTCGGCCTCGAGATCAACCCGCGCGCCGCCCGCATCGCCGAGATGGTGCTGTGGATCGGCTACCTGCAATGGCACTTCCGCACCCACGGCTCGGTGAACCCGCCCGAGCCGGTGCTGCGCGACTTCCGCAACATCCAGCACCGCGACGCGCTGATCGCGTACGAGCGCGAGGAACCCGTCACCGACGAGGCGGGACGCCCGGTCACGCGCTGGGACGGCCTCACCTACAGGAAGAGCCCGATCACCGGCGAGGACATCCCCGACGAGGCCGCGCAGGTGGTGCAGATGCGCTACGTGAATCCACGCAAGGCGGAATGGCCGCAGGCGGATTACATCGTGGGGAATCCGCCGTTCATCGGTGCCGCCACCATGCGCCGCGCGCTCGGCGACGGCTATGTCGACGCGGTGCGCCGCACCTGGCCGGAGGTGCCCGAGTCCGCCGACTTCGTCATGTACTGGTGGCACATCGCCGGCGAGACCGTGCGCGCGGAAAAGGCGCGCCGCTTCGGCTTCATCACCACCAACAGCATCAAGCAGACCTTCAACCGCCGCGTGGTGCAGGCGCAGCTCGAGGCGAAGAACCCGCTGTCGCTGGCGTTCGCGATTCCGGACCATCCGTGGGTGGATGCGGCGGACGGGGCGGCGGTGAGGATTGCGATGACGGTGGGTTGCCGGGATGCCGCGTCGGGGTTCCTACTGAACGTTCGCGAAGAGAAGGAGACGACTGGGGACGAACGAGATGTTCAACTTGATGCGGCATCAGGCGTACTGCACGCCGACTTGCGCATCGGGGCGAACATTGCCAGCGCCACATCATTACGAGCGAACGGCCTGATCGGGAATCGTGGCGTCCAGATCCTTGCGCCCGGTTTTGTTGTTTCCGCGCAGGAAGCTGACACTGCCGACCCCGAGCGAACCCTTACTCGGCCTTACCGCAACGGGAAAGACATCACGGACCGCCCGCGCGGTGTTCTGGTTCTGGATCCGTATCCGCTTGGGGAGTCAGAACTGAGATCCAAGGCTCCAACGGTATATCAGTGGCTTTTGACGCGAGCGAAACCTGAACGGGACCAGAACCCTCGCGCGAGCTACCGAGATAACTGGTGGCTCTTCGGAGAGAATCAACCGCAGATGCGTCAGGCAATCAATAACCTGCACCGCTACATCGCGACAGCAATCACGGCTCGACATCGGACGTTCGTATTTCTTGAGTCCGAGCTTATGGCTGATCAAGCGCTGCTGGTAATCGGCAGTCAAGACGCCTTGCTGTTGGGCGCCCTCATGAGCCGCCTGCATGTGAGTTGGGCTTTGGCTGCGGGTGGCCGCCTTGGCGTTGGCAACGACCCGCGTTACAACAAGACCCGCTGCTTCGAAACCTTTCCCTTCCCGAACCCCACGCCCTCTCAAGCCGCCCGCATCCGCGAGCTCGCCGAGCAGCTCGACGCCCACCGCAAGCGTCAGCAGGCGCTGCACCCCGAGCTGACCCTCACCGGCATGTACAACGTGCTCGAGAAGCTGCGCGCCGGCGACACGCTGACGCCCAAGGAACGCACCATCCACGAGCAGGGCCTGGTGTCGGTGCTGCGCGAGCTGCACGACGCGCTCGACAGCGCGGTGTTCGAGGCCTACGGCTGGAACGACCTCGCCGCCGAGCTCGTCGGCAAGCCCGGCGCCACCACGCCGCTGCCCGACAAGCCCGAAGCCCAGGCCGCCGCCGAGGAAGAACTGCTGCGCCGCCTGGTCGAACTCAACGCCGCCCGCGCCGCCGAAGAAGCCCGCGGCCACGTGCGCTGGCTGCGCCCCGACTACCAGAACCCCGGCGCCGCACACGCCCGGCCAGCCGCCGCACCCGAGCAGCTCGAAGCCCAGCTCGAAGGTGGCGCCGCCCCCGTCGCCGACGCCGAGGCAGACGCCGCTTCGGCCGCCGCCCCCGCCTCCGGCAAGGCCGCCTGGCCCAAGAACATGCGCGAACAGGTCGCCGCCGTGCGCAGCGCGCTCGCCCACCAGCCGCTCCCCGCCGAGGCCATCGCCACCCGCTTCAAGCGCACCCCCCGCGCCGGCGTGCAGGCCGTGCTCGAAGCGCTGGAAGAGCTGGGCATGGTGGCGCACGAGGGCGGCGCGTATCGCTTGCAGGGGTGAGTCAATGAGCCGTCTTGTCCGGGAATCTGACAGCACCTATGCTGTCAATATCGTGCCAGTCGTCATCGATACGAATGTCTTCGTCGCAGCTTTGCGATCCGCGGGAGGTGCATCGCGACAGGTGCTGCGCCGGGCCTTGGAAGGCAATTTTCAGCCATTGTTCGGAAACGCACTCTGGCTGGAATACAACGACCTCCTTGGTCGGCCGGTGTGGGGCGATGCAACAACCTTGACCGAACGCCAGCGGGTTCTGGCTGCACTTGCACGGCGCGGTCGATGGGTTTCGGTCTATTTCGGGTGGCGCCCGAACCTGCCCGACGAGGGCGACAATCATCTTTTCGAACTTGCACTTGCCGGGAATGCAGCTGCGATCATCACCCACAACGTTCGGGATGTCGGGCGGGGTGAACTAAAGCTGGGCGCTGCGCGTGATGACGCCGGCTGAAGCATTGAAGGAGTGGCCATGAGTACGTTGACGATTCGTTTGCCTGATGACACCGCCGCGAGGCTCAAGGCGCTGGCGCGTAGCCGCGGGCAGAGCATGAACAAGCTGATCGAAGAACTCGGCGCGCAGGCGCTGGCCGCATGGGATACGGAGAATCACTTTCGCGCCGTTGCGGCGACAGGTGACGTCCGCGCGGCGCTCGCGGTTCTGGATCGGCTCGATGCTGCGGATCGCGATTAAGGAATAACGGGGACGTACCCCGATTACGCGCGAACAGGTCGCCGCCGTGCGCAGCGCGCTCGCCCACCAGCCGCTCCCCGCCGAGGCCATCGCCACCCGCTTCAAGCGCACGCCCCGCGCCGGCGTGCACGCGGTGCTCGAAGCGCTGGAAGAGCTCGGCACGGTGTTGCCTGAGGACGGTGCGTATCGGCTGCAGGGCTAAGGTCGCTTGTCGGCGCCTTTATGGCGGTGTTGACGGTGGTGCATACCGGGCGCAGTGGTGCGACGCGCGTGATCAGCTTTCGCCGGGCAAGTCGTGAACAACGCGAGGTATGCGATGAGTGGCTCGAAAACGAATGCGATGAAACGTAAGGCTGTGCTGGAGGCGGTACGCGCCATCCCGCCAGCGCGGGATTTTGTGTGGGACGGCTTGGATGAGGATGACCGTCCCGCCGCTGCAGTCGAGCTGGCCGCAGGAATCGCGGCTGCGCGGCGCAAGCGCGGACGTCCTGTCGGATCAGGCACCAAGGAGCAGGTCGCGATCCGCATCGACCACGACATCCTCGAGGCCTTCCGCGCGGACGGGCCGGGGTGGCAGACGCGAATGAACGACGCCCTGCGCGAGTGGGTCGAGAAACATCCAACGCCGTGAACGGAAAACGGGGACAGACCCCGATTATCCCTTTAGCCGTTAGCCTTGCTCGCTATGGCTCAGATCAAGGCGAGCATCGGGGACGCCCCCCGCCGAACGACGACGCGTCACGCCTTGGCCGCGCTGTCGTCCCGTCGTTCCAGATACGAGGCCAGCGCCTCGAAGAGCCGGTCGGTGCGTCCGCTCTCGTCTACATGTGGGAAAATTGGGGACAGACCACGATTAACCCATCCCGATCAAGCCTTCCCGCCCCTGCGCTCGTCCGGACCACCGCCGATGGGGTGCCGAAATGTGGCATGCCTTGTTCAACCTGTTCGTCGCGGCGGTCGTCGCGCCCGCGGCAGCGCTGATCGTGATCGCCTGGAGCGGAAAGCTCGGCTGGCCGCCGCTGCTGGGTTTGATCGTCGCCGTGGCGGCAGGCTTGGGCATCATCAGCGATCGAATCCGCAAGCCATGAGCCGCTGACCGCGATGCACAGCGGCGGCGTCCCATCGTCCCGCGTGGCTGCACGCACGCGCCGAGCCCGCGCAGCACTTGAGAACTTCGCCGCAAACACGTTCAATACCGGCCTTCCGAGGCCGTCCCTCCACGACGCGCCGACGCGACCCGCCTCGGCCACCGCCAAGCCTTCCGCGCCCACAAACCGCCGCGAGCATCCATGAGCATCCAGACCGTCCCCACCCGCCCCTTCCCCGGCCAGCGCCCCGGCACCTCCGGCCTGCGCAAGAAGGTCGTCGTCTTCCAGCAGCCGCACTACCTCGAGAACTTCGTGCAGGCGGTGTTCGACACCCTGCCCGGCCACGAAGGCCAGACCCTGGTGCTGGGGGGTGACGGCCGCTTCCACAACCGCGTCGCGGTCTGCACCATCCTGCGCATGGCGGCGGCCAACGGCTTCGCCCGCGTGCTGGTGGGCCGGGGTGGGCTGCTGTCGACGCCGGCGGTGAGCGCGGTGATCCGCGGTCGTGGCGCCTTCGGCGGGCTGATCCTGTCGGCCAGCCACAACCCGGGCGGACCGGAGGGCGACTTCGGCATCAAGTACAACGCCGCCAACGGCGGCCCCGCGCCGGAGAAGCTCACCGAGGCAATCTACGCGCGCAGCACGGAGATTGCCGAGTACCGCATCGAGGACGCGGGCGCGGACATCGACTTCGACACCCTCGGCACGCGCACCCTGGGCGGCATGACCGTGGAGGTGATCGACCCGGTCGCCGACTACGCCGAGCTGATGCAGCAGCTCTTCGACTTCGACGCCATGCGCGCCTGGTTCGCCGCCGGCCACCGCATGCGCTTCGACGCCATGAGCGCGGTGAGCGGGCCGTACGCGCGCGCGATCCTCGAAGGCCGGCTCGGCGCCCCCGCCGGCACCGTGATCAACGGCGAGCCGCTGGAGGATTTCGGCGGCCACCATCCCGACCCCAACCCGGCGCACGCCGCCGAGCTGATGGCGGCGATGTCCGGCCCCGGCGCGCCCGACTTCGGCGCGGCCTCGGACGGCGACGCCGACCGCAACATGATCCTCGGCCGCGACTTCGTGGTCACCCCGTCCGACAGCCTGGCGGTGCTCGCCGAGCACGCCACCCAGGTGCCCGGCTATCGCGCCGGGCTGGCCGGCATCGCGCGCTCGATGCCGACCTCGCGCGCCGCCGACAAGGTCGCCGCGGCGCTCGGCATCCCCTGCCACGAGACGCCCACCGGCTGGAAGTTCTTCGGCAACCTGCTCGACGCCGGCCAGGCCACGCTGTGCGGCGAGGAGAGCTACGGCACCGGCTCGAACCACGTGCGCGAAAAGGATGGCCTGTGGGCAGTGCTGTTCTGGCTCAACCTGCTCGCCACCACCGGGCGCTCGGTGGAAGACCTGGTGCGCGCGCACTGGGCGCGCTTCGGCCGCCACTACTACTCGCGCCACGACTGGGAGGGCATCCCCAGCGAGCGCGCCGACGCGCTGATGGCCGAGCTGCGCGCGAGCCTGCCCGCGCTCGCCGGACGCGACTGCGGCGACGGCCTGCGCATCGCCAGCGCCGACGACTTCGCCTACACCGACCCGGTCGACGGCTCGGTGAGCACCCGCCAGGGCGTGCGCCTGCTGTTCGCCGACGGCAGCCGCATCGTGTTCCGCCTGTCGGGCACCGGAACCGAGGGCGCCACGCTGCGCGTGTATCTGGAGCGGTTTGATGCCGACCCCGCCCGCCACGACCAGCCGGTGCAACAGGCGCTCGGCGCGCTCATCCGCATCGCCGACGAGGTCGCCGGCATCCGCCGGCACAGCGGCATGGAAGGGCCGACGGTGGTGACCTGAAGCGACGATCGCGCCTACCCGCGCTCCTGCAGAAACCGCCGTGCTTCCAGGTTCCTGCAAGCGGCGGTAGCCGCGAATAGGGCGGGGCCTCCAGCGACGCGGGTGACGAAGTCCGCAGCTGCTCTCACACCTGCGCAGGCCCCCGATCGGGGGCAACGCATTTCGCGATCGGGAGTCTGATCCGGAATCCGCGCGTCGCGTCCCTTGTTTCGCAACAAAAGCTGTATAAAATGACAGCTATTGAACGAGACTGAACATGACGCACGACCAGATCCCCCTGTTCGCGGCAGCCGGAGGCCCGCCACCCGCGGCGGAACTGCGGGCGAAACCGCCCCGGCGACGGTCCGCCGCAAGCATGGCCTTGCCCGACGCCGAACTTCCCGCAGCGCTGTCGCTGCCCCTGGCCGAGCCGGCTCCCACGTCGGTGACGGCAGGGCCCGGTGCGGCCGCTGCACCCTCGCACCCGGCCAGCCCCCGCCGTGCCGTCGCCGCCACGGTCCGCGGCGGCGCGCACGAGGGCGCCAACAGCGCAACCATGCCCATGAATCCCGACGCCTCCGACATGACCCTCGACGACCACGATCCGACCAGCCCTTCCCAAGCCGACCAACCCGCCGCGCTGCGCAGCGACCGCCTGTGGCAGCTCGACGGCTGGACCGCGCGCGTGATCAAGAACGAGGACGACGACGGCTGGGCGGTCGAGATGCTGCAGGACGGCGAGGCCGAGCCGGCGCTGGTGGGCCCATGGACCATGGGGCGCGACAAGAAGAACCCCAAGCCGCTCGACCAGTCCGCCTTCAACACCCTGGTCAAGACCGCCGGCGAGGTCCTGCAGCGTCACCGCCAGCAGGCGCACGCGATGCTGCACAAGCGCCTCACGGTGTTCGCGCTCGACGCGCAGTGGGACGTCCGCCTCGACATCACCCCCGACGAGTACGAGCCCTACGCCACGCTGAGCGCCTTCGACGCGCTCGGCGAAGAGGTCGCGCAGGTGCGCGTTCCGCCGGACTTCCGCCTCGGCGTGGCGAGCGCGACCGCCTGGATCACCGGCGGCTTCGCCCGCCCGACACAGGCCACGCGCGGTTTCGAAGGCTGGAGCGAGTAGCCGGGCAAGCGCACCGTACCCGGCTGTTCACTCCCGATGCGGATCGGGCCCGAACCGCCGATCGCGACTTGCATCGCTCCTACGGAAAACCGCTGCGCTTCCGGAGCGGCGACGTGTGCGACGCAAGTCGCGATCACGGCGCCCGCGCCCGCCTGGCGCACGCACCAGTGCTGCCCTGGCGCAGCTTCCGACGCCACACCCACGCATACACCGCCAGGTTGACGAGCACGACGAAGCCGGCGAGCGCGAACTGCAGCTCGCGGGTGAGCGCGGCGGGATAGATCAGCGGAAGAAGATAGTGCTCGATGAAGCCGCCCGCATAGCCGGACTGGCCGGCCAGCACGCGCAGGCGGTTCTCGAGCGGGGTGAGCGGACACAGGCCGCCGCTCGATTCGATCCACGCGGCCCAGGCGACCGCGGGCAGATACAGCCAGGGGGCAAGCCGCCAGCGCAGCGCGAGCAGCCCGCCCAGCACGGCGAAGGCGATGAAGCCCAGGTGAAGCAGCAGCACCGCATCCGCGGCGAGGCGATAGCCCATGGCGCGGCGAGCTCCAGGCCGGGGGATGGAACGGAACGCGGAGGGGAACGCGGAGGGGAACGCGGAGGGGAACGCGGAGGGGAACGCGGAAAGCGGCGCGGAAACGCGGCTCGACCGAGGTCGATAACGCGGCGCGCACGGGTCGCCCCCTGCGCGCCGGGGCACATCCTCAGTCGATGATGGTCTGCGCCTCGCCTTCGCGGCGGGTGTCGATGACGCCGATGCGATACACGGTCTCGCCCGCGGCGGCGAGCTTCGCCTCGGCGGCCTCGGCTTCGGCCGCAGACACGATCACCACCATGCCGATGCCGCAGTTGAACACGCGATACATCTCGTCCTGGTTCACCCCGCCGGCGAACTGCAGCCAGCGGAACATCTGCGGCAGCGCCCAGGTGTCGCCGTCGATGCGCGCAGTGAGTTCCTCGCGCAGGATGCGCGGCACGTTTTCGGTAATGCCGCCGCCGGTGATGTGGGCCATGCCCTTGACCACGCCGGGCATCGCGCGCATGAGCTCGAGCATGGGCTTGACGTAGATGCGGGTGGGTTCCATGACCACGTCGCGGAAGGGACGGCCGTGG
>WBZL01001443.1_pt1 | contig 25022 bp, 16 predicted proteins | sample 5204291 | NCBI WGS metagenome assembly WBZL01 (sample SAMN12344345, study PRJNA552823) | activated sludge metagenome | biome: Activated sludge suspended growth; feature: Nitrification reactor; material: Wastewater; isolation source: activated sludge from nitrification reactor of wastewater...
TTATCGCTGACAGTCTAGATCTTCAACCACGCGACGGCGAAGCGAAGCGTGCCGGCGGCGGTGCCGGAGGCCGGGGAGGGGTTCGCTACGGCACCGTCTGGCTCCAGGCCGAGGTGTTCCCGCTCTCGAAGCCGTCGGCGAAGATGAAGTTGGCGGTGTCGACGAGGACGATGGTGTCGCTCGTCGTGCGCACGGTGGCGCCGTTGCGCAGCTCGACGTTGACGGTCTTGGTGCCGTCGCCCGCCGAGAGCTGCCAGGCGACGTTGGTGGCGAAGGGCTGCCAGGCGGTGAAGGTGCCGCTCTCGTTCTGCAGCCGCATCTCCTGTGCCCAGCCCGCGCCGTAGAGGTAGAGGTCGACCAGCGGGCCGCTGGCCTGGAAGGCCTCGCGGTTGATCACCACCGGGTAGACCACGTTGCGGATGCCGAAGTTCTGGGTCCAATAGTGCTGGTAGGGGCCGTTGTTGGAGGTCGTCGAAGGGCACAAGCCGGTGGCGCTCTGGCGGACGTTCGCCTGGTCGCCGCTCTGCAGCACGTAGCCGATGCCCAGCTCGCGCATGCCAGTCGAGAGGATGTTGGCGCGGTGGCCGCTGCTCGCCATCCAGCCGGCCATCACCGCCGCCGGGGTGGTGAAGCCGGCGGCGATGTTCTCGGCAGCACCGTTCCAGCTGTAGCCGGCGGTGGTCATCCGGTCGCCGGGCAGGGTGTTGGTGTCGGGGTCGCAGTGCATGTGGAAGTTACGCGTCGCCATGTTCGAGCTGTGGAGCTCGGCGGAGTTGTCCAACAGGTCGACGCGCTTCAGGGGCGCCAGCTGGCCGTTGGCCAGGCGCTCCACGTTGACGAGCTCCATCACCTGGTCTTCGAAGCTCGGCGTGGTGCCGCGCAGGTGCGGCGGCGGCTCCGGTTGCGAGCCCGGCGACGGCGTGACAGCGAGGGGCGGAGGCATCACCACGATGCCCTCTTGCGCCGGCAGGGCGGTGGCGCAGAGCAAGGCGGCCAGGCACGAGGCGGCGAGCAGGGCAGGGGCGAAGGAGGGCTGGCGCATTGGTCTATTGTCATCCTGCGATGGTTGGTGCGCAAGGCCGCCGCCCGGCACCGCGCCAGCCCACTTGCCTGGCGGCGGAGCCATGACGTAGGTCATATCGGCGTGCGGTGCGAGCTGCTAGAGTGACGAGGACTCTCCGCTCCAGCCTGCAGGACGAGATCTCAGAAGGAGTCGGCCCATGGACGCCGCCGCCTCATCCCCCCCCGAGACCGCCGCTACCGCCCGCCAGCGTGCCATCGCCGGCTGGGGCTCGCCGCGCGCGGCGTTGGTCAGCGCTCTGCTCGTCTTCGCCGCCCTCTCCGGCCTGTGGATCTACCTCGGCCCGTTCTCCGCCGCGGCCCAAGTTCTCGTCCTCCTCCACACCGTCGCCGGCCTCTTCCTCCTGGTGCCCTACGTGCGCTACCAGGTGGCCCACTTCCTGGACTGGTTCCGGCAGCGCCTCACCGCGGTGATGGTGCTCGGCTACGCCCTGGCGACGACCGTCCTCACCTCTCTCGTGACCGGCCTGGTGGTGACCTGGCAGGCGGCCTTCGGTACGCGCCTGTCGCCGACCTGGGACCTCGTCCACCTGGTTTCCGGGATCGCCGCTCTCGCCCTCCTCGCCGTCCACCTGCCGTTGGCTCTGGCCCGCCGGCGGGCGACCCCGGGGGACCATCGCGAGCTCGTCGTGGCCTCACGGCGCTTCGTGCGCCGCGGCCTCGTCACCCTCGGCGCCACCGCCGTGGTGCTGGCCGTGGGCGCCCTCGCCTGGCACGAGCCGCGGTTCCGCCGCCCGGTCCCCACCGGTTACTCGCTGCCGCGTTACGCGCAGAGCTTCGACGAGTACAAGGGCAACCCATTCGCGCCGACGATGGCGCGCACCGAGGACCTGCAGCTGGTCGAGCCGGCGCTGCTCGGCAACTCGGCCTCCTGCGGCAGCGCCGGCTGCCACGCCGAGATCTACGCCGAGTGGCAGCCGGGGGCGCACCGCTTCGCGGCGATGAACGCGCCCTTCCAGGAGGTGCAGCGGCGCTTCGCCGCCGACCGCGAGCCGGCCGAGACGCGCTACTGTGCCGGCTGCCACGACCCCATCTCGCTGTTTGCCGGCGCCAAGGACATCGCCAACCAGAGCCTCTCCTCGCCGGGGGTCGACGAGGGCATCTCCTGCGTCGCCTGCCACGCCATCTCGCAGGTCGACCAGCGCGGCAACGCCGACTTCGTGCTGACGCCGCCCCGGCGCTATCTGGGGGAGACCAGCACGGGCCTCGCGAAGTGGGTCTCGGACTACCTGATCCGCGCCTACCCGCGCCAGCACCTCGCCGACTACGACCGCAACCTGCTGCGCACCCCCGAGCTCTGCGGCGCCTGCCACAAGCAGTTCATCCCCGAGGCGCTCAACCGCTTCGGCAACGTGCCGGGGCAGAACCAGTATGACGAGTGGAAGAACGGCCACTGGCATTCCGAGGACCCGGCGATCGACCTCAGCTGCCGCGATTGCCACATGCGGCTGGTGCGCGGCTCGCACGACCCCGGGCGCGGCGAGGGCGGCGACACCCGGCGGCGCGACGACGACGGCGCCCACCGGCATCACGGTTTCATCGCCACCAACGACTTCATGCCCGCGGTGCTCAAGCTGCCCCATTGGGAAGAGCAGGTGCGGCTCACCGAGGAGTGGATGCGCGGCGAGACGGTGCTGCCGGAGCTCGCAGGGGTGTGGCCCAGCGGGCCGGTGGCCGCCCTCGAGCTGCACGCTCCGGCCCAGGTCGCTCCCGGCCAGGATGTCGAGGTGCGGGTGACGGTGGTCAACCGCAAGGCGGGCCACAACTTCATCACCGGCCCGCTCGACTTCGTCCGCTCCTGGGTGCACTTGAAGGCGGTGGACTCCGAGGGCCGGGTGCTCGCCGAATGGGGGGCGCTCGACCCCGAGACCCGCCACATCCAGGACCGCCTGGGCGAGGAGCACCAGATCGGCAACAAGCGTGACGAGGGCACCCTGGTGCTCGAGGCGCTGCCGATCGACGAGAAGGGCGAGCTCCTGCGCCGCCACGAGCTGTGGCGCTCGGCCGGCGGCAAGGGCAAGCGGGTGATCTTCCCCACCTACTCCGACGCCCACCTCTACCGCTTCCGTCTCCCGGCCACGAGCCGTGGCGAGGTCACCCTCGAGGCCGAGCTCAACTACTGCCGCTACCGCCAGGAGTTCCTCGATCTCGTGCTCCCCGAGCTCGAGACGGTGAGCGGGGTGCGCCAGCCGGTGATCGTCCAGGCCACGGCCAGCCGGCGGTTCAACGTTAGCGGCGGGCCCTCGCTCGCCGCCGGCGGCGGTTGACGGGCCAGCGGTGGCGGTGGGACGGCGCGGCACCAACCCGCGGCTGCGGAAGATCTGGCTGTCGGTCAGCGCGACCGCCGGCGGGCTGGTGCTGTTGACCGCCTTTGCCGTCCTCCTCGCTCGCTGGCGCGAGACCGACCTCGTCGACCCCTCCAAGGCGATCACCCGCGCCGCCGAGCTCGCCATCCCCGCCGACGCTCCCCAGCTCGCGCTGCGCGACCGGGCTCGCGAGCTGGGGATCAGCATGCGGCACGGCCCTGGCCCGCGCCATCGCCAGCTGCCCGAGGACACCGGCTCCGGCCTCGCCTGGGGCGACTACGACGGCGACGGCGACTTCGATCTCTACCTGGTGAACTTCCCGCCGCCCGGGGCCGATGCCACGGCCGCAGCCGCGGCCTCCAATCGGCTCTACCGCAACGATGGCGGGCACTTCGTGGACGTCACCGCGGCGGCCGGGGTGGGCGACCCGCAGGGCTTTGGGATGGGCGCGAGCTTCGTCGACTTCGACGGCGACGGCGATCTCGACCTCTACGTCACCAACGACGGCCCGAACCGCCTGTTCCGCAACGCCGGCGACGGTCGCTTCGAGGAGGTGGCGGCGCGCGCCGGCGTCGCCGATCCAGCGTGGTCGGTGGGTGCGGCCTGGGGCGACTACGACCGCGACGGCCGCCTCGACCTCTACGTGGCGAACTACGTCCACTTCCTGCCCAACGCGGCGTCGGCGGCGCTCGGCGAGGACCCGAACTGGCAGGCCGTTCCCTACAGCATGAACCCGAACGCTTTCGATGCTGAGCCCAACCATCTCTACCACCAGCGCGCCGACCACCGCTTTGAAGAGCTGGCGCTGCCGCTGGGGGCGTCGGACGAAGGCGGCCGCAGCCTCGGGGCCACTTTCGTCGACAGCGACGGCGATGGCTGGCTCGACCTCTACGTGGCCAACGACGTTTCGCCCGACGCCCTGCTGCGCAACCGCGGCGCCGAGCTGGGCGAGGCCCTCTTCGAGGACGCGAGCGCAGCGCGCGGCACCGCCGACCCCCGCGGCTCGATGGGGATCTCGGTGGCCGACGTCGGCTCGCCGGCAGCGCCTGCCGACGGCCTGCCGGACTTCCTCGTCACCCATTGGGTGGCGCAGGAGAACGCCCTCTTCCAGACCGTTCGTGGCCCCGGCGGTGGCCTCGAGTACCGTGACCGCGCCCGCCAGCTTGGCCTGGGCGAGGTCTCGCTCGATCGCGTCGGCTGGGGCTCGGCCTTCGTCGACCTCGACGCCGACGGTCGCCTCGACCTGGTGGTGGCCAACGGCAGCACGCTCGAAGAGCGCACGGGCAACCCGCCCGGTCTCATCGCTCAGCCGCTCGCCCTGTTCTGGAACGCCGGCGATCACTTCGTAGACCTGGCACCGGTGGCCGGCGAGGACGCCGCTCGCCCTCACGTCGCCCGCGGCCTGGCGGTCGCCGACTTCGACCTCGACGGCGATGTCGACCTCGCGGTGGCGATCAACCGTGGTGAGCCGCTGCTGCTCGTCGAGGAAGCGCCGCTCGCCCGGGGCTGGCTCGGCGTCCGCCTGGCCGGCTCGCCGGCGTCCGCCGCCGGCGCCGAGCTCGGGCTCGCCACGCCGGCCGGTCGCCAGACGGTGTGGTGGGGTGCCGACGCCTCCTACGCCTCCGGCCACGCCGCCGAGCGACTCTTCGGGCTGGGCAGCGCGGCGGCGGGCGACCTCTCGCTGCGCTGGGCCGGGCACCGGCGGCTCGTCCGTGGGCTTGCCGCCGGCACCCGCTACGTGATTGGCCTGCCCTGACCTACGGCACTACTTTGCCGATCACCATGCGCAGCCCGCTGTAGCTCGTCGAAGCGAACTCGTGGGTCATCCACAGGGTGAGGTCGTCGCTGGGGTCGACGGCCGCGGCCGAGAAGTCGTCGAACTGCTTGCCACTCTGGTCGGTGCCGAAGTCGTGGTAGTAGGGGATGGCCTCGAGGGCCGTCTCGCCGCTGGGGACGAAGGTGGGCAGGTACTCACCGGCGCGTAGCAGCTGGCTGCGCTGCAGCCCGCGGTTGTCGTTGTAGAAGAGGCTGTAGCGGGCCTCAGGGAACACCCATGGATAGCCGCTGCTGGTCACCCGCCCGTAGCCGATCAGCATGTCGCCGTTCTTGTTGACGGCGAGCGCCGGCACCTCGTAGCTCACCTGCATGTTGCTCGACTCGCGGTAGGCACGGCCGCCGAAGAAGAAGTCGAGGAAGCCGTCGGCCGGGGCTGACGAGGCGAGCGGCTTGCCGTTACCGCCCAGGAGGAGGGGCACGCGGACCACCCGCACGCTATTGCGGCGGATCGGGCCGTCGACCACGTGCTCGGTGATGATCGAGCCGGCGGCGACGTGGATCCTGCTGTTGCGGAAGACGGGGGCCGTGTTGAGCCGCTGCAGTGCTCCCTTGATGGTCACCGAGGTGAGGTCGAGGGCCGGCGGGTTGGTGAACAGGTTGAGGGTCCACGGGAACGAGTAGAGGTCGAGCTGCGAGCCGTTCGGTTTCACGAAGTAGGTGCGGCCGAGGGTCTCGCCGTACTGCATCACCGGCCAGATCGAGCCGCCGTTGGTCTGCGGCGGGTAGAACTTGAAGTTGCGGGGCTCGGGCAGGCCCTGCACCAGGTCGTCGAGCGCGAAGACGTAGGCCATCGGCTTCTGCTCGTCGACGTTCTTGCCCGCCCGATGGGCGAGCACCAACAGGCGCTCGTGCGGGTTGACGGCCACCAGCGGCCAGTCGGAGTAGTTGCTCTCGGTGAACATGTACTCGTAGAAGCCGTCGCGGGGGTCGGCGGTCTTCGACACCGCCACGGCGACGAAGCGCCGCACGATGGGGTCGAGGGGCGTGCCGTCGCTCGCCAGATCGCCGAGCCACACCGAGTGGCGGACCTGGCCGACGATGACGAAGCGGCTGGTGCCGCTCGGCGCGTTGTAGTAGACCACCCGCAGGTCGTAGACCTCGGTCATGCAGGGCTTGACCGGCGCGGCGAGGGTGGGATCGCACTGCATCTCGGGATGGTCGCTCAGCGGGAAGCGCAGATGCCGGTTGATGTTGTTGCGGTTCGGCCGGCCGTTGTTGTCGTCGGGCCGCCACAGCGCCTGGAAGAACATGCCGGACGAGATCAGGTAGGGGCTGCCGCCGCTGTCGGTGAGCAGGTTGCCGGCCTTGTCGTAGAAGGCGATCGCGTGGTCCTGGGTCGCCACCACGAACTGGTGGCCGACGGCGATCATCGGGTCGACGCCGTCGATGTCGGAGACCCAGCTGAGCGCCGGCGCGGGCGAGGAGCTGGACGGCAGCGAGCCCTCGATGTTGCCCGGACCTTCCGTGGACCCGGCGGGCGGGTCGGCGGGGATCACCGTGCGGGTGGCCAGGCTGGGCGCCATGGCGCCAGTGGCCCCGGCGGCTTCCTTCGCCTCCTCCTCGTCGTCCTCCAAGAGCTCGCCGGGCTTGGCGAGGACGGCGAAGCTCGGCCCGGTCTCGCCGCGTAGCACGCCCACCGAGCGGTTCTGCCAGGCGATGACCTTGAGCGTCGTGCCGTCGCCGAGAATCAGCGGGGTGAGCAGGCGGTCCCAGCCCAGGCTGACGATCGAGGGCTGCTGGATGGCACCGGCGGCGTAGGAGTCGAGGCGCTTCACCTGGTCGACCACCTGCCAGGCGATCAGCTTGAGCGTGCCGTCCGCCTGGCGTACCGCCGTCACCACCCGGGTGGAGCCCAGCGGCGCCACCGAGACGCCGCTCACCGTGCCGGCCTCGGCGCGGCTCGCGGCGGTGAGGGCGCCGTTCGCGTCGAGGTCCCAGGCCGCCACCTCAAGGTTGCCGTTGGCGAGCCGCGCGGCGGTCACCGCACGGTCGAGGGCCGTGTTGACGACGGCGACCTCGGCGATGGCGGAGCCGGTGAGCGTCGAGAGCAGGGTGAGGTCGCCGCTGCTCGAGACCGTCCAGCCGCTGACCAGCAGCAGGCCGTTGGGCTGCCGCTGCACCGCGACCAGGCGCGTGGCGTCGAGGGCCACCACCGAGCCGAGGGTGGCCTCCCCGGCATCGGCGTCACCGCGGCGGGTGAAGGCGCGGGTCGTCGGGTCGAGGTCCCAGACGATCAGCTTGAGATGCCCGCTGCCGCCGAGGGTGGCGGTCACCACCCGATCCTGGTGCACGGTGGCCACGGCCACGGCGCTGATCGCTCCGGCCGCGGCGTCCGCCTTGTGGTCGAAGCCGAGGTAGGGGTGCGAGGTCCAGCTCGACAGCCCCAGGCCGCCGTCCGTCTTGCGGGCGGCGACCACGACGGTGTTGGCGTCGGGAGCGGTGAGCGCGGCGTCGCTGAGGGTGCCGAGCCCGGTCGAGCCCCAGGACGACGGGTCGGCGGTGGTGGAGAGCACCCAGCTCTGCAGCCAGAAGTAGCCGCTGGGCGTGCGCGCGACGGTCGCCGCCTGCGCCTCGCTCATCGCGGTGGCGGCCACCCGGTCGAGCGTCGTCATCGCGGTCTCGCCCTTGCGGGTGAGCAGGCTCTGCGCCTGACCAGGGACGGTCGCCAGGCCGGCGAGGAGGAGGGTGAGGAGGACCAGGAAGCGCCGTGGGGGGCGGACGGTGAGCACGGGAGGGAATGGCATGGCGGTCTCCGAGGGGCACCGGAACGCGAGAACGGGCGGCCGGTGCCGTGGGTCGGTTGCAGGGTTGCTCACGACAGGAGTGAGCGCGCACCTGAAGAGACGCCGCCGGCCGCGCGGGGTATTAGCGTGCCGTCCTCGTCCTGCTCCCGTGGTGGACCACGCACCCCGGAGGAGGTGGCGCACGAACTCAGCGGAATCCTTCACCGCTTGACTGAGGACTCGTATCTATCGCGCATGGAAGAACAGGAAGGCTCGCCCTGATCCTCAGGAATAGAGCCAATTCTTGCGAAGGAGGTCCCATGTTCTCGCATGTCCATCCTCACGACGACCACCCCCGGGAGCGGCAGCGCTCTGCGGCCCGCCGCCGCGGCGTTGTCCTCGCTCTTCTCGCCGCCTTGGCACCCCTGCCGGCCGCCGCCGTGCCCTGCAGTCAGCTCGCCGGCCTGACGACGCTCGACAAGAACCGCTGCACGAGCCTCGAGCGCATCGACGGCTATTTGCCGCTGGGGACGGCCACCACGCCGCCCGCTCTGGGCCTGCCGGTGCAGCCCGTGCTGACGGGCGGCTCGGCGTCGCAGACCGAAGGCGACTACTACGCCAAGGCGATGAGCATCTTCGGGCCCCTCGACTACGGCGCCGGGGACGCCTCGCGGGTGGCCGAGGCCAACCGGGTGCTGCGCTACGCGATGTTCGTCGGCTGGCCCGTCAGCACCGCCAACGACATCGCCTACAACCCCAACGTCGGGGCCAACACCAAGCCCTGGGCGCTCGACAACCGCAACGTCGCGATGCGGACCTACTGGCTGTTCCGCAACCTGCTCGAGGCCGACGTGCGCCAGGAGTTCGAGCGGCGGTTGGGCTTCCTGCGCACGACGACCCTCGGCTCGGTGAGCGGCAGCCAGAACCAGAAGTCGATCCACTACAGCGCCATCGTCCTCGCCTTCCGCGACTTCCCCGATCCGGCGAGCCCGATCTACCAGGGGGCGGACTCGGCGATCCGCGGCATCCTGACCGGCTTCGCCCGCGACGGCTCGGTCGAGGTCGGCTCGCCCTACGACTACTTCACGAGCGGCGCGGTGCTCAACCTGGCCGAGTGGGGGAGCGGCAGCCTGGGCGAGCTGGCGCGGGCGACCCTCGACTACTTCCTCGCCGAGCAGCTCGCCTTCTCCCTCGGTGTCGACTTCGCGAGCCCCGGCATCCGCCGCTTGCCGCATTGGATCTTCGGCTACCGCGAGCCGCACACCGTGGCGGCCGACGTGCTGTTCAGCAACACCGCACCGGCCAACACCAGCCTCGTCGGCGTCGCCGATTTCGTCGCTTCGAACTACCTGCCGCTGGTGGCGCTGCGCGATCAGGTGAACCAGCAGAACGCGCTCGGGAGCTTCGAGGCACGCGCCGACTTCTCCCGCTTCCGCCACCACTTCTTCCGCGGCGCCAACTACGGCATCGGCGCTCAGCACGCGCCGTCGCCGAGCCCGTTCTGGGCCGGCTCGACCAACGATGCGCTGCTGGTCTACGTCCAGGCGGCGCAGGACCAACGAGCGAGCGTCAGCTCCTACAGCTACGAGCCCTACCGGCTCAAGAAGCAGCTGGGCTTGAACGAGCGGAGCATCGGCTACAAGAACGTCGCGATGTACCAGAGTGGTGGTCGCAACGTGCCCTCGAACGGAGCCGGCGGTGCGCCCTACGAGTACCCGGTGGGGATGTACCTCAACTCCGACTACTTCGTGGCCGAGTACAACGCCTCGACGACGGGCGCAGACTCCTGCTGGGCCTTCCTCCACAACACGGCGAACAACGTCTACATCGGCTGGGCCCTGAGCCGTGGCGCGGTGGTGCCGGGGCCGGTGCAAAGCCCGCCGGACAACATGCTCCTGCAGTCGACCTATGTGCCGTCGAGCACGGTCTGCGACCTCGGCCAGGACGGCGACCCGCTCTGCGGCGAGATTGCCGTCTTCGAGGTGCGCGACGCGAGCGAGTTCGGCGGCAACTTCGGCAGCTTCAAGCTCGACCTCAAGGCGCGCAACAGCTGCAGCTCGCTGCAGCCGGACGGCCAGCAGGCGGTGCGCTACGTGGCGCCCGACGGCACGGCCCTGCGCTTCGGCAAGGGAGTGCTGGAGGTGCCGGGACGGCCCAACTTCGACACCATCCCGCGTTTCGAGTCCCCCTATCTCAACAACTACACCCTGGCGGTCGGGGGGCGGACGGTGCAGTTCAACTTCACCGCCGGCACCGAGACGGGGAACCTCGACCGGCTGGGTGCCAACATCACCCTCGGTACCTTCACCCTGGGGCCGCCGGCGATCACGACGCAGCCGCAGTCGCAGACCGGCTTGACGGGAGCGACGCTCGCTCTCGGCGTGCAGGCGACCGGCGCCGGCTCCTACCAGTGGCGGCGCAACGGCACGCCGCTCGCCGACGGCGGGGCCTTGAGCGGCACGGCGACCCCGACGCTCACCATCGCGGGCCTCAGTGCGGCCCAGGTCGGCAGCTACACCTGCGTGGTCTCGAACGTCTCGGGCAGCGTCACCTCGACGGCCGCCAGCGTCGCGGTGACGAGCACCATCCCGGCCCTCGCCTCGGAGACCTTCTCGAACGCCTCGGGGCCGCGTGATCCGGGAGACCCGTTCACCGGCAACACCACCGAGATCGGCGGTCGCACCTGGACGGCCCACCCTACGGTGGTCTTGGGCAACGGCACGCTGACCACCGTGCTGACGGCCACCACCCACCTGGCGGGCTTTCCCTTCGAGCCCTCGCAGTACGCCTCGACGCCGCTTGCCACCCTCGAGGCTGACGTCGACCCCCAGGGTGGCGAATGGGTCGGCATCGGCTTCTCACAATCGGCGATCGGCGGCTACTGGACCCATGGCCAGGTGTGGATGCTGCTGCGCGCCAGCGGCATCGTCAACGTCTTCAACAGCGGTACCACCCAGCTCCTGGTCTCGACCACCGCGCCGAGCTTCAACCCCAGCGGTTACAACCACTTGAAGCTGGAGGTCAACTTCGCGCTCAACCGCGTCTCGGCGTGGGTCAACGGTGGCGCCGTGCTCACCGACGCCGCCTTGCCGGTCGTGCCGGACGTGCACTTCGTGGGCCTCCACATGCACAACGGCACGGCGAGCCCACCAGCGCCGCAGCGCCTCGACAACTTCGCCCTCAACGTCGGCGGCAGCCTGCCTCCGAGCGAGGTCGTGGTCGGCGTGGACCGCAATGTCGCCGGCTATCTCGCCGTGCTCCAGGGCTCGGCCAGCGCCACGGTCGGGCCGGCTTACGCGCTGACCACCACTGCTAACGGGAGCGACGGCTTCTGGCACGTGGCGAACGACTACATCGGCCTCAGTGGCCTCAACGCCATCGTCTCCCACGGTGCCACCGAGGACTCGCCGCGCCTCACCACCACGGTGAGCGGCCTGGTCAGCGGCGGGACCTACGACCTCTACGGCCGCTTCGCGACCGCCAGCCAGGCCGTGGTGCCGGACTATTGGGGCATCGAGATGGGGCCCACGGCCGCCGATCTCGCCCGCTACGACCAGACCTTCGCCTACCGTACGGTGCTGCGCAACTACGGCAACTGGCAGGAATGGGAGGTCTACCTGGGGCGAGTGACGGCAGGTGGTGGCACGGTGAGCCTGCTGCTCGACGACGACACACCAACCCGCAACGTGGTGTGGACCGGTCTGCGGCTGGCACCGCCGAGCGGCAACGCGCCGGTCACGCTGAGCTTCGCACCCAGTGACGACGCCTACACCTCCGAGGCGCAGCCGAGCTCGAACTTCGGCAACCAGGACTTCCTGCGCGTCCACGGCGGCGCCGGGCAGGGGCAGTACTCGTGGCTCAAGTTCGACGTCTCCGGCCTCGGCGGCCGGGTGATCCGCAGCCGGCTGAAGCTGCGCACCCAGGAAGCCGTGATCGACGAGACCTACGCCTACCGCATCTGCTCGAACGCCTGGAGCGAAGCCACGGTGACCTGGGCCAACCATCCGGCGGCTTCGAATTGCGGTTACCAGACCCACCGTCTGGCGCTCGCCGCCAACACGCAACAGAGCTTCGACGTGACGACCTACGTCGACGCCAACGGTACCTACACCCTGGGCCTGGCAACCAGCGATCCCGACCTCAACTTGGATTTCTGGTCGAGCGAGGCGGCGACGGCGGGTTACCGGCCGGTGCTCGAAGTGGTCTACCAGCCGTAGGCCCCAACAGCAGGCCAGCCGGGACGCCCGTCCCGGTTGGCGCTCCCGGCCCCGACGGCGCGTTGGGTCGGAGCCGGGAGCACCACTACGGCGCTCACCTCCGGGGTCACGATACTACTACAGCTGTGGTAGTTTGTGTGTCGCCTGTAGGTGGAAGCCGCGCGGCGGGTGGTCCGCCTCGCCCGCAGACTCGGCGGCGGCGTGAGCCGTATACCTGAGAGTCGGCGCGTCGCGCCAGGCCGCCGAACGCCCGGCGAACTTCCGTTGTGTCGCCGCCGAGCGACCGTGGTATACGGTGTCCTTCCCGAGCCTTCTCCTCGCCTCCGCCCGATGCCATCGACCCGGATCCCCGCCATGACATCGCCGTCGCTGCGCCACGCTCACACCCTCCCCTGGGGCCCGGCCGCGGACGGTCCGACCGTCACCCGCGCCGAGGCGCGGGCGGCAGGAGTGGCGCGATGACGACGACCCTGACCCCGGAGGTGACGCGTCTGGGAACGGGCAGCTGGTCGAGCGAGCTCGGGGGGGTCCGCCTGCGCTTCGGGGCCGGGAGCCTACAGAGCCTCCCCGAGCTGGCAGCCGAGCTCGGAGGCAAGCGGACGCTGCTCGTCACGGACCCTGGGCTGCGCGCCGCCGGCCACGCCGATCGCGCTGGCGACCTGCTGGAGGCGGCAGGCCACACGGTCGAGATCTTCGATGCCGTCAATGAGAACCCGACGGTGGCCCAGGTGGAGATCGGCGCCGGGGTCGCTCGCCGCTTCGGTGCCGAGCTCTTGGTGGCCCTTGGCGGCGGTAGCGCCATGGACGCGGCCAAGGGGATCAACCTGCTGGTCACCAACGGCGGGCGGATCGAGGACTATTGGGGCTTCGGCAAGGCGCGGTTACCGTTGTTGCCAGCGATCGGCATCCCGACCACTGCCGGCACCGGCAGCGACGCGCAGTCCTACGCGGTCATCATGCAGAGCGATCCGCCTCCAGGCATGGTGCACGGTCGCAAGATGGCTTGCGGCGATCGCAAGGCCCGCTTCGCGGCCGTGGTCCTCGACCCCAAGCTGCTGCTGACGACACCGCGCCGGGTGGTGGCCGCCTCTGGCCTCGATGCCCTCGCCCACGCCATCGAGAGCCGGGTTTGCAGCCGGCGCAATCCGGTCTCGGCGATGCTCAGCCGGGAGGCCTACCGCCTCCTCGCCGGTGCCCTGCCGCGGGCCCTCGCCGGCGGCGGCACCGAGGCGATGGCCGAGATGCTCCTCGGCTCTCACTTCGCCGGCGCCGCCATCGAGGCCTCGATGCTGGGAGCGGCCCATGCCGCTGCCAACCCGCTGACCGCGACCTACGGCACCACCCACGGCGTCTCGGTCGCCCTGATGCTGCCGCACGTCGTGCGCTTCAACGCCGAGGTGGCCGCCGCCGAGCTGGCGGACCTCGAGCCGGGCGGTGCCGCGGCGGTCGTCGAGCGCTACGAGGCGATGCGCCGCCTGGCGGGGCTGCCCCAGACGCTCGCCGAGGTGGGGGCCGAGCGCTGGCGGTTGCCGGAGCTGGCGCAGGGGGCGATCGAGGAGGGGACCGGCAGCTTCAACCCGCGACCGGTGACCGTCGACGACTTCGTCCGCCTGTTCGAGAGCGCGTTCTAAGGCGCGTCGCCGAGCGCCGCTCACTTGGCGCTACGGTGTCGCGCCGCCGGGCGCGGCCATCAGCCCTTCCCGCAAGATCCGCGCGGCGATCGCCCGCGCGGCGCAGTCGTGGCCGGCCGCGGTGGGGTGGTAGCGGTCGCGCGCCAGGGGCATTGCCGTCTCTTGCCGGCAACGCCGGTAGGCCCGCAGCAGGTCGAGATGGAGAAAGCCGTGCTGCTCACTCGCCTGTCGCGGCAGGACGTGCTGCGCCGCGAAGGGGTAGGTGTCGGTGAGGCTGCCGAAACGCGGGAAGACCACCACCAGCACCCGAAAGCCGCTCTTTTCGGCCAGCGCCGCGAGCTCGGCGAAGCCCTGCTCGACGTCCGCCTCTAGCGCGGATGGCAGGCGGGCCGGTGCGGCAGGCGCGGTCCACGCCACCCAGCGGTGCCAGGCGAGGCGGTAGAGGGCGCTCCAGGCGAGCCACGGCTGGATGCGCGGGCCGCCGAGGGCCTGGCCGGCGCCGGCCTGCGCGTTGAGGCTGGCGAGCACGCTGCCATCGTCGCGACGGGTGTCGTTGAGGCAGTAGGCGAGCAGCACCAGGTCCGGCGCGAAGGCGAGCCCACGCGCCCGCAGCATCTCCACCTCCTGGCCGGTGTGGTAGCCGGCGACGGCGAAGTTGAGCACCTCGACGCGCGCTCCGGCCGCCTCCAGAAGGGACTCCAGCCGGGCGGGGAAGATGTCCTCCTGCCGCGCCACCCCCTGGCCAGCAGCGACACTGTCTCCGATCACCAGCACCCGGTAGACGCCCTGCGGCTTCGCCGCCGCATGGTCGCGGTCGCGGAAGCCGAGATGGTTGCTGCGCCCCACGTAGTCGTGGAACTGGTCGATCCCGCCCAGGTGCTCGTAGTCCGGTACCGGCTCGTAGCCGAGGCGGGGATTGGCCGACAGCTGGAAGCGGCCGGCGCGCACCAGGACGACCTCGGGGGCCGCCCCGGCCAGGCGGACGACGCCCTCGGCGAGCAGCAAGGCAAGAACGAGGCTGCCGGCGCTGAGCAAGAGCCGCGCGGCGCGCGGGGAAAGGGCCATGGCGGCGACAGGGTATCAGCCGCCGGCGGGGCCGCGACCGTCGCTTGGCGGCTCGCTCGCCCAGATGTCTTCGAGCTCGACGCCGAGGCCGTCGGCCAGGCGGTTGGCGAAGGCGAAGTAGGCCGTCACCTGCGCCGCGTCGAGGACCTCGCCGTCGTCGAGGCCGGCGGCCCGCAGGGCTTCGACGTCGTCGCGACGCATCGCCCACGGCGTGCGGGTCAGCTTGTCGGCGTACTCGAGGAGGGCGCGCACCCGTGGTGCGAGCGGCGCCCGCCGGAAGTCGGTCGCCAGCAGGGCGACCAGCTCAGCATCCTGGATGAGTCGACGGAGCCCCGCCCCGTGATGGGTCAGTCAGTAGTGGCAGTGGTTGGCCGCCGAGACCACCACGCCGATCATCTCGCGCTCGGCGCGGCTCAGGCCCGAGCGGCCGCGCATCAGGGTGCGGTAGAGCTCGAAGTGACCGGCGAGCGACGGTGGGTTGAGGGAGTGGATCTTGAGGATGTTGTCGACGCCGCCCCAGGGCTCGACGAGCTTGGCGTAGAGCTCGGCGAGGCGCCCGTCGGCTGCGCTCTCGGGAATCATGCGGATCCAGGCCATGGCGGGCAGTATGGCATGCCCACCGACGCGGCCTCAGTGGCACGTGCCTTGCCGCGAAGGGGAGCGCGGCTGGTATGATCGCGGCGTTCCCGGCCAGTCCGACTGTTCTCGAGCGCGAGCGATGGACTTCCTCTCTGCCGCCGTCCTGCTCTTCTTGGTGATGGACCCTCTGGGGAACATCCCCATGTTCCTGAGCGCTTTGCGCCCGGTGGCGGCGGACCGGGTGCGCAAGGTCGTGCTGCGCGAGCTGGGGATCGCCCTCCTGGTCCTCGTCGGCTTCCTCTTCGCCGGCCGCTACGCCCTCGATCTGCTCCATCTCTCGGAACCAGCGCTGACCGTCGCCGGTGGGGTCATCCTGCTGTTGATCGCCCTGCGGATGATCTTCCCCTCGCCGGAAAGGCCGCTGCGCGAAGAGCTCGACGGCGAGCCCTTCGTGGTGCCGCTCGCCATTCCCTATGTGGCCGGGCCGTCGACGCTGGCGACCGAGTTGCTTCTGATGAGCCGCGAGCCCGAGCGCTGGCCGGAGTGGTTGATCGCCATCCTCTTCGCCTGGCTCGGCTGCGGTGTGATCCTCTTCTTCGCGAGCCAGATGCGGCGCTTCTTGGGCGAAAAGGGCCTGATCGCCATCGAGCGCCTGATGGGCATGGTCCTGGTGACCGTCGCCGTCGAGATGCTGATGAGCGGCATCGATCAGTTCCTCCACCGGCCCGTTCCTTGAGGGGAGGTGCCGTGACTGCGCCCGCGAAAGTCTGCTACTTCGTTCAGACCCACCGGGACCCCGAGCAGATCTACCGGCTAGTGCGCACGCTCCGGCGGGGGAGTGCCAGCGGCACCGTGGTGGTGCAGCACAACTCCGCGGCCTGCCCGCTTGACTGGTCGCCGCTCGGCGGCTTGGCGGACGTTCATCGCTTCGAGGCCGCGGCGCCGCAGCTGCGCGCCAACTACTCCTGCCAGGTGCAGCCGCTCCTCGACGTCATCGATTGGCTGCAGGCCACCGGCGTCTCCTACGATTGGCTGGTCACCCTCACCGGCCAGGACTACCCCGTGAAGCCAGTGGAGAGGATCGAAGCGGAGCTCGCGGCTAGCGACGACGACGGCTATCTGCGCTATTGGGACGTGGCGTCGAACGACAACCCCTGGCCGCGGCGCAAGGCGAGGAATCGCTACTTCCATCACTACCGGCGCCTACCGGCAGCCGCCGAGCCCTGGTTGCGGGCCTCACGCCTGCTCACCAAGGTGCTCCCCATCCACTTCTACCTCGACTACGGCCCGCTGGTCGGGGTGCGCTCGCGCGGGACGCCCTTCCACAACAGTTTTCGCTGCTATGGCGGCTGGGCCTGGTTCTCCCTCCGGCGGCGCGCCGTCGCTTACTTCCGGCGCTTCCTCGCCGAGCACCCCGACGTCGAGGCGCACTACCGGCGCACGGTGACCCCCGAGGAGTCCCTCGTGCAGACGGTGCTGCTCAACGCCGGGGAGTTCCGGCTGGTCAACGACGACCGCCGCTACATCGACTACTCGCGGGCCCACCGCGGCTCGCCGCGGACCCTGACGACGGCCGACCTCGCGATGCTCGCTGCCGGCAGCGATCACTTTGCCCGCAAGTTCGACCTCGGGGTCGACGCCGAGGTGCTCGACCGCATCGACCGCGAGCTTCTCGGCGCGGCGGGCTAGCTCGCTGGAGTGCTGGGCTGGGCGCGGCTGCGCGCCCGGCCGCGCTGCGTCAGGGCGTCGAGGCCGGAGAGCTCCTCGCGGCTCAAGGGGCGGGACTGGCCGATCGGCAGCTCGCCGATGCGCAGCGGCCCGATGGCGATCCGCACCAGCTTCAAGACCTTGGCTTCCAGCGCCTCGACCATCCGGCGGACCTGGCGGTTGCGGCCCTCGGTGAGGGTGATCTCGAAAACGGTCTTGCCACCGGCCTCGCGGACCCGGCGGACCTCGGCCGGCAGAGTGGGGCCGTCCTTGAGCTCGACCCCCAGGCGGAGGCGTTCGAGCTGGGCCTCGTCGAGGTACTGCGAGGCCTTCACCAGGTAGATCTTCGGCACCTTGAAGGCCGGGTTGGTCATCCGCTCGGCAAAGCCGGTGTCGTTGGTCAGCAGCAGGAGACCGCTGGTGTCGAGGTCCAGGCGGCCCACGGGGACCAGCCACGCAGAGTCTTCAGGGAGCAGGTCGTAGATGGTGGGCCGCCCGGCCGGATCGCGGTGAGTGGTGAGGTAGCCCTTGGGCTTGTAGAGCAGCACGTACGCCGGCTTGCGCTTCTTGAGCGGCTTGCCGTCGAGAGCCACGCGGTCGCGCTCGACGTCGAGCCAGCGGTCCGGGTCCTTCACCGTCTGGCCGTTGACCTGCACCCGGCCGGCCGCGATCCACCCTCGGGCGTCGGTGCGCGAGGCGAGGCCTGCCTTCGAGAGCACTCGTTCGAGGGTCTTCAGCGGCCGGTCGGCCGTGGCCGGTGGCGTCACCCGCGGCCGCTGCGCCGGCGCCGACCGGTCGCTACCCGGACGGCGGCGCCCCGGCTTTCTCCCCGCAGCCCGGCTCACAGCGCGTACTGCGCCAGCATCATGGCGATGAAGCCGGCGACGAAGCCCCACGCCGTCCCGTGCTTGCCGGTGCGCGCGTAGGTCTCCGGCAGCAGCTCGGCGAACACCAGGTAGACCATCGCGCCGGCGGCGAAGCCGAGGCCGTAGGGCAGCAGGGCGCGGCTCCAGGTCACCGCCAGCACCGCCGGGATCACCGCCAGCGGCTGGGGCAGCGACGACAGCACGGAGAACCAGAAACAGCGCCAGAAGCCCACCCCCGAGGCTGCCATCGGCAGGCTGATCGCGAGGCCCTCCGGGATGTTGTGGATGGCGATCGCCACGGCGATGAAGAGCCCCATCCCGTGGTCGCCCGAGGCATAGCCCACTCCGACCGCGACGCCCTCCGGGAAGCTGTGCACGAACATCGTGGCGAGGATCAGCAACGCCTTGCGGGCCCCGGAGCCCGAAAGGCCCGCGAAGGAGAGCTCGCGGTCCTCGAGCAGGACGTCGGCGGCCCAGAAGAACACGGCGCCCAGGGCGAAGCCCACGGTCAGCGGCAGGGATTGCCCTTGTTGCAGGCCCGGCCCCAGGAGGTCGAAGAACGACACCGCCACCATCATGCCGCCGGCAATCGAATAGCCCACCCCGAGGTAGCGCTCCGGCACGTGGCGGCGGAAGAGCACCGGGATGGCCCCCAGGCCGGTTGCCATCATGGTGGCGACGCCAGCCCACCAGGCGGTCCAGAGGAGGGAAGAGGGCGCGGCTTCGGGCATCGGGATGGCGCGATCCTACCGCGAGTGCCCGCCTCGCGGCGCCCTCCGAGACGCCCGCCACTCGCGCCGCCCAGCGCCCCTCGGCACCGCCGCGAGGCCTTGGGCATCCCTGCCACCTGATGTATCATCCGCCCCCGGCGCCGGGGTAGCTCAGTTGGTTAGAGCGCCTGACTGTGGATCAGGAGGTCGGCGGTTCGAGCCCGCCCCTCGGTACCAGTTTTGACATCGTTGCGCCCCTCTCCATTCCGTCTCCGGGCTCCCATCTAAGTCATTCTGAATCATAAACTTGCGGCCTGGCGCTGAGGCCAAGCCGCCGGTCTGCACGCGGCGCTTGGAGGCTGTGGATAGGCTCTGCTAACCGGCCTGAGGACGGCGCTAGGGTACCAATAGGGTACCAACGGCGCTTCCTCACCCTAGCGGCTCCAGGCGGCCCGGCTCCCCGTCCCCTCGCTCGTACCCTAGGGTGCGTCGGTCAGGCTCTCTCTTCTCTTTGGGTGGGCCCAGGCCTGGGCGACCCCGAGCCAGGTTCTAGAGCTGCCCGTTCATCGATCCTCAGGCAGTTCCTTCTCTTCGTCCGCCACTCGGCGAGTCAGCCCTCGCTGGTCTTCTGGCTCGAGCTGCTCGAACAGCTGAGTCTGGCGCCATCTCTTTCCCGCCGCCTGCGCCAAGCGCTGGTCGGCGTTCTCGCTACCGTCCGCGGACTCTTTCCCGACATTCCAGCCCGCTTCCTGCCTGGCGTCGCCGGGCTCGAAGTCCAGCCCTGGAGGATGCCGATGAGCGAGTGATCCGGCATCTCCCGTGACCTGACCCGACGACTCGACTCTCTTCTCTCGCCCTGGCCGGACCTCCGGCCGGGGCCTTCGGAGGACGTGTGCCTAGACGAATCTCTCGTTCTAAAGCTCCGCCGCGAATAGAAGCGGTCCAGATCCGACGGTGCTTGCTGCCGGCTCCTAGAGCTCTCGGAGGCCTCCGCAGGCCTGTGGAAAAGTCTGCGGAAATCCTGCGGATCATACGTGCATCCATGTCACGCCAGAAACGTGCATCTGTGTCACGCTTCTACGTGCATCCATGTCACGGAAATACGTGCATCTATGTCACGCCGGAAGGGCCTGACGTCTTAGTGCAGGAAATACAGGATATTCAGGAGACTCAGAACAGGAGAGCCGGAGTCCCCGCCCTCGGCAGCGAGGCCCGGACGAGCTCCTCGGCTTCGGCACCGGCCGTTCCGAAATCCCCCCCACCCCGGAGCTGGGTAGGGCCCCACCTCCCGGCCCTCCCTCGGCCAGCTACCGCCGCCAAGCGGATCCCAGGTGGCTCGAGCCACCACCAAGCCAGCCCCCGCCCTGCTGGGTACGAGGAGAAGGCCAGAACCCCGGCCATCGCCTCCCAGGCTCCGGCTAGGCCGCTTCCCAACCGAACCTCGATCCCATCCTCCCGGAGGTGGTCATGATCGCCCTCAACCCTCCAGCGGCGCTCCCCACGCCTCCCAAGGGCCGCAGCAGGCCACAGAAGGCCCGGCCTCGAGGGGAGGCATCGACTCCCCTCCGCGTGGTCTTCCTCGACGCCGCGAGGACCGTGCTCGGCTACCTCGAGCTGCCCCGCGGCAGCCAGCTCCCAACGCCCCGGGACCGGCAGCTGATCGCCCGCCGGGCCCAGGACTTCCAAGCGCGCTCCGTGGTCCTCGTGCGCTGGAACCTCGAGCCGCCCTTCCAGGTCCGTCTCGGCGAGCTCGCAGTCTTCGGCGAGCTCGTCGAACGCCTCCACCGTCGCGGCGTGCTCTTCGTGAGCCTGCTGCTTGTGGCTCGGGACGGGACCTTCCTCCAGCTCCACCTCACCGAGGAAGCCCTGCTCTGGTCCCCTGGCTACGCCGGCCAATGGGACATGACACCCACGGCGACAGAGCCCGCGTGATGGGGCCACTGCGCGCGCCGGCAGCCGCCTGGCCTGCTGCGCAGGGTGGGGAGATCGGTGGTCCCGGTCCTGGAGCGCTCGCGAGCCCGCGAGCGCCAGGAAGGAGGCCCGGAGATGGAGACCCTGACCGCGATCCCAGCACCACCACCGAGCACGCTGGCGCCCGCCAGCGCCTCAGCCCTTGTGGCTCGCTACCTCGGCGACGCTGGCGAGCTGCTGCGCGAGATCGAGGTCTGCTCCGGGCCGCGCCGCTTCTCCCGAGACCATGTCCTGCCCATCTTCCGCGAAGCCATGCGAAGCCCGCTGCCGCGTTCCATCGTTCTCAGCCGGCTGGTGCCCCCTGCCCGCTCCATCCGCCTCGACGAAGCCCTCGCCCTCTGCCACCTCGCCGCCGCGGCAGCCCGCATCGAGATCACCCCGGTCACCTTGCGCCACGAGGGAGCGCTGGGGATCTCCGAGCTCTCCGTCGAGGTGTTCCGCGGCACGCCGCCGCGATCCTCGCCACCCGGCTGGCTGGTCGGCGAGCGAGAGGTGGAGGGCCGCCTGCAGGTCACCGGGCGCGATCTGCGGCAGTTGTTTCGGCTGGCGGGCCAAGCACGGAAGCTGAATTTCCTCGGGGCGACCCTGCGAATGGTGGCAGGTAAGCGGGCCATCCCCAAGAGGATCGCAAGTGGAGTCTGCCTCTGCGCTCGGACTGCAAGTCTCCAACCGAAGTCTGCCCCGAACGCGGCCCAAGCGTCACATCAGCTCCTCTAGCCCCTGGCCTCTCACCTGGGAGGTCGCCATAGCTGTCGAGGCCTCCTCCATGGAGACCTAGTAGATCGTGGCGCCCGCAGGGGCCTACAGGGGGAGGACGCAGGACCGTGGCCAGGCGCACCGCACTGGACCGGCGCGCCACCAGCAGTCTTCAGCTCGAAGCTGTCGGAACGCGAGAAAACTGAAAAAAGCGGGCAAGAGCTGGTTGATCTTGTCCCACTATCTCCAAGACCTGGCTTCGAGCCCGCAGGCTCTCGCTCAGGCCAAGAGAGTGTTCGCAGGTCGCCTCGGCCAAGCCCTTGCCCGGAGGATTGCGGGATCGTTGATCCCTGTTATCTATCTTGATGCCACAGCGTCAAGAGTTCGTCAACGCGATATTTGTGATTTCGACAAATGACTTCCACTAATCACTACTTCGCGCCGACGGACCGATCTTCTTGCCGGCGCCTGCAGGTCTGCCGCGTGCCCTAGGGGCGACGTAGCATTGCCGCGGACGGTGTTGTCTTGGCAGCATCCGCGAGAACAGGATTCCATGGTCTCGATCCCGGGGTCGCAGCGGATCCAACGTGTCTGCTGAGGCAATTTTCCCTGACCCGCGGTTGTAGGAGATCAACGGCCGGTCTTGGTTCCTGCGGCTTCTGGCCTCCTTCTTAGGTACGAGTCACAGTGCAATTCATGAGATACTTTCATCGCTCTTCGGGCGCGGAATGTGCGGCGGGATTGCTTCGAGCATTCGTCCAGGCCTGGAGGTGTCTCATGTCAACCGGCAAGTTTCGGCTTGATCCCGGCGTTCGCTGCGTCTTGGCGCTCTCCTCGGTGGTGGCCCTCCTCAGACCTCCGGTCATCTGGGCGGCACCTCCCAGCTGTAGCTGGCAGTCCGGGTTTTCTGCCGGCCTTGATGGCACTGTGGAAACTCTGGCCGTCTTCGACGACGGTTCGGGGCCGGCTCTCTACGTTGGTGGCGAGTTCAGCTTCGCCGGCGGCACGCAGGTCAACCACATTGCGAAGTGGGACGGCGCGACCTGGTCGGCCCTCTCCGGCCCGTCAGGCACAGGTACAGACGCCGGCGTCACCTCGCTCGCGGTCTTCGACGATGGCAAGGGCCCGGCTCTCTACGCTGGAGGACGGTTCGCCAGTGCAGGAGGGCTGACGGCCGCCTACGTCCTCGCGAAGTGGGACGGCAGCTCATGGTCGCCGGTGTCGGGCCCCTCTGGCACCCAGATGAACAACTTTGTCTTCTCCCTTGCCGTGTACGACGACGGGAGCGGGCCTGCCCTCTACGTTGGGGGCTCCTTCACTACCGCGGGCGGGCTGACCGCGAACCACATCGTGAAGTGGGATGGGACCACGTGGTCTGCGCTCTCCGGGCCCATCGAAAATGGAGTCGACAGCTTTGTCCTCGCGCTCACTGTGTTCGACGATGGTCGTAGCCCCGCCCTCTTTGCCGGCGGCGGCTTCCCGCAGGCGGGCGGCATCACGGTCAACCAGATCGCCAAGTGGGACGGGATCTCCTGGGCACCCCTTGCCGTGCCGTTGGGGACGGGAGTCGATAGCTTCGTCTTTGCCCTTGCGGTATTCGACGACGGAGGTGGACCGGCCCTCTACGCAGGAGGCTCGTTCACCACCGCCGGTGGTATCAGCGCCAACCAGCTCGCGCGCTGGGATGGCCTCGCTTGGTCGCCGCTCTCGGGGTTGCCGTGGCTCGGCGCAAACGACATCGTCTACGCCTTGGGAGTTTTCGATGATGGACTCGGTCCGGCGCTTCATGCCGCGGGCCTCTTCACCGAGATAGGAGAGGTGGCGGCAAACCGCATCGCCCAATGGGATGGCAGCTCGTGGTCGGCGCTCTCCGGACCCACGGGCAATGGCATGGATGGTCAGGTACTGGCTCTTGCGGCCTTCGACGACAGCGCCGGGCCTGCGCTCTACGCCGGAGGGGACTTCCTTTCCGCCGGTGGTCTCTCCGCGACCCGGATCGCCAAGCGACTCTGCGTCGATTCTTCGCCACCGCGGGTCGCCCTCGTCGACTCGGTTGCTTCCTCGCAGGGGTCGCTCACCGAGGCGGAAGTGGTCAACGTGGCGATCAGCGACCTTCTGCTGCACTTCGACGAGAGGATGAGCCCCACTCTGGCTGCCGACCTCGCCAACTATCGCCTCTCCGAGGCCGGTGCCAATGGCACGCTCGATACGACGGGCTGCTTGCTTGCGGGAGATGACGTCCAGGTCGGCTTCTCGGCGGTTTCCTATGCGGCTCTCACCACGACGCTCACCGTCCCTGGCGCTGGGCCACTGAGCGATGGTCTCTATGCGCTCGCTGCCTGCTCCGGGCTCGCGGACCCAGCTGGCAACCACCTCGACGGCGATGCCGACGGCACCGCAGGAGACGACTTCGTGCGTACCTTCCGCGTCGACCGCACGGCGCCTAGCTCGCCGAGCGGCCTCGCGAGCCCGAGCCACGCTCTGGGGACGCCGAGCGGCGACGCGACCGTCGAGGTTCGCTGGACTGCCTCGACCGATGATGGTTCGGGAATTGCTGGGTACGCTTGGAGCTTCAGCGGCAGTTCGATGGACGGCTGCGACGAGGTGGTAGACGGCGCAGCCACGCTGGCGATCAGCCCCGTACTCGCCGATGGAACGTGGTGGTTCCACGTCTGCGCCGTCGACGGCGGCGGCAACCCCTCCGCCGCGGCGAGCCTGGGGCCGTTCGTCATCGACAGCAGCGCTCCGATCTTCGCAGACGGCTTCGAGAGCGGAGATACCAGCGGCTGGTCCCTCGCCCTACCCTAGCAGGCTGCTGAAAAACAGGTTGAGACGATGAGGCGATCGGGTTCCAGCGGAGTCTTCGATGCTCGAGTTCGAGCCATGGCGTCGTGGTTGGCTCGGTGGCAGGCCAGCCGATCGGGTGCTGCTCGCGGTTTTCCGGCGAGACGGCGTGGTCGGAGCTTGGTCGAGGTCATCGCTACCTCACCGTGGTGCCGCAGCCAGCTGAAGGTTTCGCAGTCGCACGAGGTTGTAGGCGGCGGTGGTCAGCTGGAAGAGCCAATCCACGCGGAGCTGGCCGCGCAGGCGGGTCTTGCGCATTCCACCAACGGTCTTCATCCAGCCGAAGAGGGTTTCCACCAGCTTGCGCCGTGTCTGGCTCATTCCGTAGCCCGGATGCCGGGTCGTGCGCCGGTCGATGGCGCTGCGCCGTCGCGAGGTGTGCTGAGCGACATGGGGTGTGACCGACAGGTCGCGCAGAGCTTCCACCAGCCACCCAACGTCGTAGCCCTTGTCCGCGCCCAGAGTGATCCGGTGCTGGCCGCGCAGGGTTTCGAGTATCTCGACCGCCGCCTCGCATTCGGCCGTGCCACTGGCGACGGTGACTCGAGCGGCGACGGCCAAGCCGTGACGGTTCTCCATCAGCAGATGCCCGTGATAGCTCAGCCGAGCTTCCTTGCCCGGTCCCTTGCGCATCAGACGGGCCTGTGGATCGGTCGTCGAAGCATGAGTCGCGTTGGAGCGAGAAGCTCCGCGAAAATCCCCTTCGCCCGTCGTCGGTGCCCCGGGATCGCTGCCCTTCGGCCGGAAGCTGCGCTGGCTGGCCCACGCCTCGATCAGCGTGCCGTCGACGG
>WBZL01001444.1_pt1 | contig 25021 bp, 17 predicted proteins | sample 5204291 | NCBI WGS metagenome assembly WBZL01 (sample SAMN12344345, study PRJNA552823) | activated sludge metagenome | biome: Activated sludge suspended growth; feature: Nitrification reactor; material: Wastewater; isolation source: activated sludge from nitrification reactor of wastewater...
GTGGGCCTTCTGACCGTCACCCGGATTGAAATCGACGAAACTCCGGGTGATGACGGGATCTTTTTCAAAATCGATGAAGATTTGTCTGGACAGGCTGCCGATGGGTTCGGAACCGGGTGCATGGAGCGGCTGCCGGCGGATGCCCGGGCCGCTGATGTAGAAAGCCAGGCCGTTGGGCATCCAGGACTCCATTTTCACGTAGAATATTTCAACCTGGTGAACGCCTGCGGAGAGTTGGAAGTCGACCTGCCGCCCGCCCCAGGATTTTTCAATAACGGTCTTACCGTCAATCCGCACGTTGCCGCGGCCATAAAAATTAAAGTCCAGGTGGTATTCGCCCGCAACAGGAATTTGCAGCGGTCCGTTGAAAAGCAGGGCGAATTTCTCGTTTTCCGCGCAGACTTCCTGGGTCAGGACGGCCGTTGTTCCCTTTTTTACGGGTTTAAGGTCGCCGGGGCCCGTAATCTGGTCGTTCCCTTCCACGAAGTATTGCGCGTAGGTCATTTCACCCAGCGACAGCGGGGGCAGGTTGTAGTTGTCAATGCGGATATTCCTGAAGGCAACGGGGCCGTGATCACCCTGGAGTCGCAGCGGGCCGGTGGGTTTTTCTTCGCCCCAGGCGCCGCGCGTCGGGCCGGTCAGTTCGAGGTTCTCATGGATGACCACACCGTTCATGATCACCCAGATCAGGCGGGCGTTGGCTGTTTTCCGGCCGTAGGCGTCGAAGCGGGCCGCCTGAAAGGAAATATCCATGGTTTGCCAAAGCCCGGGGGCTCTGGCGGCATTTATTCGGGGCGCATAGCCTTCAAACCCTTTTTTGCCCTCCGGCCTGGCTTCATCCCATCGTTCATAAACCCCGCCGCAATCGCTGAACCTGGGGTGGGCTGCTGCCCAGCTGTCGAATAGCTGGATCTCATACAACCCCTGAAGATAGATCCCGGAATTGGAGCCCCTGGCCATCATGAATTCCAGATGAAGGTCAAAGTCGCCGTACTCGCCGGCTGTCCGCAGGTCTTCTCCGTGTTTGCCGCCCGGATCATTGACCAGGATCCCCTTGCCTTGTTTGAGCTTCAGAGATTCGTTTTTATCCAGGTCGGCGGTGACATTTCCGGCAATTTTCCAATTACCGGACGGCGCCTGGAAAAAAGAAAGATCGTCGAGCGGGACGTTGCCCGAAGTTTGAGCGGAAAGGAATGACAGGGCGCCAGAAATGAAAACGGCTATCCCTGCAAGGCGCATGATTCGCATGTTGGTCAATTCGATTTGTTCACGGGCCAAAGCTAGCCATCCCTTTCAAAAAAGCAAATAAGTATGGACCAAAAATTAGCTTCCCGCTTTCAACTCAGCCTTTTTCGGGCGCCACGGCGGGGATTTCAGGAATAATCGCCGGGGGCGGCGGCGGTTTGATGCTGGGAAAGGACAACCTGCCGCTGATCGGTCTGGAGGCCTTTGACATGCCCCGTTTGGTTTGCAGCAAAAATTCAAAGGAGAGGTTATAATTGATCATATGCTGATCGTCGATCAGATCGAGGGGATAAGTGTCCAGGCTTTCGACCGTCAGCCAATACTGGCGCCTTGGGGCGTCGCACCGGATATTGGCCAGCCGCACCGGGATTTGCTGCTCATTGCGCTGCACCACCAACCGGGAGACCTCGGGCAAGGTGGCGTAATCCACGGGGTTTTCGTAATCCTCCAGGTCGACGCTGAAGGTCCATTGGAAGGCAAATCGCCGGTCCTCCTTTTTGGTCAGGTCGAAATAACCGTTGTTCAGGGTGGCAATCGGGTGGGCGCTGGTGGGGATATCCTCCTCGATGTAGAACCGGATATACTCGCCGCCGACGGGATAGCGGCTTCTGACCTGATAGACTACCTTTATCCTGTCGGGCCGGGTACCCAGCGGGCCGGTGAAATGCTCGGACAGCGGCCGGCCGGTGACCGTGAATTTGCAGCCGAAATTGCCGTTTGCCGGGTCGCCGTACGATTCGGTCCGCAGCTCCGGCGAACCCTGGTAGACGCCCGGGCGGACATTTTCCAGCATCCAGAAATTATCCGTCATTTCCCTGGGAATGCCGTCTACGCTGAAGGAGTGCCGGTGTTCGGCGCTTTCGGACATGAGCGGGAAGTCTTTGGACAACTGGACATCGGGGCGTTGAGCGGAAAAATAGGCGGCTATCTGGGTCGGTGAGGGCAGCGGCGTGAACAGCATCGACCGCGTATAATCCGGGTTGAAATCGGCGTAAACGATGGTTTCCCAGTCGGTGCCGTTAAAGGAATTTGAGCTTGATTTGCCCTTTCCGAACTTGTTGCTGATCTTGGCCGAAAAAGGCAGGCTGACGTTGACGCCCACTTCAGCGTCCCATTTGCGGTTCTCTTCGGCCGTGGTGATGTGCTTGACCATGACCCCCTCGAATTCCCGCAGGTAGTAGGCCTTGTTGACGTATTCCGGATTATCCCGGTAAAACCGCCAGAGCTGCATCATGGCCTCGTTCGAGCGCCAGTCGTTGGATTCGAAGGCGATTTTCAGCGGGGAGAGGAAGGAGCCGGAAACGGCAACCACATTGGATTCCCTTCGGTCATCAGTGGCCAGCGCGGTTTTGAACGCGGAATAGGGCGGTTCGATGCCGGCATCCAGGGAGGCTTTCAGGTAGCCGCTGCAGTTTTTGGTCAGGATGAAAGAATCGAAATTTTCATCGGGGTCGATCAGAAACTGATTGGGTATGCCGTTGGAGGTGAATACCTTGCTTTGGCTGTAATTGATATCGGAAAACGGCCGTTGGGTCTCGTCATAGGTGAAGATGTAATTGAGCAGTCCGCCGCCGCGGATGTCGGCTGTTTCCACCTTGGTGCGCAGATCCCGTTTACCCAGGAACTTGCTCATGTCTGCCGGCACAAAATCCCGTTTGGTGTCGGAAATGGAAAAACCGCAGTAGTCGGTATGTTTTTTAAAGATCCGCTGAAGGGCGTAGCCGAGTGAAATCCTGGAATACACCCGTTGCGGCGGCCAATCCTCATTGCGGAGTTCTTCCAGTCTGTCCTTGTATTTGCTTGCCCTTTGAGCCGTTAACGCATTGGCGGAGCAAAAAATACCTAAAACCGCTATGATCAGACACGGTAAAAGTTTATTACTCATTTTTGAATCGTTGTCATTTGCAAAACAGAACGCAGCCGAAGGTCGGTTGTTACAGCACAAATTGCAGAAATTATAAATATAACGAAAGTTTTTGGAAAATTTCGGGTTCAGGATAAAAATCGCGGAGAGCGGCGCCTTTCATCAGTGAGCAATAACGATTTTCGCGGCGGAACTATTATATCCGGGGGGCAAATCTCCCATGGCGATGCCCATAGAAACCCGGTACTCTCCCGACATCCGGGCGGGAATGACCGCCGTTGCAGACAGCTCAACCCCGGCGCCGGAAGGCCAGGTCTTGCGTTCAGGTTGCACCTCCAGCATCCGGATGGCGCCGTGATCCCTGGGAACGTCAAAGATGATCCATAGGGAAAGCGGCATATCTCCCCGGTCAGGATAAATATCAAAAGGGTAGGGGTTGGTCAGTTTCACGGGCAGGTGCAGCGTATCGCCCGGGCGGTAGGTCGCGTCCGGAATTGCGAATTCCAGCTTCACCTGCCGGGCCACCTGCAGGCTGTCCACTTTTTTGATCCTGAAGGTATTCAGCGGGGGCTTGATCTCGCGGGCGCCGCGGACCCGCCAGTCGCCCTGGCCGATGATCCAGACGGACCGGTTTTGCAGATCCCTTTCATCGCCCCACAGGTCAAACTGGCTGGGCCGGTAATAGAGGTCGGTCAGGGTATAGGCTTTTTTTCCGGTCTGAAAGGTGAACTGCGCCGGGCTTCTGTAGGAATTCTGGAATACGACGGGCGTGTTGCCTGCAATGCTGTCCACGGGCGCAATCCAATCCCATTTTTCAAGAGGGTTTTTGACCCCTGGAAGGTGAAGCATCAACCCGATGCGGGCGATCATCAGCAAAACAAAACCGGCAACCGCCATTTTCCGGACCAGCGCTGAGCCCTGGTTCGGCGGGCGGTACCTGTTCCAGAGGATCAGCACAATGGCCGGCGTCAGGGCGGCCGTCCATTGGGGTTCGACGTGGCCTTTGCCGGTGGAATACAGGAAGAATGCCCAGAAACCGATGATCATCCAGCGGCAGGCTGCCTCAATCCCCTTGGTTCCGGCTTTCACCGAATGATAAACGGCGCGGATAATGAAAGGAAATAACAAGGGGCTGAAAACCAGAAACTGATTCAGCAGGTAGTTCAGGGTGTACTTCAGTTCATACAGGTCGTCGCGGCCGCCCAGCAAATGGTACCGGATGGAAATGAAATCGTGGCGGTACTGCCAGTTCAGGTGCGGCATATACAAGGCCAGCGCGATCAAACCCGCACTGACCCATTTCAGTTCGAGGATTTTCCGCCAATACGGCAACAGGGAAAACCCGATGACGAGGAGGCCGTGGTATTTGCTGTAGAGCAAGCCGGCCATGGCCGCTGCCAGGAGCAGGGCAAATTTCCAGTTGTTATGCCGCAGCAGGCCGTCCAGCGCCCAAAGGTATGCCGCTGTAAAAAAGAGCAAGGGGCTGTCCGGTGTGGCAATGAAACCGAAAACATGGAAAAAGGGCATGGCCGCCAGGAGGGCGAAGAAGAACAAAAGACCGGCTCTGTCCGTTGGCGAACCTGCCAACCGGCGAAGCAGTCCGAAAGCGACCAATTGGAGGATGGGGAAGAAAAATCTGGCCCCGAAAGCCCCCGGGAAGAGGGCCTGACCCGCCCTGATGAAGAAGGCGGTCATCGGGGGGTGGTCGAAATACCCCCAATCCAGCCTGGCGGCATAAAGCAGGTAATAGGCTTCATCCGGATCCAGGGGCAACCAGGCCGCCTGGATCCAGTTGAATGCCAGCCATGCCGACGCAAAATAAAAGACGTTACGACTTGACAAGGAATATCTTACCGTTGGATGCTGTAATCACCAGACGCGTTTCTGCGGCCTGGGTATAGGTTTGAGCATTCTTCAACAATTCAAAGAACCGGGACTCCTGGGTCATCAGGCCGTCGCAGTGCATCCGCCCGGAAGCCAATTCAGAAAAAGAGATCTGACCGCCGGTTTCAACTGTAAAACGGCTGTGGTAAGGATTGCAGCTGCCTTTGCCGGAGGCTTTCCCGCGATCGAGGACCAGGGATACTTCGGAATCTTTATACAGCGCCATGTTCTGGCCGTTGTATTCCATGGATTCCAGCGTGTATTTGCCGTCAATCTCGCTGGGTTCGCCGGTCGGCTCGGGATCAACAGCGCCTTGCGGCACCTCCTGAGGCTCGGCATTTTGCTGGTCGGCAGGCTGACTGTTGTCAGCGGGTTTGTTCTGGCAGGCAACCATCAGCAAACAGCAGGCAAACAGTGGAAATAAATATTTGGTCATCATTTTTGAGTTTTAATCCATTCAGGCTTTAAAATACCTCCCAGGTGGTCGTAAGGAATCGTGAATTCGGTCGGCCCGGAAGCGTATGAAGCCACTTCATATGGGTTGTAAAAGAAATACAATCCTTCATTGCCCAGGGCAAAATTTTCGGGGAGGGTGAACCCTTGTCCCCAGAAAAAGTCGGTTTCGTCAAAATCCTGGCCGTCCATCAGGTTGCGGACTTCCCGGAATTTCACCTGCACGAGGGCTTTCAGCTTGTTCATATCCGCCGTGATGTCCTCCAGGGACAGGGTTTTTCCGCTGGACAGGTCGAAGTTGAGCAGCGAAACAAACGAATTGGGGTGGGCGCCGCCCATATAGGAATACGTTCCGATCGAAACAGAGGCCCATTTTTCAGTGTTGCTGAGCACTTCGCCGGATACGGCTACTTCCCAGGGCAGGCTGTAGTCCGGGCTTTCCCGGAGTTGGTCCTCGTATTCCCTGATGAGTCCGAAAGCTATGCTGTCCATGCTCGGAGGGGTTGCTCCAGGCTCAACGGCAAAGACGTCCATACTGTTGCGGACCCTGAATTGGATGGAATCGTTGATCAGGCGCGCAATTTCTGCGGGTTCCCCGCCGGCGACGGGATAACTGACCGACATATTCAGGCATTTGCTGGAATCAGCGGCACAGCCGGGCGAATGCCATTCAGCGGAAGATTTGTCGAAGCGGATAGCCTGATCGGCACCCTGTTTGTCAGCGGAAGGTCCGCAGGCTGTCAATGCGCCTGCAAGCGCGGCGAATAGAAAGCAGTTTGAGATTCTGTTCACAGGTCGAGAATTTAGTAGCGATTATAGCTTTTCCCGTTTCGGGCTGCAAAGCTACCAAAAGAACGTTATATATGGCTTTTTCATTTTTATCTTGAGCGTAATAAATCGCCTAAATGCTGGACGCCCCGGTTTCGGAGTCTGCTGAGGAGTTTAAGCAAGAGGGTTGCGGTGATGAAGGCGTCTCCCGCTGCGGTATGGCGATCGCTGGGTCTGATCCGGTATTGTTTGCAAAGGTCGTCCAGACTGAGGGGGCCGGCAGGATAAACCGGGCCGGAAACAGGATTGACCCGTTTGGAAAGGGCGCCTGTATCGACCCGTTTGTTTTTTAATCCCGATCCGGTCAACGGCTTGAGGGCCTGGTTGATGACGGCAATATCGAAACCCACGTGGTGCCCGACCAGGATGCTGTTGCCGATCATCCGGACAAATTTTTCCAGGGCTTCCCTTTCCTCCAGGTCGTTGGGCCTTTCTTTCGGCAGGATGCCGTGGATGACAACAGCAGGGCTCGTATTGCTGTCGTGCCGGGCTATGGTGCATTCAAGTGAACCGGAAATGTCGATCTGCCAATTGCGGACCCGGACGGCCCCGATGGACAAGATCCGGTCTTTGGCGGGGTCCACGCCTGTGGTTTCGGTATCAAAAACGACGAAAGGGACTTCATGGATCGGCGTTTGGGCGGGCAGCGGCGTGCGGAATAGCCGCAGGTAGTCCTTCCAGAAGGCCGGGCCGTCGCCTTCGGGTTCCGCATTTCGTTTTTTGTTTGATCTGAAAAACCACATGGCCTGCAATTTACCGCATATAAGCCAATTGGTAGCGCATATTCAGCAGCGATTGCAATTCCTGTATGGGCTGGAAGCTGTTCCGCAGATTGATCCGCTCCATTTTTGAAAGTTCCGAGGGGTTGAAATACCTGCCTGAATTCCGGTTTCTGATGCCTTGCAGGGCGCGGTACCGCATGAGGATGCCGTACGAATCGGCGGCCTGCTGGAAGAGTTCGGCGTTGCTGGGCTCGAGTTCCGCCAGTTTTTCAAACCGCTTGATGGTATTGTTGATCCTGCCGACCCTGGCGCTCAGGATCAGCACCCTGGCAGCGTCGGCCAGCGGCATCATGGCCCTGGCCTTGATATCGAATTCGTCCTTGTGCTCGCCGCTGCGCTCTACCACGAACCCCCGGAAAAACGTCAGCGGGGCCGGGTTTTGGAGGGCGGCTTTGGCGAGGAAGGACAGGAAAATGGTTTGCCTGCCGACGGATTCAAAAATATGGTCGGTCAGGGCCGCGGCTAGGGAGCTGTCGCCGTAAACAGGCCTGAAATCGAAAAAGATCTCGCAGTGGAGGATGGCCTCGGGGATGGGTTCGAAGATCCATTTGCCGAACTGCTCTTTCCATTCGCTGAGCGACAGGCACCATTTGGCGTTGCTGGCCATCATATCGCCCGGGCAGTAGTCGAATCCGCATTCGTTCAGCATGGTGCTGACCCTGCCTGCCAGGGTCAGGAAGTAGGCTTTGGCGGCGGGGTATTCTTCCTCGGGCACATCGCCGAAGAGGAGCGCGCTGTCCTGGTCGGTGCGCAGCAATTGTTCTTCCCGGCCTTCGCTGCCCAGGGTGAGCCAGCAATAGGGCACGCCCGGCGGTTTGACCGCTTCCTCTTCCATGGTTTCTTCGCAAAGCCGGATGACCTGCGTGATCAGGGCATCGTTGATCTCGGTCATGACGGAAGAAATATAGGAAATGGAAACCTCCTGGTAAAGATATTTCTGCAATAGGCTTTCCGCCTGCTGGCGGATGTTCTTCAGCTCGGCAGCTTTCCGGCTGCGCCGGATCTCCCGGATCATGACGGCCGGATTATTGCCCTGAACGACAAGCAGGTCATGCTCTGAAATGACCCCGACCACCGGCGTATCCGGCGTGCCGTCCTCCGTCATGACGAGGTGGTGGATGCGGTGTTTGACCATATCCATCTGGGCGTCCGCCACGGTCATTTCCTTTTTTGAGGTCACCACGGGGTGGGCCATGATCTGCTCAACCGGCTGATGGATCGGCACCAGTCCGGTTGCGACCTTTCGCCGGAGGTCCTTGTCCGTAATGATCCCGATCGGGTGCTGTTTTTCATCCACTACGACGATGGAACTGACCTCTTCCCGCGCCATTAACCCGGCAGCGATCTGGATGGGTATTTTGGAAGGGCAGGTAACCGGCGCTTTGCTGTATTCCAGCGACTGGACCTCCACCAGGTGGAAATGCCCGTCGATATACCGGTCCTGGTCCAGGAATAGCCTGTTTTTGAAGTGGGTGTCGTAATTTCTCCGAAGGCCTTCCGCAAAGCTGCTGGCCAGGTAATGGGCTATTTTCGTGTTGGCATTCCAGGTTTCCCGGTATTTTTCCACATTGACAACGTACAGGAGGGTTTCTTCAACGGCCTTTGCCGTAAGGGCGTAATTGTCTTCATTGATCAGCGGCCGGATGCCGAACACGTCGCCTTCGTCGCATTGCTCAACGAGTATCTCACGGTCGTCCTCCTGGCGAACCATTTGAACGGCGCCTTCCCGGACGACAAAGATCCGCTGTTCCGGCTTTTCACCTTGCCGGAAGATCACTTCGTTGGGGCGGCAATACTGGACGGTGACCGAGGCGGACAGTTCGGCCAATTGGTGCGGATCCAATAAGCTGAAAGGCGGATAATCCTTTAAATAATCATGGATTCTGGTGCTGATGGTGTTTGCCATGCGGATCATTCAATTGACCAGGTCGATCATGGGTTCGGGGTAATCCTTGCCGATCCGGACCTGGTAAAATGCCTGTTCTTCAAGGCTCAGGTACTCCGGCTGGTGGATTTTTTCCTGCGGCAGGTTCCGGAGCTCGGGCACCCAGAACCGGATGAAATCGCCTTTGGGGTCGTACCGTTTGCCTTGCGAATGGATGTTGAAATAACGGTCTTCGCGCGGATCGCTGCCCACGCCGGCGATGTAGTTCCAGTTGCCGTAATTGCTGCAGGGGTCATAGTCGACCAGGAGCGATTCGAAATATTCGGCGCCCATCAGCCAGTTGATGTTCAGGTCCTTGACCAGGAAGCTGGCCGCATTTTGCCGGCCGCGGTTGGACATGAATCCGGTTTGGCGGAGTTCCCGCATATTGGCGTCAATGAACGGGATGCCGGTCTGGCCTTCCGCCCATTTGGAGAACAGGTCCCAGTCCTCCGTCCAGTTGTGGTCCCTTTTCCCGGTAATGCCCTCTTCCCTGAAGATCTTATTGCCGTGTTTTTTGGCCATGAACCGGAAAAAGTCGCGCCAAAGCAATTCGAAAACCAGCCAGTAGGTCGATTCGTTCTCACCATGCGCCTGTTCGTGCCGCTTGATTTCGCTGTAGATCAACTTGGGGGAAAGGCAGCCCTGGGACAGCCAGGGTGAGAATTTGGAGGAGTAATCCATGCCCAGCAGTTGATTGCGCGTTTCCTTGTAACGGTCAACCAGCAGAGAGTCGTGTATATAGTACCGGAGCCGTTCAAGGCCCGCTTTCTCTCCACCTTTGAAATGATTGGATGCGCCGGCCGGTTCCGGCGGCGTCGCATGGCCCAGGTCCCGGAGTTCCGGCATGGGGCCATAGTCCAGCCGGGTGCTCAATGGGGGCAACCGGTCGGGTGCGGGCAGGGGATCGCGGACCGGTACGATCTTTTCGACTTCCTTCCTGAATTGGGTGAAGACATCCGGCGTGTGGGGAACGGGAAAGGGGAGGTCTGCGGTGTAGAGCAGCATTTTTCCCCGGGAATACCAGATTTCCTGTCCGATGGTCCACAGGTTCTTTTCCAGGGCGTCCTGGACGAGGACTTCCTCCTGGGTGCGTTCGCGGTTGCAGAAGACCCAGCTGCTTTTCACGGATCGAGCCAGCTCAAAGATGACCTCCTCGGGTTTGCCGATCCGAACCCAGAGATCCGAACCGATGGCCTGAAGGGATGCCCTCAGGTCGATCACCGATTCCAGGATGAACTTTGCCCGGAACGATCCGGTCTTGGGAAACCCGTACTTCGTTTTACCCTTGAAGATCCTTGGATCGAAAACATAGACCGGAATAACCTCATCCGCACTTTTGAGGGCATCGAGGAGCGCCTCGTTGTCGTGCAGCCTCAGATCCTGCCTGAACCAAACTATTGCCCGCCGATAATCCATAGCCGAAGGAATTTTTTCAACATGAAATCGAAAGGATAACAATGCAAAGATACATTGGTTTGTAGTTTTTGGAATTACTTGGGAAATTGCAGCCTGAATTTCAACAGGCCGGAGCAGGCTTTGTTTAGATGATCAAATAAACTGATGTTATGGATTCCCGAATTTTCAAATGCGCGTTCTTTTCAGCATTGCTGACCCTTACCGCTATCTCCTGTCAGGATAATCCTTTTACCCAGGGAGAGCGATTGTACGATCATTTATGCGCCAATTGCCACATGGATACCGGAGAGGGGTTGCAGAATCTGATCCCGCCGCTGGCCGGTTCCGAATTCGTCCGGGACAATGTCAGCGGCGCTGCCTGCATCATCCGGTACGGCACATCGGATACCATTACCGTTGCCGGCCGGGTGTTTCAGCAACCGATGGCCGGCAATCCGGACCTGACGGAGTTCGAGATCGCCAATCTGGTGAACTATATCCGCCACGCCTGGGGAAACGAATACGGGTTTGTCAAACTCGACGAGATCAAGGCAGGGCTTGAAGCCTGCCGGCCTGCATCCGAATAAACAAATTCGTTCAGACGGGCTTCGTGCAACTATCCGGACGGATTTGTAAAAAAATGCTACCTTTCCGACCAATTTCCGGGCTTTAGCGCTATCTATCACGCTCAAATTCCTTTACTTTGGCCCAATTAATCGAAACGATTTTATGAAGCAGTTCTTTACCATTGTATTTTGTATGCTGACCCTGGGATTAGCAGCACAGGCGCCCGTAAACGATGATTGTTCCGGGCTGATCGACCTGGGCGTTGCGCCGGCCTGCCCCGATGTTTTCTTTTCCAACGTGAACGCGACGGCCAGCAATATCGGTTTCGGCAATATTCCGCAGTGTTTCAACGGCGGCGGCGTACAGAACGACGTCTGGTTCGCCTTCACGACCTCCGACACCATTTTCAATTATACGGTCACGGTGACCGGCATGTCAGACGGAGTAACGCCGGCAATGGTAAATCCGCAGGTGGCCATCTACCGCGGGGATTGCGAACCCGACGGGCTGGCCGAGCTGGTCTGCGCTTCCGCCGACCTGGGCGAATCAATCGTGGAACTGGACGTGGAGGAACTCACCCCGAACGTGATCTATTTCCTACGGATAAATGACTATTCCGCCACCGGTACCCCCAACTGGGGCTCGTTTCAGGTATGCGTGGACGAAACCCCGCCCGCCAATAACATCGACGAAGGCGGGTCAACGGCTTGCTCCGGCCTGCTTTACGACAGCGGCGGCCCCGACGCAGACTACGGCCCCAATGAAGATTATACCTTCTCCATTTGCCCCAGCGAATTCAACCAGTGCATCAATTTCACGCTCGACTACTTCAATATCGAGGACGGTTCATTCGACCAGTTGAACTTTTTTGACGGCCCCGAAGTGAACCCGGCTACCTTGCTTGCCTCTATCGGCGGCTTTAACCTTTCCGGCGGCGGCGCCGTTTGTTTCCAGGTACAGGCCAGCAGCGGTTGCCTGACGGTCCAGTTCGTTTCCGACGGCTCCATCCAGCTCGAAGGATTTGCCGGTTCATGGCAATGCTCCGCCTTCCCTTGCGAACCCTATGATCCGGTAGTGGTGGAGGAAGGCGCTTCCAATGAACAGATCGAAAATTTCGTTTCCACGCCCCAAACCCTGGCAACCGTCACGAGCATTAACTGCCCGCCGAACGCTTACGGCACTTTTGTGGCCGGCGATACCACCGACCTGGGACTGGACAGAGGCCTGCTCCTCACCACCGGGGATGTGAATAACGCGCCGGGCCGCAACAATTCCGGCAGCACCGGCCTGGATAACGATTTCCCCGGCGATCCGGACCTGGATTATCTCTCCACCCTTTTCGGGGCGGAAGTTGAGTCGTTCGACGCTTGCGTGGTCGAGATGGATGTGTTCGCAGCTACCAATGAACTCACCTTCGAATACGTGTTCGGTTCGGAGGAATACACCGAATTCGTGGGGTCCAACTTCAACGATATTTTCGCGTTCCTGGCCTCCGGTCCGGGAATCGTCGGCGATCCCAATATGAACAACCAGATCAATATCGCTGTGCTGCCCGACGGCGCAACGCCTGTGCAGATCAACAGCGTCAACAATATTGACAACTGGCAATACTACCGCAACAACGAACTGGGACAGAGCCTGGAATACGACGGCTTGACCTCCGATTTCCTCGGTACCAAAAAAAGCCTGACCGCCCGGGTACAGACCATCCCCTGCAATACCTATCACCTCAAACTGGCGATTGCCGACCGCAACGACGGCATCTACGACTCCGGGGTCTTTATCTCCGAGATCCGCGGCGGGACGCCCAAGCTGGAAGTGGTGTTCAATTCCGGGATCGATTACCTGATCGAGGATTGCACCAACACGCCGGATGAACTGGTCGTGCGGCTCAACAGCGCACTGGAAGATACCGTCACCTATAAGGTCAATATTTCCGGAACGGCAATCCTGGGCGTTGACTACGACCTGGTCCTGCCGGATGCCATCACCTTCCTGCCGGGCCAAACGGAGTTCTCTTTCCCGATCACCCCGCTATCGGACCTTATAGACGAAGACATCGAAACCATCATCATCTCCCTGTCCAACGACTTCGGTTGCGGCGAGGTGACCTATACCACGCTGACCATTGAACTGCATGACGAACTCGTAGTGGACATCCTTGCACAGGGCGATACCCTCCTGGTTTGCGCCGACAGCAGCCTGGTCGTTCAAGCTGAAGGCGCCGCTACCTATTTCTGGAGTCCTGCCGGCATTTTCAGCGATCCGACCAGCGATTCTCCGGCCGCTACCCCCGGTTTCAGCCGTTGGGTCAAGGTGGAGGGTTTTGTCGGCGCCGGCTGTACGGACGTGGATTCGGTGTTCCTGAAGGTCATAGACCCCATGATTGAAGTGGCGGCCCTGGATCCTACGGCCATCTGCCGGGGAGACTCCGTGCACCTGGTGGTCACGGATAATGTGGACCATTCCAACCTGACGTGGTTTCCGGCACTCGGTCTGAGCGATCCGAACGGCGCTGAGGTGACGGCCAAGCCGCAGGACACAACCCTGTATATCGCCTCGGTTAACGTAGCGGGTTGCGTGGTGATGGACTCTGTGCTCATTGATGTCAACCTGTTTGAATTCCCGGAAATCGCCAATGATACCACCATCTGTCAGAATTACAGCGTTCAACTGGCCGCGCTGATCAATCCGGAGGCGACCAATTATACCTGGACCCCGGCGACCGGCCTGGATAACGATACCATATCAGGACCGCTGGCTACGCCGGATGCCACCACCACCTATACGCTGACGGCAGAAAGCGTCAACGGCGCCTGCAGCCAAACGGCTGATATTACGGTGCAGGTGTTGCCCGCCGACGTCAACATCACTGCGGCCGATACGGTCTTCCTCTGCCTCGGCGAGACCCTGAATCTGGACGCGGTGACCAGCACCGGCGTCGCGGATAACCTGATCTGGTCGCCCGGCGACAGCACCCTGAGCGATACATTGGGCCTGAACGTGATCGCTTCTCCGGAAGTGACCACCTGGTATTACGCCACCTTTACCGTCGGCGCCTGCGTGGTCATGGATTCCGTGCTGGCCCGCGTTGACTCCCTGCCCGATCTGAGCCTGATGACGGACCCCATGAAGGATTTCTATTGCCAGGGCGATATCGTCAAGATCATTTCGGCCAATATTTATGAACCTTCCAATTTCCCGGATATAGCGCATACCTGGACGGAGGGCCTCGGTTTTGAAACCCCCGACTCCCTGGCCTTTATGGTGTTCACGGCCCAGGATACAGCCTATTATACCAGGATTACCGTCAATAATGCCTGCCGGGATACCAACAGGATGCTGATCAATGTGGTGGAACCGCAGACCCTGATCCCGCATCCGTCGGATACCACCATTTGCGAAGGGCAGACGGTGCAGGTCATGCTCGAATTCCAGGGGCAGGGCGACATATCCTGGGAGCCCGAAGAGAATATCAGTTGTACGGACTGCCTGAATCCCGTGCTGAGTACCCCGATCCCGATGACCTATACGGTTAAGGCAAAAGAAGGGGAGTGCACGCAGGAAGCGACCGTACAGGTGAATATCCGGCCATTGCCCGTTTATGCGCTAAGCCCCGATGTGGAAATATGCGCCGGGGCCGGAACGCAGGTCCAGCTGAACAGCGCCACCGACGGGGTGAGCGATTACCAGTGGACTTCCTCGGTGGATCCGAACTTTACTTCCGGCGAAGACCTCCTGACGGTCAGTCCGGACCAGACAACGACCTTCACGCTCACGGCGACCAACGAATGCGGTTCGGTCGGCGGGCCGGTCAAGGTTACCGTAGTTCCGCAATCGTTTATTTCCCTGGATGACGCCTCGATTTGTCTCGGCAATTCCGTTACCCTTGTAGCGGAAGGATCGGCGCCGGATGGCGTATCTGAAGTCTTCAGCTGGACCGTTAACGGTCAACCGGCGGGCGACGGTACGAATACGCTGACCATCAACCCGGAGGAAACTTCGCAGGTCACCGTCAACTATGTCTATGGCGACAATTGCGGAAGTGACAGCAAAACAGTGACACTCACGGTGTTTGACAACAATTTCCCGGTTGAACTATCGTCCAATCCGGTCGATACCGTTTATTCCGGAGAAGAATTGACGCTGACCGCAAACGTCACCCTTGCCGGGCAACAGGCCAACAGCTACAGCTGGAGCGGACAAGGGGTGGACGGCCAAACGACCACTACCAACCAGATTTCGACGACCCAGCGTTCCGACCAGGTCGAAAACCTGTCTTACCAGGTTCAGGTGACGACCGACCAGGGCTGCATTGGGGAAGGCGCCGTATTTGTGGTGCTGGTGCCGAATATCGCCAAAGTGCCCAACGTTTTCACACCCAACGGCGATGAGGTCAACGACGTGTTCAAGGTGTATTACAACGCCAGGGTATTCGGGATCCGCCAATTCCGCATCTACAACCGGTGGGGGCAATTGGTATACGACGGCAAGGACAACAACGGCTGGGACGGAACCTACAAAGGCCAACCGGCTGTTTCGGATGTATATATTTATCAGATCGCCTATGAGATCGGCGGGGAAGTGAAGACGGTGAAGGGGGATGTGACCTTGCTGCGATAGGAGAAAGTTGTTTTCAATAGCAAAATATTTGGACTTTAGATAAATAATATTATATTTGGCGAAATTCTTGGTTTCTTTATTATCAGGTGCCGTGCAGCACTAATAAGTTTAACCCTGGCAATCATGAAAAACCTCAGTGTGTTGTCCGTAACTTTTGCCGAGGAAATCCGACCTGAAGAGTTGGAGTGTTTTCGCGGCGCTTTGGTAGATAAGATCGGCGTAGGGTTTGAGCGCTACCACAACCACAATAACGCCGCCGATGCAGCTTCACCTTACCATTATCGGTATCCTTTAATTCAATACCAATTGCACTATCATCGCCCCAGGCTTTTGTTCCTGGATGAAGCGGTGAGTGATGCCCGTCATTTTTTTGTCCAGCCGGATTGGGATCTCCACCTGGCAGGCCGAGATTATCATACCTCTATTGCCGAGCTCAAGGCCTACAAATATGAAGCCGGTTCCGACCCGGGGCGATTCCATTACTACCGGCTTCGCCGCTGGCAGGCGCTGAACACCGATAATTTCCAGCATTACCAGACCCTTATACCGTTACGCGACAAGCTGGTGTTTCTGGAGAAAGTCCTGAGCGGGCAATTGCTGTCTTTTTTCTCCGGTATCGGTTATCATTTGCCTGAAAAATTTCAGATGGCCATTACCCATTTCGACCGGATGAGGGTAGCCCCATATAAAGGCGTCAAGGTTTGTCTTTTCGATATTATTTTTAGGGCAGATCTTGTACTTCCACCGGGGATCGGGCTGGGGAAGGGCGTGAGTATGGGGTATGGGAGGATTCAAAAAGTAAGCGGCGAAGAATGGATGCAAAATTTAGAATATTCCAAATTGGGAACTGATGAATGATGGCTATTTGGGGGCGCTGTTGGCTGGTTTAAATGACCAGTTTAAAGTCTCGGATAATATTGCAAAAATAACCGGAATGACGGGGCAAACAGATTCATTTTCCCCTTTAAATGCTGTCTTGGCAAGTGCATGGGGCCAAAATGGAGGAGCTGCATTTTCAGTGAACCGGCTTTCCCCAAAGAATTTTTTACCTGAAGGCATTGCCAGCGAAAAGGAAGCAGAGATCAAGTTAGACAGAGTTGGATTTGAAAAAGAATTCGAATTAATAAACGCATTGACAGGGGTGGGGAACCGATCAACCCGATTTGCGCTTTATTTTTTGTTGCAGGCTTTCGGATCCAGGATAGCAGTTGACGGATCAAGCCCGAACAACGATATTTCCCTTTTCGACCGAAATCGATTGTTTGCGGCGGTGACCAGTTGTGTCAGTCATCCGGAATTCGACGGCAAATTTCTATTTGTAAAAGGGGCTGTTTCCGGCATTCAACGTTTTATTTACCATCAAATTCAGGCTGAACAAATTGGAGAGGCTGCAAAGGTTAGCAAAAGACTTAGAGGGCGCTCCTTTTTTGTAACTATCCTGGGCGACATACTTGCGGAATTTTTGATTGAAAAGCTGGATCTGGAGCAAGCAAACATCCTCTTTGTAGGCGGAGGCCACTTTAATTTGCTTTTACCCTGGTCTGCTAACCTCGAAGAAAAGCTTTCCGGGATTATCCAGAAAACCAACATGCAGATATTGGATCAGTTCCATCTCCAATTGGGCCTGGTGCATGGGATGGTTCCTTTTTCAGGAGATCAATTGCAGGATTTTAAGGATATTTTTTCAATGGCTTCCGAAAAACTGGAATCGGCCAAGCAAAAAAGATTTGCCGGATACCCTAAGGATTCCATCTTTAATATCTCCATTTCCCGGAAAAAAGACGAAAGGGATCAACTTGAAGAAATGGGCCAGGATATTGCCCACGCCGCATTTCTCATTGAAGTCAGCGGTAATGAAACCTTCCGTAATGAATTTGCCGAACAACTGGCGGGCAGAAAGAAAAAACGGTTAATATTAAAAGCCGTGGAAAAGGATTTCTATTTGGCAGGTAAAAGCGGTAACCGGTTAGACTGGGCTGACCTGAAGGAATGGTGTGCAGCGGCCTTGCCTGTAGCAAAATCAAAGGGACTAAGCCTGAAAATAATCAGATTGAACGATACTGAATTTTTACCCCCTGCCGAGTTTTTTAGTAGTTTTTCCGGGTTTGATATCGGATTTGGGTTTCGGTTCATCGGGCAATACACAGCGCGATACGGTTCGGATGAAGGCCCTGATAAAGGCCAGGGAAGTATAATGTGGTTCGAAGATATGGCTGCGCTGGACAATAATAGGGGCAAACTGTCATACCCGCAGTTGGCTGCTTTGCGTTTGGATGTGGATGACCTGGGCGCGCTGTTCAGGTTTGGCTTAGGAGAAAAACACACACTTGGCCGGACACTTTCCCTTAGCAGAGAATTGCAATTGTTTTTTAGTGGACACCTAAATCAATTGGCTGAAAAGTTTCATAGTTATGTTGTTTATTCGGGAGGAGACGATGCCTTTATTATCGGTTCCTGGTACAATATCCTTCAATTCGCAAGAAACCTAAGAAAAGATTTCTCCATTTTGACCGGTCAAAACCCGGAGGTGGGGTTGAGCGCGGGCATATTTACCTGCCATCCCAAATACCCGGTTGCCCGTTTGGGCGCTGATGCCGGCGACCAGGAATCAAGAGCCAAGAATTTTAAAAAGAACGGAATTGTTGTTAAGGATGCCATTCAGGTTTTTGAACATACCCTTGACTGGAAGAGATTTGATGAAATGATGGATTTCGCCGAGAACTTAGGCGCCCATGTTTCCGCATCAGAAAACAAAGGTATCCGGCGGTCCCTGCTGCAACATCTTTTGCAGGTTATCCAATCGGCAAACAAAGGCAGGGAAATGGAGCTTCGCCAAGGGGAGTTGGCTTTGGATGGCGACCGGAAATTGGAACCTGATGAATTTGATGATTTTGAATTTTACCGCAATATCGGCAGGCTCCATGCCTTGATCCAAAGGCGCAGTTTTCATGGTGATCCGGATGATCCGGCGACCCCGGCAGGGATTACTCAACAGCTGCTTAAGGATATGTCTGATTATGAGCGATTTGCTGATTATTTATTGCCATTGCAGTTTGTACTTTATAAAACTCGTAGCTGATATGGAAAACATGGATAAAGATGCTCGGTCAAAGTTGGTGATGAAGGCCTTTCCCCCGTTAGATCAGTTGAAAGGCAGGGAATTGGACCAACGCGCAAGAGCAGCCGGCGAGACCTTTGTTGTGGACGACCGGATAAAAACCCACCAACTGCGCAACATTTTTTCCGCTATCGAAAAAATGCGAACCCGCTACCAGCAAAACCCAAAGTACTCGGATGACCTGGAAAACGAACTTTTTTTATTAAAACCAAAGCTGGCCTATGCGGCCGGCCGACAACGAGGAATCCGTAATCATCTGTTTACTTTTATAGAAAACGCCATTCATGGAGTAACGGAGGATTCGGCAATAGACAAAGATAAAGCTGTCCGGAACTTCTTCGCGCTGCTGGAAAGCGTTGTGGGATATCACAAATATTATGAAAATCAGTAAACTAAATTTCTTATGCAAATTCCCACTTTTCAGGCAAATTTCATCCTCCGCGGAAAAATAGAATGCCTCACCGGAATGCATATCGGTGGGAGCAAGGAAAAATTGCAGATCGGCGGGGTGGACAGTATCGTTATCCGCAACCCGCGGAACCAGCATCCTTATATTCCTGGCAGCTCTCTAAAAGGAAAGATGCGGCATTTGTTGGAATACATCACCGGTGGGGTTAATATGCCCATCCATCGGGAAGGCGATCCCAAAAAATTGACTCCGGAGCAAATGGATGAAAAAAACCTGGGGCAGGTTTCCCGCAAAGAAGAAATCGCCCGGATTTTTGGGGTAGGGGTGGACGACCGCGACAAACATCCGGAATTAGCGGCTATCGGCTTGCCACGCCTCATTGTAAGGGACGCATATCCCGATCAGCATACCATCAATATGTGGGGAAATTTGGGATCGGATGCCAACTTTACCGAGTTTAAAGCGGAAAACACCATAGATCGGTTGACTTCTGCCGCCAATCCACGTTTCATTGAACGGGTAGTAGAAGGTTCCGTTTTTGATTTCGAAATGGTTTATACGGCTTATGCCGAAAACAACTCAGACGAGGAAATAAAAACCATCAATGAGGATATCGGCCTCTTGCTCCTGGGCTTGCGGCTGCTGGAAAACAGCGCTTTGGGAAAAAGCGGGAGCAGGGGGTACGGGAGCGTCTGTTTTTGGCTGGACGATCCGCATTGGGTATTTGCACAGGATTATCATGAAGGAAACGCGAATTGGGCCGCCGCCAGGACGGTCTTGCCACCCGCGATCAACGACTTGAAACGCTTGAGCGGTTTTTCAGAAGCATTCCATTATAAGATGCCGGACCATGCAGGATAGTATCGTTTATCTGAGACCGCAGGGACCGGGTTTGTTTCGTTCAGGGCTGCGTTCCGACACTTTATGGGGGGCCTTGTGTTGGGCTATCCGCATGGTGTATAAAAACGGAGATGCGGTTTTAAACAACCTCCTGGACGCTTATGCAATTCCTGATAATACGAGCGGCGCTTTTTACCTTAGTTCGGCATTTCCATTTGTATTCAGCCAGGATGAGGCCAAGTATCATTTTTTACCTCATCCGTTTGAACCTTATCGAAATCAGGAACCTGAAGCGATCCCAACAGGCCCCAGCGCCCAGAAAAATATGTTGAGAGATGAAAAACGCAGGCAAAAGCAGCTCAAGTGGATTGCATGGGAGGTCTTTTCGGCCCGTTTTTGCGGTGATGATAGAAATACAGCGCCATCCTTCTCACCAATAATAGGTACCCGGGCAATGACTCATAATTCTATCGACAGAACCCGGCTGGGAACCATAGAAACCCAAAACGGAGGGCTTCTCTTTCATACCAACGAGAACTATTTGTCGATAGAAGGAAGAGGCGATTTATCAGGATGGGAGTCCGGTTTGTACTTCCTGGTTAAGGGGAATTTTTCCATATTGGAGCCTGCCCTTCGGTTTTTGGAGCATTTTGGAATTGCGGGTGACAGGGGCACAGGTAAAGGCCATTTTCGCATCGACTGGGAGGAGGTAAAAATACCGGAATCTCCGGAGCCCAACGCCCGGTTTTGTCTATCCTTATACCATCCCTCCGAATCGGAAGCAGGAGATTTGGATAAATCCACAGATCGGGTCTTCAGGTATCAGCTGGCAGACCGCCAAGGGCGGCATTTGATGGAAAGAGACTACCTTCAAAATGGATATTTTTGTTTTGGAGAAGGGTCAGTTTTTCCTATACTCCCAAATTCAAAACAGTTTCCAGGTAAAAATATTGAAGTAAGAGCGGAAGACCGTTCAAGCGATATACACAGAGTACATCGTTATGGACATGCGTTTATGTTGGATATAAAAATTTCGTAAAATGAAATTATTCCTGCGAACCCTCAGCCCGTTGCATATCGGTACCGGTGAAGAATTGACCCCAATGGATTATCTGGTATACCAAAGAAAATTCTACCGGATTGATCAGGATCGCTTATTTCAATTGACCGCCAAACTTTTGCCCGATGGAGGCGCCAGGAAACTGGGAGACTGGATCAGCGACCAGTTTGCCGCCATGAACGAAACGCGGGATAATAAAGAACTATCCAGCTTGAACGATGATATGAATGTTTTCAGGTTCTTTGAACAAATGAAAAAAGGAGCTGAATTTTTAAAGGCTCTGCAAGCTCAACCGTTTGCCGATGAAGCAATTCCGGTCCTGATCGATGAAAGAACCAGGAACCGCCACCGCGATGCAGCCGTTTTGCCTTTAGGACAAGTTAGGGGAATGGCAAAAAATGGCCGCGGGTACCCTTACCTGCCGGGCTCCTCTCTGAAAGGAAGCTTGCGCACCGCCCTCTTATTTCAGAGTTTATCCAACTTTGGCGATAAAGGAGATATTGACCGCATTCTTCGGGACCAGTTGAGCCGGCGCGTCAAAAAAGAAAGGTTTGCCCTTCCGCTGGTACAGGATATCTTTAATTGTGGGGTAAAGCATTTGAGGGATGGAGAATTGAAAACAGACGACGAAAAAATGGACCTCCTCAAGTTGGTCCGTTTATCCGATGCCAGGCTGAAACCATCAGGTAATGCCCTGCAATTAGCCAAAATTAATATTTACCTGGTGGAGAAAAGCCAGCTAAAGGATACAAGGCAAAAAGCGGATTTCAGAGCTGTCCAGCAACCTCAAACCTCGTATTGTGAAACCGTACCCCGTGGAAATATCCTGGAAACCGAGCTGGATTTTGATATCGAATTTCTGCTCCAAATCAAAAAGAATCTCCGGGGCGGCGGCATACCCGCAGGCGACAATCTGCAATGGATTGGAATTGAAAAAAAAGTAAAACAATTGTTTGGACTCGATCTGCAAACGCTGACCGAAGAGAACAAGGAAGAAAAAAGAACCGCCGTCCTTCAACACCTGATGGACCAATGGGCGGCTTTTTCCCGCAGGCAGATCCTATCCCATAAAAATTGGCTTGCCCATTTCGGGAAAAATGACAGGAACGGCTATACGCCACGCATTGAAAGAGGGTGGAAACCGGTGTTTGACCGTCAGGAACGTCACTTGGTCCACCTGGGCTATGGCACGGGTTTTCAGGGCATGACGGCCATGCTTTATTTTCTGGAAGACGCCCGCCTTGAAAGCTTGTATAAAACCGTTCTGGAAACCTTCGGGATCGGGAATAAACCGGGTAATAAGGGCGTCTATAAAGTGAACATGGAGCGTTTTCCCAAAAGCCGGCGGCTGATCGAGGAAAGCGACCGCGTCATTCGCCCGCTGGGCTGGCTGGAATGGGTGGACGAAAATGCAACCGCCGGATTTGAGGAAGAAGAAATCACCGGAACAGAGACGAATGCAGAAGGGCCGGAAGTACCGGCGAAACCCGTTGAACCGGAATTTTTTACCGGTAAGCTCAATTTCAAAAAACCACCCGAACTGGACGCTGTGGTGGTATTCTCCGGAAGACCCAATCGGGTGAAAGTCTGGTTCAGCCCGGACAATATGCCGGAATTGACATTGAACGGTTACGCCAACCCGTTGGAGGAAGGAACAGTGATTGTAGTGCGGTCGGTGGTGAATAAAAAGGGAGAGTTGGTGCAGGTTAGTTTTAGTAAGCAGAAATAAAGAATGGTTATGCGGTTTATTTTAAACCCCTATCTTTGCCTTAATTTTTCCATTCAAGCAAGGACTGAAGGAACACAACGACCGCTTTGGTCATTACTGTATCGCATTCCATTCAAGTTAGGATTGCCTTTTGAGAGTTGTCTGAGGAAGACAACTCTTTTTATATTCTTCCGAGTGTCAAATAATAAACCCTGGCAAGGTTTTAATCTCGCCAGGGTTGCAGAGGGCTAGTAAGACCAGCCGTTAGTGGTCAATAAAGAAACTCTAAACCAAATCCAGGAAAATTTTCAAAATCTGGATTGCAGCCAATATGGCTTGAGCCCAATTTTTTAAGTGCTCTGGATCACTTTGGTTTTTAGAAGAAGTCACAACGACTGCTTTGGATTGATCTGTATCGCGCGGCTCCTTAACTGGGGCCTTGGCAAGTTTCACTTGCCGGTTTTTTTTCTTTTTCATAAAAATAATTTTTTGTTTTAAAGATATTGTGTGTTAAATATTTCATTTGTAAAAGATTACAGATTAAAATTATTCTCAACTAATTAAATAACCAGATGCAAAGGCAAATGGTTCCACAGGTTTATTGCCGGGAACTGATTATCTATATAAAAAGAAACACTTCATTTCATGGCTGGAAAACGAAAGTGGACTATAGATCAGAAAATTAAGATTATCGAGGAGGCCCAAATTCAAGGTAAACGGAAAACCTTGAAAATCTACAACTTATCTTCTTCGGTTTTTTATCGTTGGAAAAATTCTTATGACAAAGAAGGAGTGAGAGGCCTTTCAAGAAAAAATGTAAAAAGAGAAACAAATTCTCGTTTTCAATATCAAAAAAAGGAAGAAAATTCACAGCCTGACCCTCAGCTTGAAGCCAGACTGGAGTTATATCGTGAACTGGCAGGCAAGTTGAGTATTGATGAGATCCCGATATCGGAAAGAAAAGCATTGATGAGGAAATACAACCAGAGAAACGACAAGAGAAAGATCAAACTCAGAGAGCTATACGACATTTGTCAAGTTACCAAGAGGCAATATTTTAATAAATTACTTTAAATGCTTCAAAATTAATTCCACCATGCCGCATCCCCTCCAACTCCACCTCAAAAACCTTCTCATCCGCAACGCAGGCGAGGTTTTGCAACAATTGCAGAAGGTGTTTATTAACAACCCGGACACCTACAATATGGTCATCAACCTGACTACCCGCCTTGAAAAAATCAGGAAAGACAAAATAGGCGGCACATTACTGCAGGACGCGGAAAACCATCAACTCAATGAAATCAACCAAGGTATACTTGCTTTGATCGACACCATTTCTCCGGAGGAAGCCGCCGCCTATGAACTGGAAAATGCCATTTTCAAACGCATTCTGGTGGTATGCAAATCAGCGGATCGGGAACGCTACATGCGCCGGCTTTTCCCAAGCCAATATTACAAGGGCGTAGAATTCGACGTATCCGAAAAACCGCGCCCGGCCGCATCCGTCAATCAGTTTGATCTCGTAATATTTGATAATTTCCCCCACGGCGCTCCGGCTGATTCTCATGAGTTGCTGACCTATTACCTGACCCAAACCGAACCCTGTATTCTTTACTTCGGTCAAACTTTGCCGCTGTTGTGGCAATACCCCGAAAAGGCTTATTTCGCAAACGCAGTTTTTTCTATTCATGCCCGTATCGAAGAGATGATCACCTATCTAAAATATTACAAGGGGTAAATCGGAACATCCGGCGGAAATACGCTTTTTTATCTTCCGGTAAATCCGTATATTTGGTTTGAAACCGGAGAGCCTGCGGTTTTTATACTGGTTTTATATTTTATTTTTTTCGAATACATAACTGATCAATTTTTTTCAATATGTCAAAAACGCCCGATTTAGCTACAATGAAACCCCACCTAAAGTCATGATTCCGAAAGCTTTGGAAAAAATCCTTGTGGGAGCCGTATTCCAATTGAGGTAGGACTACGACAGAATCAGGCATTACACCGGGCACCTTGTATTCTGTGGGAGCCGTATTCCAATTGAGGTAGGACTACGACTTCTCAGACTTTGCCGGTGGTGGTACAGGCGCGAAGTGGGAGCCGTATTCCAATTGAGGTAGGACTACGACCATTCTTAATCTTTTCTAGTGCCGCTTCAAACTGTGGGAGCCGTATTCCAATTGAGGTAGGACTACGACGAAACATCAAAAGGATATCCTACTCTTCTCACGGTGGGAGCCGTATTCCAATTGAGGTAGGACTACGACCCAAAAGCTTCGTAGCTCGACCACACCTTTGAAGGGTGGGAGCCGTAT